>Ga0255182_1000446_pt1 | contig 28384 bp, 27 predicted proteins | sample Atl_UVDOM_RepA_8_FD_188420 | JGI IMG/M metagenome (GOLD analysis project Ga0255182, IMG submission 188420) | Freshwater microbial communities from Altamaha River, Georgia, United States - Atl_UVDOM_RepA_8d | ecosystem: Environmental > Aquatic > Freshwater > River | place: USA: Georgia...
TTCCGCCCGGGCGCGCCTGGCGCCGCTGCTGGAAACCTTCGGTCCGGCCGAGTTGCGCGCATTCGCGACGTCGCTCGGCCTCGACACTTTCGTCGGCAGCTCGGGGCGCGTGTTCCCGCGCGACATGAAGGCCGCGCCGCTGTTGCGGCGCTGGCTGCACCGCCTGCGCGAGCGCGGCGTGGCGTTCCGCATGCGTCATCGCTGGCTGGGCTGGGCGGACGATGGCGGGCTGCGCTTCGCGACCCCGGAGGGCGAAACCCGGGTCGGCGCCGGCGCGACCGTGCTCGCGCTCGGCGGCGGCAGCTGGCCCAGGCTCGGCAGCGACGGCACATGGACCGCCTTGCTCGCGGCCCGCGGCGTCGAGGTCCTGCCGCTGCGGCCCGCGAACTGCGGTTTCGACGTGCGCTGGAGCGCCCACTTCATCGAACGCCACGCGGGCGCGCCGGTCAAGCCGGTGGCCGCCAGCTGCGGCACGGTCGACGGCCACACGTCGACGCGTCGCGGCGAGTTCGTCGTCACCGCGGGCGGCGTCGAAGGCAGCCTCGTCTATGCGCTGTCCGCGGCCTTGCGCGATGCCCTCCAGGCCCATGGCAGCGCGCGTCTGACGCTCGACCTGCTGCCCGATCTGGAGCTGCCGCGCGTGCAGCGCGCGCTCGCGGCGCCGCGCGGCAAGCGCACGCTGTCGGAGCACCTCAAGCGCGGGCTCGGGCTCACCGGCGTGAAGGCTGCGCTGCTGAGAGAGGTGCTGCGCCGCGAGGAACTCGATGACCCCGTGCGCGTGGCGCAGTGCATCAAGGCGCTGCCCCTGGACCTCGTCGCGGCCCGCCCGCTGGCCGAGGCCATCAGCACCGCCGGGGGTGTCGCGCTCGGCGTGCTCGATGCACGGCTGATGCTGCGCGATCTGCCCGGCGTCTTCTGCGCCGGCGAAATGCTCGACTGGGAAGCGCCCACCGGCGGCTACCTGCTGACCGCTGCCTTCAGCACCGGCCATCACGCCGGGCTGGGCGCCGCGCAGTGGGTCACCGCCCACCATGGCGCGGAACCCGGGCTTCTGGCACCTTAGGCTCCCGTTCAGATCCAGCAGAAAGCGACACGCATGAAATTCGGCAAGTACGGCGTATTCACCTTTACGGACGCGATGGACGCGGCCCAGCTCGCGGAGCTCGCGCGCCGCGTCGAGGCGCTCGGTTATTCGACGCTGTGGTATCCGGAGGCCTTCAACTACGAGACCTTCGCGATTGGTGGCTACCTGCTCTCGCACAGCGAGAAGCTCGTCGTCGCCAGCGGCATCGCGAACATCTACGCGCGCGACCCGGCGGCCTCGGTCATGGGCCACAACAGCCTGAACAGCCTCTACGGGGGGCGCTTCGTGCTCGGCCTCGGCGTGTCCCACGCGCCGCTCGTTGCGGACATGCGCGGCCACCAGTACAAGCAGCCGGTTGCAACGATGCGCGCCTACCTCGATGCGATGGACCAGGCCTGGCAGGCGCTGGGTCAGGACAAGGTCGAGAAGAAGCTCGTGCTTGCCGCGCTCGGTCCGAACATGAGCAAGCTGGCCGCGGAGCGCACCCTGGGCTCCTTCCCGTACAACATCACGCCGGCGCAGGCGGCGATTTCGCGCACGCAGATGGGTCCGGACGCGGCGGTGATCTGCGAGCAGAAGGTGTGCCTGTGCACGGATCCCGCGCAGGCGCGCAAGGCCGCGCGCGCGGCGCTCGGCCCGTACCTGCCGTTGCCGAACTATTTCAAGAACTGGTTCCGCCTCGGCTTCGACGAGTCCGACCTCGAGAACGGCGGCAGCGACCGCCTGATGGACGCCATGGTGCTGTGGGGCGACGCCGCCCAGATCAAGGCGAAGCTCGACGCCTATTTCACGCAGGGTGCCGACCAGGTCGTGATCCAGCCGATCCGCCCGGACGGCGCGCCGGGTCCTGACTGGGCCGCGCTCGAGGCGCTCGCCCCGCAGTAAACCCGTCCAGCAACCCCGGCGCGCTGCGCCGGGGTCCTGTCACCGCAGCGAGGAACAGCAGATGAGCGAAGTGCGCGACTTCCAGTTCAGGATTCCCGAGCATGAACTCGACGATCTCCGCCGGCGGCTGCTCGCCACGCGCTGGCCCGAACGCGAGACCCCGGACGACTGGAGCCAGGGCGTACCGCTCGCCTACCTGCGCGAAGTCGTCGAGTACTGGAGCGAGCGTTACGACTGGCGGCGCATCGAAGCCCGGCTGAACGCCTTGCCGCAGTTCATCACCGAGATCGACGGGCTCGACATCCAGTTCATGCACGTGCGCTCGCCGCATGCGGACGCCTCGCCGCTCGTGATGACCCACGGCTGGCCGGGCTCGGTGATCGAGTTCATGAAGGTGATCGGCCCCCTGGTCGATCCGGTGGCCCACGGGGGTGACGCGCGGGATGCGTTCCATGTCGTGTGCCCGACCCTGCCGGGCTTCGGCTTCTCCGGCAAGCCGACCGCACCGGGCTGGAAAATCCAGCGCATCGCGCGCGCCTGGGGACAGCTGATGGCGCGTCTCGGCTACGACCGCTATTTCGCGCAGGGGGGCGACTGGGGATCGGCCGTCACGCACTGCATCGGACTTTCCGAGACCGCGCACTGCGCCGGGATCCACGTCAACATGCCGCTGGTGAGCCCGAGCCCGGCGCTGATGCAGGACCTCGACGCGCTGGAGCAGGCCGCGCTCGCAAGCTGGAAGCACTACCAGGACTGGGATTCGGGCTATTCGAAGGAGCAGAGCACCCGGCCGCAGACCATCGGTTACGGGCTGGTCGACTCGCCGGTCGCCCAGGCCGCCTGGATCCTGGAGAAGTTCTGGGCCTGGACCGACAGCGACGGCCATCCCGAGCACGTGCTGACCCGGGACGAACTGCTCGACAACGTGATGATGTACTGGCTGCCTGCCAGCGGTGCCTCGTCCGCCCGCCTTTACTGGGAAAGCTTCGCGGTGTTGCTCGAGAAGCACCAGCGGATCACCGTACCGGCCGGCGTCAGCATCTTCCCGCGCGAGATTTTCCGTGCGTCGCGCCGCTGGTGCGAGGAACGCTACGCGCAACTCGTGCACTACAACGTGCTGCCGCGGGGCGGCCACTTCGCGGCGTTCGAACAGCCCGCGGTCTTCGTCGACGAGGTGCGCACGAGCTTCCGGTCCCTGCGCTGAGCCGCAGCCGGGCACGCCGCGTGCCGGCCGCTCGCGGCACGGGCCGGCGTGCCACCCGGATTGCGCCGGATGACGGCGTCCGCGCCCGGCGCGCGTCTCCGGGCGAGCCGCCCCGAGGTTTGCGCCGGCCCCGGCCGGGGTGGCAGGATGCGGCGACCGCCGCCGCCCGCGCGGCACCCTCCACCTCCTGCAGAGTAGGCACATGACGCAAGTAGTGATCGTCGACAACATCCGCACCGGGCTCGCCAAGGCCCACCGTGGCACTTTCAATCTCACGCGCGCCGACGAACTCGTCGCGCACTGCATCGACGCGCTGCTCGCGCGCAACCCCGCGCTGGACGCGGCCGAGGTCGACGATGTCGTCGTCGGGGTCGCGCGGCAGATCGGCGAACAGTCCGGCAACATGGCGAGGAATGCCGTGGCGTTGTCCAGGCTGCCGGTCTCGGTGGCGGCGGCGACCTTGTCGCGCGCCTGCTCCTCCGGCCTGAACACGATCGCGGTCGCGGCGAACCAGATCGCGAGCGGCTGCGGCGAAATCGCGATCGCGGGCGGCGTCGAATCGATCAGCGGGCTGGAGCGCGGGACGCCGGCAAAGTTCGACGATCACCCGCGCCTGCTCGCGGAAATGCCCGCCATCTACATGCCGATGGGCAATACCGCCGAAGTCGTCGCGCGGCGCTACAAGGTGTCGCGCGAAGCGCAGGACGAATACTCGGTGCAGAGCCAGCGGCGTTACGCGGCCGCGGTCGAGGCCGGATACGTCGCCGACGAGATCGCGCCGATGGCCGTCAAATGGCGCAAGGTGATCGCCAAGGACACGAAGGAAACCGCCATCGTCGATGGCCTCGTCGATCGCGACGAATGCAACCGGCCCGATACCACCGTGCAGGGCCTCGCCTCGCTGCCCCCGGCCTTCGAGGAGGGTGGCACCGTGACCGCCGGCAATTCCTCGCAGCTGTCGGACGGCGCGTCGATGACGCTGCTGATGTCCGAGCGCCGCGCCCAGCAGCTCGGGCTGACGCCGCTCGCCTATTTCCGCGGCTTCGCGGTCGCCGGCTGCGAGCCCGACGAGATGGGCATCGGGCCGGTGTTCGCGATTCCGAAGCTGCTCAAGTACAAGAACCTGAGCCTCTCCGACATCGACCTCGTGGAACTCAACGAAGCGTTCGCGTCGCAGTGCCTCTACTGCCGCGACGCGCTCGGCATAGACAACGAGATCTACAACGTCAACGGCGGTTCCATCGCGATCGGGCACCCCTTCGGCATGACCGGTTCGCGGCTCACGGGCGTCGTGCTCCGCGAATTGCGCCGGCGCCGCAAGAAGCTGGGTATCGTGTCCATGTGCATCGGCAAGGGCATGGGCGCGGCGGGCCTGTTCGAGGCCTGCTGAAGCCGCGCTCGACGCCTACATCATCAGCTGGCTGAGCAGCACCAGGCTTTCGCGTTCGGCCGCGGTCACCTCGTCGTCGGACGCGACGAGGCGGCCGATGGCCTCGATGAAGAGCTGGCGGTGCTCGGCCGGGATGCTCGTCGGGTCCACTTCCTCCGCGGGCGGTGGCACTTCCAGCCACGCCCACACCTGCGCGCGCTCCTCGTCCGAGAAATGCAGCCGGCGGATGCAGTCGGCGACGAACAGGCGTTCCTCGCCGCTGACCTCGAGATCGCTCCACGCGAACGCGCAGACGAATTTCATCAGTTGCAGGCGCTCGGCGGGATTCAGGGCTTCGAACATGGTGCACCACAGGTTGAGGACGGGTGCCCCATTGTAGCCGCGCGCCTCTCCGGATGGCGTCGGGACGCTCACCCGTCCGACGGTGTGGGTCCGCAGTCGCCGTGCCGGGTCGCTTCAACGCGCTGGGAGAAGGTCATGTTCTTGCCCCCCATCCTGACTTCCAGCGTGCCGACGACGCCCTTGGCGGTCGGCAGGATTTCCGCGCTGCCGGTCGCGACGCGCTCACTGGCGCAGACCAGGACGTAGCGCAGGCGCTCGCCGTCCCGCGCGCCTGAGCCGAGGTTGCAACCCGTCAGCGCCGGCTGGCGCATCACCGGAAACAGGGTCGGCAGGGCGTCGCTGCCGTCGTAGCAGCGTTCCTCGCGGCGCACGATCCAGCGCATCTCGTCGAGGTGGGGCATCAGCGTCTGCGCAGCGAGGGTATACGCGCCGGCGGGCAGGACCAGTGGCAGCCGCGGCGGCTCGGCGGCCGCCAGCACGGGCCACGCGGACAGCAGCAGTTCCACCAGGCTCCGCGCGACGCATCGTCGAGGCTTCGAATTCATGACAAGACAGGCTCCGGGTCTCCCGCTGGAGCCTCGCGCGTCGTTACCGGGGAAGCACTCCGGATCTTGCTGCGCGGCGGCGGCCGTGCGACGGCGCGCGCGCCGGGCCCGGGTTCAGTCGTTGCCGGATTTGGGGGTCGAGGCCTTGACCGCGTCCCAGAAGGCCTTCTGCATGCCGTCGAAGGTCTGCAGGTTGCCGGGCAGGAAGGGTTTCATCAGGCTCAAGGGGTCGAAGCCGGCCGTGCCGGCCCGCATCTGCTCCTCGATCTGCGCCAGCAGCCTCTGCTGCAGGGGCTCGACGTCCGGCAGGCCGAAAAAGGTCCGCAATTCCTGCGGGGTCACTTCGATATCGAACTTGATTTTCATGGGGGCTCCTCGCGCGGCGTGCTGAGTCTCCGTTGTACCCAATTGGCGTCCCCAGCGTCCACTGCCGGGCGCCTGGCGGCGACCGCCGGCGCCCCTTGCGCACGCGCAGGCCCGCGAACGGCGCCATCCGGCTTATACTCTCGTCCCACCGGGCGCGAAGCCCGGCATCGTGCAGGCCCGCGGGGGCGCCCGTCGAGCCGCTTTTAGCGCCACGCCAACCAGGATTCACAGTGTCCGACAAAACTCTTACCGACATTCTCTTCGAGAACTTCGCCCTCCAGCCGCAGCTGTTGCAGGGCCTCAACGACGCGGGCTTCACCCGCTGCACGCCGATCCAGGCCATGACCCTGCCGCTGACGCTGGCCGGCCGCGACGTCGCCGGACAGGCCCAGACCGGCACCGGCAAGACCGCCGCCTTCCTCGTCGCGCTCTACAACCGCCTGCTGACCAGCAGCGGCCACGCCGAGCGGCGGGCGCAGGACCCGCGCGCAGTCGTGCTCGCGCCGACGCGCGAACTCGCCGTCCAGATCGACAAGGACGCGCAGCAGATCGGACGGCACACGGGGCTCAAGGTCGCGCTGATCTACGGTGGCGTCGACTACGAAAAGCAGCGCCGGCAGCTCGAGGAGGGCGTCGACATCATCATCGCCACGCCCGGCCGCATCATCGACTTCGTCAAGCAGAACACCGTCAGCCTGCGCGCCGTCGAGGTCATGGTGATGGACGAGGCCGACCGCATGTTCGACCTCGGCTTCATCAAGGACATCCGCTTCCTGCTGCGCAAGATGCCCGGTCCGAGCGAACGCCAGAACCTGCTGTTCTCGGCGACTTTGAGCCACCGCGTGCTCGAACTCGCCTATGAGCACATGAACGACCCTGAAAAGCTGGTCGTCGAGGCGGATTCGATCACCGCCGCCAATGTGCGCCAGGTCGTCTATTTCCCGGCCACCGAGGAAAAGATGCCGCTGCTGCTCGGGCTGCTGTCGAAGATGGATTCGAACCGCAGCATCGTCTTCGTCAATACGAAATACGGCTGCGAGCGCGTCGCGCTGACGCTGGAGCGCGCGGGCTACAAGGTCGGCGTGCTGTCGGGCGACGTGCCGCAGAAGAAGCGGGAGTCATTGCTCGCTCGCTTCGTGAAAGGGGAGCTGAGCATGCTGGTCGCGACCGACGTCGCGGCCCGCGGCCTGCACATCCCGGCCGTCAGTCACGTGTTCAACTACGACCTGCCGCTGGACGCCGAGGACTACGTGCACCGCATTGGTCGCACGGCGCGGCTCGGCGCCGAGGGCGATGCGATCAGCTTCGCCTGCGACGAATATGCGATGAGCCTGCCGGACATCGAGTCCTACATCGAGCAGAAGATCCCGGTCGGGCAGTTCGACCAGACGATGCTGCTGCCGGTCCCGCGCGGGCGTGCGCCCTCGGCGGCCGGCGAAGGCATGAGCGTGATCGAGGATGCCTTGAGCGACGCCGCCGAGGAGCGGCGGCGCAAGCGGGAGCGTGACGGCGGCGGCCGGCGCGGGGGCAGCGGCGGGAGCCGGTCGGGCCCCGGTGGTCCGCGACGCGGCCCGGGCGAGGGCGGTCGTGGACCGCGCCGGCCGGAGCGCGAGAGCCGGGCGGACGAGCGGCCCGCCGAGCCGGTGGCTGCGGCGGCGACCGTGCCGGTCGTCGAGACGGCGGAGGAGGGCGACGCGGCCCAGAAGCGGCGCCGACGCTCGCGCGGCGGCCGGGGACGTCGGGGGCCCGGTGCCCAGCCCGTCGAACAGGCGGCGAACCCGGTCAGCGACGCGACGAGCGCCCAGCCGACGACCAAGCCGCGCCTGCGGACCCGCATCAAGCTCGCGATCAAATCCTGGATCCGGCGGCTGGGCATGCCGCGCAACACCCGGCGCTGAACCCGGCGCCGGACCGCCCGCGGTGGCTCAGCCGAGCCGCCGCGTCCTGCCCTTGGGCGACGTCTCGACCCAGCGGCGGATGCGGTTCGCGTCCCCGATCGGCGTGAGCTTGCCCCAGGAGTTCAGCAGCACGAGGACGAGCGGGCGCCCGCCGAGCTGCGCGTCCATGACGAGGCAGCGACCTGCCTCCGACGTGTAGCCCGTCTTCGACAGGCCGATGTGCCAGTCCTTGTTGCGCGTCTGGACGAGGCGATTGGAGTTCTTGTACTGCAGCCTGCCGCTGCCCTTCACCGTGACGACCTGGCCCGGCGTGGTCGTGAACTGCCTGATCAGCGGATAGCGCTTGGCGGCCAGCACCAGGCGCATCAGGTCGTGCGCGGTCGACACGTTGCGCGCGCTGAGGCCGGTCGAGTCGTGAAACCGCGTGCTTTTCATGCCGAGCTCGGCGGCCTTGCGGTTCATCGCCGCAATGAACGCCTGCCTGCCGCCCGGATAGCTGCCCGCCAGCGCCGACGCGGCGCGATTCTCCGAGGACATCAGGGCGAGTTGCAGCATCTGGCGTCGGGTTAGACGGGCGCCTACCCGCAGGCGCGAGCTCGTCCCCTTGAGGCGATCGACGTCGTCGTTGGTGACCGCGATGACCTGGTCGAGTCCCTGCTTCGCCTCGAGCGCGACGATCGCGGTCATCAGTTTGGTGATCGACGCGATGGGCTTCACGGCGTTCGCGTTGCGGGCCACCAGCGCTTCACCGCTCCTGGCGTCGTAGACGAGCACGGCGGCGGAGCGCAGGTTGATCTTGGCGGGGTCGAGCGCGCGGCTGGTATCCAGCGCGGCGACCGTGCTTGCCGCGCCGTGGCCGCCAATGGGCTCTGCGGCCGCCGCCCACCAGCTCGCGACGAGCATCGCGAGCAACAGAAGAATTCGCATCACTTTCCCCGACCCCATGAAACCGGCGCATTCTAGCGCAGCCGCAACATCTTGCGAGCGCCGGATTCAAACGCCGTGGCGGGCGCGGGAGGTCTGTGCCGCGGGCTGGTCAAACCCGTCCGACTCGGCTATCTGTAGCCTTGGTTTCGAGACGGAGACGGCCCGCCGGGCCGGGCGCTCCCGGAGCCAGCGGAGGCCTGCATGTTCGAGCTCGATCAGTTGCATTCACTGGCCGACATCACGCGGCAGCAGCGCGCGCGGCGCCCGGACGCCATCGCGCAGATCTTCGAGGAACGCACGACGACCTTCGAGGAACTCGATCTCCGCGCGAGCCGCATCGCGCACGGCCTGCGGGCGCTGGGACTCGCCCCGCAGTCGCGCATCGCCTACCTGGGCAAGAACTCCGATCGCTTCTTCGAGATGGTGTTCGGCGCGTTCAAGGCGAACGTGGTGACCGTCAGCGTCAACTGGCGGCTCGCGTTGCCGGAAATCGTCTACATCGTCAACGACGCGGGCTGCGAGGCGCTGTTCGTCGGCGCCGAATACCATGAACTCGTCGCCGCGCTGCGCGCGGCCTGCCCGGGCCTGCGTCACGTCGTCGCGATGGACGGCGGCGCGGCCGACTGGCCGGCCTTCGAGGCGTGGCGGGACGCCCAGCCGGCCGAGGATCCGTTGCTCGAAATCGCGGCCGACGACGACGTCGTGCAACTGTACACGAGCGGTACGACCGGGCATCCGAAAGGCGTGCAGCTGACGACGGCGAACTACCTGGCCTTCTTCCGTGCGGCGCAGGCCGCGGAATGGGGCGATTTCAGTCCCGGCGAGGTGACGCTGGCCTGCATGCCGGTGTTCCACGTCGCCGGCCTGAACATGGGCGTGATCGCGGTCGCCCAGGGCAGCACGTCGCTGATCATGAAAGAGGTCGACCCGGTGCAGGTGCTCGACTTCATTCCGCGCTACGGCATCAACAACGCGTTCTTCGTGCCGGCCGTGATGCTCTTCATGCTCCAGCATCCGGCCGTTGCCAGCACCGATTTTTCGTCGCTGCGCCGCCTCTACTACGGCGCGTCACCGATTGCCGAAGACCTGCTGCGGCGCGCGCGCGAAGTCTTCGGCTGCGCGTTCTACCAGCTCTACGGCCTGACCGAGACGGTCGGCGCCGGCGCCTGCCTGCCCGATCACGCGCACGATCCGGCCCTTGGCAAGCTGCGCGCCTGCGGCCTGCCGTATCCCGGCGTCGAGATCCGTGTCGCGGACCCGTCCGGCGCCACGCTGCCGCCGGGCGAGGTCGGCGAAATCCTGATTCGCTCCCCGGTGGTGATGAAGGGCTACTGGGGGCGGCCGGAGGCGACCGCGGCCGCGATCCGCGGCGGCTGGTTCCACAGCGGAGACGCCGGGTATTTCGATGCGGACGGCTACCTGTTCATCCACGATCGGCTCAAGGACATGATCGTGTCCGGCGGCGAGAACGTGTATCCGGCCGAGGTCGAGAACGCGGTGTTCGGCCACCCGGCAGTGGCCGACGTGGCGGTGATCGGCGTGCCCGACGAAAAATGGGGAGAGGCGGTCAAGGCGGTGGTCGTGCTGAAGCCGGGCGCGGAGGTCGCGACCGACAAGCTCATCGCGTTCGTGCGCGAGCGCATCGCCGGCTACAAGGTGCCCAAGTCGATCGACTTCGTCAGCGCCTTGCCGCGCAATCCCTCCGGCAAGGTCCTGCGCCGCGAACTCCGCGCGCCGTACTGGGCCGGCCGGGAGCGGCAGGTGAACTGAGTGGGGGTGTGGATGCCCTGCGCCACTTCGGCGCTGGTAGACCAGCATGGCGTTGATTTGCCACCGAGAACACCGAGAACACCGAGTTGGATTGACCCGGCGGATGCCTGCTGAAGGACACCGCCTCGCCGAACGCTCGCGAGGACCTGCGGGCAACCGCGGCAGCGCTGCCCCGCCGTCGCTGCAGCGCTACTCAAGCTGCCTCGGTGTTCTCGGTGTTCCCGGGGGCTGATTCAGCGCCAGAGCGGCTGCACTTCGCGCAGCCGCACCGTCATTCCCGCGCCTCAGCGGCCCTTGAACACAGGCTTGCGTTTCTCGGCGAAGGCCAGCATCGCTTCTTTCGAATCCTCGTAGCGGCCAAGTTCGGCGGTCATGTTCTGCTCGAAGCGGTAGCCGTCGCGCAGGCTCATGTCCTCGATGGTGTTCAGCGAGTGCTTCGCGAGTTTCATCGCGATCGGACTCTTCGACGCGATTTCGCGTGCGATGTCCATCGCCGTGTCCATCAGTTGCGCCTGCGGCACGCAGGCCTCGACGATGCCGAGGCGGTAGAGTTCGGCGCCGCCGACGCGCATGCCGGTGAACATCATCCGGCGCACCCGCGAATGGCCGAAGAGGCGCATCGCGTGGCGGCCGCCCCCGAGCAGGCCGACATCGATTTCGGGCAGGCCCAGTGCCGCTTCCTCGGCCGCGACCAGGATGTCGCAGGCCGCGGCGACCGCGAGCCCCGCGCCGAGTGCCACGCCGTTGATCGCGGCGATCACCGGCTTGCGGCACTCCGTGATCGAGTGAAAGCACTCGCGGGCCCGCCGGCTGTGCTGCCAGCCGTCGCCCGGCGCGGGCTGTTGTCCGGCGCGACCCTTGATGTCCGCCCCGGCCGAGAAGCACCTGCCCGCGCCGGTCAGCACGACGACCCGCACGTCGTCGAGATCGCTCAGGCAGTCGAAGACCCGCATCGCCTCCTCGTGGAAGATTCGCGCCTGGGCATTGACGGGCGGATTGTCCATCGTGACGACCGCGATGTGCTCGTGGATTTTGACGCGGAACTGGGTCAGGTCGGCAAAAGTCTGCATGTGCGCTCCGGATTTCCTCGGTTGACTGAACCCGGAGCATAGCGCAGCAGTGCGCCGCGCAGGCCCGGGCGTGCGAAGTTCCCTCGTCGCGCCTCGCTTGACCTCGATCAATGAGGGCGGAGGGCCTGCCGCGTTGAATACAGACCGACGCGCAGTGGACGGAGGAGCCGGTGACGATACTTCAATGGTCCGACGAATTCCGGATCGACGACGGTCCGATGGACGAGATCCACGCGGAGTTCATCGATTTCCTGAATGCGCTCGATGCGGCGGAAGGCGCGGCGGTGCTGCCTGCGCTCGACGCGTTCATCGCCCACACGGAGCGGCATTTCGCGGAGGAGGAGGCCTGGATGGCCGCCTGCGAATTCCCACGCATCTACTGCCACACGACCCAGCATGCGTCGGTGCTGCAGGTGGCGCGCGAAGTCCGCGAGCGTATCGTCAAGGGCGAGACCACTCTCGGCCCGCTGCTGGCGACCGCGATCGGCGAATGGTTTCGCGACCACGCGGCGTCGATGGACACGATGCTCGCGCACTACATGCGCGAACAGGGCTTCCTGCCGGAGCCCCTGCCTGCCGAGGCTTGAACGCGACGGGCGACGCCACGGGCCTGTCGCGATTACAGTAGGCGCGCATCGCTTGGATGCGCACAGCCTGCAGCCCCGTCGCGCCGGGGAATTCGATGGAACCCGAACTGATTCTCCTCGCGGCGGCGGCGCTGTTCGCCGGCTTCGTCGACGCGGTGGCCGGTGGCGGCGGCCTCGTACAGTTGCCAGCCCTGTTCGCGACGCTGCCGGAGACGCCGGCCGCGACGCTGTTTGGCACCAACAAGGCCGCGTCGATCTGGGGCACGGCCACGGCGGCCTCGCAGTACCTGCAGCGCGTGCGCCTGCCGCCCGCGCTGCTGCTCTCTACGCTGCCGGCGGCCCTGCTCGGCGCCTGGTGCGGGGCGCGAACCGTCAGCTTACTGCCCACGGCGGCGCTGCGCCCGGCGGTGCTGGTGCTGCTGGTCGGCGTCGCCATCCACACCTTTCGACGTCGTGAGCTCGGCGTTGCGCATGCCCCGCGCTGGCGCGGACGCGCGGTGGTGCCGGCGGGGATCGCGACGGGACTGCTGCTCGGCTTCTACGACGGGATCTTCGGCCCGGGCACCGGGGCCTTCCTGGTGTTCACGCTCGTGCGCGTGTTCGGCTACGACTTCCTGCACGCGTCGGCCGCCGCAAAGCTCGTCAATCTCGCGACGAATGCCGCCGCGCTCGCGTTCTTCGCGGGCCACGGCCAGCTGCTGTGGGCCGTGGCGGGGCTGATGGCGGTGTGCAACGTCGCGGGTGCGCTGCTCGGCAGCCACGCCGCGTTGCGCCTCGGAACGGCTTTCGTGCGGCGCGTGTTTCTCGGCGTGGTCGTGCTGCTGATCGCGCGCCTCGCCTGGGACGTCTGCGCCGATCTGCTGCTGCGCTGAGCCTTCGAAGAGGGGCGGCGCGACGGGGCGCCGCCCGGTGCCGGCTTACTTCGCCAGCGCGTCGACGCAGGCCTGGGCGACGACACCGTCCTGCTGTGCGCTGCCGCCGGAGGTGCCGACCGCGCCGATGATCGCGCCGTCCTTGACGATCGGCAGTCCGCCCTCGATGGGCAGGGCATCCGGCAGGCGCAGGATGCGCATCGCGGCACCGCCCTGCGCCACCATGTCCTCGAACACCTTCGTCGAGCGACGGAAGGCTGCCGCCGTGTACGCCTTCTGGTAGGCGGGTTTGACCGAGCCGAACATCGTGTTGTCCATGCGCTCGACCAGCACCGTGTTGCCGCCGGCATCGACCACCGTCACGACCATGAACCACTGGTTCTTCGTCGCCGTGTCACGCGCGGCCGCGGCACAGGTCTTGGCCGCGTCCAGGCTGATCGCGGGGCCGTAGGGCAGCGGCGGCGCGGCCACCGGCGCGGCGGCCGGGGCCTGGGCCTGCGCCATGAAAGAAGTCAGGGCCAGCGCGCAGCCAAGGGTCCAGCGCTTGTCGAACATCGGTTACTCCTTCTCGATAGAATTCAATCGTGGGTTTCGCGCCCGCATGCGGCGTGCGCGGACGCGACCGACCTTACGGGAATGAAAGGGAGAAAGAAATGATCGAAGTCAGCGAGGTTCCGGTCCGCGCGCTCGACGGCCTCGCGTTGCGCCGGGTGCTGCCAATGCCGGGCCGGCGACGCGTCGGCCCCGTCGTGTTCGTCGATCACCTGGGCCCGGTCGAGTTCACGGCCGGCACCGGCCTCGACGTGCGTCCGCATCCGCACATCGGCCTCAGCGCGGTGACCTGGCTTTTCGAAGGCGCGCTTCTGCACCGGGACAGTCTCGGCAACGCGCAGTTGCTCGAGCCCGGCGCGGTGCACTGGATGCGCGCCGCCGGCGGCGTCACGCATTCCGAGCGCACCCCGCCGGCAGTGCGGGCCGCGCCCCATCGCCTGCACGCGCTGCAGTGCTGGATTGCCGCGACCGACGCCACCGAGGACGCGGCACCGGCCTTCGTGCACCTGCCGGCCGATGCGGTGCCGCGCGTTCTTTCACCCGGGATAGTGCTGCAGGTGATCGCCGGCGCGGGCTTCGACCGTGACGTCGGGATGGCGGGTGAAGCGCCCTGCGTGATCGCGGTGCTGCGGCTTGCGAACCGCATGCGCTTCGAATTCCGGGCGAGCCACGCGGAGCGCGGCCTCTACGTCGTCAGCGGGCGCGTCAGCGTCGGCGGCGAGGACTGCGTGCAGCATCGGTTCGCAGCCATCGAGGGCGACAGGACCGTCTACGTGGATGCGCTCGAGCCGAGCGTCCTGGTCCTGCTCGCGGGTGATCCGGTCGGTGAGCGCACCGTGTGGTGGAACTTCGTTGCCCGCGACGAGGCGCGCATCGAGGCCGCCCGTGCGCGCTGGGCGGCGGGCGGCTTCGGCGCCGTGCCCGGCGACGACGAACGCATGCCGCTGCCGCCGCGCTGAACGCCGGCTCAGGCGAGCGGTGTCTTCGAGGCTTCGCCGGCGATTTCGCGCACCAGCTTGGGCACGAGATAACCGGGCAGGGTGTGGCGCAGCGTGCGCAGCAGCGCACGGGCGCGGCGCGTGGGCACGTCGAAATGCGCGGCGCCCTGCACCCGATCCAGCTGGTGCAGGTAGTAAGGGAGCACGCCGCACTCGAACAGGCGGGTCGACAGTCCGGCCAGGGTCTCCGCCTCGTCGTTGACGCCGCGCAGCAGCACGGCCTGGTTCAGCAGCGGCACGCCGGCCCGGCGCAGGTGCGCCAGCGCCGTCGCGACGCTGGCGTCCAGCTCCCTGGCGTGGTTCGCGTGCAGCACGACGACCGGTTGCAGGCGGGTGCCGGTCAGCCAGTCGAGCAGCGCCGGCGTGATCCGCGACGGGATCGTCACCGGCAGGCGCGTGTGCACGCGCAGGCGGCGCAGGTGAGGCAGCGCCGCGAGGCGCTCGACCAGTGCCGCGAGCCGGTCGTCACGCAGGCTCAGCGGGTCGCCACCGCTCAGGATCACTTCGTCGATGTCGGGCATCGCGGCCAGCGCCGCCACGGCGGCCTCGAGCCGGGCCGTGCCCACGGAATCGCTGTACGGGAACTCGCGGCGGAAGCAGTAGCGGCAGTGGATGGCGCAGGCGCCCGTGACCAGCAGCAGCGCGCGGCCGCGGTACTTGTGGAGCAGCCCGGGCTGGGCTTCGGCGGCGAGGTCGCCGACCGGGTCGCTGACGAAACCGCGCCGCGCGCGGGTTTCGGCGACGACCGGCAGCACCTGCCGCAGCAGCGGGTCGGCCGGATCGCCGGGACGCATGCGGGCGACGAAAGGCCGTGGCACCCGCACCGGGAAGCTGGCGGCGGCCGCCTCGGACAGCCCCACCGCGGCGGGGTCCAGGCCCAGCGCCGCGAGCAGTTCCTGCGGGCGGCTGAACGCGGTGCGCAGTTCGTGCTGCCAGTCGGCAGTCTCAATTTTCGGCTGACTTCGCGCTATCATGCGCACCCTTCGACTCATGCAGAGACAGCATTCTAATGGCCTCCTACAGCACCAACCAGTTCAAGCCCGGCCTCAAAATCATGCTCGACGGTGATCCGTACAACATCGTCGAGAACGAGATGGTGAAGCCCGGCAAGGGCCAGGCCTTCAATCGCGTGAAGGTCAGGAACCTGATGACCGGCCGGACCGTTGAACGGACCTTCAAGTCCGGTGACTCCGTCGAGGGGGCCGACGTCGTCGACATGGAAATGCAGTTCCTCTACTCGGACGGTGAGGCCTGGCACTTCATGAACCCGACGAGTTTCGAGCAGCTGCAGACTGGCGCGCGCGTGATGGGGGATGCGGCCCAGTGGCTCAAGGGCCAGGAAATGTGCAGCGTCACGCTGTTCAACGGCGAACCGATCGCCGTGACGCCGCCGAATTTCGTGATCCTGCGGATCACCCAGACCGACCCGGGCATCCGCGGCGACACCGCAACGGGCGGCACCAAGCCGGCGACGATGGAGACGGGCGCCGTGGTTCGCGTGCCGCTCTTCATCGAAGAAGGCTCGCTGCTGAAGATCGACACCCGCACCGGCGAGTACGTGTCGCGGGCGAAGGAAGAATAAGCGCGGGCAGCCGCCGATGAACTGGCGGCCCACCGCCAGCCGCACCGTCCTGGCGCGGCGTGCCGGGATCCTCGCCGACATCCGCGCCCATTTCGCGAGCGAGGGGGTGCTGGAAGTCGACACGCCGCTGCTGGGGATCGCCGGCGCCGGCGACCCGGCCATCGAGTCCGTGGCGCTCGAACTCGACGGACGGCGCTACTACCTGCAAACGTCGCCCGAGTCGGCAATGAAGCGCCTGCTGGCCGCCGGCAGCGGCGACATCTACCAGGTCTGCAAGGCATTCCGCCATGAGGAGCGCAGCGCGCTCCATCGCTGCGAGTTCACGATCCTCGAATGGTACCGGCTCGGCTTCGACCACCATCGACTGATGGACGACGTCGCCGCACTGGTTGCCCGCGTGCTGCCGGGCCTGCGGCTGGCGCGCGCGTCCTTTGCCGAACTGAGCGCGCGCTGCGGCGCGCCAGACCCTCACCTCGCGCCGACGGCGGCGCTCGCCGAGTTCGCGCAGGACGTCGGCCTGCGCCTGTCGGCCGCGGACAGCGGCGACCGGGTCCTGCTGCTCGACCTCCTGCTCTCCGAACTCGTGCGTCGCGCATGGCCCGCGGGCGAGGGCGGCTTCGTCTACGATTTCCCGCTCGAGCAGGCAGCCTATGCCCGCGTCCGCGACGAATCGCCGCCGGTGGCATCGCGCTTCGAACTCGTGATCGACGGCGTCGAACTCGCGAATGGCTGGCATGAGCTCAATGACCTTGCCGAGCAGCGCGCGCGGCACGACGCCGAGCTGGCGGCGCGCGGCGCGCGTGGCCAGCCGTCGATGCCGCCCGACCCGAGGCTGCTGGCCGCCCTCGCGACCGGCCTGCCCGACTGCGCGGGTGTCGCGATCGGGATCGATCGGCTCGTGATGCTCGCGATGGGCGGGTGCGACATCGCCGGTGCGCTCGCGTTCGCGGGCGACGAGCCTTGAGAATTCACATGAATATTCCAGTGGTTGTTTCGAGAAATCATTTATTTATAATCGATGCTTCAGAAACTCCACAAAGCGGGGGCGGGCGCAGGATGCCGCAGACTGCCCAATGACTGTCTATTCCGTCGACAAGCTGATGGCGGAGGCGCGTCGCCTCGCGGCCGAATACCGGCGCATGACCGGCAAGACACTCCCCATCAGTGGCGAGATCGCGGTGAACGACGCCGTTCGCCTGCTCGGGCTCGAAGCGGTCAGCGAGCAGGGGCTCGGTTACGACGCCCTGCGCGGACAGGGTGAGGCTGCGCAGCGCCTGCAAGTGAAGGCGCGCGTCGTCTTCGACGAGATCAAGAGCTCGCATCGCCTGGGCGAACTGAAGCTCGACCGCGACTGGGACGCGGTGCTGCTCGTACTGCTCGACGAGAACTACGAGACCTTCGCCATCTTCGAAGCCAGCCGCGCGGCCATCGAGGCTGCGCTCGAGGACGCCCGTCCGAACAAGCGCGGCACGCTCACCGTGCCGCGCTTCCAGCGCATCGGCAGCCTGGCCTGGTCGCGTCCGCTGCCGGCGGCGGGAAACGCCGGCGCTTGAAACCCGGCGGCCGGGCGTGCTGAGCCCCGCTGCGGCGCTCGCGGCCGACGGGCCGATCGCGGCCACCGTCGCCCACTACCAGGTGCGCGCCGCGCAGGTCGAGATGGCGGAGCGCGTCGCTGAGGCCATCGCCGCGCGCGGCACGCTGATCTGCGAGGCGGGCACCGGCACGGGCAAGACCTTCGCCTACCTCGTCCCGGCGCTGCTCTCGGGCTGCCGCACCATCGTGTCGACCGCGACCCGCACGCTGCAGGACCAGCTTTTCCACGTCGACCTGCCCCGCATCCGCCGGGCCCTGCAGCTCGACACGAAGCTCGCGCTGCTGAAGGGCCGCTCGAACTACCTGTGCCTGCATCGCGCCGAGCGCGCCGCGGGCGACCCCCTGCTCGGCGCACGCGAGCAGCGCGAACTCCAGCGCATCGACGCGTGGGCGCGCGAAACGACGGACGGCGATGTTTCCTCCCTGGTCGGCGTGCCCGAGGAGTCGGCGGTCTGGCCGTTCGTGACGTCGACGGTCGACAACTGCCTCGGCCAGCGCTGCCCGCGTTTCGAGGACTGCTTCGTCAAGGAGGCCCGGCGGCGCGCGGCGGCGGCCGACCTCGTCGTCGTCAACCATCACCTGCTGTTCGCCGACATGGCGCTGCGCGGCGAAGGCTTCGGGGAAATCCTGCCCACGGCGCAGTGCATCGTCATCGACGAGGCGCACCAACTGCCGGAGCTCGCGACGAACTCATTCGGCCAGACCGTATCGGCGCGCCAGCTGCGCGAACTCGCGCGTGACGCCGCCGCCTCGGCGCTGCTCGAGGCGGGCGACATGCCGTCCCTGCGCGACGCCGCGCGGGTGCTCGAGGACACGGTGCAGCGCACGGTGCAGGCGCTGAGCACCGCGCCCGGCCGTCAGCCGGGCGAGGCGCTGCGTGCGCAACCGCTGCTCGCCGACGCAGTGGACGCGGCCCGCGGCGCGCTCGGCGTGCTGGCGGAGAATCTTGCCGCCGCGGCCGTGCGCGGGCCCGAACTCGAAGCCTGCGAACGGCGCGCCGCCGAGCTGTCCGGGCGCTTCGCCGACTGCATCGAGGGCGGCAGCGAGGACTGGGTCAGCTGGTTCGAGACCAGCCAGCGCGGGTTCGTGCTGCACGCGACGCCGCTGTCGATTGCCGAGCGCTACCAGCAGCACCTCGCGCACTATCCGGCGGCCTGGGTGTACTGCTCGGCGACGCTCGCGGTCAACGGCGATCTCGGTCATTTCCGGCGTGAGCTCGGCATCATCGAGGCGAGCGAGGCGGTGTGGGAGAGCCCTTTCGACTACCGGCGCCAGAGCCTGCTGTACCTGCCGAAGATCGACTGCGCGCCGGGCGACGGACGCTACCTGCCGGCGATTGCCGACTGCGCCGAGGAGCTGATGGGGCTCAGCCGTGGCCGGGCCTTCTTCCTGTTCACGAGCTACCGTGCGCTCGAATACTGCGCCGGGCGCCTGCGCTCGCGCCTGCCGTATCCCGTGCTGGTGCAGGGCGAAGCCCCGCGCGCCGCGCTGCTCGACGAATTCAAGCGCCTGGGCAATGCCGTGCTGTTCGGCACGTCGACGTTCTGGGAGGGTGTCGACGTGCGCGGTGACGCGCTGTCGATGGTGATCATCGACAAGCTGCCGTTCGCGCCGCCTGACGACCCGGTCGCGCGCGCACGGGCCGACCGCCTCGCCGCCGACGGCCGCAGCGCGTTCCAGGAACTGCAGCTGCCCGCGGCGGTGATTGCCCTGAAGCAGGGTGCCGGCAGGCTCATTCGCGACGAGCGGGACCGCGGTGTGCTGGTCCTGTGCGATCCACGCCTGAAGTCGCGCGGCTATGGCCGGACTTTCCTCAAATCCCTGCCGCCGATGCCGCTTGCGGCGAACCTGGCCGACGTCCGCGCCTTCTTCGGGACAGGCGCGCCGGCGTCCTGAGGCTGGCGGTCGGCGGACCATCCGGTAAGATTGGGCGTCGCGCCGCCCTGCGGCGACTCAAACCAATTCAGAATGGAGGGGGAATGGCAACGAAGAAAATCGGCGACATCACGATTGATGTCGCGGTGGAAATGTTCATCGAAGACGGCTTTCCGGCCAATGTGCTGGTGCCCAGCTTCGACATGGCGGTGCTCGAGGCCAACCGCGAGCGCTGCGTGCCGTTCTGCTACAACGAGGCGACCGGCGGCCTGAAGCTGAGCATCCACACCTGGGTCGTCAAGCACGCCGGCAAGACCATCCTCATTGACACCTGCAACGGCAACGACAAGGACCGCCCGGGCTTCGAGCTCGCGCACAAGCTGCACCTGCCGTACCTCGAAAAGCTCGCCGCCGTCGGCGTCAAGCCGGAAGACGTCGACATGGTCATGTGCACGCACCTGCACGTCGATCACTGCGGCTGGAACACCTGCCTGAAGGACGGCAAGTGGGTCCCGACCTTCCCGAACGCGCGTTACATCTTCTCGAAGGCCGAGTACGAACAGTGGAATCCCGCCAGCTCGCACTACACGCCGGCCGACATCAACCAGGGCGTGTTCGAGGACAGCGTGCTGCCGGTGATCCAGGCGGGCCTCGCCGACATCATCGAGGGTGACATGCAGCTCAACGAGAACATGCGTATCGAGCTCGCGCCCGGCCACACGAACGGCAGCATCGTGCTGAAGATGCAGTCCAAGGGCGAGCACGCGCTGTTCGTCGGCGACACGATGCATTCACCGATGCAGGTCCTGCGGCCCGAATGGAGCAGCGGTTTCTGCCTCGACCCGGTGCTGTCCGCGAAGACCCGGCGCAAGCTCGTCGAATTCGCCGCCGACCACAATGCGCTGCTGATGCCGGCCCACTTCCCGCCGCCGCACGCGGTGCGGGTGCGCCGCGACGGTGAGCACTTCGTCTTCACGGCCGAGTGAGAAGGACGGCCCGGCGATGACTGACGCCCTGGCCCGGAAGGCGCGCGTGATGCTGCAGATGCAGGATGACATGAACTCGCGCGTCGACCCGGACTGGCTGGAAAGAGGCCGCGAGTGGTATCGCGCGGTCTGGATCGAATGCGCCGAGCTGATGGATCACTACGGTGGCTGGAAGTGGTGGAAGTCGACGGCGTGCGATCGCGAGCAGGCGATGCTCGAAATCGTCGACATCTGGCATTTCGGCCTGAGCATGCGGATCACGCCGGGGCGCGACTTCGAGCGCGCGTCGGCGCAGATCGCCGGCGAGTGGCACGCGCCGCGGCCGGTGACGGGCTTCCTCGAGGGCGTGGAGGCGCTGGCCACCGCCGCGCTCGCGGAGCGCCGCTTCGACGTCGCGGTCGTGCCCGGCCTGCTCGCCGGGCTCGAGCGCGATTTCGACGATCTCTACCGCAGCTACGTCGGCAAGAACGTGCTGAATTTCTTCCGCCAGGACCACGGCTACCGCGACGGCAGCTACGTGAAGACCTGGCAGGGGCGGGAAGACAACGAACACCTCGTCGAGGTGCTCGCCGGGCTGGACAGCGACGCCCCGGATTATCGCGCCGCGGTCTATGCGGGGCTTGCCGCCCGCTACCCGGCGGTCAGCGACTCCAGGTAGCGGTCGGCGTCCAGCGCCGCCATGCAGCCCGAGCCGGCGGACGTCACCGCCTGGCGGTAAACCGGGTCCGCGCAGTCGCCCGCCGCGAACACGCCGGGCACGCTGGTCGCCGTGGCGAAGCCACCCGTGCCGCTCTTCACGTTGATGTAGCCGCCCGTCATGTCGAGCTGGCCCTCGAACAGGCCGGTGTTCGGCTGGTGGCCGATGGCGATGAAAAGCCCGTGCAGCGCGATGTCCTTCGTCGCGCCGGATTGCGCATGGCGCAGGCGCATGCCGGTCACCCCCATGTCGTCGCCGAGCACCTCGTCGAGCACGCTGTTCCACTCGATCGTGACCTTGCCCTGCGCGGCCTTCTCCTCGAGGCGCTGGATCATGATGCGCTCGGCGCGGAAACGGTCCCGCCGGTGCACGACCGTGACGTGCGACGCGATGTTCGCAAGGTACAGCGCTTCCTCGACCGCCGTGTTGCCGCCGCCGACCACGGCCACCGGCTTGTTGCGATAGAAGAAGCCGTCACAGGTCGCGCAGGCCGACACGCCCTTGCCCCGGAACGCCGTCTCGGACGGCAGGCCCAGGTATTTCGCCGAGGCGCCGGTCGCGACGATCAGTGCATCGCAGGTATAGCTGCCCTGGTCGCCGACGAGGCGCAGCGGGCGCTCGCCAAGAACGGCGGTGTGGATGTGGTCGTGGACGAGTTCGGTGCCGAAGCGCTCGGCGTGGGCCTTCATGCGTTCCATCAGCTCCGGTCCCATCACGCCCTGCGCGTCGCCCGGCCAGTTGTCGACCTCGGTGGTGGTGGTCATCTGCCCGCCGACCTCGAGGCCGGTGATCAGGACCGGCTCCAGTGCTGCGCGGGCGGCGTAGACGGCGGCGGTGTAGCCGGCGGGGCCGGAGCCCAGGATCATCAATCTGGCGTGCTTGTCGGCCATGCGGCGCTCCTCGGGGTCTGCGTTCGGTGCGGTCGATTGCTCGGGATCGAGCCCTTATACTGCGGCGCGAGTCTAAGCGGGCGAATGCGAAAACGAAACTTCGCGCGGCGTCCCATTTTCAAGCGAGCGACGAACGGAGGTCGAGCGGTCGACATGGCTATCCCCGAAATGATGAACGCGATCGAAATCCCGGCCCCCGGCGGCCCAGAAGTGCTGCGACCAGGCTCGGTGCCCGTGCCCGCCCCCGGCGAGGCCGAGGTGCTGGTGAAAGTCGCGGCGGCCGGCGTCAACCGCCCGGATTGCCTGCAGCGGGCGGGGCTGTACCCCTTGCCGCCCGACGCGAGCCCGCTGCCGGGGCTGGAAATCGCCGGCGAGGTCGTTGCCGTCGGCGCGCAGGCCGGGCGCTGGCGCGTCGGCGACCGCGTCGTCGCGCTGACCCACGGCGGCGGTTACGCGCAATACTGCCGCGCGCACGCGGAGCACTGCCTGCCGTGGCCGGCGAACATGTCGGCGGTGGAGGCGGCCAGCCTGCCGGAAACCTGTTTCACCGTGCAGTCGAACCTCTTCACGCGCGCCCGTCTCGCCGCCGGCGAAACCCTGCTCGTGCACGGCGGCAGCAGCGGCATCGGCGCGACGGCGATCCAGCTGGCGAAAGCCGCCGGCGCGCGCGTGCTGACGACGGTCGGCAGCGCGGAGAAGCAGCGCTTCTGCACCGACCTCGGCGCCGACCTCGCCATCGACTACAAGACCGCGGACTGGCTTGAGGCGGTGCTGGCGGCCACCGGCAAGCGCGGCGTCGACGTCGTGCTGGACATGGTCGCGGGCCCGTACGTCGAGAAGAACCTCCGTGCGCTCGCGCCCGACGGGCGCTATTCGATGATCGCCTTCCTGTTGGGTGCGAAGGCCGAGGTCAACTTCGGCCACGTGCTGTCCAAGCGCCTGACCATCACGGGCTCGACCCTGCGCCCGCAGTCGGTCGCACAGAAGGCCGCCATCGCGCGGGAGGTCGAAGCGAAGGTGTGGCCGCTGGTCACGTCGGGCCGGTACCGGACGTCGATCTTCAGGACCTTCCCGCTGGCCGAGGCCGCACAGGCCCATGCGCTGATGGAATCCAGCGCACACATGGGCAAGATCGTGCTCGAAACCTGAGGGGTGCCAGGCAATTCGGCCCGGCGAGGGGAAATCCGGCATAATTGCCGACGGCCAGGGGCCGGTCGGGCCTGGTCATCATCCAACGAGGAGGAATCGCGGCGTGCGTTCTGCATATCTGTTCACGAGTGAATCGGTGTCCGAAGGTCATCCGGACAAGGTCTGTGACCGAATTTCGGACGAAGTGGTGGACTGTTTCTTCCGCGAGGCGGAGGCGGCCGGCCTCGACGCGACCCAGGTGCGCGTGGCCTGTGAAACGCTGGCCACCACCAACCGGGTCGTCATCGCCGGGGAAACCCGCGGCCCGAATACCGTGACCCGCGACCTCGTCGCGCATCTCGCGCGGCTCGCAATCAAGGACATCGGTTACGAACAGGACGGTTTCCATTGGGAAAACGCCGACATCGAAGTGCTGCTGCACGCACAGTCCGCCGACATCGCGCAGGGCGTGGACGCCGGTGACAGCAAGGACGAGGGCGCCGGCGACCAGGGCATCATGTTCGGCTACGCCTGCACCGAGACCGCCGACCTGATGCCGGCGCCGCTGTACTACTCCCACCGCATCCTCCAGTTGATGGCGCAGGCCCGCAAGAGCGGTCGGGCGCCGATGCTCGGCCCGGACGCGAAGAGCCAGGTCACGGTGCGTTACGAGAACGGCAAGCCGGTCGAGGCGACCCAGATCGTCGTCTCCACCCAGCATCTCGACGCCGGCCTCAAGTCCAGCGACGTGCGCGCGATCGTCGAACCCTACGTGCGCGAAGCGCTGCCCGAGGGCTGGATCTCTCCGGCGACCGTCTGGCACGTCAACCCGACGGGCGCCTTCGTCATCGGCGGTCCGGACGGGGATTGCGGTCTTACGGGGCGCAAGATCATCGTCGACACCTACGGCGGTGCGGCCCCGCACGGTGGCGGCGCGTTCTCCGGCAAGGACCCGACCAAGGTCGACCGTTCGGCGGCCTATGCGGCCCGCTACCTGGCCAAGAACGTGGTGGCCGCCGGTCTCGCCGGTCGCTGCACGATCCAGCTCTCCTATGCCATCGGCGTGGCGCGCCCGCTGTCGCTGTACGTCGATCTGCACGGCACCGGCACCGTCGACGAAGCGAAGCTCGAAAAGGTCCTGGCCGAAGTCATGGATCTCTCCCCGCGCGGCATCCGGACGCATCTCAAGCTGAACCGCGCGATCTATGCGCGGACTTCGGCCTACGGGCACTTCGGGCGCCAGCCCGACGCCGAGGGCGGCTTCTCCTGGGAGCGCACCGATCTCGCCGACACGCTGAAGCGCGCCGTCGGCTGACGGATCCGAAGACGGCTGCCGGACGTAGACGCCGGCAGCCAATTCCAGCATCAATCAAAAAGGCAGACTCAATGACCAGAGGCACTCCAGCAAACATCGGCAGCGGCCGCGCCGCGCGCGCGGGCAAGCGGACGGCGACCGCCAAGGCGTCGGCCCCGGACTACGTCGTCAAGGACATCGGCCTCGCCGACTTCGGCCGCACGGAGATCGAGCTGGCGGAGCAGGAGATGCCCGGCCTGATGGCAATGCGCGAGGAGTACGGCAAGAGCAAGCCGCTGAAGGGCGCGCGCATCAGCGGCTCGCTGCACATGACCGTGCAGACCGCGGTGCTCATCGAAACCCTGCAGCACCTCGGGGCGAAGGTCCGCTGGGCAAGCTGCAACATCTTCTCCACGCAGGATCACGCCGCGGCCGCGATCGCCAAGGCCGGCACGCCGGTGTTCGCCTACAAGGGCGAGACCCTGGAGGAGTATTGGGACTACACCGATCGCATCCTCGACTGGGGCGACGGACAGGGTCCGAACATGATCCTAGACGACGGTGGCGACGCCACGCTGTTCGTGCACCTCGGCTACATGGCCGAGCAGGGCAAGCCGGTCATCAAGGCCGGCAACAACCCCGAGGAAGTCGCACTGTTCAACCAGCTGCGCAAGTCGCTGAAACGCGATCCCGATCGTTTCCGCCGCATCGCCCCGGGCATCCGCGGCGTGACGGAGGAGACGACCACCGGCGTGCATCGCCTCTACCAGATGCACGAGCGCGGTGAATTGCTGTTCCCGGCGATGAACGTCAACGACTCCGTGACCAAGTCGAAATTCGACAACCTCTACGGCTGCCGGCACTCGCTGGTGGACGCCATCAACCGCGCGACCGACGTCATGCTGTCGGGCAAGGTCGCGGTCGTTGCCGGCTACGGCGACGTCGGCAAGGGTTCCTGCCAGTCGCTGCGCGGCCAGGGTGCGCGCGTGATCGTGACCGAGATCGACCCCATCTGCGCGCTGCAGGCCGCGATGGAGGGTTATCAGGTCATGAAGATGGACGACGCCTGCAAGCTCGGCGACATCTTCGTCACGACCACCGGTTGCTGCGACGTCATCACCGAGCGTCACATGCGGCAGATGAAGGATCTCGCCATCGTCTGCAACATCGGCCACTTCGACAGCGAAATCCAGGTTGAAAAGCTGCGCAAGTACAAGTGGCACGAAGTGAAGCCGCAGGTGCATCGCATCGAGTTCCCGGGCAAGAAGAGCATCATCCTGCTGGCCGAAGGCCGGCTCGTGAACCTCGGCTGCGCGACCGGCCACCCGAGCTTCGTGATGTCGAACTCCTTCACCAACCAGGTGCTGGCGCAGATCGAGTTCTACATGAAGGCGGACCAGTACCGCGTGGGCGTCTACACGCTGCCGAAGACCCTCGACGAGATGGTTGCGCGCCTGCACCTAAAGAAGATCGGCGTCGAGCTCGACACGTTGTCGAAGGACCAGGCGAAGTACCTCGGCATCTCCGCCGACGGTCCCTACAAGCCCGAGCACTACCGCTACTGAGCGCGCCGCCGGGGGACCTTCAGGGTTCCCCGGCTGCTCCGATGGTGGCAGCCGTGCGAACGAGGGAGAGCGCCATGCAGCTGCGGAACACGTCTTCACGCTACGGGCTGGTGACCAAGCTGCTGCACTGGTTCATCGCGCTCTCCATCCTTGGCCTCATCGGCCTCGGCTGGTACATGGTGGACCTCACCTATTACGACCCCTGGTACCACCGCTCGCTCGAGCTGCACAGGGTGCTGGGGCTCGCGGTGCTCGGCGCCGCCGTACTGTTCCTCGTCTGGAAGCGGGTCTCGCCGTCACCGACCTTGCCGCTCACCGTCCCCCGTGGGCAGCAGGTGGCGGCGGCACTGGTCCATCATTTGCTGATCCTGATGATGCTGCTGCTGCCGGTGACGGGCTACCTGATCTCAACTTCCGCCGGCCAGGGCATCCCGGTCTATGGCTGGTTCGACATTCCCGCGTTATGGCAGGTCGGCGACGCGACGAGGGATCTCGTCATCGCTATCCATTACTATTGCGCCTACGGAACCGGCTTGCTGGCCGCGGCCCACGCCGCTGCCGCAGTCAAGCATCAATTCATCGACCGCGACGGAATCCTCGCCCGCATGCTCTGGCGCTGAGGCCCGCGCGCCGTTGAGCCGCCGGGGCGGGCCGACCGGCGCGCTGCCTGGACCACTGAACATGGCGCTGCATCTCTACAATTCACTGACCCGCCGCAAGGAAGAGTTCGTCCCCGGGGATCCCGCCCGCGTGACGATGTACGCCTGTGGCCCGACCGTCTACAACCCGCCGCACATCGGCAATGCGCGCGCCGCGGTCGTCTACGACATGCTCTACCGCGTGCTGTGCCGCCACTATCCGAACGTCGTCTACGCGCGGAACATCACGGACGTCGACGACAAGATCAACCAGGCGGCCCGGGAAGAGGGCGTGCCGATCGGCGTGATCGCCGAACGCTTCGCCGACGTCTACCACCGCGACATGGCGGCGCTGGGCGTGCTCGATCCGGTGATCGAGCCGAAGGCCACCGAACACATCCCGCGCATGATCGCGATGATGGAAAAGCTGATTGCCAGCGGCCACGCCTACGTCGCGGAAGGCCATGTACTGTTCAGCGTGACCTCCTTCGACGCCTATGGCCGGCTGGCCGGCCGCACGCGCGACGAGATGATCGCCGGCGCGCGCGTCGACGTGGCCCCGTTCAAGCGCGACCCGGCGGATTTCGTGATGTGGAAGCCGTCGCCGGAAGACCTTCCCGGCTGGGACAGCCCCTGGGGCAGGGGGCGGCCCGGCTGGCACATCGAGTGCTCCGCGATGATCGAGCAGCATCTCGGCACGACGATCGACATCCACGGCGGCGGCAACGACCTCAAGTTCCCGCACCACGAGAACGAGATCGCGCAGGGCACCTGCGCCCACGATGGCGCGCTCTACTGCCGCTACTGGGTGCACAACGGCTTCGTCGAGATCGAGAACGAGAAGATGTCGAAGTCGCTGGGCAACGTCCTGCTCGTGCAGAACCTGCTGCAGCGTTTCCCCGGCGAAGCGATCCGCCTTGTGCTGCTGAAGGGCCGCTATCGTGAACCGATCAGCTGGAGTGAAGCGCTGATCGGCGAGGCGAAGTCACAACTCGACAGGCTCTACGGCGCGCTGCGCCGGATGCGCGGGATCGAGGCGGTCGGTCCCTGCGTCCCGAGTGCCGAATTCGCCGCCGCGATGGATGACGATCTGAACAGCCCGCAGGCGCTGGCGGTCCTGATGGAACTCGTGACGCGGGCGAACGTCGCCCGCGATCCAGGCGAACTCGGCGTGCTGAAGGCGGCCCTGCTCGGCGGCGGCTACGAACTCGGGATTCTGCAGCAGGACCCCGAGCAATGGTTCTCCTACGCGTCGGCTGGCGCCGTCGACGTCGGCAGGGTGGAAGCCCTGATTGCGGCGCGCACGGCCGCCCGCGCCGCCCGTGACTGGGCCGAAGCCGATCGCATTCGCGGCGAACTCGCCGAAATGGGGGTACGCATCGAGGACGGCGCCGAGGGCACGACCTGGCGCACCGATTGACCGTTCAGGAAACACAGCAATGAATTCATCAACCGAGCGGCTCGCCGCCGCCGCGGACCTCGTCGCCGCGCAGGAGGAAATCGTCGACACCTTTGCGCTGCTCGACGACTGGACCGATCGCTACCAGTACATCATCGACCTGGGCAAGCAGCTGCCGCCGTTTCCGGAGGAGTACAAGACCGAGGAGTACCGGTTGAAGGGCTGCCAGTCCCAGGTCTGGATCCGC
>Ga0255182_1000448_pt1 | contig 28325 bp, 24 predicted proteins | sample Atl_UVDOM_RepA_8_FD_188420 | JGI IMG/M metagenome (GOLD analysis project Ga0255182, IMG submission 188420) | Freshwater microbial communities from Altamaha River, Georgia, United States - Atl_UVDOM_RepA_8d | ecosystem: Environmental > Aquatic > Freshwater > River | place: USA: Georgia...
GGTCGGCCGACCGGGCCCGAGGCGGCCATGGCCATCGCGCTGGGAACCCTCTTCGCGCTGGGGACCCTCCTGCTCTCGGCATTCCAGCAGACCGAGCACGGGCACCAGGCCGGGATCGGCTCGTTCCTCACGGGCCACGCCGCCAGCCTGGTGCGCGCCGACCTGGTCACCGCGCTCGGGCTGCTGGCGGCCACCGCCCTCACCTTCGTGGCGCTGTCCTGGGATCTGCGCACGTCCACGTTCGATCCGGCCTACGCGCGCGCCTCGGGCCGGCCGACCGGGCTCCTCGGCGCACTGACGGCGGTGCTGGCCGTGGGCACGGTGGTGGCGGGGATGCAGGCGGTGGGCCTGGTGCTCGTGCTTGCGCTGATCGTCATCCCGCCGGCGGCGGCGCGTCGCCTGAGCGACCGGTTCCTGGGCGTCGTCGCCCTGGCCGCGGCGATCGGAGCGTGCGCGGGGGCGGCCGGATCCGTGGCAAGCGCGACGCTGCCGCGCGTGCCGACCGGCGCGGCCATCGTCCTTGCGCTCGGCGCGTCGTTCCTGGTCGCGGCGGCGGTCGGCCGCATTCGGAGCGCCGCATGAGCGCCATCGACGCCGGGCCATGGGCGGCGGTCGGCCACGCGCTCTCGGCATGGACCCTCCCCGTGGATGGATGGATCGTCGCGATCGGCATCCTGGCGAGCGCCGCATGCGCGATTCCGGGCACCATGCTCGCCGTGCGACGCGAGTCGATGCTGGGCGATGCCCTGTCGCATGCCGTGCTGCCGGGAATCGCCGCGGCGTTCCTCTTGAGCGGCACGCGAAGCGCCGCGTGGATGGGGGTCGGCGCGTTGGCGGCGGGCGCGGCACTCGGGCTCGGGGTTGACGTGCTGCACCGGCGCCTGCGGGTCGAGCGCGGCACCGCGCTCGGCGTCGCGTACACGGTGATGTTCGCCTTGGGACTGGTCGTCATGGTCCGTGCCGCCGATGCCGTCGACCTCGACCCGTCGTGCGTGCTCTTCGGATCGCTGGAGCTGGCCCCCCTGGACGACGTCAGGCTGGGCGGCTGGCGCATTCCGGCCGCGGTGCCGACGCTCGCCGTGACGGCGCTGCTCAACGCGGTGCTGGCCACCGCGTTCCGGAGATCGCTCGTGGCATCGAGCGCGGATCCTTCGTTCGCGGCGGCGAGCGGAGCACGACCGGGGCTTGCCGCAGCGGTGGTCTGGACGATGTCGGCGGCCTCGGCGGTGGCCTGCTTCCAGTCGGTGGGGAGCATCATGGTGGTGGCGCTGCTGGCGGTTCCTGCGGCCACCGCGCGGCTCCTGACGGACCGGATCTCCATGATGGCCCCGTTGGCCTTCGTGATCGGGGCGCTGGGAGCGGTGCTCGGCCACGGGCTCGCCACCGCCGGGCCGGCAGCCCTGGGCCTCGGCGCCATCGGCATCCGCGAGTGCTCGACGGCGGGCGCCATCGGCGTGTCGCTCGGGGCGATGTTCGTGGCCGCCGCGTTCCTTGCGCCCGAGCGTGGCGCGCTCGTTCGGCTCGTGCGTCGCGTTCGGCACGGATTCGTCGTGGCGCGCGAGGACGCCATCGGCCTGGCGTGGCGCGACGAGGAAGACGGCATCGGCCCGACCACGGTCGCTGACCTCGCGGCACGGGTCTCCCGCGCATCGGGGACGTCGCGGCCGGCGGCGTGGCTCGCGGTGCGGCGGGCGATCGCCCACGGTGAATTGGCGGTGGATTCCGGCGGCGGTGCCGCGCTCACCCCGGCGGGCCGGGCGCGCGCACGCGACCTCGTGCGCAGCCACCGCCTGTGGGAGGCATTCCTGCAGACGACCCTCGGCCTGCCCGCCGACCACGTGCATCCGACCGCCATGCGCCTCGAACACCTCACCGACGACCCGATGCGGTCGCGTCTGCGTGCGGCCGCGACGGATGGCGAGCATGACCCGCACGGGCGTCGCATCCCGCCTGCCTGAACCTGGTGCCCATGGACCCCCGCGAATCACGACCCATCACCCAGGAACGGATGAGCGACGCGGTGCGCTCCGTGGTCAACGCCGCACCGTCGGCCGAGTCGCAGGCGTTCCGCCTCACCACGGTGGACGCCTCCGGTTGGCCGCATGGTGCGCAGCTCGGGCCTGGCGAAGTGCTCTGTAGCGGGGACGATCGCATCCTCCTCGCGCTGTGGCCCGGATCGCGGACCACGGCGAACCTGAGGCGCGATGGACGCGCGCTCCTGACCGTGATCGCCGAGGGTTCGGTGCATGAGGTCCGGCTCCACGCCACGGCCGCTCCCCCGCCGGCGGCCCACGCGGCCCTCGCCTGGTTCGAGGCCGTGGTCGAGGCGACCGAAACGCACCGCGCCGCGTACGCAACCGTGCTCTGCGGAGTCACCTATCGTTTGACCGACCCGTCCGGGACCCTGCCGCGGTTCAACCGCCAACGCGAAGCGCTCCATGCGCTCGGTACCCGACCGACCACCCCCCCGACAGGACAGACATGAAGCGGATCATCGTGGCCATCACCGGCGCCTCCGGCGCGATCTACGGCATCCGCGCCCTGCAGATGCTGCGCGAGGCCGGCGTGGAGCGGCACCTGGTGCTCTCGCCGGCGGCGGGCCGGACGATCTCCGAGGAGACCGACCACTCACTCGACGACGTGCGCGCGATGGCGGACGTCGTCCACGGCTTCCGCGACATCGGCGCCTCCATCGCCAGCGGGTCCTTCCGCGTGGACGGGATGCTGGTGGCGCCATGCTCGGTGCGGACGCTGTCGGGGATCGCCCACTGCGCGGCCGACGAACTGGTCGTGCGCGCGGCCGACGTCCAGCTCAAGGAGCGGCGACGCGTGGTGCTCCTCTTCCGCGAGACGCCGCTGCATGCCGGGCACATCGCGCTCATGGAACGCGCAACGCTGAACGGCGCGGTGGTGATGCCGCCCGTCCCTGCCTTCTACCACCGCCCGAAGTGCATCGATGACCTGGTCACGCAGACGGTCGGACGGGCGCTCGACCTGTTCGGGCTCGACCTCCCCGGCGTGCACCGCTGGTCCGGGCAGGCCCCGCGCGACGACGACCGCTGATTGACGGAGGGAGCCGCACTGCCCTAGCCTCCCGCCCATGAAGAAGTGGATCAAGGTCCTGGTGGTGGTGGTTGCGCTCCTCGGCGCGCTCGTCGTCACGGCGTATGCGCTCCGCAACACGATCGCCGTCGGAATCGCCCGCGCCGTGGCCCCGCAGGTGCTCGGCGTCCCGGTGGAGATCGGCGCGGTCGACCTGGACATCTTCGGCGGCGCCGTCACCGTGGAAGGCGTGGCGGTCGGCAACCCGAAGGGATTCGCGGCACCCCACGCCATCACCGCCAAGCGCATCCACGTGGCAATCTCGGGCGAGAGCTCGCCGTCGCGACTGGTCGTCGACCTGGTGCAGCTGCAGGGCGTGGCCGCCTGGTTCATCCTCGACGGCACCGACAACAACATCTCGCGCATCGTGTCTGGCATGTCCTCGGGTTCCGGCGAAGCAAAGCCGGCGCCGACGGGTTCGGGAGTGGAGGTGCTGATCCGCAGGCTGCAGCTCCAGGAACTTGCCGTCCACGTCTCCGAGCGCCCCGACGCCGCCGAGGTTCCCGTGCTCGCCAGCCTTGGCGAACTGGAGGTTCGAGACATCTCCAGCCGTTCCGCCTCGGGCGACCTCGCTGCGCAGCTCACGGCGAAGGTCTTCGAGACCTCGATGGCGGCGGTGGTCGCGCAGATGGGAAGCCAGATGCCGGCAGCGCTCGCCAACGGGATCACCGCGTCCCTCGGCAGCGCCGGCGTCGTGGTCAACCAGGTCTTCGAGGGCGCCGCCAAGGGGGTTGGCGACGCCGTCAAGGGTGTCGGCGATGCCGTCAAGGGAATCGGCGACGGCCTCGGCGGCGTGTTCGGCGGAAAGAAGTGAGCGCGCGGGCGCAGGCCCGGCGCCGCACCGTCACCAGTGGCCGCGGCGCGGAAGATCCGTGCAAGGCAACTCGAGGTCGGTGGGCTCCATGTCCGCGGCCGGTTCGAGCGAGAATCGCAGCGGTCGACGCGGCTCGACCGCGCGCAGCCACTCGGCCGTGGTCTTGACCCCGATCGCCTGGACCGGCGGCACCACGTACTGGCCGTAGGTGCGGCCGAGCAGGCAGGAACTCCCGAAGTGCACGATGCCGGGCCGCGCGTCGGCGTCCTCGGTGACCTCCGGCATGGCACGCAGGTGAGTGACGATGGCATCGTTGAGGAGGCGCGTCACCTCCCAGGTCACGCGGAACCCCTCGGCTCGACCGGCCAAACCGAAGGCACCGATCGCCACCAAGGCCGAACCGCTGGCCGCCGCCACGACGCGGCCGAGGGTGCGTTCGTCATCGGCCAGCGGATTCCACAGGGCGCAAAGCGCGGCGGCCAGCGCCACGGCGGCACCCGCGTTCGCTCCCATCCCGTACAGCTCGCCGACCGACCCCATCGGCAGCGTCGCCGAGGTGCTCAGCATGGCCACCATCGAGAAGAACCCGATGCCCGCCCATCGCACGGGCTGTGCGCTGCCGCGATGAAGGACGGCGAAGCCACCGGCCACCGAGAAGGCCCCGACGGCGGCGACCACCGCGACGAAAGGCAGCGCGCGCACCCAGCCCGGGGCCGCGGCATCCGTCACCGCATGGAACGGTCCGGTGCCGATCACCCCGGCCACGCTGAACGCCGCGTTCACCACCAGGTTCAGCCCGAGGTCGGCCGAGTATCGCGCTCCCTCCTCGCCCGCCGCCACGCCACCGAGGGCGCCCGTCGTCACGCGAAGCACCGCATGGGCCAGCGGCAGCACCGCCACCGGCACGAGCAGCATCACGGTCCGCCACGCTGCCGCGCGGTCGCTCCGCCAGGCGGTGGCGGCCAGCGCCATGGTGCCAAGCCCGATGGCCAGCGACCATCCGTACCCGGTCTCCTTGACGGAACACCCGAGCACCATCAATGCACCCAGCGCGATGGTCATCCGCACGGGCTTCCGGCCCTCGCGGAACGCCGCGGCGGCATCCCATGCCAGCACCATGGCCCAGCAGCCAATGGCCGCGGACCACGTCTGGGAAACGGTGTCGACCTGCCAAAGCGCGGCCGTCGTGGCCGGAGAGAGCAGGAACAGGATCATCGCGAGCGGTCCCGCCCATGCCAGGCCCGGCGCTGCCCGGCGCGACATCGCGGCGATGGCGGTGAGCACGCCGGCCAGGCCCAGGGCGTGCATCGGCATCGCGGCCGGGCACTCGAGCGACCACGGATCCGTCCAGACGCCGAGCGCCACCTCCACCGGACGGAACGCGGGCGACGATCGCCACGCCTTCGCCACCGCGCCCGCGACGCCGAGATCGCGATCGACCGATCGCACGAACTTCAGGTCATCGTTGGCCGCCACCATGCCCGCCCACATCGGCCACGCCAGGATCATGGCCGCCAGCACCACCGCCGGCGCCACACGCCAGCCCGACGGCACCGCACGAACAGGCACGTCGGCGCTCATCCGTTGCGGCGTGCGAACTCGTCCATGAACCCGGCCAGGAGCTCGCACCCGCGGGCGGGGAAGGCGTTGTAGACGCAGGCACGGATGCCGCCCCACTCGCGGTGACCGCGGAGGCCGCACAGGCCCTCGCGCTCGGACTCGGTCACGAAACGGTCGACCAACGCATCGCTCGGCAGCTGGAAGCTGATCGACATGTCGCTGCGGCAGTCGGACCGCATCGACGGGCGGTAGAAGCCGCCGCTGCGATCGATCGCCGCGTAGACGTGGGCCGCCTTGGCGTGATTGCGCACGCCGAAGGCCTCGGGGCCCCCGTGCTCCATGATCCACCGAGCCATCAGGCCGATGACCCGGACCCCGAAGGTGGGCGGGGTGTTCGGGCGGGACTCCGTGCGCGCGAAGTGCGCATAGCTGAGCATCGGCGGAAGCGACCGATCCGCGCGCTCGAGCAGCGACCTGCGCACCAGCACCAGACAGATGCCGCTGGCGCCGAGGTTCTTCTGGCCGCTCGCGAACACCAACTCATGGGCGCCAAGGTCATACGGCCTAGAGAACAGGTCGCTCGTGGCGTCGCACACCAACGGGGCCGCCACGCGCGGCGGACGCGCGAACTGCGTGCCTTCCACGGTGTTGTTCGAGCAGTAACTGAAGTAGGCGGCGCCCGAGCAATCGCCGATCTCCCCATCGGCCGGCACGTGGTCGAAGCGGCACGATGCGCCGTCGAACACCTTGCGGGTCGGTCGAACGCACGCGGTCTCCTGCTCGCCCTTGCGGGCCCACAGGCCCGTGTCGGCAAACGCCACCCAGCCGTCCCGAGGGACGAAGTTCATCGCCATCAGCGAGAAGTGCTGCATCGATCCGCCGGGAAGAAAGAGCACTTCCCAGTCGTCGCCGAGGCCAGAGCAGTCGCGGACCGCCTGGAACGCTTCGGCCAGGACCCGGTCGTAGGCCTCGCCGCGATGGCTGTGCTCCAAGAGGCCGATGCCCGTGCCGTGAAGGTCCATCAGCTCGGCACGCAGCTGCTCGAGCACCGACTCGGGCATGCAGGCGGGGCCGGCGGAGAAGTTGTAGACCCGCCCCGGGCCGGGGGTGGCCGGGGGCTCGCGGTGGATGGCGGCGGCAGAGGGCATGGTGCGATGGTATTCGCGGGTCTCGCGGACACCACGACACCACGATAAAGTCCGAGAATATTTGCCTTGGCAGCGAACTAGAGCGCGTCTGCGTCCACCCTTCACACGATCACAGCACAACCACGCTCCTGATCGACGTTGTTTTTCACTCCAACGCCTTGACCAGACAGGAAGATGGGGCACAATCAACCCGTGGAACGTTGCCAGTTGCTTGGCAACGTGGAGCGGATTCGGAAAAGGGACTGACCGAACGGGTGCTAGCCGACTGCGTGTGTCGGCGGCGTTTGTTCCCAGAGCGGTGGTTCCCCTATGTCCGTCCTGCCAGACGACGTCCAACCCAATACTCCGCTGCCCGTGCTCTTCGAGCGCATCTACGTGCGACTCAAGGAACTCTCCGGGATGTTCATGCGGCACCAACCCGCGGGGCACACGCTGCAGCCGACGGCCATCGTCCACGAGGCGTTCCTCAAGCTCGCCGAGCGCGATGCCACGGACTTCGCCAACGACGAGCACTTCTTCGCCACCGCTGCCACGGTGCTGCGGAGCGTGCTCGTGGACCACGCGCGGCGCCGCACCAGCAAGAAGCGCGGGAGCGGCAAGCGGGGCGCGACGATGGACACGTACGAGCCCCAGGACGCATCGGCCGACGTCGTGGGCATGCTGGAGCTCGAAGATGCGCTCCGAAGCCTGGCGGCGGTGGATGCCCGTGCCGCCAAGGTGGCCGAACTGCGGATCTTCGGCGGCATGTCCATGGAACACGTGGCCCGACTGAACGAGACCAGCGTGCCCACCGCCGAGCGCGATTGGCGCTTCGCCCGCGCGTATCTCGAGAAGCAGTACGGCGTCCGTGCCGCCGGTGCCGGACGCGGATCCGCGGAGTCGGAGGCAGCGTGAGCGCCCTCGCCCACGAGGACCGCTGGACCGAGGTGCGCCGGATCTTCGACGCGGCGGTCGACCTGCCTGCCGAGCTGCGCCGGTCGTTCCTTGACCGGGAGTGCGGCGACGACACGGCGACGCGCGCCGAAGTGGAGGAACTGCTGGTCGCCAGCGATTCCGCGGTGGATCTCCCGGCTGACCGAGCGGCCTCGACGCCCGAGGTCGCGGAGCGAATGCCCGAGATCCTGGGCTACCGGCTCGAGCGGCGCTTGGCCCATGGCGGGTCGAGCCGCGTCTACCAAGCCACCAGCCTCGAGAACGGCCGCACCGTGGCGATCAAGGTGATCAGCTCGGGCGCATCGGGCTCCGCGCTGCAACGCTTCCGCCAGGAGTGCCGCGTCCTCTCGCGGCTGGATCATCCCGGGATCGTGCGCCTCTACGAGACCGGCCACACGCCGGATGGCCACGTCTACCTGTCCATGGAGTTCATCCACGGGCTGTGCATCGACCGCCACGTGGCGGAGCACTCCTCGAGCGACCTGGAGCGCATCGGCTTGGCGATCGACGTGCTCGACGCCCTGTCGCACGCGCACGCCGCCGGCGTGATCCACCGTGACCTGAAGCCCCACAACATCCTCGTCGACGCCTCCGGGCGAGCGCGGCTCGTGGACTTCGGCGTGGCACGCTTGAGCAGGGAAGACGGGCACCGCACCGGCTTCCACACCGAGACCGGAAACTTGGTCGGCACGTTTGCCTACATGAGCCCCGAGCAGGCCGACGGCAAGAACGGCCGTATCGGACCGGCCACGGACGTCTACCAGGCCGCCGTGGTGCTCTACGAGTTGCTGGCCGGGCGCCTGCCCTACGACATCGAGGATCGCAGCGCGATGTCCCTCCTGAAGGCCGTCCTCTTCGATGCGCGCGCGCCCTTGGCCGCCGCCGCACCGCGATTCGCGGGAGCCATGGACCGCGTGATCAACCGCGCGCTGTCCGCTGATCCGGCGGACCGACCGCAGACCGCCGCACTGTTCGCCGAGCAGCTCCGCCACGCGGCGCGAGAACTCCGTCCCGGCTGAGCCCAAGCTTCATGACGCGCGTCGGGAGGCGCGTGACTTTCCGAGCGGCTCCGGCGATTGCCGGGGCCGCTCGGCTTCCCTGCACTCCGTGGTGCGCCGGACTGACGAGCCGATCAGGTCATCTCATCCCGCTCGCCCGCCGTGGCCAACGCTTCCGGTTCCGGCCGAACTCCGTCCGACTCGCAACGACATCGGCCCGTCGGACGTGGACGCGCGAAGCACATAGCGACCCGGGGGCAGGAGGAGCGGCGCCATGCCGGCATCGCGCGCCGCGAGATCCGGGATGATCGGACGCGCGAACGCATCGATGATCTCCACCTCGGAGGAGTCGTGTCGGCACTCGGCCCACGCATCCAGCGGCGCAGCACCGGTCCCGTCGACCAGGAAGTCGATCTCCAGGCTGGCCCGCGCGGGACCGACCAACGTGGCGTGCACCACCTGCAGGGCGATGTCCACCGTGATGGAACCCCTGACCCCGTCGGCGCGCACGTCGAAGCGCTGGGCGACCGGATCGATCGAGAGCAGTTCGCGACGGATGACGGAGCGTCCATCCTTCCACAGCGCGGCGTCCGCACCGTAGAAGGTGATGGTTCCCATCTGCGGCGAACGGAAGGCCGAGGCTTGAGGGGCGACGCTGCTCACGGGAGAACAAACGCGATCCAAACAGGTCTCCCATCAGCGCCTGAGCGGATTCCGTTCAGGCCATCGACGCTAGAGTCTGATAATTCGCACTCTTGGAAATGCGCGTGGCGCGTGATGGATCGCGCGCCCGTCCTGCGTTCCAAGGAGAACCACGTCCACTCCCTTCGCGCGCCTGGCAGGGCCGCGGAGAAACACACGCCCGCACCGGAGTACACGCCTCTGGTGCGGGTTTTTCTTCGGATCGCGAATTCCGCGAATCCCTTTGCACCCGGGGAGGTTCCAACCGATGATTCCTTCGTCGCTCCACCGTCGCCAACGAGGCGGCAGCGATTCATTCACCCTGTTGGAGAACCTCGATGACGAACAGCAAGAAGCTCAGCGCCAGTGACCTCGCCGCCGTGACCGGGGGCAAGCTCAAGAAGGGCGCTACCTCGAGCAAGTTGGCCAGCGCCGGCCGCAAGGCCCCGGCCCCGGCCAAGAAGGCGGTCTCGGTCAGTTCGCGCCGCGGCCGAGGCTGATCGGCGACGGAGCCGTGCTGCGGGTCGCGGCGGACCCGGGCTGGGTTCGCTCGGCCTCCAGCAGCGGCGGAACCCGCAGGAACGCGTCGGGATCGGAGCCCGGATCGCCGGACTCGGGCGTGGGAAGCGGGATGTCCGAGTCGATCGACAGCCCCGCACGCCCCGGGACCAGGCCGGCCGCGTCGCTGAGGTCCAGCAGCGCCAGCTGGTAGCGGACCTCGGCGCCCGCCTCGGAGCGCTGGGCTTGCGCCAATTGCAGCAGCGACTGCGTCAGGTCGGTGATGGTGGCCGCCCGCCGCTCGTAGAGCGCGCGGACGCCGTCGTACGCCCGCGAGGCCAGCTCGGTGGCCTGCCGGGTGGCGATGAGCGCCTGCCAGCCCGTACCCGCCCGTGAGACCGCGTCGTACACCTCGCGGGTGATGGTGAGGCGCCGGTCCTGGCTCGTGGCGAGTTCCTTGAGCCGGCGATAGAGCGCCGCCCGCAGGTCCGACCGCGCCGCCTCGTTGCCGAGCGGCAGCTCGAACCGGACGCCCGCGTTGAACGAGAAGATTGTCGAGCCGTCGGCGCCTCCGCCGCCCACGGCATCGCCGAGCGATTGCCCGAAGCTGACGGGGGCCGCCGTGCCGAACGCGTCCAGCTTCGGCAGCATGCCGTTCTGCGCGACCTGCACGCCCAGCGTGGACTCGGCGATCGCCAGCTCCGCCTCCAGCATCTCCGTGCGCTGCCGCAGCGCCGTGTCCAGCACCGCCTGCGGGAGGAAGCTATACTGGCGCCGCTCCGGTTCGGTGGCGAAGGTGAGCACCACCGAATCGTCGAGCGGGACGTCGGGGAGGTTCATCGCCTGCTTGAGTTCCCGCGACCGCGCACGGAACAGCTCGCTGGCGATGATCACGTCGTCCACCTGGCTCACGGCGAGGAACCGCGCCTTGACCACCTCGGTCGCCGCGGCCATGCGGGCCTCGGCGAGCGACTGCGCGACGCCCACCTGCTCCACCGCGCGGCGATAGCTCTCGACGGCGATGTCGAACGCGCGGCGCGCGCCGTAGGCGCGCCAATAGGTGCGCTCCGCCTCCACCAGGAGTTGCTGCACCGCCAGCCGGGTGCGGACCTCGACGCGCCGCTGCCCGAACTCGGCGAGCAGGATGCTCGACTCGTTCACCAGGCGCCCCGCCCCGCGCAGGAGCGGCTGCGTCAGCGAGAATCGCGGCACGCTCTGGTAGCCGTTCGAGTCCTGCGGCACCAGCGAAGGAAACTGGTCATCGAAGTAGAGGAGCCGCCAGTCGACGTCGAGCTGGCCTCCGTCGGCGAGCGGCACGTTCAGGTTCGGGCGGACCTCGCCGTTCCAGATCTCGGCCTGCAAGGGCGGCGCGAAGTTCACGTCGCGCCCTCCGTCGGCCTCGATGCCGAACGTCCACTCGAACTTGGCGCGCTCGCGCAGCACCCGCTCGTTCGCGATGGCGGGGTCGATCCGCACCACCTTGATGCCGAGGTTGTTCTCGAGCACGGCAGCGCGTACGGAGGCCAGCTCCAGCGCCTCGCTCCTCTGGCCGGGCTCGAGGCCGGCGAGCTCCTCCGGGCTCGGCGGCGCCAGGTCCGACGCCGGAAGCGGCCCGACCTCGCCGAGCGCGGAGAGGTCGCCGTTGCCGTAGGTCGACAGCCGATGGGCCACCTCGTCGGAGAGGATGCCCTGGCGCTGGTAGGGCGAGTCGCACCCGGCCAAGGCGGCGATCACCGAGGCGAATCCGAGCGCGCGGCATGCCGGCGAACGGCGGCTCATCCCGCGCCCCCCGCGATTCCCGGGTCCTCGAGCAATTGCCGGCGCACCAGCTCGCGGAACCGTCCGTCCTTCGCCAGCAGCTCGTCGTACGTGCCCGACTCCACCACCTCGCCGTGCTCCAGGACGTGGATGCGGTCCGCGTGCCGGACGGTGCTCAGGCGGTGCGCGATGACCACGCGCGTGACGGCACGCTCACCGAGCGCGGCCGAGACGTGCGCCTGCGACACTTCGTCGAGGGCGCTGGTGGCCTCGTCGAAGAGCAGGATCCTCGGGTTGCCCGCGAGTGCCCGGGCGATCATCAGCTTCTGCGACTGCCCGCCCGACAGGGTCTGCTCGTTGACGAAGGTGTGCATCTGCATCGGCATCGCCCGGATGTCCTCGGCGAGGCCCGCGGCCTCGGCGGCGGCCCAGGCGTCCTCGGCGGTCAGGAGCGAGGTGCCGACGATGTTCTCGTGGATCGAGCCCGGCATGATGCGCGCATGCTGGCCGACGACCCCGATCTGCCGGCGGACCGATCCCGGCTCCAGCTTGGACAGGTCCTGGCCGTCGTACAGCACCTTCCCGGCGGTCGGCTTGCGGATGCCCAGAAGCAGCTGCGCGAGGGTGGACTTGCCGCTGCCCGACGGCCCAACGATCGCCACGAGGTCTCCCGGCGAGGCCTCGAAGGACACGCCCCGCAGCACCTCGCCCGCGGTACCCGGGTACGCGAAGCGAAGACCCTGCACGGAGATCGCGCCCGAGATCGGCAGCGCCGGCTCCGCCGAGTCGGATGCCTCCGGCTCCGCGTCGATGATCGGGCGCACGCGGGCGAGGAGCGGTGCGGCCTCGAAGATGTCGCCGAGCGCGAAGCCGAACGCGATCACGCCGGTGAGGGCGGACGCGAAGGCGGCCGAGAACACCATGAACGACGCCACCTGGACCTCGCGACCTCCGGGAATCCCGACGAAGCGCCACCACAGGAGAGCCGCCCCCAGGAACGGAAGCGTGGTGGCGAGCACGCGCACCCGCGCGGCGTTGAGGCCCGCCAGGTACATCGAACGGCGCTCGGGACGGTACCTCTGCACCCACTGCACCAAGGCGTTCTCCTCGGTGCAGGTGGTGCGGATGCGCTCGATGCCCGAGACCAGCTGCAGGGCGAACCCGCCCAGCCGACCGCCACGCTCGGCGGCATCGGTGGCGTGTCGGCCCTGGCGCCGGGCGATGATCGCGGTCACCAGGAACACCACCAGGAACCCGGCGAGCGAAGCCATGCCGGCCAACGGCTCGACGGCGACCATCAAGGCCAGGTAGGTCACCGAGAACGCGCCGCCGACGATCGCCGACACCATCGAGCCGGTCAAGCGCCGTTGCAGGTCCTCGACGACGCCCAGGCGTTCGGTGAGGTCTCCGATGGAGAATCGCTGCAGGGTGCCCAAGGGCAGCCGCAGCGCGCGCAGCAGGATCGCCGAGGCGCCCCGCATGGCCACCCGAGACTCCACGCGCAGCAACAGGAATCGCGTGACCAGGTCGAACGTGGCGGCCGCCAGGAGGGTGGCGGCCAGCACCGCGCCCAGGTAGCCGAGCGACCGGGCCTCGCCGGCCGGGATGACCCGGCTCACCAGGATCCCGGTGGCCAGCGGGACCGCCAGGTTGAGGATGCTTCCCCCCGCCGCCACCACCGACGCCAGGAGCAGGTCCGGGCCGCAACCGCGCAGGAGGAACGTGAACATCGACCCGAGCGTGTGCGCCGAACCGGGAAGCGGCGCCTCGAACACCACGGCTTCGCCCTTCAGCGACCGGGCGAACGCCGCATCGACGTTCTGCGGCTGCGGCTGACGGCCGACCTCGTACACGAACGCCCGGTAGCCGCCCCAGCGTCGCGGGACCAGCGCCACCGGCTGGCCGTCGGCCAAGATGCCGAGCAGCGGCCCGCAGTCCGAGGTCCACCAGCGATCCGGCCATGCCGCGCGCCGGAATCCGATCCGCGCCGCCGACGCGAAGCTCTCCGCCTCGTCACGCAGCTCGTCGGCCGGAATCCGACGCGGAATCGAGGTGAGCGGCAAACCCGCCGCCACGGCCACGTGCCGGCAGGCCCGCAGCATCGGCGGCAGCGCGGGGCTGACGTTGAGGACCTCGTCGCGGCCGGCGAAGATGGAACCCAGCATCAGCGCGAACGCCGAGCGCTCGGCCTCGGGTTGGCGCGCCCGCTGCACGGCGGCTCGCTCGGAATCGTCACGATCCGCGGCCACGAGCTCGGCGGCGCGGGCCACCAACGCGTCCAACGCGCCGTCGTCGGCAAGCGCCGCCCGCGCGTCGAAGGGAAGCATCACGCGGGCGAAGGCCTCGGATGCCTCGGCGACTTCCGCAGCCATGCCCGCCGAATCGGGCTCCGGCACCACTGACGCGCGCCCTTCGGGCACCGCCACCATCGTCACCCGCTCATCGGAAAGCCTGGAGGACATCCCGGGCAGCAGCCCACCGGCGGTCACCGTGCCAAGGAACACACGGCGCCCGGGCTGGCCATCCTCGCCCCGTGACGCGGCGAAGACGTTGACCATTCCCGACGCGACCGCGTGTGCGCGATGCTCGCGGCCGAGGTCAAGGTGATCGCGACCGTCCACCGGTCGCGCGGTGCCCCCGGCGCGGGCAAACTCGGCGGCCATGCCGGTGAGCCTCATCCGTGTCCGCCCCCGCGGACGAACGCCGCATATGCGCCCTGCATCGCCATCAACTCGTCGTGCGAACCCCGTTCGACCACCACACCGGAATCAAGCACCACGATCTCGTCGGCGTCACGGACCGTGCTGAGGCGATGCGCCACCACGATGCACGCGCAACCCCGGCGGCGGATCGCCCGGTCGATGCGCGACTCGGTGGTCGCGTCGAGGGCCGACGTCGCCTCGTCCAGGATCAGGATCGCCGGGCGGCGCGCCAGCGCACGGGCCAGCTCGACGCGCTGTGCCTCTCCGCCGGAGAGGTTGCTGCCGCCTTCGGCGATCGCCATGCCCAGGCCGCCCCGAGCATCCACCAGCGCACTGAGGCCCGCGTCCGCAATCGCCTCGCGCATGGCGTCATCGCCGACCTGCGGATCCCAGAGCGAGAGGTTCTCCCGCAGCGTTCCCTCGAACAGCACCGGGGACTGGCCGACCGTCGCCATGCAGGTCGCACGATCGCTGCGGGGCACCTCGCGCAGCGGCCGCCCGGCGACCAGCACGTCGCCGGTCCATGGTGCGTAGAGGCCGCACGCCAGCCGAGCCACCGTGCTCTTTCCCGAACCGCTCGCGCCGACCAACGCCACGCGACGGCCCGGGCCGACGGACAGGCTGAAATCGCGCAGCAGCGGGTCGCCAGACTCCGAGTACCCGAACGTCACGTCACGGAACTCGATCGAGTCGAGGCAGCGTGGCGCCGCGCCGGCGTCGGCGGGTCGCGACAGCGGGTCGACCGGGTGGCGCATCACGTCATCGATGCGCGCCAGGCTCGCTCGGAGCGACTGAAGCTCCTGGGCGAGCGAGGCCAGCTCAAGCGCCGGCCCCATGAAGGCCACCAGCAACGCCTGGAAGGCGAGGAGCGTGCCGATGGTCATCTGGCCGTTCATCACCTGCAGGCCGCCGACGGAAAGCACCACGGCCGAGACCAGGACGGACACCAGGAACTCCGGTGCCTGCTCGAGCACCGCGGCCCGCGCCTCCATCGACTGCGACGCGGCGGCCACGCGCGCGTTGGCCGATGCCACCCGGGCGAAGAGGTCCTGCTCGCGACCGGAGAACTTGACCGTTTCGATGGCGGACAGCCCGGAAGCCAACGTTCCCGCCGCCACGCCCGACTCGCGCTCGACGGATCGGGCGTCATCGGCAAGCGCACGTCCGCCACGGAGGACGATCAGCAGCACCACGCCGATCACCGCCACGGCGATGCAGGTGAGGCGCCATTCAAGGACGGCCATCGCCACCAGGAACAACCCGGACGTGAGCAGGCCGACCACCGCCGGCGCGAGCTTGGTCGCCAGCAGCTCGACCACCGTCTCCACGCTGCCGATGCGCTGGACGATGTCGCCGGCGTAGCGGTGCGAGAAGTAGTCGACCGGCAGCCGAAGCACGTGCTCCATCAGGGAGACCCCGGAGGTGATCGCCAGCCGCTGCTCCAACTTCTCGAGGACCACCTGCTGCATCCAGCTCAGGATCCCGGCCACGATCATCGCCCCGATCGCGATGGCCACCATGGTGAGCATCCACGAGTGCGCACCCCCGAGCAGCACCCGGTCCACGTAGGCCGCGCCCAGCGCCGGAAGGATGAACGCCGGCACCGCCACCAGGACGCCGCATGCCGACGCCGCCGCGAGGACGCGCCAGGAACCGCGCATCCGCGATGCAAGGGCGGGCCAGAGTCCCGGGGGACTTCCGCCGCGGACGAAGTCCTCCCCCGGCTTGACTTCGAGCACGACGCCGGTGAAGCGGCGGTCGAACTCCTCCGCGGACACCCAGCGGCGGCCGCCGGCGGGGTCCATGATCCGCCAGCGACCGCGCGACCAGCCTTCCAGCACCACGAAGTGATCGAAGCCCCAGAAGAGGATCGCCGGCAATGCGACGTCCTTCAACTCGGCGCTCTCCACCGAGTAGCCGTCGCAGGACATGCTCCAGTGCTCCGCGGCCGCCTTGATCTGCAGCGCGCTGGACCCGTCGCGCGACACGCCGGACACGCGCCGAGCCTCCTCGAGCGTCACGTGGCGACCGTGCCTCGCGAGGACCGAGACCAAGCACGCGGCGCCGCACTCGGCAGCCTCCATCTGGATGACCACCGGCGACTCCGACAGCCGACGCCCCGTCGGATGGAACGGCGCGGCAACGGCAGCCGGCTCAGCCATCGAACGCCTGCTTGAGCCACGGAAGCAGCAGAGCCACGGGAGCGACCTCCTCGGTCACCACGTCGACCTCGCACAGCGTGCCCGGCGGAAGCACGTCGGGGTAACCCGTGCCGCCGGTCCACCTCAGCCGCGTCGGCGTGGACGTGTCCTCCTCGAGATCGATCACCGCGGACACGATTCCCCCGTAACGGCGCTCGATGTCCTGCGCGAACTCGGGGCTCTCGATCACCCGGAACATGGACTCTCGGGTCCCCACCAGCGGCTCCACCTCGCGGACGGACCCCTTCACCAGGCCGTATCGCTCCCGGTCGGCGATGGAGGGCTCGACGCGCGCGCCCATCGCGGCGCGCACGCGCTTGCCCTCGGAAAGGGGGAAGAAGGCGTAGCAGCGCAGCTTGCCGTCGCTGGCGTCGGAGATCACCGCAACGGAGCCGCCACGGCGACAGAGGTCGCCGACGGAACGGAGCACCTGAAGCACGCGCCCCGGTCGCGGCGCGACGACGTGGCGCTCAAGGGCCATGCGTGCCTGCACCTGGTTCAACGCCGACTGGGCCTCGGCCAGCGCGTTGGCGCGGGACTGGCGCGCCTGGTCGTGGCGGATGGCCAGCTCGGCGCGCTCCGCGACGACGCGCTGCTGCTCGGAGCGCGCCTCCGAGACTCCGCGCGCGATCTCCATCTGCGTGTTGACCGTGGACAGGAGGTCGGCCTCGGCAAGGAGGCCTTGCCGAACGAGGTCCCGCTTGGACTCCACGGAGCGGTCGAACTGCTCGAGGGTGATTGCCGCTTGCTCGGCACGCCGATTGGCCTCGGCCTCACGCACGGCCAGTGCCTGGAGTGCCGCGGCGGTGCTCGACTCCTCGGACTCCACCATCCGCGCGTGCTGCTCTCGCAGTCGCTCCACGGAGGCCTTGGCGTCGGTCAGCTGCGTCTCCAGCGCCGGGTTGCCGACGATCGCGAGCACCTGCCCCTGCTCGACCACGTCGCCCACCTCCACCGCCACGGACGTCAACCAGCCGTCGGACGGGCACTCCGCCGCCACGACCCGCCGTCCCTCGATCAGGATGCCGGTCCCGCGCACCGACAAGGGGATGGATCCGAGGACCCCCCATGCCACGAACGCCGCGAGCAGCACGCCCGATCCCACCAAGAGGAGCCACAGCCGCGGCGAAGCGATCGGGGCCACGCGGTTGATGCTGTCCGGCGATGCCACCGAATCGACGGCATGCTCACGGAACATGGAGTCTTCACCTTCCATGGCTTCGACGCCGGGCATCCTAGCCAATTCCGCTGGATTCGATCGTGGGCGGCGCTCCGTAGACTCGCGCCCGTGAACCACCTCCGAACGATCGGCGCCCAGGAACTGCGCGCGATGGTGCCCGTCCGCGAAGGCGAGGTGCGGATTGCGCACGCCGTGACGGTGGCCTCCTCCGACGGTCGGCTGCCTTCCGGCACCCGGGTCGCGATCCTCGGCGTGCCCGAGGACATCGGCATCCGGGCGAACATGGGCCGTCCCGGAGCACGGCGGATGTGGCGTGCGTTCCTGCCCCGATTCCTGTCCATGCAGTCCAACCCGTTCCTCGACGGGTCGGCGGTGTGCATCGCGGGCACCGTGGACGTGCGGGACCTGCGCCGAGCCGTGCGTGACGCGGATCCGAACGCCATCGGCCCCCGCACCCGCGCCGACGGGATCCGGCGCCTCCGCGAAGCCACTGCCGAGATCGACCAGCGAGTGGCGGACGTGGTGGCGGGGATCCGCGCGCAGGGAGCCGTCGCCGTGGTGGTGGGGGGCGGCCACAACAACGCCTTCGGCATCCTCGCCGGTTGCAGCCGGACCGTGGGAGCCCCCATGGGATGCGTGAACATCGACCTGCACGCCGACCTGCGGCCAGCGGAAGGCCGGCACAGCGGCAACGGATTCACCTACGCGCGCATGAACGGACACCTCGGCCCGTATGCCGTCGTCGGCATGTCCGAGGCCTACGCCACGCGGTCGATCGTGGATTCGATCCGCGCAGACCCCGGGATCCTGGCCATCACGCTGGAGTCGATGCTGCGCGGCGAACAGGGGCTGGACGGCGCCGTGCAGCTGGCGGCGGCCCATTTGGGCAACGCGCCGTGCACGCTCGAGATCGACCTGGACGCCGTGGCGCAGGCACCGGCAAGCGCGGCGGCCGCCTCCGGATTCACCGGCGCGGAGGTGCGCGCGATGGCGAGTCGGTTGTCGGCCCGGCTGAAGGTGCACGCCGTGCACGTCGCGGAGGGGGCGCCGGGGCTCGGGCCGTGGAGCGCCGACATGCTCGGCAAGCTCGTGGCCGAGATCGTCCGCGACGCCGCCGCAGGGGCGTGCTCACGCTGATCGCGGTACGGCGGAAACCGGCGGGACGAACCGGAACGATTCCCCGTCAAACAGCCCGCGATCGCTCAGCTTGAGAGAGGGAATCACCAGGAGCGCCATGAACCCCGCGGTCATGAACGGTGCGCGCAGCGGCGAGCCGAGCCCGTGCGCCGCGCGCGTGAGCCGGGCGTAGGCAGCGGCGACCTCCTCCGCCGGACGATCGCTCATCAGCCCCGCGATGGGCAACGGGAGCACATCCACGCTTCCTGCGGCATCCGCCACCGCCAACCCGCCGCGAGCGGCGAACACCGCGTTGACCGCCTTCGCCAGCGAGTCGCGCGAACTTCCCACGGCGACGACGTTGTGGCAATCGTGCGCCACGCTCGAGGCGATCGCCCCCGAACGCAGCCCGAACCCGCGGACCAGGCACACCGCGGGTGGGGCCTCCGCATATCGATTCACCACCGTCAGCAGCAGCAGGTCGTCGTCGGGTGCAGGCTCCACGATGCCGTCGTGCGCCACCACGGCGACGCGCGCGCCACCGGTGACCAATTGCCCGTCCTCGGCGACCACCACGAGCGCCTCGACCGGCCCGTGCTCCGCGGGCGCGCGAAGCGCGAAGTCCGCCGCAACGAACCGCGCTTCGCGGAACACGTTCGGGGTGAGGGGCCTCCGCGCCTCGATCGCGGTGGCGCCATCGATGGCCACGGATTCGCCGCCGATCCACGTGCGCCGGACGCGGAACGAGCGCAGGTCATCGACGAGCACGAAATCCGCGCGATCGCCGGGCCGGAGCAGGCCGCAAGGCAATCCGTAGTGGCGGACCGGGTTGAGCGTGGCGGCCCGAACCGCGACCATCGGGTCGATGCCGTGCGCCACGCACCGTGCGAGCAGGCGATCGACGTGTCCGAGCAGGAGGTCATCGGGATGCGCATCGTCCGTGCAGAACATGCACTGCGCGGGAAACTCCCTGAGCAACGGCCACAGCGCCTCGAGGTTGCGCGCCGCGCTTCCTTCGCGGATCAGCACCTGCACGCCGAGCGCAGCTTTCTCGCGCGCCTCCTCGATCGTGAAGCACTCGTGGTCCGTCTCGATCCCGCGCGCGAAGTAGGCGCGCGCCTGCTCCCCGCGCAGCCCAGGGGCATGACCGTCGACTCGCTTGCCCCGATCGTGCGCCGCACGGATCTTGGCGAGCACCTGCGGGTCGCCGTGGATCGCCCCAGGCCAGTTCATCATCTCGCTCAGGTACCCGATGCGGGGATCATCGAGGAGGCAGGCGCAGGCCTCGGCGTCGAGCGTCGCACCGGCCGTCTCGAAGCCGGTCGCCGGAACGCACGACGGGCAGCCGAACATGAACATGAACGGTGTGCCCGCCGCGTCGTCGAGCATGAAGCGGACGCCGTCCACGCCCAGGACGTTGGCGATCTCGTGCGGATCGCTCACCGAGGCCACCGTTCCGTGGCGCACCGCCACCCGGGCGAATTCCCACGGGTGGAGCATGCTGCTCTCCACGTGCACGTGCGCGTCCACCAGTCCGGGGATCAGCACGCCGGGCTGCACGGCACCGGTCGCGGGCTCGATGGATGCGATTCGCCCGGCGCGAACCGTGACGCGGCGCGGCTCGACCGTTCCCGCCACCACGTCCGCGACCATGAGCTGCAACTCGAAATCGTGCATCGGCACACGGTAACCGCGATCACCCGGAGGCTGTCGCACCGGAGGCCGGCCGACGATTTTGTGCGATCAGCCGGCATGACGCGAAACAGGCGGCGATCCCGACGAATGCGTTCGCCGAGAGAACGAGCGCGGCAGACGCGGCATCGCCGCCTTCCACCAGGTTGACCACGTCCCACGCGAACCCGCTCACCGTGGTCAACCCGCCCAGGAACCCGGCCGCCAGCAGGTGCTCGCGCACGCGCATGCCGGACGGGATGCCAAGCGGCGCTCCGCGCGAGTCACGCGCCGACAGCCGGGCGAACAACGCGCCCATCAGCACGCCGCCCAGCAGGTTCATCGCCACGTGGGCGCCCCACGGCGGCCATCCGGCCGTGTCCATGATCCACTGAACGCCCCCGCGAGCCAGGCTGCCGCACGCGCCGCCGATCGCGGTGACGGCCGCCAGCCGCCAAGGTGCGGGGTCGCCGCCGCCGGCCACGCCCGAGGATGACGCCGGAGCGTTCACGAACCACCCCCAATCGCCGCGCGCACCGCCCAAGCACCCACCCACGCCAGCATCGGGCATCCGAGCATCGTGGCCATCCAGATCGCCGCGGCCCGCGCACGATCGCCGCGCCACCACAGCTGCACCACGTCCATCGCGAACGCCGAGTACGTGGTCCACCCGGCGAGCAGCCCGACGGCCGCGGTCACGGCGTGCGATGACCCGTCGCCGTGCACCCGCGCCGCGGCCAGCACGATGCCGATCGCCGCCGAGCCGAGCAGGTTGATCACGCAGACCGTGGTCCACGGTTCGTGCCCTCGCCGGCGCGCGGCGTCGCGCACGGTCGCACGAAGGGCGCAGCCGACGCCGCCGGACACCGACAGCAGCACCAGGTCCATCACGGCTGCACCGCCGGGCCGACGCCGTTCAGTTCACGAAGGTCGTCGGCACACTGGCAATCGTCGATGAGCTCCGACATGCGCAAGATGAAGGCATCGCGCAGGCGCGTACCCGCCCGCGCGGGCCAAGCTCGCTCGACCCAGCCGCGCCATGCATCACCGTGGCCCGTGAACACGTGCTCGAGCACGCCGTGCGCCATCGCGCCCACCATCGCCGGGCACGGGAAGTTCGCGGGCGGCACGCGTCCGCCTCGCAACGCCACGCCGTCGGCGTCGAGCGCCAGCCCGTCGTCGGCACACCGCTCGAGGGCATCCGCGGCCTCCCGCGACCATCGGTCCAAGGCATCCCGATCCACCGGTCCCCGCATCAACGAGGGGTCGGCGCGCCACAGGCCACGTTGCGGATCCCACGAGCACGCCACCGCCTGTTCGTGGAGGAACGCTCCCGCCACGATCTGGTACTTGAAGCCATGGCAACGCCGCCAGAAGATCCAAGGCCCGCCGGCAACCGGCTGCTCCCACGAGCCCCAACCGATGGGGACGGGACGCATCGATGCACCCGGAGCCGCAAGATCGTGCCACTCGATGCCGCCGCCGGACCCGGGGTTCGGCGCCCCGATCACCCAGGCGCACGACCCGTCCGGGGCGAGCGGCATCCCGAAGCCCGGAACGGGATGCCCCGGCACGGACGTCGACGCCGCGGCGCCGAAGACGGGCGGCACGGCCCCGATCACTTCCTCGGGCAGGACCGCCGACTCACCCTCCGCCGAGGTGATCCGCATCCGCCACGCCATCGGCCAGCGCAGCGGTTCCTCGGGATCCCCGCGATCGAGGAACATGCCGTCCCACGCGCCGGGCTCGGGATTCGGTTCCCACTCCAACCACGCCTGGATCGGATCGGCCTCAAGGACCATGGCCGTGCCGCCCGGCAACGACGCCGAGCCCACCGCCACCCAGCGCGGCAGGAGCGTCCGAGCCACCGCGACGTGGATGCCATGCCACACCAGGAGCGGCACGCCCGCGAGAGCGGCGAGGGCAACGCCTGCAGCCACCCACCGCGCCCGCCCGGGCTTGCGGAGCGCCTGCCGCTCCGTCGCGGTTACGCGCCCGCACTCGGTGCAGCGCATGCCGCCCTCGGCGAACGCGGACCGCGGGTCGAACGGATGACGGCAGCCGAGGCATCGACGCACCCCATCCGGTCGCCAGCGCGGGCTGAGCACCGCCCACGCGATCAAGCCGAGGCTCACGAGCACCGCTGCGTACGTCGCCCAGCGCCATGGACCGGCGAGCCATGGCTCGAGAGGCTGGAGCCACGCGTAGATCACTTCGCGACGGGCTCCGGCGGCGCCTTCGTCCCGGGAGCCGGCGTCGCCGGGGGCTCGGTGGCGCCCGCGGGGCCCGCCGCCTCCGCGGGGAAGCGAGGCGCCGCCTCGATGAACACGTCGACCTGCTGACCCGCGTACGCGGGGAGCCGTGCCGCGGGATACGAGTAGATCACCTGCAGCACGCGGGTGTCCACGCGCTCCATGCTCGACCCCGTCAGGCTGCGCTTGGGCACCACGTAGGGTTCCACGCGCACGAAGGACAGGTCGGTTCCGATCGAGCTGTTGCCGCGCAGCACCGCACGGGCCGGGGCGCCCGGGCGCAACCGCCACGCATCGTTCTCGTCGACGTCGATCCGAACGTGCATCTCGTCGACGTTGCCCAGGACGACGGGCGCGCCCTCGCCCGGCTGCGCGTGCTCGCCGGGGCGGATGTTGACGTCAAGCACCGTGCCGGCCGTCGGCGCGCGCACCACGAGGCGGTCGAGATCGGTCTTGACGGCCTCGAGGCGCGCCTGCGCCTGGAGCACCGTGCCCTCGGCGACGGCCAGTTCCTGCGCGGTCGCCCCGGCGCGCAGTCGCGCGAGCGCCGCCCGCGCCTCGGCGACCTGCGCCTCGGCCTGCGCGGCCGCGGACTCGCGCCGCACCACCTCGCCGCGCGCAAGCGCGGCCGGGTCGCTCACCGAACGAAGCAGGTCGCGCAGGTTCCGCGCCTCGGTCGCGCGCGCCTCGGCGGCCTGCAGCGCGGCCTCGGCCACCGGCACGTCCTCCGGCCGCGGCAGGCTGCGAAGCCGATCGAGCTCGCGCCGCGCCACCTCGAGCTGCGCCTCGGCCACGCTCCGCTCCGCCTTGAGCTGCCGGCCGTCGATGGCGAACAGGGTCGCGCCCTTGTCCACCCGTTCGCCCTGGCGCACGGCCACCGACTCCACGATGCCCGGCACGGCGGCCGCGACGGACACCGGCTCGCCCGCGGGCTCCAGGAGACCGGCCCCGGCGATGCTCGAGGCGAAGGTCGTCCGCGCCGGCTCGTCAAGCGGCCGGGAGCTGCTTTCCGGGCGGCCCGCGGTGAACACCGCGACCAATCCCACCGCCAATCCGATGGCGGCGATCACGGGAAGGACGATTGCTCTGGGCGCTGCCACGATCGATCAACCTTTCGAGTGCCGCTCCGGCACCGATGCACCTGCCGCCTCGAACTCCCGCTCCGCGTCCTGCGGGGAGAGCGTCTCCACCACCCGGCCGTCGTCCATCCGGAAGATCCGGTCCGCGAAACGGAAGATGCGCGCGTCGTGGGTCACCACCACCAGCGTCAGCTCGTGGCGATCCGCCACCTCGCGGAAGAGTTGCATCACCCGCTGCCCGGTCTCGTGGTCGAGGGCGCTGGTGGGCTCGTCGCACACCACGAGCCGCGGGCGATGGACCAGCGCGCGGGCGATCGCCACGCGCTGCTGCTGGCCGCCGGAGAGCTGCGACGGGAGCGCGCCGGACCGGCCCTGCAGGCCGAGCCGATCGAGGGTGGCCGAGGCCTCGGCGACGGCATCGCGCCACTCCCATCCGAGGATCATGAGCGGCACGGCCGCGTTCTCGGCGGCGGTCAGCGTCGGGAGCAGGTTGAACTGCTGGAACACGAACCCCACCTCGCGCGCACGCCAGGCGGTGCGCTCGAGGTCCGGCATCTCGGCCGGCACGGCGCCGAGCACCTCGCACCGCCCGGCGGTCGGATCCAGGATCCCGGCGGCCACGCTGATCAGCGTGGTCTTTCCGCACCCGGACGGGCCGACGATCATCGCCAGCGAGCCGGCCGGCACCTCCAGCTCGACGCCGCGAAGCGCGGTCACCTCGGTGGAACCGCTTCCGTACGACTTGGTGAGACCGTGCGCGCGCACGGCGAGCGGAGCGTCGGTCATGACTTGAACACCACCCCCGGCTCGAGCCGCATCACGCGGCGAAGGCTGATCCACGCGCTCACCATGCAGCAGGTGAGGATCGCCGTCGCCCCGAACGTCGCCACGCGCCAGTCGAGGCGGAAGGCGAGCGGGCCGCCCTCGGCGAGCCACCCGGTGGCCGAGGCCAGGCCGAAGCCGATCCCGAAGCCGAGCACCCCGACGGCGAGCACCTGCACCGAGACCATCCGGACGATCCTGCCGTTGGTGATCCCCATGGCCTTCAGCGCCGCGAAGTACCGGAGGTTGTCGAGCACGAACGTGTAGAGCGTCTGGCCCGCCACGAGAACGCCGATGACGAACCCCATGCCGATGGTGATCCCGAAGTTGATGAGGATCCCGGTCTGCACCATGATGTACTCGGTGGTGCGGTCGGCGAAGTCGTCGCTGGTCATCGCGCGCAGGCCGGTGGCCTCCTCGATGCGGCGCTTGAGGTCGGTCAGCGGCACGCCCGGCTGACCCTTCGCCAGGATGTACGTGGTCTGGCGGCGCTCGGCGGGGCTCATCCCCACCGCCCGCGAGAAGGTCGAGTACACGACCGGCTCCCAGAAGAACTCGGGCGTGGCTCGGTAGGTGCCGACCACCCGGACCTCGTTGTCGTTGATGCTGAATGAGTCGCCGATGCGCATGCCGCGCGGCCCGTCGCCCGCGACGCCGGTGCGCATCCTCATCTGGTTGTCCAGCATGTCGGCGTTCACGAGCACCGCGCGGTCCTGCCGGAGGAGTTCGAGCGAGCCGTCCACCATCTCGCGGGGGCCGCCGGCCAGGCTCGCGTCGTCGAGGCCGATCACGCGCACGTTGAACTGCGTGCCGTCGGCGAGGCGCGCCTTCAGGTAGTTCTTGTACATCGGCACGGCCCACGCCACGCCATCGACGCTGCGCACCCGCCCGAGCGCCGTGGGCAGGAGGTGCTTGGGATCCTCGGTGAAGTCCATCTGCGGGTCCGTGACCCACAGGTCATGGCCCTGCGTGTCATGCACCCACGACGCCATGCGGCCGGTGTATCCCGTGAAGATGCTCGCCTGCTGGAGCACCAGGAGGCTGGCGAAGAACAGCCCGGCCACCAGTCCCAGGTACTTCAGTCGGTCGCCCACCAGCATGCGCAGCGCCAGCCGGTCGAGCGGGAGCAGCCGCGGCGACAGCAGGGATGGAGCGGACCGCTCGACTGCGTTTGGCCGGGGCTCGGGCACGGGTGAGGGATGTTAGGTCACGCCGTCAGCGCGCCGCCATGCGCCGCAGACGGAGGCTGTTGGCGACCACGGCCACGCTGCTCACGCTCATCGCGACGGCGGCGGGCATCGGGCCCGGCACCCAGTGGAACACCGGCCAGAGCACGCCCGCCGCCAGCGGGATGCCCACCACGTTGTAGCCGAACGCCCACCACAGGTTCTGGCGCACGGTTCGCATCGTGGCCCGGGCGATCGTCACCGCATCGACGAGCATCGAGACTCCCGGCTTCATCAGCACCACGTCCGCCGCGTCGGCCGCGATGTCGGCACCCCCCCCGACGGCGATCCCCACGTCGGCGGCCACGAGCGCCGGCGCGTCGTTGACGCCATCGCCGACCATGGCGGTCCTCCGCCCCGAGGCGCGGAGCTCCTCCACCAGCGCCGCCTTGGCGAGCGGAAGCATCCCGCCCCGGTGGCGATCGATGCCGACCTCGGCGGCGACGCGTTGCGCCACCGACGCATCGTCACCCGAGGCCATCACCGGCTCGATGCCGAGCGCCCGCAGCCGCGCCACCGACGGCGCCGCATCCGCGAGGACCGCATCGGCCACGGCGATCACGCCCTCGGCGACTCCGTCGACCGCCACCACCACCGCCGTGCGTCCGGCGGCGCGCTGCGCGTCCGCCCACGCGCGCAGGTCGGCCGGGAGGACGCCCCCGCATGCGAATTCCGGCGTTCCCACGCGCACCCAGCGCCGATCCACCAGCGCCTCGATGCCCTGCCCGGGCGTGCTCGAGAACCCCGTGGCGCGAGGCACCGACCGCCCGCGCGCCCCGGCCGCGCGCACGATCGCGCCGCCCACCGGATGCTCGCTGTCGCGCTCGGCCGCGGCCGCGAGCGCGAGGACCCGGTCGGGATCACCGCCGCGAACCGCCTCCACCGCCTGCGCCGCCGGCCGACCCTCGGTGAGCGTGCCCGTCTTGTCCAGCACGGCGACCTCGATGGCGGCAAGCGCCTCGATGGCGGCGCCGCCCTTCATGAGGATTCCCCGGCGCGCCGCCGCTCCGGTCGCCACCATGATCGCGGTGGGCGTGGCGAGGCCGAGCGCGCACGGGCACGCGATGACCAGCACCGCCACGGTGCAGCGGAGCCCCATGGATGGATCGCCCGCCGCAAGCCACGCCGCGAACGTGGCCACGGCGATGGCCAGCACCGCTCCCGTGAACCATGCGCTCACCCGGTCGGCGAGCCGCGCCACGGGCGCCCGGCTCGCCTGGCACTCCTCGACCATCGCCGCCATGCGCGCGAGCATGGTCGCGGCGCCCACGTCCTCGGCGCGCACCACGAGCGCACCGCCGAGGTTCAAGGTTCCCGCCAGCACCGCATCCCCGGCCTGCCGCACCGCCGGCACGCTCTCGCCGGTCACGCTCGACTGGTCGACCTCGGAGCGCCCATCGATGACGGCGCCGTCCACCGGAACCCGCTCTCCCGGGCGGATCACCACCGCATCGCCCCGCACCACCTCGGCCACGGGGAGATCGATGTCATCACCGCCGCGGCGGACGCGCGCCACCGGCGGCTGCAGCTCCACCAGCCCGCGCGCGGCAGCCCGCGTGCGCATGGTGGCCCTGGTCTCGAGCCATCGTCCGAGCACGGCCAGGGTCACGATCACGCCCGCGGCCTCGAAGTGAACCTCGCCGAGGGGACGGGCTCCCGCCGACGGCAGCAACACGTCCGCAAGGAACACGAGCGTCGACCAGCCGTAGGCCGAGACGATGCCCAGCGCAAGCAGCGAGTCCATGTTGGCGGTGCGGCTCCGCGCACCGAGAATCGCCGCCCGGATGATCGGCCAGCCGCAGCCGAGGACGATCGGGGTGGCGAGCACGAACTGCAGGAGCACGGATCGGCTCCGCTCCATCCTGAGACGGATGGCACCCGCCTCCTTCCATGCAAGGATGCCGTCCGCGTTCGCCTCGGCTTGCGCGGACTCCAGGGCGTGCGGCGCCCACAGGTGGTGCGTCGTCATGGCCACCCACACCAGCGGCACCCCGAACGCCACGGCGATCGCCAGCCGCCACCCGAGCGACCTCAGGTCGCGCCGGGCGGCGGCGTCGAGCTCGCTCAGGCGGGATCCGGCCGGGCCACGCGCGCGATCCCCGCCGATGGCCCGCGATGGATACCCCGCCGCCCCGACCGCGCGGGCCAGGTTCGAGGGATCGGCCGTTCCGTCCGACTCGACGACCGCCCGACCGAGCATGAAGTCGACGCGTGCGTCGCGGACGCCCGGCTGGCCACGCAGCACGCGCGCCACGCTTGCCGCGCAGCTGGCGCACGTCATGCCGTCCACGGCCAGCTCGCATCGCGTGGGCGTCGTCACGGCGCACCCCGCGCCATCCGTGCGCACGCGGCGTGGCGCGGGCACGACACCAGGTGATCGTTGACCATGCCCACCGCCTGCATGAACGCGTAGCAGATGGTGGGGCCGCAGAATCGGAAACCCGCGGCCCGCAGGAGCCGCTCCACGTCCCTGGATCCGAACCTGGCCACCGCAGCCGGTTCGAACCCGCGGAACGCTCGCTCGAAGGCGGGACGCTTGCGCAGGACGGTGATCCAGCTGAGCCCGGCCTGGAACCCATCGAGC
>Ga0255182_1000450_pt1 | contig 28284 bp, 24 predicted proteins | sample Atl_UVDOM_RepA_8_FD_188420 | JGI IMG/M metagenome (GOLD analysis project Ga0255182, IMG submission 188420) | Freshwater microbial communities from Altamaha River, Georgia, United States - Atl_UVDOM_RepA_8d | ecosystem: Environmental > Aquatic > Freshwater > River | place: USA: Georgia...
CTCATCCAGAGCATTTTCCGAATGTGTGGCTTGGCATCACGGAAAATGCTCTGGATGAGTTTTGCATTGGCCAGGGGTCGAACACGCTCGTAATCGGGGTCAAAACGAATGTAGTCTTCGTTGTAGATTCGCTCGAGATAATCCTGATCGCTCCATTCGCGCAAGGTGTCGCAACTCGTGAATCCGCAGCGCGTGCAGATGGCGTAATACACCGCAAACCCACTCAATGCGACATAAACGCCCCGCGCCTCCTCGCAATTCTTGTTGAAGTCGACCACGTCTAGCAAGGTGGTGGGAGACTCGCAAATCAAACATTTATAGCTCATTTATAATTTTCTATGAATTTAATATCATTCATATTTTAGCCTAAACCATCGGGCCACGGAACACGCCCTGTGGCGCTTGCGCGTGGATCCAGCGGTGCATGGCATCGGGGTGGCTAGGGCAGCAGGACCGGCGTTCAGATTTTGATTTGAGTACTATGAGACGATGAAGTCCATACCTGCCGTTTTGCGAGTTCTCACGATTTGTTGCCTAGCCCAGCTTTCGGCTTGTGGCGGTGGTGGTGGCGCTAACCCGGTACCTTCCAACACCTCGACGAGCTTATTCGGTCCAGCCTCTGACCCCATCCGCTTTGGCTTTTACCGCGATGGCAGCACGAGCAATCCTGTGAGCTACCTCTTTCCCAAGGACATCGACGGGGATGGGATTGATGAGATCTTTTTTGTTTCATTTGAAACACAGCCCAACACGCCCCCGCAGTACAGCAACACGTCGATTCAAATTCTGGGGTGGAAAGGCGGTGTCTTTCAGAATTTAACCGCGCAGTGGCTTGGCGGCACCGCCAACGAGGTCGAGGGCGTGGGGGATGTCTGTTTTGGTGATTTCAATGGCGATGGAAAGCTCGATGTGTTTCTCTCGGCCTACACCGACATGGATCATCCCGTGAAGCCCTACGCATTGATGAACCAGGGTCAGTCATTCACCAAAGTGGCGTTTGCCATCCAAACTTGGATGCATGCGGTGACTTGCGCCGATGTCAACCGAGATGGCTATGACGATGTCTTGGTGACGGGCTATTCCGGCTTCCCCCAGTATTTAGGCTCCCCCACGGGCTTGGTCGAGCGACAAGGGATGGTGGGAGGCTCGGGCATTGCGGCCGGGGATTTTTTGGGCAACGGAAAAATTCAGGCCATCGTGGTTGACGCCGATGGCAACAACCCGGCCAATGACACCCGACTCTTTGCGCTCGATTTCACGGCGAATTCGGTGGGGTTTAGCGAAGTCGCCAAACTCCCCGGCCCACGGCTGGACACCCTCTTTGCCGATCCCAAGAGCCCCAACTCCAGCCATGACATCCGGGCGCGGGCGATTGATTTCAATCAGGACGGGAAATTGGATGTGGTGGTGTTTGGCTACCGGACGAATGCACCAGACTCCTATACCTTGCACCGCAGTGAAATCCAGTTTCTGCAAAACAAAGGCAATGGTGTGTTTGAAGATGTCACCGACACCGTGCGCGTGGGTTATGACACCAGCGGCCATGCGGGTTACGTGCCCCTCTTCCGAGACTTTAATGGCGATGGTCGACCCGACCTCTTCGTGAGCCAGCCCGATTGGCTGTCATCTGGATACCGCTCCACCTCGCTCCTGATCCAAACCGCGGACGGCCGCTTTGTGGATACGGCCAAAGCTGAACTCAACACGCTCATCGAGTCAGGGGGCGGACAAGCGACCTTGGCCAAGGGACCCTCTGGCATTTTTTACCTGGTCAAAGAGTCCGCATGGAAGCGCGATGGCTTGACCCGGGTATCCGTCCAACCCATGATGCGCAAGCCCTGAGCGGCGCGACCGTTGGTGGACCAAGAGGCAAATCCGCATCGGCATGTGCCAAGAAACGCGCTTGGCGAGGGGCCCCGGTTCATGTGGGCTCCACTTGACATGGGGAAGAGCCAGTGCCCATCCCCCGCTAATGGGGAAGAGCCGAGATGGGGAAGGGCCTAGAGCCGAGGTGGAGGCGCGGGCCGGAGTCGAACCGACCTACACGGATTTGCAATCCGGTGCATAACCGCTTTGCTACCGCGCCGTGTCCTTTGACGAAAAAGGGAAGCAGGTGCTTCCCTTTTTGAAATTGGAGCGGGAAACGAGTCTCGAACTCGCGACCTCAACCTTGGCAAGGTTGCGCTCTACCAACTGAGCTATTCCCGCGTAAGACCTGCATTGTAGCAGAAATTTTGGGGGCTCGGCAAATTCCTGAATTTCAATGCTTCAACGTATCCGTCTTGCCGGCGACGGCCGCCACTTCGGCAGCGGGCGCGACGGTCACGGCGGCGGCTTCCTCCTCCGTCAGGGGCGTGGGTTGGCTCTCCAGGGCGACTTCGAGCACCTTGTCGATCCACTTGGCGGGAATGATCTCGAGGCCGTTTTTCACGTTCTCGGGGATCTCCTGCAAATCCTTGACGTTTTCCTCCGGAATCAGCACGGTCTTGATGCCCCCGCGCAGCGCGGCGAGGAGCTTTTCCTTCAGGCCGCCAATGGCCGTGACTTCGCCCCGCAGCGTGATTTCACCGGTCATGGCGACATCGGCGCGCACGGGGATGCCGGTCATGGCCGAGACCATGGCGGTGGTCATGGCGATGCCCGCGCTCGGGCCGTCCTTGGGCGTGGCGCCATCGGGCACGTGGATGTGCATGTCCTTTTTCTCGAACACTTCATCGCGGATGCCCAAGGCACGGGCGCGGCTGCGCACCACGGTGCGAGCGGCCTCGACGGATTCCTTCATCACGTCTCCGAGGGAGCCCGTGCGGGTGATGTTGCCCTTGCCGGGCATGAGCGCCGCCTCGATGGTGAGCAAGTCGCCCCCCACCTCGGTCCAAGCGAGGCCAACGACTTGACCCACTTGGTTTTGTTGCTCGGCACGGCCATAGGTGAACTTGCGCACCCCCAAGTAGTCATGCAGGTTGGCTGCATTGACTTGCACCTGGGGCTTGGCTTGTTTGAGCAGCAGGGCTTTGACCACCTTGCGGCAGATTTTGGAGATCTCGCGCTCCAGCGAGCGCACGCCCGCTTCGCGGGTGTAGTAGCGCACGATGTCGCGCACGGCCGACTCGTCCACCAACAGCTCTTCCTCTGCGATGCCGTTGTTCTTCATCTGCTTGGGCAGCAGGTAGCGCATGGCGATATGGGTTTTTTCGTCCTCGGTGTAGCCCGAGAGGCGAATGACTTCCATGCGATCGAGCAAGGCCGGCGGGATGTTCATGGAATTCGAGGTGGCCACGAACATGACGTCGCTCAAGTCGTAATCCACTTCCACGTAGTGATCGCCAAACTTGTTGTTCTGCTCGGGGTCGAGCACTTCGAGCAAGGCGCTGGAGGGGTCACCCCGGAAATCCATGCCCAGCTTGTCGATTTCATCGAGCAAGAACAAGGGGTTGCGGGTGCCGACCTTGGTGAGGCTTTGCAGCACTTTGCCCGGCATGGCGCCAATGTAGGTGCGGCGGTGACCGCGGATTTCCGCTTCGTCGCGCATGCCCCCCAAGGCCATGCGCACGTACTTTCGCCCGGTGGCCTTGGCGATGGATTGGCCCAGCGAAGTTTTACCCACGCCCGGGGGCCCCACCAAACACAGGATGGGGGCCTTGACCTTGTCGACGCGCTGCTGCACCGCGAGGTATTCCAGAATACGGTCTTTGACTTTTTCCAGGCCGTAGTGGTCTTCGTTGAGCACGCCTTCCGCGTGGTTCAAGTCGTGCTTGATCTTGGTTTTCTTGCTCCAAGGCAAGCCCACGAGCACGTCGATGTAGTTGCGCACCACGGTGGCTTCTGCCGACATGGGGGACATGAGCTTGAGTTTCTTGAGCTCGGCCTCGGCCTTCTTGCGCGCCTCTTGGGGCATGCGGGCGGCCTTGATCTTTTTCTCGATCTCCTCGATGTCTGCGCCCTCCTCGCCTTCGCCAAGCTCCTTTTGGATGGCCTTGACTTGCTCATTGAGGTAGAAGTCGCGCTGGTTTTTCTCCATCTGGCGCTTGACGCGGCTGCGGATTTTTTTATCGACGTTGAGGATATCGACTTCGCGTTCGAGTTGCTCGAAGAGGTTCTCCAAGCGCTGGTTGACCGGCGCGAGGTCGAGCACGGCCTGTTTGTCCTCGAGTTTCAAGGGCAAGTGCGCCGCGATGGTGTCGGCCAGACGGCCGGGGTCATCGATGCTGGCGATGGAGGTGAGGATCTCCGGGGGGATTTTCTTGTTGAGTTTGACGTACTGGTCAAAGTGCTGCATGACCGCACGGCGCAAGGCTTCGATTTCGCTGTCGTCCACCTCGGACTCGACCTGAACAGGCACCACATGGGCAGTGAAATGGGTCTCGCCTTCTTGAATCGACTGCACGTCCGCGCGCTGCTGGCCCTCCACCAGCACTTTGACGGTGCCGTCGGGCAATTTGAGCATTTGCAGGATGGTCGAGACGCACCCCACAGTGAACATGTCGTCCACAGCGGGCTCGTCTTTACTGGCGGTTTTTTGCGCCACCAGCATGATGCGGCGTTCCGAGGCCATGGCGGCTTCCAAGGCCTTGATGCTCTTGGGGCGACCGACAAAGAGGGGGATAACCATGTGCGGGAAGACCACCACATCGCGCAAAGGCAAGAGGGGTAATTCCAGCGGAATTGAGGGCAGCGTCGGTTGTCCAGACATGTTGAAACTTCCAGTAAAAAGGGGACAGTTGAACTGTCCCCGGAATGCGATCAGGCCTTCTTGGCAGCTTCCCGGTAGACCAGTATAGGAGGTTTGTTTTCGTCGATGGTGGTTTCTTCAATCACCACCTTTTCCACATTCGGGGTGTTGGGTAATTCGAACATGGTGTCGATGAGCGATTGTTCAAGGATGGATCGCAGGCCTCGGGCCCCTGTTTTTCGTGCCAAGGCCTTACGGGCGATCGCGCGCAAGGCCGAGGGGCGCACCTCGAGCTCGGTGCCCTCCATGGCCAAGAGCTTGGCGTACTGCTTGACCAGCGCGTTTTTGGGCTCGGTGAGGATCTGCACCAGGGCGTCCTCGGTGAGCTCGGCCAGGGTGGCGACCACGGGCAAGCGACCCACGAGCTCAGGGATGAGCCCGAATTTGATGATGTCCTGGGGCTCGACCTGACCAAAGACTTCGGTGAGGCTCAGGTTTTGTTTGCTGCGCACGCTGGCCCCAAAGCCGATGCCGGAAGACTCCGTGCGGGCTTCGATCACCTTTTCGAGCCCGGCAAACGCGCCGCCACAGATGAAGAGGATGTTGGTGGTATCGACTTGCAGGAAATCTTGATTGGGGTGCTTGCGACCGCCCTGGGGGGGCACGCTCGCCATGGTGCCTTCGATGAGCTTGAGCAGGGCTTGTTGCACGCCTTCACCGGAGACATCCCGCGTGATGGAGGGGTTGTCCGACTTGCGGGAAATTTTGTCGATTTCGTCGATGTAGACAATGCCCCGTTGCGCGCGCGCGATGTCGTAATCGCAGCTTTGCAACAATTTTTGGATGATGTTCTCGACATCCTCGCCCACATAGCCAGCCTCGGTGAGGGTGGTGGCATCGGCCATGACAAAGGGCACGTTGAGCATGCGCGCCATGGTCTGCGCGAGCAGGGTTTTCCCTGAGCCCGTGGGGCCAATGAGCAAGATGTTGCTCTTGGTGAGCTCGACATCGTCCTTCTTGGCGCCCTCTTTGTGCTGCAGGCGCTTGTAATGGTTGTAGACCGCCACTGCGAGCGCGCGCTTGGCGGGCTCTTGGCCAATCACATAGTTGTCCAGATTGGATTTGAGGTCGGCGGGGGTGGGGAGGTCGGCACGGCCTTTGGTTTGGGCCGCATCGGGGGGCAATTCGTCGCGAATGATCTCGTTGCAGAGGTCGATGCATTCATCGCAGATGAAAACCGAGGGACCGGCGATGAGCTTCTTGACCTCGTGCTGGCTCTTGCCACAAAAGGAGCAGTAGAGGTTCTTCTCGCTGGTCGTGCCTTTTTTCTCAGCCATACATCGCCTATTTATCGCGTATGCCCGATGATAACCAAAACGCTTAGGCGCGTTTATCGATCACCTGGTCGATCAGGCCGTAGTCTTTGGCCTCGGGAGCGGAGAGGAAATAGTCGCGTTCGGTGTCGCGCTGGATCTTCTCCAAGGGCTGGCCCGTGCGCTCGGCCAGGATTTGGTTGAGTTGCTCGCGCGTCTTCAAAATTTCGCGGGCATGAATCTCAATTTCGGTGGCCTGACCTTGGGCGCCACCCAGAGGCTGGTGGATCATGATCTTGGAGTTGGGCAGCGAGAAGCGCTTGCCTTTCTCGCCCGCGGCGAGCAAGAACGCGCCCATGCTGGCAGCCAAGCCAATGCACAAGGTGGAGACATGGGGCTTGATGAAGTTCATGGTGTCGAAGATCGACATGCCCGCGCTCACCGAACCGCCAGGGGAGTTGATGTAGAGGGAGATGTCCTTGTCGGGGTTCTCGCTCTCGAGAAAAAGCAACTGGGCCACCACCACATTGGCCGTGGCGTCGTTGACGGGGCCGACCAAAAACACCACACGCTCTTTGAGCAAGCGCGAGTAGATGTCATAGGCGCGTTCGCCGCGCCCCGATTGCTCGATGACCATGGGGACTAAGCCCAGGGCTTGCGTATGCAGTGCACTCATTGGTAATTCCCTTTCGTTTGTGGACACACGGGGGCGATCAGCCCTGGCCCATCAATTCATCAAATTCGACGGCCTTCTCGCTGACCTTGGCCTTGCCGAGAATGAAATCCGTCACATTGTTCTCGATCACGATGGCCTCGACTTGGGAGAGGCGATTCATGTCGCTGTAGTACCAGCGCACCACCTCTTCGGGCTTCTCGTAGCCTGAGGCGAGCTCTTCAATGTGCGCCTTGACCTGCTCGGCCGTGGCGTGGAGTTCGTGCGAGCGAACGAGTTCAGCCACCACGAGGCCCATGCGCACGCGTTGCTCGGCCTGGGGGCGGAAGATGTCATCAGGGATGGGGGCTTTGTCGGCGTCCTTGATGCCACGCGCTTTGAGGTCGGCACGAGCGCCTTCGACCATGCGCTCGATTTCGGCTTGCACGCTGGCGTTGGGCAAGTCGAGTTCGGCTTGCTTGACCAAGGCGTCGAGGGCGGCTTGCTTGTTGCGGTTTTGCAGGCGGAACTTGAGTTCACGCTCGAGGTTTTTGCGGATGTCGCCGCGCAGTGCCTCGACCGTGCCTTCGGTCACCCCCAGGGATTTGGCCATCTCATCGGTCACTTCGGGCAAATGCGAGGCCTCCACTTTTTTGAGCGTGACCAGGAAATCGGCCTGTTTGCCCGCGACGTCTTGGCCGTGGTAGTCGGCCGGGAAGTTCAGGGGGAAGGTTTTGCTCTCGCCCGACTTCATGCCGCGCACGGCGTTTTCAAATTCCTGCAACATCTGGCCTTCGCCCAAGAGGAATTGGAAGTCTTCGGCCTTGCCCCCTTGGAAGGGCTCGCCGTCGATCTTGCCCTCGAAATCGATGGTCACGCGATCGCCGTCTTGGGCGGCGCTGTCCAGACCGCGCTGGGCGAAGGTGCGGCGCTGCTTGCGCAGGATGTCGATGGTGCGCTCGATGGCCGCATCGTCCACGCTGGCGGTGACTTTCTCAACCGAGAGACCGCTGAGTTCGCCCAGTTTGACTTCGGGGTAGACCTCAAAGACAGCGTCAAAAAGCATTTGGCCTTCGGGGGCGCCTTCTTTTTCCGTGATGCGGGGCTGGCCCGCCACGCGCAGCTTGGCTTCGTTGGCCGCTTGGCTGAACAACTCGCCCACTTTGTCGTTCATGACTTCGTAGTGGACGGAATAGCCGTAGCGTTGGGCCACGATGTTCATGGGCACCTTGCCAGGGCGAAAGCCATCGACCTTGACCTGACGCGCCAGGCGCTTGAGGCGCTTGTCAACTTCGTTGGAAATGGTGTCAACGGGCAGGGACAGGGTGATTTTTCGCTCGAGTTTTTCGAGGGTTTCAACGGTCACGGACATGCGGATTCTCCTAAATTCCTACGGCAAGCCAGCCACCGGGGGGCTGGCTGAAAAAGCTGGTGCGCGGGGGGGGACTCGAACCCCCACACCATTGCTGGCGTCAGGACCTAAACCTGGTGCGTCTACCAATTTCGCCACCCGCGCGGTGTCTAGAAACACAACGGGCGGCCTGTCGAAACAGACCGCCCGGTGAAATCGGTCAACTTGCCATTTTATCCGTTTCGGAGGGCCTTTTCGGGGGCTTCGATGCGAAACCATGCGGCATACATGGCTGGTAGGGCCAGCAGGGTGAGCACCGTGGCCACCATGAGTCCGCCCATGATGGCCACGGCCATCGGCCCCCAGAAGACGCTGCGGGTGAGCGGAATCATGGCCAAAACCGCCGCCGCGGCGGTCAGCACGATGGGGCGCAAGCGCCGCACGGCCGACTCCACCACGGCCTCCCAGGCCGGTAAGCCAGCGGCTCGGTCTTGCTCGATCTGGTCGATCAAGATGACGGAGTTGCGCTGGATCATGCCCATGAGCGCGATCACCCCAAGCAAGGCCACAAAGCCAAACGGGCGATCGAGCACCAAAAGCGCCATGGCCACGCCGGCAATGCCCATCGGGCCCGTGATGAAGACCAAGAGGGCTCGGCTAAAGCTCTGCAACTGCAGGATCAAGAGGGTGAAGGTGATAAAGAGCATGATGGGCATGCCCTCGGCAATGGAGCTCGAGCCACGCGCGCTTTCCTCCACGGCGCCCGCCACATCGATGCGGTAGCGCCCGCCGTCGGCCTCGCGCCAGCGCGATTCAAGCTCGCGCAGTTGCGGCAGCAACTGGTTGGTGACCGTCGCGCCCTGCAAGCCTTCAATGAGGTCGCTTTGCACCGTGATCGCATATTCCCGACCCTCGCGCCACATGACGCCGGGCTCCCAAGTCAAGACCGGCTTGGCCACTTGGGTGAGGGGAATGAGGCGCCCGCTCGCCGTCGGGACATAGGCGTTGCCCAAATCGCTCAGGCGTTCGCGCTCGGCCAAGGGTTGGCGCAACACAATGTCGATGAGCTTGTTGTCCTCGCGGAATTGCTCGATGGTCGAGCCCACCAGCAAGGTGCGCACCGCTTGGGCAATCGCGCTGTGCGAGACCCCGAGGGCGCGCGCCTTGGTGGCGTCGATTTCGAGCTGGATGACTTTGACCGATTCGTTCCAGTTGTCGTTGACGCCGCGGGTGTTGGGGTTGGCGCGGAAAATGGCCTTGACGGCGTCGGCGCGCTCGCGCAGCACCGAGGGCTCGGGCCCCACGACACGGAACTGCACCGGATAGGGCACCGGTGGGCCATTGGGCAAGAGTTTCACGCGTGCGCGCGCCTCGGGAAACTCTTGCGCCAAGATCTCGGGCAAGCGCAGGCGCAGCTGCTCCCGCTCGCGCAAGGAATGGGGCAAGAGAATGATTTGCGAGACGTTGGTCTGGGGGAAAATTTGATCGAGGGGGAGGTAAAAACGCGGCACGCCCGAGCCCACCCAAGTGTCCACCGAGGCGACCCCTTCGAGCGCCAGCAGGCGTTTTTCGATGCGCGCGGTCACGGCCTCATTGGCCGCAAAGGACGTGCCCTCGGCAAACCAGACGTCCACCAAAATCTCGGGCCGGTTGGAGTCCGGAAAGAATTGCTGCTGGACCTTGCCCATGCCCAAGAAGCCGAGCACCACGAGCGCCAGGGTCCAGCCAATGGCTTGCCAGCGATGTACCACGCACCACGTCACGAGGCGGCGAAACCGCTGATAAAAGGGGGTGTCGAACAGCTCATGCAATTGCCCATCGTCGGGCATCGGTCGGCTCTTGAGCAGCAAAGTGCCAAGGTAGGGGACGAAAAAGACCGAGACCCACCAACTCAGCAGCAAGGCTATCACGGTGACCGCAAAAATCGCAAAGGTGTATTCGCCCACCGTCGAGCGTGCGATGCCAATGGGCAAAAAGCCCGCCGCCGTGATCAAGGTGCCGGTGAGCATGGGCATGGCCGTGACTTCGTAGGCGTAAGTGGCGGCACGCACCCGGTCATAGCCCTCTTCGAGCTTGCGCACCATCATCTCCACCGCAATGATGGCGTCGTCCACCAACAAGCCCAAGGCGATGATGAGCGAGCCGAGCGAAATTTTGTGCAGGCCAATGCCCCAGTAGTGCATGACGAGGAAGGTCATGGCGAGCACCAGCGGAATGGTGATGGCCACCACCCAACCCGGGCGCATGTCAACGTACCAACCGAAACGCCCCCCGCGGTGCAGGCCCAAGGAGAGGAAACTCACCGCCAGCACAATCGCCACGGCCTCGATGAGCACGCGCACGAACTCGTTGACCGAGCGGCTCACGGCATCGGGCTGGTCTTGGAATTTGACGAGCTCGACCCCGGCGGGGAGGGTTTGCGCAATTTTGCGCGTCGCCTCGTTGAGGGCGTGCCCGAGGGCGATGATGTCGCCCCCTTTGGCCATGGAAACCCCCAGCGCGATGACCGGCTCACCTTGGTGACGCACCTTGACCGTGGCGGGATCGACATAGCCGCGCCATACGCGCGCGACATCGCCCAAACGCAATTGCTGCCCCGAACTCCCGCGCACGGGCATGGCAGCGAGTTGCTCGGCCGTCTCAAACTTGCCCGAGATGCGCAGCTGCACCACATCGAGTGGGGTGTGCAAGGCGCCCGCAGAGTCCACGCTGTTTTGTTGACCGATTTGGGCAATGACTGCGCTGATGTCTAAGCCGAGCTGACTCAACCGCTTTTGGGAGATCTCGACAAAGAGCTTTTCGTCTTGCACGCCAAACTGCTCGACCTTGGCCACATCGGCCACACGCAGGAGTTGCTGGCGCACATCGTCGGCAAAGCGCTTGACTTCCGCCTGGCTATAGCCCGGCGCGCGCAAGGCGTAAATCACGCCAAACACATCGCCAAATTCGTCGTTGAAGAATGGCCCCTGCACCCCTTGGGGCAAGGTGTAGCGCACATCGCCAATTTTCTTGCGCACGGTGTACCAAATCTGGGCGACCTCGCCCGGCTTGGAGGTGTCTTTGAGTTGGAAAATGATGACCGATTCGCCGGGCTTGGAGTAGCTGCGGATTTTGTCGGCATAGGGCACTTCCTGCAGCACCTTCTCGATCTTGTCTGTCACTTGGTCGGCCACTTGCTGCGTGGTGGCCCCCGGCCAATAAGTGCGGATGGCCATGGCGCGGAAGGTAAAGGGGGGGTCTTCGTCCTGGCCGAGTTGGAAATACGACGCGAAGCCCAAGACCATGAGCACCACCATCAGGTAGCGCGTGAGCGCTGGGTGTTCGATGGCCCAGCGGGAGAGGTTAAATCCTTGCATGGCGGGGCCTCAGGGACGCGTCTGGTAGCGGGTGACCTTTTGACCCGCTGTGAGCACGTGCACGCCGGTGGCAACCACTTCTTGGCCAGGTTGCAAGCCGCTTTGCACCTCCACCTCGTTGCCCTGCACCGCGCCCAAACTCACCTCTTGGGGCTGCACGGTCATTTGGGTGGCGTCGAGCACCCACACCCAGGTTTTGCCGCCCTCTTGGCGCAGCGCACTGGTGGGCAAGCGCAAGGCAGAGGCCGTGGCTTGAGTCGTGGGCTTGAGGCGCACGGTCGCCGTCGCCCCCAAGGGCAGGCCATGGCCCGCCGCGAGCTCGGCTTTGATCAAGAAAGTGCGCGTGACGGGATCGGCTTGCGCGGCCACATCGCGCACGCGCGCGCTCCAAGTTTTCTCCTGACCCCAAGGCGTCACCGAGACCTCTGCGCCCAGACGCAAATCGCGTAGGCGGTCTTCCCCGACCGCGAACACCACGTCGCGCGCGCCATCGAGGGCCAAGCGCAACACCGGCTGACCGGCCGCGAGGACTTGCCCGGGCTGGGCCTCGATGGCAGTGACGACCCCGGCCCCATCGGCGAGCAAGCGGGTGTATTGGGATTGATTGCCGAGCACCGTTTGCTGCGCTTGGGCTTGTTGCCATTGCGCTCTGGCGGCCTTGAGGCTGGCTTCACGCCGCTCCAACTCAGCCGCGCTGATGAAACCCTGCGCAAAGAGGTTTTGGTAACGGGTGTAATCTGCTTCGGCCACGTCACGGGCGGTTTGCGCCGCGGTCAATTGGGCGCTGGCGGCTTGGGCCTGGGCTTGATAGTCGAGGGGGTCGAGCTGCGCCAAGACGGCGCCAGCCGCCACACGCTGGCCGAGCTCCACCGGGCGGGTGCTGAGCTTGCCCGCCACGCGAAACGACAACACCGACTCCACCCGCGCCCGCACATCGGCCGAGAACTCGAGCATCTGGCTACCCGCGTTCGCGCCCAAGGTCAAGAGCTTGACCGCACGGACGGGCTCAGGCGCAGGCGGCGCTTTTTGGCAAGCCGTGAGCAAGGACAGGCACAAGGCCCCCCCAACGCTCCAGCCCATGAGAGCAAACTTCGATTGCATGGGAATTCCGATAAATCAGATTAATGACCGATTGGTTATTAGCGGATTCTAAGGGCTTTTCCAAACCCAGCGAAAATCCCCGGCCATGCAGGGGATAGACCATTACGAAAACTTCCCAGTCGCCTCGTGGCTTTGTCCCCCGCGGCTGCGCCCGCCCATTTTGGCGCTGTATGGCTTTGCCCGTACTGCTGACGACTTGGCCGACGAGGGGGAGGCGAGCGCCGCAGAGCGGCTGGCCGACCTGCAAGCCTTTCGCGACATCCTGTGCAGCGGTTGGGATCACGACCGTTCGGTCTGGCGCGCCGAAGGCGGCATAGCCCCCCGCTGGCCCGAGGTCTTCACCCCCCTGTGGCCCCAGCTGCGCGCCTTCAACACCCCGCTGGCCCCCCTCCTCGACCTGCTCGACGCCTTCATGCAGGACGCGCGCGAGACGGGTCCCCAGCACGGCTTTGCCGACCGGGACGCGTTGCTCGACTATTGCCGTCGCTCGGCCAACCCCGTGGGGCGCTTGTTGCTGCACTTCTGGGGCGTGCGCGATGAGCGCTCGCTGGCCCAGAGCGATGCGATTTGTTCGGCCCTACAGCTCATCAATTTCTGGCAAGACCGCGCCCGCGACCTGGCCCGCGAGCGCGACTACCTGCCTCGCACGGAAACCTGGACTTCGGCCCTGGCCTGGGCGCGTGCACTCATGCACGAGGGCGCGCCATTGGCGCGACGGGTCCCGGGCCGTGCAGGCTGGGAGCTGCGCCTGGTGGTGCAAGGGGGCTTGCATATCCTGGGGCAATTGGAGGCGAGCGCCCCGGGCTTGGGAGAGCGGCCCTTGGCCCCACCCCGCCCCAAACTCGGTGCGCGCGATGTGCCTTTATTGGTGTGGCGCGCGCTTTGGTGGCATCCCCGATAATCCCAGCGGTCATGACGCCCCAGCAATACGTTCAAGAAAAAGCCGCCGGATCCGGCAGTAGCTTCTACTACGCCTTCCTTTTCCTGCCGCCCCCACGGCGCGCCGCCATCACGGCCTTTTACGCGTTTTGTCGCGAAGTCGATGACGTGGTGGACGAGGTGAGCGACCCCTCGGTGGCGCAGCAAAAGCTCGCCTGGTGGCACCAAGCCGTCGAGCAAGCCTATGCGGGCAGCGCCCAGCACCCGGTCTTGCAGGCCTGGATGCCCTGCGCGCAAATGTTTGATGTCCCCGCCAAGCCCTTGTTGCAGATCATCGAGGGTTGCGCCATGGACTTGCAGCAAACCCGCTACTTGGACGATGCCGACCTCACGCGTTATTGCCATTTGGTCGCCGGCGTGGTGGGCGAAGTCTCGGCGCGCATTTTTGGTCAGTCTGACCCCGCCACCACTGCTTACGCCCACACCTTGGGGCAAGCGCTGCAACGCACGAACATCATTCGCGATGTGGGCGAGGACGCGCTGCGCGGTCGCATTTACCTGCCCGTCAACACCTTGCAAGCCTTTGACGTGAAGGCGCATGAAATTCTGCAACGCATTCCCTCCGAGCGCTTTCTCGCCCTCATGCGGGATCAAGCCGCGCAAGCGCATGCCCTCTACGATCAGGCGCTCGCCTTGCTCCCCGCCAAAGACTGGCAGGCGCAAAAACCCGGTTTGATGATGGCGAGCATTTACCGACAGCTGCTGCGCGAGATTGAGCAACGCGACTTCCCCGTGCTGCAACAGCGCGTCACGCTCACCCCGCTGCGTAAATTCTGGCTGGCCTGGAAGATGCAGGCCCTGGGCCGCTTCTGAGGCCCACGCCCTTGGCCCACCTTCATGTCTTCGGAGCGGGCTGGGCCGGTCTGGCCGCTGCGGTCGCGGCGGTTCGGGCGGGACATCGGGTGACTTTGGTCGAGGCCACCGATCGCCCGGGCGGCCGTGCGCGCACCCTGCCCCACGCCGTGGAAGGACTCGCGCTCGACAACGGCCAACACATCTGGATTGGTGCTTACGCCCGATGTCTGGCCTTGCTCGAAACGGTGGGCTTGCACGCCGACGCGCTCTTCGAGCGCATCCCCCTCGACTTGCGCGACCCGCAAGGCCTGGGCTTGGTACTCGCCCCGGGGCCAGAGCCCCTGAACTTGCTCTTGGGCCTTTGGCGCAGCCGCGGCCTAGACGCCGCCTCGCGCCGCGCCCTCTTGCGCGTGGGCTTGAAGTTGCGCTGGCACGGGCCCCACTGGCCGCACGCGCAAGACGAGAGCGTGGCGCAGTGGTGCGTGCGGGAACAGCTGCCCGCATCCCTCATCCGCAGCTGGGTGGAGCCTTTGTGTTTGTCCGCGCTCAACACGCCGCTGGCGCAGGCGAGCGCGCGCGTTTGGTGGCGCGTGCTGCATGACGCCCTTTGGCTGGTGCGGGGTGGCAGCGATTTGTGCTTGCCGCGGGCCGATTTGAACGCCCTCGGCCCGGACGCCGCCATCGCCTGGCTTCGCGCGCGCGGGGTCGAATGGCGATCACGCACGCGCCTCACCAGCCTCGCGGCAAGCGCCAGCGGTTTCCCCGCCCCAAGCGCGCAAACGCCGTGGGTGCTGGCCCTGCCGCCGCGCGAGGCCGCACGCCTGACCGCCCCCCACCACCCCACTTGGTCAGGCCTGGCCAGCGCCCTCGAATACGAGGCCATTGCCACGGTTTATGTGCGTTGCCATGACCCGGGCTACCGCGGTTTGCCGCGCAGCATGATGGCCTTGCACAGCCACGCGCAGTCGCCGGCCCAATTTGTGTTCTGTCGCGAGCGCCTGCTTGGGCAGACGGGCGTGCTCGCCGCGGTGGTGAGTGCCTGCCAGACCGAGCGAGATGCCTTGTCCGAAGGGGTGTTGCGCCAGTTGCGCGACCAGTTGGGCTTGCGGCAATTGACCGTGCTCAGCTGCGTGGTGGAGCGGCGCGCGACCTTCGCTTGCAGCGTGGGTTTGCGTCGTCCGCCGGCGGCCATTGCGCCGCACCTGTGGGCCGCGGGGGATTACGTCGAAGGCCCCTACCCCGCCACGCTCGAAGGCGCGGTGCGCTCAGCCGAGCAAGTGATCGCAGAGCTCGCTTAGGTGCGTGAGCTGCCAAGGCGGTGGCGCCTCGGTGGACCAGGTCTGCGGCTCAGGGGTGAGCCAGACCACCATCATGCCGGCCTGACGTGCCCCGTGTACATCGGAATGGGGATCGTCCCCCACATGCAGCACGGACTCGGCGGGTACGCCTGCGGCTTGGACAGCCGCAGCAAAAATGCGCGGATCGGGTTTGGCCACCCCCACCGCGCGCGCGCTCACCGCGGCTTTGAAAAACGGCCCGGCTTCGGTGCGAAACACATCGGCATTGCCATTGGAGAGGGCGATGAGGGGGTAGCGCTGGCTCAAGCGCTGCAGCGCCTCGCGCTGGCCCGGATAGAGGGTGACGCGCTGGCGTGCCGCAAAAAACACCTCGAAGGCCGGCTCGGCCAAGCCGGGGTCGTCGCCCGCGGCTTGCAGGCAAGCCCGGATGGCCTCGCGGCGCAAATGGCTCAAGTCGTGGGCCAGGGCGCTGTGCGCGGCATTCACTTGGGTGCGTGCGGCGCGACGGAATTCAGGGTTCTCACAGGCCTTGGCGGTGCGGGGCGCGTGCTGGCTCAACCAGGCTTGGAGTTGGACCTCGGCCTCGACGATGGTGGGTGCGATGGGCCACAGGGTATCGTCCAAATCGAGGGTTATCGCGCGAACGTGGGCAGGATCGATCATGACTCGGCGAGAATAGCAGGATGCCCATGTCCCCACACTTTCATTCGGAACCGACCTACCGCCACGGTCAGGCCCCCCGCACGGCCGTGCTTTGGTGCAACCTGGGTACGCCTGAGGCGCCCACCGCACCCGCCCTGCGCCGCTACCTTGCTCAGTTTTTGGGCGATGGACGGGTGGTGGAGATTCCTCGCCTGCTCTGGTTGCTCATTCTCCACGGCATCATCTTGCGGGTGCGTCCCGCCAAATCGGCCGCCAAGTACGCCAGCATCTGGACCGTGGCGGGCTCGCCCCTCAAAGTCTGGACCCTGCGCCAAGCCGAGAAACTCCAAGCCGCTTTTGAAGCCAAGGGCCTGCCCATCCGGGTCCACGCCGCGATGCGCTATGGCTCTCCGGCCATCGTGGACGAACTCCACAAGCTCAAAGAAGCCGGCGTGCAGCGCATCCTGGTCGTCACCGCCTATCCACAGTACTCCGGGACCACCACCGCGAGTGTGTTCGACGAGGTCTACCGCTGGGGCCTGAAGGTGCGTCATTTGCCCGAGCTGCGCTTTGTCAACCGCTACCACGATCACCCAGGCTACATTGAAGCGCTTGCGCAAAGCGTGCGCCGCCACTGGGCGGAGAATGGCCGCAGCGAACGATTGGTCATGAGTTTTCACGGCGTGCCCGAGCGCACGCTGCAGCTGGGCGACCCCTATCACTGCGAGTGCCACAAAACCGGCCGCCTGCTGGCCACCGCCCTGGGGCTTGGCGCCGAGGACTACGTGGTGACCTTCCAATCGCGCTTTGGCAAGGCCAAGTGGCTCGAACCCTACACGGAGCCCACCCTCATTGCCATGGCCCAGGCGGGGGTGCGCAAGGTCGATGTGATATGCCCCGGGTTCACCGCCGACTGCCTGGAAACCCTGGAAGAAATCAACCAAGAAGCGCGTGAGGCGTTCCTGCACGCCGGTGGCGAGACCATGGGCTATATCCCTTGCCTCAACGACGATGCGGCGTGGATCGACGGTCTGCAAGCCATTTGCCAAAACCACATGCAGGGCTGGCCCTTGCAAGCCCCTGCCGCCGCGGAACTGGCGCAAAGCCGCGAGCGCGCCTTGAGTTTGGGCGCCAAAGACTGAGTCAGACGGGGCGAGGCGCGTCGGCCCCATGCCACGCGCCCCCCGAGGCCAGAGCCATCACACGAAAGCGCACGCCGCCAAGGCAAGCTTGCGGTCTGACCAGGCCATCAGGGCCGGGAAGCGGCATTCGGGGCGGGTGTGGCCACCGATGCGGGCGCAGCAGGCGTGGCGGGTGCTGGAGGCGCATTCAGTGCGCTTGCAGGGGGCTGCGGCTTGGCCATCGGCAATGGGGCCGAAGCGGCCGCCAGGGACGCGGGTTTGGCCGGCGCAACGCCAGCGCCCACCCCACTGGCAGGGCTTTGCGCGGGCATGGTCTGGGAGGCCTGCGGTTGCGGCGCAGAGGCCACGTCAGTGGCCGCATCTGACGCCAACTCTTGCGGCGCGGAGGCCTCAACCTGCATTTCTGGCGCGGGCGCGGGAGGGGTGTCCACCGGTGGGACATCTGTACTCGGGCGGAAATAAGCGGCCGCGGCAATGGCCCCTGCAAAGAGCAAAAACAATCCTCCCCAGGAACGGCTGGGTTCAGTCGGGGTTGCGGTGCTCACGGACGAGGCGACATTGTGGGAGGCGGTCACGCGGGGCGCGGCATGCGCAGGGGTAGACGCTGGGGTGGCTGTGGCCACTGAAGCCGCAGTGGACGTTGGGGAAGCTGGCGCGGCCGTGGAGGATGCGGGCGTGGCGGCTTGCGGCCAAGCCGCCCCCGTTGGCAAGGGCGGTGGGCTTTGCAACTCTGCGGCCGCCGCAGGCGAGAGCAGACTCGCCAAGGCGGGCGTCGCTGCGCCGTCTTGCGGGGCAAGCGCTGGCGGGGTCTGCTGCGCCCCAGCAGGCGCAAGGGCATCTGGGGGCTCTGACGTCAGGGTCTGGGCGGCAGCGGGAGCCGTCCATGTTGGTGCAGGCGACACGGCTGCCGAGGGGGCGCTAGGGGGAGTGGCGACATCGGGCGCGGGTGCGTCGTCGCTGATGAATGCGGCTTGGGGCGGTAAACCCAGCGCTTGCGCCACCTTTTTCGCGGCGGTGAGCTTGACGGCTTCGCTGTAGAACGCGCTTTGGCCTCCCTCCTCGATTTGGCGGACCTGTTTGACGGACAAACATGCCACACCGGCGAGCTCGGCCTGCGTCCAACCTTTGCGCTCACGCGCTTCACGCAAAAGGGTTTGGTGGATCTGTGCGTCGGTGGGCGTGCTCATGCCGTCACTTCACCAGTAACAGCTCACCCTTGATCGATGCACCCTTCTGCACAGAGAGGGTTTTGTAGACCACGTGACCGTCAACTGCCGCGGAGGAAGTGACGATCAATTCCGTGCAGGTGGCCGTTCCCGAGAATTTGCCTTTGATGTGCAAACTCGTGCAGGTCACGACGCCCTCGACTTGGCCCCGCGAGCCAATGGTGAGTTCGTCCACTTGAATTTGGCCGTTGAGGGAGCCTTCCACGTGGATGGCGCCTTTGGCGGCGATTTCCCCGCGGAAAGCGAAGCCTTCGCTCAGGATGGAAGGCTTGGTTGCGGATGTGGAGGCAATCATGTCCATCACGCTCGGGCGGGCCGCCGGGGCGGGCACAGCAGAGGCCGGTGGGTTCACCGGGCCGGGTGCCGTGATGCTCGCGAGCGGATCCGTCGATTCAGGCGCGGCTGTGGCCTCCGACACCGGCTCCACCGGCTCATTCGAAGGCGTGTTCGCGGGAGGATTACTGCTGGGTTTGGATTTGTTGAACATATTGCGCTGTCCGAATGACTTTTTGTGGATTGACCGGATAGCCGCCGATCAGGATTTCAAGGTGCAAATGCTTGCCGGTCGATGAACCTGTGTTGCCAATTTTGCCCAATATTGACTGAGTCGTCACCTTATCGCCAACCTTGACCGCAATATTGGCCAAATGGCCATAGAGGGACTCCACCCCATTGGTGTGGCGGACCATGACCATGTTGCCGTATTGGCTATGGTATTGCGCGATCACGACCACCCCGGCTTTGACCGGCGTGACATTGTCGTCACCGGTGTCACTCAAGAGATCGAGGCCCGTATGGAAATGGGTGTTGCCGTGGATGGGGTGACGACGCACGCCGAAATCAGATGTGACCGAAAAGTTCTCCACCGGCATGCGCGAAGGTAGCGCATAAATGACTTCACGCAGGGCGCGATTGGTCGAGAGCTCCTCGGCCACTTTGCCGCGCAAAAGCGGGTTGTCTCGCACATCGCCTTCACCCGAAAAACCCCCGGTGGAGGCATTGCGTTGAATGATGCGCACGATCTTCTCGGTCAAACCCGAGGTCTCGAGTTGGGTCTTGAGGGTGTCGTTCTCAGCCGAGACCGCCACCATGGAGGTGTCCACGAAGCGGCGAATGCTGATGTCGCGATCGCGGATGGTTTGGGCGAGGGCCACCATCTGCTCGTCGTTCATGCTGAGGTTTTCCGCATCGCCATCGGCTGCGCTGCTGAGCAAGGCCCGATAAACCGCCTCGTGCGAACGCTCCAGGCGCGCGCGGCTGATCATGAGGGTGAGACTGGTAAAGGTGAGCGCGATGAGCACCAAGAGGGTGACGCCACTCACCAAGATCCCGCCGCGAACCAACAAGCGCTGGACTCGGGCACTGATCTGTAAATAATGGAGTTCGCCTTGCTGCTCCAGAATCAGGCGCGCGTCCTGATACTCACGCGTCCAGCCCGAAACCACCCACTGCGGCAAATGGCGCAGGGATTGGAACAGACGACGCTTTGTCAGAGGCATGGACGCTCGAAGAGGGGTTCAACCGATCAAAGGTTGCCCACGCCAGGCGGCAAATTCGGGCCGTTGGCGTCTTGACTCAAGGTACCCTCGATCTCGCCGCCCTTTTCAATTTCGATTTCCGAATATTGAACCTTACCGGCAATTTTTCCGGTGGCGCGAACAATGAGGCTCTTCTCGCTGATGATGGTGTTGTGCAACTGACCGCGCACGTCAATCACCTTGGCTGCCACACGCCCCGAAATTTTTCCGGTAGGGCCAATGAGTACCTCTTCGGCGGTGAGGTCACCCTCGATCACGCCGTTGATGATGGCTTTGGAAGGCACCACAAACGTGCCTTTGACCACCACGCCGTCCCCAATGACAACACTTTCGAGCGATTCAGATTGATTCGACATACACGAGCTCCTTGGGGCGGGATGTTAACAAACAAAACTTTCAAATTAACAGTTTTACTGCTTAAATGTTGTTTATTGCCAACTATTTTCCCTTTTATTCCAACAACTTACTTTCAGATTTGAAGGTTTTACCTAACGGCATGGGGTCGAGAAAAAGGCCTCAGAATGATGATTTCATTGATTTTTTCGACATTTTCACCAACTACCCTCTCCTAATGCTCGGCTGAACTCAGTCGGTCTTGAGCAAGCGCTCGATCACCCGCCGCGAATGGGCACCACCGGCATCGATGTTGAGATTGAGTAGCCTTCTGCCGGCATGACGCGTGAGGTTTTGCTGTTGGCGCTCGAGCATTTGCAAGTCTTCCGAAAAAATCTTGCCCTGCCCCTCGCGAATGCTTTGGGTGAGTTCGGCGTCATCCGGTTTGAACTTGCGCGCCATGCCCCAGAAATACCACATGGAGGTTTCGGTCTCCGGGGTGAGGAAGTCCACCACCACGCTGTAGACCTTGTGGCTGTCGGGCGCGTCGTACCCGCCGTGACCGGCATGGGCCACGCCCACTTCGATCATGATGTGGCTCGGCGGGGTGAAGCGGCAGATTTGCCAGCGGTCGACGGGCACGTCGTCGGCGAGCCCGTTACCGCGCAAGGCCATGCGCCAAAAAGGCGGGGCCGGAATATTGAACATGCGCCGACTCGTGACCACCCGATCGCCATCGACCGTCGTCTCGCACGGGGTTTCATCAATCTCCGGCTGACCGATGCTGTTGGCATGCACATAGGTCTCGTGCGTGAGGTCCATCAGGTTGTCGATCATGAGGCGGTAATCGCACTGGATGTGATAGAGCCCGCCCCCATAAGCCCAAGCCGGGTTGTTGTGCCACTCCAGGTGCGGAATGAGCGCGGTGTCGGCGCGCGCCGGGTCGCCCGGCCATACCCAAATGAAGCCGTATTGCTCGTGCGCGGCAAAGGTGCGGATTTCGGGGAAGTTTTTCACCCGCTGCCCGGGCATGGCCACGGTGCGTCCTTCACAGCCCATCACCAAGCCGTGGTAGCCGCAGTGGAGCTGACCGTTTTTGACAAAGCCGAGTGAGAGCGGCGCGCCACGGTGCGGGCAGAAGTCTTCCAGGGCCGCCACGTGCTGGTGCTCGTCGCGGTAGAACACCATGCGTTCATTGCAAATCGTGCGGCCCAGGGGCTTGTCGGTCAAGTCGCTGCTGCTGCAAACCACATACCAGGTGTTTTTCAAGAACATGGGAACTCCTTGCAAATCAATCTTTGGGGCCAACCCCCAACCAGCGCGCCAGCGGCGCGGCATCCGCGCGCAGTGGCGCGGCCTCACCATCGTGCACCACACGGCCGCCTTCGAGCACCAGCACCCGATCGCTGATGGCCAAAATGGCCTGCGGGTGCTGCTCCACAATGATGGCCCCCAAGCCCTCCTCGCGCGTGAGGCGCGCGATGGCGCGCAGCAACTCCTCCACGATGATGGGCGCGAGTCCCTCCAGAGGCTCATCGAGCAGCAGCCAGTGCGGGTTGAGCACCAAGGCCCGACCCACGGCCAGCATTTGCTGCTCGCCCCCCGAGAGCTGATGCCCCAGATTGTCGCGCCGCTCGGCCAATCGGGGGAAGAGCTCGTACACGCGCTGCGGCGTCCAACGCGCTGCGCGCCCCTCGGGCTGATGGTGCACGGCGCTCAGGTTTTCGTCCACCGTGAGGGAGCGAAAAATATTGCGCTCCTGCGGCACCCAGCCCATGCCCGCCAAGGCCCGCGCGGGCGCGGCCATGCGGTGCAGGGCCTGGTCGCCTAACCAAATCTCGCCCTGGTGCTGGGTGGTCACCCCCATGAGCGTGTCGATCAAGGTGGTTTTGCCCGTACCGTTGCGCCCGAGGAGCGCCAAGGTTTGGCCCGCTGCCAGCGAGAAATCGATCGCTTGCAACACCACCGCCTCCCCATAGCCCGCGTGCAAGCCATTTACGCGCAACGCTTCAGCCATGGCCCGTCCCCAGGTAAACCGCGCGCACCTCGGGGTGGTGCGCGATTTCTTGCGCCGTGCCCTCGGTGAGCACGCGCCCGTTGACCAACACCGTGATACGGTCGGCAAAGGCAAAGACCAAATCCATGTCGTGCTCGATCAAGACCACGGAAACATCGGCGGGCAAATCCGCCACCGCCTGCATGAGCTCGGCCCGGTCGCCCGCGGGCACGCCAGCGGCGGGTTCATCGAGCAGCAGCACGCGCGGCTCGCAGGCGAGCGCAATCGCCATCTCGAGCAAGCGGCGCTTGCCATAGGGCATGGCATCGGTGCGCTGGTTCATCACGTCTTGCAAGCGAAACTGCACGAGTAGCGCTTCGGCGCGCTCGCGCGTGGCGCGATCGGCGCCGAGCGGACGCCACCAGGATTGGCCTTGGCCGCGTTGCTGCGCCACCACCCAAGCCAGGGTCTGCAAGGGCGTCAAGCTGGCAAAGAGTTGGCTGATTTGGAAGGTGCGCACCAGACCCCGCTGCACCCGCGCGTGCGGGGCCCAGGTGTCGATGTCTTGCCCGTCCAAGCGAATACTTCCCTCGCTCGGGCGCAGAACGCCCGTGATGAGGTTGATGAGGGTGGTCTTGCCAGCCCCGTTGGGACCAATGAGGGCGTGGCGCGCACCCGCCTGGATTTGCAAATTCACCTGGTCGGTCGCCACAATGCCGCCAAAGCGCTTGACCAAGCCCCGCGTTTCGAGCACCACGCTCATGCGCCCCTCCCGCGTCGGCTGATCCACTGCCAGAGGCGCTCGCGCCCCACGAGCATGAGGGTGACCAGAATCAGCCCCATCCAGAAGGTCCAGTACTGGGGCGTGAGATTGGAGATGAGGTCGTGCAAGAGCTTGAACGCCACCGCGCCCAACACCCCGCCGTAGAGCCAACCCGTGCCGCCCATCACGAGCATGAGCACCGCATCGGCCGAGCGCTCCAGGGCGAACACATCGAGCGAGGCAAAGCCCGTGGTCTGGGCCATGAGCGCGCCCGCCAGGCCGGCAATGCCCGCCGCGAGCGTGTATACCCGGGCCAACTCGCGGTGCACCGACACGCCCACCGCCTGCGCGCGCAAGGGGTTATCGCGCAGGGCCTGCCAGGTCAGCCCCAGCGGCGCGTGCACCACGCGACGCAAAACCAGCACCACCCCGGTGAGCACGGTGAGCGAATACGCCGCCGCCACTTGCCCATAGAGGTCAAACTCAAAGCGCCCGAGCAAGGGGCCCATGATCACGCCCTGCAGGCCATCGGCGCCGCCCGTGAGCTCGTCCCACTTGTTCGCCCCCTCGAGCAAAATGAAAGAGGTGGCAAGCGTCACCATCAACCGGGTGAGATCGCTGCCACGCAAAATGGACAGCGCGCACACGGCCCCGAGCAACAGAGCCGAGAGGCCGCCCACCGCCAGGCCCAGGAGCGGATCGGGATGGAGGTGCTTGGCAAAGAGCGCGGCGCTGTAGGCGCCAAACCCAAAAAAGGCCGCATGCCCCAGGGTCACGATGCCGCTGTAGCCCAGGACCAAATCCAGCGAGACGGCAAAGAGGGCCACGATGGCGATTTCGTTGGCGAGCAAGGCATGGCTGCCCAACCACAGCGGCAGGCTGAGCACCCCGAGCGCCACCACCGCGTGCGAGGCGCGCCAGCGCACCGGTCCGAGCAAGGCTTGCTCGACCGAGAACGGCGCCTGCGGCGCGCTCATGAACGCCCCCGCGCGAACAGGCCTTGGGGGCGCCAGATGAGCAAGGCAATCATCAAGGCGTAGACGATGAAGGCGCCGAGTTTGGGAATGAAGTATTTACCCGCCACATCCGCCACGCCCAGGAGCAAGGCAGCGAGCAAAGGCCCCGTGATGGAGGAGGTGCCCCCCACCGCCACCACGATCAAGAAATACACCATGAACTTGAGCGGGAACGTGGGGTCAAGGCCCAGCACCTCGGCGCCCAGCGCGCCGCCCAAGCCCGCCAGACCCGAGCCCACGGCGAAGGTGATGGCAAACACACGTTCGACCGGAATGCCCAGGCCGCGCGCCACGCGGGCGTCGTCCACGCTCGCGCGCAGGCGGCTGCCAAAGCGCGTGGCGGCCAAGACGTGCTGCAGCACCAAGGTGAGGAGCGCGCACACCGCGATGATGAAGAGCCGGTAGTGCCCCATGCCCAGGGCCCAGGGCGTATCGGCAAACCATTCGGTGCGACCGCGCAGCCAATCGGGCAGTTGCATGATTTGCTGCTGCGAGCCCATGGTGTAGTCCGCCACCGCCACGGCCATGAAGGCCAGACCAATGCTAAAGAGCACCTGATCCAGATGGGGCTTGCCGTACATGGGCCGATAGAGCGTGCGCTCGAGCAGCACGCCCACCCCCGCGCTCAGGCCAAAGGCGAGCGGCAAACAGGCGAGGAAGGGCCAGTCGTAGCGCTGCATGGCCACCACCGTCAGGTAGCCTCCCAGCATGGCAAAGGCCCCATGGGCGAGGTTGATGAAGTTCATCAGGCCCATGGTGACCGAGAGGCCCACCGCGAGGATGAACAACAGCATGCCGTAGGCGATGCCGTCGAACAGCAGGGTGAGCATTACTTGGCCTTGCCGGGGTCTTTCACGTCCGTGAGGGTTGCAAACTCTTGGTTGTAGAGCTGGCCATTGACGCGCTCGACTTTGCGGATGTAGATGTTGTGCACGACGTCACGGGTTTGGGCGTCGATGAACATGGGCCCGCGCGGGCTCTCAAAAATCTGACCCTTCATGGCGTTGAGCAAGGGCTCGCCACCCGCGCCCTTGGTGGCTTTGGCGGCTTCGTAAATCACGCGCATGCCGTCGTAGCCCCCCACGGCCATGAAGTTCGGGCGCATGCCAGGGTTGGCTTTTTCGAAGGCGGCCACGAATTTCTTGTTCAAGGCGGACGCGTGTGAGGTGCTGTAGTGGTGCGAGGTCACCACGCCCATCGCCACGTCGCCCATGCTGTTGAGGATGTCGTCGTCGGTGATATCGCCCGTGCCGATCAAGCGGATCCCCGCCTTGTCCATGCCGCGCTCGGCAAACTGTTTCATGAGGGCTGCGCCCGCGCCCGAGGGTACGAACACATACACGGCGTCGGGCTTCAAGTCGCGCACTTTTTGCAGGAAGGGCGCGAAGTCGGGGTTGCGCATGGGCACGCGCAAGCTGTCGACCACTTGGCCGCCGTTGAAGGTGAAGCGGTCTTTGAAGAATTTTTCCGCGTCGATGCCCGGGCCGTAATCGGAGACCAAGGTGACCGCTTTGCGGATACCGTTGTTGGGTGCCCAGTCGGCAATCGCCACGGCCGCCTGCGGAAGGGTAAAGCTCGTGCGCACGACAAAGGGCGAGGCCTGGGTGATGCTGGATGTGGCCGCGGCCATGACCACCATCGGGGTCTTGGATTGCGTGGCCAGCGGAGCCGTGGCCAGGGCGAGCGGGGTCAGGCCAAAACCGGCGAGCACCTGCACCTTGTCGTTGACCACCAATTCCTGCGCAATTCGCTTGGTGACATCGGGCGCGCTGGTGTCGTCTTTGACGATCAACTCAACCTTTTTGCCCGCCACGGTCGCGCCGTTTTGCGCCATGTACAGGCGGGCCGCCGCCTCAATTTGCTTGCCAGTGGAGGCAAAGGGGCCGGTCATGGGCAGGATCAGGCCAATCTTGAAGGCTTCTTCGGCCTGCGCCGTTCCCCAAGCGAGCAAGGTGCTGGCCATCAGGGCTTTGAGAATGAGTCGTTTTTGGGGGGTCATGCAAGTCTCCTGTTTGAGCCACCGCGGCCTTAAGATGGGAAGATTCTAGGCCGATTTGGCGATTGCCTTCGGGCCGAGGCGACAGCCGAAGGCTTGTCACTTCGCGCCGAGGCGACAGCCGAAGGCTTGTCAAATTGCGAGAGGACTTGCTACCCTCAGGGCAAGTCGAGAGGAGAGAACCCCATGAAAGCCGAGCACAACCAACGCATCACCCAAATTGGTGCAGGCACCCCCTGCGGGGCGCTCATGCGCCGCTACTGGCAGCCCGTGGCGCTGCTCGACGAGTTCGACCCCCGCCTCGACCCGCGCATGGCCGAGCGCCCCCTCAAAGCGGTGCGCCTGCTCGGTCAGGATTTCATTTTGTTTCGCGATGCGACGGGCCAGTACGGCTTGCTCGACCGCGATTGCCCCCACCGCGGCGCCGATCTGGCCTACGCTCGCCACGAGGGCGATGGCGTGCGCTGCCCCTTTCACGGCTGGAAGTTCGATGCCCAGGGCCGCTGCCTCGAAACCCCCGCCGAGCCCAGCGGCAGCAACCTGTGTCAGCGCGTGCGCCAGCGCAGCTACCCCTTGCAGATCCGCAGCGGCTTGATCTTCGCCTGGTTGGGCCCCGAAGACCAAACGCCCCCGCCCCTGCCCGCCCTCGATTGTTTCGAAGCCCCTGCCAGCCACACCTTCGCTTTCAAAGGCCAATGGGCTTGCAACTGGTTGCAGGCGTTTGAGGTGGGCATTGACCCCGCGCACACCTCGTTCTTGCACCGCTTCTTCCAAGACGAGAGCCTCGATGCCACGTATGGCCGACAGTTTCGCGGCGCGAGCGCCGGCAACGTGGCGGGTGAGCGCTGGCCCATGACGCGCATCATGCGCGAATTCGTTCAACCCGACATTCGCCCCGAGGCCACGCCCTACGGCATGCGGCTGACCACCTTGCGCGCCATGAACGAATCGCTCATGCATGTGCGCATCACCCATGCCCTCTTTCCGCACACCTTCGTCATTCCCCTCTCCGAGACCATGACCATCACCCAGATGCACGTGCCGGTGGATGACACCCACACGTATTGGGTCTCGGTCTTCACCAGCTTTGCCGATCCCGTGGACAAAGAAACCATGCGCCAGCAGCGCTTGCGCTTTACCCAGTTGCCCGACTACCTCCCCGTCTCGGGCCGGCATAACCATTGGGGCTACAACCCCGCCGAGCAGCAAAGCCGAACCTACCTCGGGATGGGCGAAGAGGACATCAATGTGCACGACCAATGGGCTTGCGAGAGCATGGGGCCCATTCAAGACCGCACACGCGAACACCTGGGACAAAGCGACAAGGCCATCATGCTCAATCGACGCTTGTTGATGCAGGCCATTGATGATGTGGAGGCCGGCCGCATGCCGCTGGGCTTTGCCAATGCCGACGTGGCGGCCACGCGCCTCGGGCCAGACACGGTCGATGGCATCGCGCCCGCAAACGACTGGCAACACTGGTGGCAACAAGCGGTCCAAGCCAAGCGCGAGGGCGCGCCTTGGCTCGATGCCTCTGAGGCCACCGCATGAACGCCCAGGCCCCGGCCGACCGCGACGCCTTGGCCGACGCCATCCGCGCGAGCGGCGTGGAATTGGTGCGCTTTGCCTGGTGCGACGCGCACGGTCTCTTGCGCGGCAAAACCCTCACCGCCACTGCGGCGCTCGCCGCGCTCACGAGTGGCGTAGGCATGGTGAGCACCTTGATGCTCAAAGACACCTCCGACCGCACGGCGTTCAAGGTGTTCGAGCCCGGTATCGGCGAGGAGTTGCCCGGTTTTGGCTACGCCAACAACCTCTTGCTCCACCCCATCCCCCGCACCTGGCGCGTGCTCCCATGGGCGGCATCCACCGGCTGGGTGCAATGCCAGCCGCATTTTGACGATGGCCGCCCCGTGCCCTACGACACCCGCACCCAGTTGCAGCGCGCGCTCGCGGCGCTGGCGTCCGAGGGGCTCGATCTGGTTTGCGGCCTGGAGGTGGAGTTTCACATTTACCGCTTGCGCGACCCCGCCGAGGACCCGGCCCTCAACCCCGAGCATTCGGCCTGGCCCCCGCCCGCGCCGGCGGTGCAACTCATCCACCCGGGCTATATGCTGCTCTCCGAAGCCTGGTTTGACCAAGCCGAGGCGCCCCTGCG
>Ga0255182_1000451_pt1 | contig 28258 bp, 26 predicted proteins | sample Atl_UVDOM_RepA_8_FD_188420 | JGI IMG/M metagenome (GOLD analysis project Ga0255182, IMG submission 188420) | Freshwater microbial communities from Altamaha River, Georgia, United States - Atl_UVDOM_RepA_8d | ecosystem: Environmental > Aquatic > Freshwater > River | place: USA: Georgia...
TCCGGTCTGTCCAGCGGGCCCGCCGCCGCCGGCGAGGCCGTGCCCGCGGTGGCGCCCGCCCCGGACTTCGATCACGATTCCCCCGCCGGGGGCCCCGCTCCCGCCGCTCCGGACCCGATCGGGCTCGGGTTTCGCGGCGACGAACCGGGGCCCGTGTCGCCGCGGGCCTTCGCGACGTCTGCCGTCGAGTCGCGGCCTTCCGCGCCGCATGTGTTGCCCGCCCTGCCGCTCGACACCACGAGCGGTGCGGCCGCCCCGCCGGTCGCCGCGGCCCGGTCCGGTCAGCTCTCCGACTGGAAATTGCTCGCCGTGATCGCGGCCGCCTTCGTCGTGGTCGCCGCCGCGACGGTGGTGAACCGTCGGCGCCCGATCGCGCTGCCGCCGGACGTGTTCGAGGTGCTCGGCGAGGCTTCTCTGGGCGGGCCGCATGCGGTGCGGGTTGTCCGCTTCGGCCCGAAAACGCTGCTCGTCGGCGTCTCCTCGGCGGGCTGCCACACGCTCGCCGAGTTGTCCGATCCGCAGGCGACCGCTTGTATCGCCGCGGCTTGCCGCGGTGTCCAGCAGCCGATCCGACCAACGCCGGCCGTGCGGTCGTCCACGCGGCCGGCGACCGCCGCCCCGGCGGGCGTGGAGGCCGCATGATCGCTCGCCGCGCCATCCGCCGCTCGCTGCCATGCGCCGTGGTGGTCGGCCTCTTCTTCGTCGTCTGCGCCGGCGCCGAGGAACCGACGGCGGGTGTCGTCCCGGCGAGCGTGACCCTCGAGCCGATCCGCAGCCGCCCTGCGGCCGAGCCGGGGGCCGCGGCCGAAGCCGCTGCGGTCGCGCCGGTGGAGGGGCCGCGGTCGCCGCGGCGCGGGCCGGCGGCGACTGCGGATGCGTCGGCCGCCGCGCTCGTCGGCCGGTTGCTCGGCACCCGGTCGCTCGATGCCACGCTCTCCGCGGTGGTGATGTTCGGTGTGGCCAGCCTCGCGCCGGCCGTGCTCCTCATGACGACCTGCTTCGTGCGGCTCTCGATCGTGCTGGCGCTCGTGCGGCAGGGCCTCGGCACGCCCCACCTCCCGTCCAACCAGATCCTCACGTCGCTGGCACTCTTCCTGTCGGCGCTCGTGATGTGGCCGGTCTGGACGGAGGCCTACCGGGCGGGTGTCGAGCCCTACCAGCAGGGCCGCATCGAGCTCGCCGCCGCGTACGAGCAGGGCACGCTGCCGGTCCGCCGCTGGATGGCATCCCAGATCGAACAGGCCGGCAACCGGGACACGATGCTGTACTTCCTGGCGCGGCACCCCGCGGCGCCCCGACGTGTGGCGACCTACGACGACGTGCCGGTCGAGTGCCTGCTGCCGGCATTCCTGGTGAGCGAACTGAAAGTCGCCTTCGCGGTCGGCTTCAGGCTGCTGCTGCCGTTCCTCGTGCTCGACGTGCTGGTCGCGACGCTCGTGGTCTCGACGGGGCTCGTCATGCTGCCGCCGACGCTTGTCTCGCTGCCGCTCAAACTCATGGTCTTCGTCGCCGCCGACGGCTGGACGCTCGTGGTGCGGTCGCTGCTCGACGGGCTCTGCGGCGGCCCGTCCGCGGGAGGCTGACCGATGACCGAAGCCGATCTTGTCGAGCTCGTGCGGCAGGCGCTGCTGTCGGGGTTGCTCGTCATCGGGCCGGTGCTGCTCGCCGGCTTCTTCGTGGCGCTGGCGACGGGCCTCGTGCAGGCGGCCACGGGTATCCATGAGCCTTTGGTGGGCCTGGCCCCGCGGCTCGTCGCGATGGCCTGCATGCTCGTGCTCGTGCTGCCCTGGATGGTGGAGCGGTTCGTCGAGATGTTTCGCGCCGCGGCCGCCCCTTGAACTCCTCGAAGGCCTGAGCCCATGCCGACCGACTTGTCGCCCGAAGCCGTCGTCGCGGTGGGCGCCTGTGGTCGCATCGTCGCGGCCGTGACCGTCGGCACGCTGCCGATCCTGCCCGGGACATCGCCGCGGATCAGGCTCGCCCTGGCGGCCAGCTTGGCTCTTGTCGCCGTGCCGATCGCCGTGGCCGCGCCGGCCGGAGGCCGGACGCCGGCCGTCGTCCCGCTGGTGGCGGGCGAACTGCTCGTGGGGCTCGCGCTGGGAACGGCGGCCGCCTGCACTCTCGCGGCGTCCGCCTGGGCCGGCGGCATCCTCGGCAGCGTGTCGGGGTTGGCCTGGGCCGACGACTTCGATCCCGTCGCCGACGGCCAGTCGGCCGGCGTCACACGCCTGGCCTGGTGGGTCGGACTCGCTGCATTCTTTCGCGCCGGCGGCCTGCTGGCCGTCGTCGGCGGCCTGGTCGACGGGCTGCGGCTTCTGCCGGTGGGCACGGTGTTCGCCGGTGGCCCCGCGGCGTGGCTCGAGGCGCTCGTCGTCACGGCGCCCGCCGCGGCGCTCGCGCTGGCGGCGCTGCTCGCCATGCCCGCACTCGTGGCCGTGATCGCGTTTCATTTGGCCAGCGCCATCTGCCTCCGCGCGGTGCCGTTCGCGCCGGGCCCGGGTTTGCTCCAGGGGCTCGCATCGCTCGTGCTCCTCGCCGGCCTTTGGCTCGGCGCCGAGGCTTGGGCCGAGGGGGGTGCCATGCTCATGGTCCGCTCGGTCGAGGCCTGCTTCGCGGGCCGCTAGGCCAAGAGGACAACCTCCGTGAGCGACGATCGCACGCTTCCCGCCACGCCCCGCCGCCGCGAGCAGGCCCGCCGCCGAGGGCTCATGCCCATGGCCGCGCTGCCGGCTTGGGTGGCGATGGTGGCGACGGCGATCCTACTCCTGCCAACCTGGGCCCGGGCCACGCTCCCGGCGGCGACGGCGATGATGCGGCAGGCGATCGGTGCGGCGACGGCGACGGCCGGAGGCGAGCCGCCGGACATGAACACGCTGCTGCCCGTCGCCCTGCTCCTGCCCACCGTGGTGGTCGTCGCCGCCTGCGGCATGGTCGGCCTGGCGGTGCGGTTCGTGCTCGACGGCTCGAGGTGGCAGCTTTCCCGGGTCGCGCCCACGCTCTCCCGCGTCGATCCGCTCGGTGGCCTCTCCCGCATCTTCTCGCGTGCCACGCTCGGCGCACTGGTCCTGAACGGCTGCGGCTTCGCCGCCCTGACGGCGGCGACGGTCTTCGCGTCACGGTCGCTCGGCGCGGTGCTTCGTGAGGGCGCGCTCGCGGGGGATCATACGCCCCTCTTTCTCGCCGCCCGGCAGGCGATGCTGATGCTGGTTGCGATGGCGGCGGTCGTCGCCGCCTGCTCGTGGGGGCTCATGCGGCTGCGGTTCGAGCGGCGGATCCGGATGACGCCGCAGGAGATGGCCGACGAGGCCCGGAGCATGCAGGCCGACCCGAAGGTGAAGTTCATGCTGCAGTCGCGCGGGGGCAAGCCGGCGCGGTAAACGGACGCGGCGCGTGGGCGCCGGCCCGGGGCCGCCCACGCCGCGAACGCCGGACGTTCGCTCGGGGCATCCTGCCCCTCACTCACTCGGATGCCGACCGCGCTTCGCCATCCTGGCTGCGCTTGTCGGCATACGCCGGCTCTCGCGGCGCCGGCGGCCCCGCGCCAGGCCCGGAGGGCCGGGTTAGCACCAGCCGGCGGAGGCCGGCCTCGGGAAAACGACAGGACGTGTTTCCCGTGAAGCAGCCGTCACGGCACGGCATAGCCGTAGCGGTCGATGAATGGCTGCCAGCGGCGGGTTACCTCCGCGACGGTCCGCGGGTCGTGCGAATAGGTGTTGGTGCGATAGCGCCTCATCGACTCCGCCTGGACCTCGAGCTTGCCTCGCACCCGCGCGAAGTCGCCCAAGTCGAGCCGCTCGTAGGCCTCGGCGAGGCGGCCGACGGGGTCGGCAACGAGGTCCTCGTAGCGGAGTTCGTGGAGCCTGCCGGCTTGCAGCGTGCCCCGGTCCCGCTCGAAGGCCGCGTACATCTCCTCGAAGGCGGCGAAGACGTAGCGCTCGAGCCGGTCGCCGGGGTCCACCTGCAGCCCCTGCACCTCGTGCAGCGACCGCCAGAGACGCATCGTCGAGGAGAAGACGACCCACGGGTCGCGGACCACGTGCAGGAAGCGGGCCTCCGGGAACATCTCCGCGAGGATCGCGACGCGGGCCGTGTGCGGCGGGCTCTTCAAGACGGGACGACGCGCGTCGGCCACGGCGAGCATCGCCAGGAAACGGCGGAGCGCCCGCTGCCAGCGGTCGCGGTCGGCCGGGGAGAGGCCGGTGAGATCGAGCGCCTCGGGCACGTCGGGGCTCGTGACCGGAAAGGCCATGCGACGGTAGGGAGAGGGCACACCCATGTTCATGAGCGCGAACTCGTCCTCCTGGGGGCGGTCCCAGCCGGCGGCCACGTCGTCCATCGGCCGCTTCGACGGGATCATCCAGGCGAGGGCGGCCGTCATCGACGGCTCGGTGAGCAGGAAGTGGCCGGGGGCGAAGCACTGGAAGGTGTTCGGGCAGCAGAAGCGGTCGTCGAGCATCAGGAGTTCGTGCAGGAGCGTGGTGCCCGAGCGCCAATGGCCGATGATGAACAGCGGCGGTGGCGTCACCGGAGGGGATGCCAGTCGACGGCGGAAACGGGCCGTCGCAAAGGCCTCGGCCGCGGAGTTGAAGGCGGCGGCGGCGGTGATCGTGGCCATGAGCCCCCAGCGGCTCAGGCTCGCGCGGCAGCGATGCTCGGCCACGAGCGGCAGCCAGACGCCGAGGGGCATGCCGTGCCAAAACCGCGGGCTCCACCAGGGATAGGCGTGGAACTTCCGCTCGCGCGGGGCGGCGGCGGTACGCGGATCGGGCTGCGGGGAGGGGGTGTGCACGATTTGCTGTCGCGGTCGGTGGCGGACGGCGATCATCCTACTCCATCAACGCGTGGTGGAGGCGTCGTCCCCGTCGACCGTCGCGAGCCGTTCCGTCGGCAGCGACTCGGACAGGCCCGACACCAGCTCGTCAGCCGACGGGCATCCTGTCCAGCGGCGGCGCTCGGCGCCCGCGGGCGTGGTGAGCAGGAGCGTGGGAAACTCCCGCACGCCGAACCGTCGGCACTCGTCGGGGTGGCGGTCCGCATCGACCATGACGCAGACGAACTGCCGCGAGAGCCCCACCAGTCTGCGGTCGATGAGCGCGCCACGGGCGAGTTCCGCGCACCAGCGGCACCACGAGGCTCGAAAGAGCACGAGCATCGGCCGGGCTTCGGCGGCCGCCCGGCGTTGGCCGGCTGCGAAGCCCTCGACGAATTCGATCGCGGCGGCGGTCTCCGGCACCGCGGGTGCGAGCCGGATCGGCCTTGCACCCGCCGGTTCGGCCACCTCGTCCCGGATCTCGAATCCACCCCACGCGGCGAGCGCCAGGCCGACGACGGCCAGTGGGATGAGCCAGCGGGCGATCGTGTGCGCGGGGGGCGAAGGGGAGGGCATCGGCGGTCGGCCCGGGAGGGATTCGTCCACGGCCGAGTAGGTACGGCCGGCTCCCGACGCGGGCAAGGTCGTTCGGGGGACCGCTCGCGCGGGCGGGCATTCGGCGGCGATCGGGCTGACTGGGGGGGCTGATGCAGCGGTTGTGCCGGGGCGGGTGGGCCGCTATTCTCCCGCCCCTCTCGGGAGCCCCAGGAGCCGTGGCCAGAGCCTGCCCCATCCTCGTCTCTGTCCTTGCGCTCGTCGCGACGGGCTGCCGCTTCCTGCCGCGGGCGGGGCCAGTTCCGCAGAACGTGGCCGACACCCGTCGCCTCTGCAACGAAGGACTGTCGGCCGTCGACCGCAACGATCTCCTGCGGGCCGAGAGCCTGCTCGAGCGGGCGGTGAAGAACTGCCCCACCGACGTCGATGCACGGCGGCACTATGCCGACGTGCTCTGGCAACGGGGGGAGCGGATGGAGGCGGTCACGCAGATCGCGGAGGCGCTGCGGCTCTCGCCCGGCGACACGGGGCTGTGTATCGACGGCGGCCGGATGTACATGGAACTCGGCTTGCTGGACGACGCCGACCGGCTGGCCCGCGAGGCGGTCAGGTCCTCGCCGCGGTCCGACCAGGCCTGGCGGCTGCACGCGCAGGTGGCGCTCGCCCGCGGCCGGCCGGAGGATGCCCTCGCCGACCTCCACCGTGCGCTGGCGGTCGCGCCGGACGACCGCGAACTGATTCTCGAGACGGCGGAGGTCTACCGGCGGCTGGGGCGTCCGCAGCGGGCGCTGGCGACGCTCGCGATCCTTGGCGAGAGCTATCCGCCCAACCAGACCCCGCCGCAGGTGCTGGCGCTCGAGGGCCTGGCCCAGGAGGCGCTCGACCGGCCCGCTGATGCGCTCGAGAGCTACCGGCAGGCCGTCGCCCGCGGGCTGGCGTCGAACGACGTTGCCGCCCGGCTGGCCGACCTCGAACAGCGGGCCGCTCAAGCCCGGGCGGAATCGGCCGTCGCCGCGGAGCCCGCCACCGCGGTCCGTCAGTAGCGGCTCGTCACTCGCCGGTCGTCGTCCGTCCGGTGAGCAGGTCGAAGGCACCGATCGCCGGCACGAGCATGGCGAGTGTCGCGAAGCCGTAGGCCGTGGCCGCCACGAGGAAGACCTGCAGGGCGTTGCCTTGCAGGAAGCCGGTGATCGCGACGAATGTCAGGCTCGGCAGGAGGGCGCTCGCCCATCCTATCGCCGGGGACGGGTTGCGGGCCGACAGGGCCGCGTAGAGACCGATCGCCCCGCCGACGATGACGGCCAGAAACGGCGCCAGCTGCAGCTCGAAGCTCGACCCGAAGGCGACCATGATCCGCATCGCCGTGGCGACACCGACGAAGAGAAAGGCCACCGTGCCGAGCGCCACCGCGATCGCCCGCCGCGAGCCCGCATGCGAGAGGCCGGCATAGAGACCGAGGACCGCCGCGAAGAAGAGCAGGAGCGCCATGCCGAGCGCCATGTAAACGGCATTCTCCACGGTCGTGATGCCCGTGGCCGCGAGGGCCCCGCAAACGAGCAGCGGGAGGAGCACGATCTCCCGGGCCGCCGCCAGCACGCCGAGCACCTTGCCCCAGACGAACTCCGCTGGCTCGAGGTCGGTGACGAGAAGCACGTCGAGCGCCCCGCGGTCGCGCTCGGTGGTGATGCTCGTGACAGCCATGGCCGTCACGGCCAGGAGGCTCGCCAGGGCCACCGGCACGACGGCGACCGCCACCGCCAGGCCGTCGGGCCGCGGCCGTCGGGCCTCCGTCACGATGCCTGCGACGGCCGCGGCGAAGAGCACGAGCCAGGCCAGCCGGATGAGCACGAGTGCCTTGCCGTGGGCGCGGGTGCAGATCTCCCGCCAGAGCACCGGATTGCTCCAGACGCGCCGCGAGGGCCGCTTGGCCGGCGCGGCGTCGACGACGCCGTCCGGAGCGGCGGGCTGCCGCCGCACCTCCTGCGTGGTGTTCCAGACCCGCGTACGGGCCACGGCCCAGGCGTTGGTCAGGGCGATCACCGCGGCGCAGACGCCGAGAAATGCGCCGAGGCCACCGCCGCCGTCGGGCTCGAGCGCCGCGAACACCGCGCGGGCCGGCGAGACGCGGGCGGCGAGGGCGGGGTCGAACCGGCCGGCGACGACCTCGCCGGCCGCCACCCAGGCGACCAGCGCGAAGGTCGTGATGGCCAGCGCCTGGAAGGTGGTGTCCTTCCAGAAGGCGATGCAGGTGGCGACGCTCGCCGCGACGAGTGCGGCCGCGGTGGTGACGGCGAAGAGCCGGGCCAACTGCGGCATCGTCACGCCGCCGAACAGCGAGGCGATCACGAAGACGGGCACCGCCGCGACCAGGAGCAGGAGCACCCGCAACAGGCTTCCGGCCAGCTTGCCCAGGACCAGTTGGGCGTCGGTGAGCCGGCTGATGAGCAGGAGTTCGAGCGTCCGCCGGTCCTTTTCGGTCGTGACGGCGATCGTGCTCGTCATCGCGGCCGCCAGCATCGCCAGCGCGAGCTGCAGCGGGGCCAGGATTCGCAGCAGCGTGGCGCCGAAGCGGGCGGTGTCCCCGGCGGTGGTGACGGCCTGCGTGCCGGTGACGACCAGCCAGCAGGTGGCCACGATGGCGAGCAGCACGCCGCAGTAGACGGCCCGGGCGACGTACATGCCGCGGGCACGGGGCACCGCCTGCACCTCGCGCTCGAACACCGCTCCCAGCATCCCGCTTCTCCGTGCCGGCGCCGACGCGTCGTGGAGCGCCGGCCCGGGAACCGCTACAGTAGCGATCACGACGCCCGTACCGTACCAGATCGCGTCGTGACCGGAAGGATCCCGGTCGACCGGGCCCGCGACCGGCGGCCCCACACCGATGGAGGGACGGAGGATGATCGGACAGCGGCCCAGGTTCGCGTCGCCGTCGGGACCGTGGTTCCTGGCGGCGCTGCTCGTCGTGGCCGGCGGGCGTCCGGTGGCCGGGCAGATCACCGCCCAGACGCTCGTGGGCAAGGCGGTTTCCGACGACGCCCAGCACGCCGACATCAACAATGCCATCGCCCGCTTCCGCGACCGCGACATCGACGGCTGCCGCGCGCTTTTGGAGCGGGCCCGATCGTCGAACCCCAAGCTGCCGCCGCCGGGGGTGATGATGGCGGTGCTCTGGCTCGGGGCGAACCAGCTCGTGCCTGCGCGGGCGGAGCTCGAGGACACGGTCCTCAAGCACCCCGGCGACCCGGAGCCCTACCTCATGCTCGGCGACCTGGCCTTCCAGGATCGTCGGATCATCGACGCCGACGTCCTCTTCGCGCGGGCGACGGAGCTCACCGGCGCCTTCTCGGAAAATGCCAAGCGCAAGCGGGACTTCTCCATCCGCTGCCATGCGGGGACCGCCGCCGTCGCCGAGGCCCGCAAGCAGTGGGAGCTGGCCCGCCGGCACCTCGATGGCTGGCTCGAGCTCGACCCCGACAACGCCAGCGCCCATCAGCGGCTGGGCATCGTGCTCTTCCAGCTCGGACTGCAGCAGGAGTCGCTCGCGCAGTTTCGTGAGGCCCGCAAGCTCGACGACAAGGCCGTGCAGCCGGAGCTGGCCATGGCCCGGCTCTACGACGACGCGAAGCAGCGCGACACGGCGCGAAAGCTCATCGAGCAGGCCATCGCATCGGCGCCCAAGGATCCCTCGGTGCTCCTGGCGGCGGCGCAGTGGTACCTCGGGCGCAACGACCTGACGGCGGCGACCGGCAACGCCGACGCGGCGCTCAAGCTCGACCCGAAGGGGCTCGAGGCCAAGCTCGTGCGGGGGGCGATCGCACGGGTGGTCCGCGACTACAAGCTCGCTGAGCGGTTCTTCAACGAGGCCCATGTGCAGTCGCCGGGCAGCTTTCCCGCAGGCAACTCGCTGGCCTTGGTCTTGGTGGAATCGGAGGACAAGGAGTCCCGGCAGCGGGCGCTGGAGATGGCCGAGGCCAACGTGGCGATGCACCGCGAGGGCTCACCCCATCAGGTCAATGCGCTCACCACCCTCGCCTGGGTCTACTACAAGACAGGCCGCCGGGAGGATGCCGAGAAGATCCTTGCGCAGATCACGCAGAGCAACCGGCTCACGACCGACGGCGCGTATTACGTGGCGAAGCTGCTTTCCGATCGCGGCGAGCGGGACCGGGCTCGAAAGATTCTCGAGGAGGTGCTCGCCAACGATGCGATGTTCGCCACGCGGGCCGACGCCACCGACCTCCTCGCGGCGCTCAAGGCACCGGCGGACAGGCCGGTCGCACAGTGACGTCGGGGCGGCGCCGACACGCACGGTTCCCCGCCAGGGGCCGGCTCACGGGGCCGGGGGCGGCTCCGGGACCGCGGCACGCGGCATGGTCTGCTGCGGCATCGCGCGGATCATCATCCCGCCCGGCCGTGTCGGCACGCCCGGCGGGCCGAGTCGAACGGCCCCCCCGGATCCCATCTGGGCCGCCCGGCGGCGGGCGCGGAGCCGGTCGCTGCGCAAGGGAATCCCGGGATAGGCCTCCACCGGCACCTCGAGGCTCGGCAGGCCGATCCGGCTGCCGTCCCCGAAGTAGGTGAACATCTCGATGCCGCTGGCGACGGGCGCGCCGCCACCGGAGGTCAGGAGCACGAGGGCCGGCAGGAGCAGACCGCGGACGTGCCGCAGGCGGGCGGAAGGGCGTCGCATCGTTCGATCCAGAGGGTGGCCCGGCCGGCCAAGGCGGGTCCGGAGGAGCTATCGGCCGGCGGCGGTACAGGTTCTTATCGGATCGGCCCGCGCCCGCGCGACCCTCCCGAACGTATCCTGCACGCATGGCTCCCCCCTCCGCCTCCGCGGTCGCCTTCGTGGCGGCCCTCCTGTCCGCCCTGTTCGCCACCTGGGGGGGCGTGCGGGTGCGGGGGTCGACGGCGGTGCCGGCGGCGGGCTGGGCGGTCGCCGCGTGCCTCGCCCTGGCCCTCGAGACCGGCCTGCGGTCCACCGGACGGCTGGCGGATCCGTCGCTTGCTGCCGCCCTCCGGCTGGCAGTGGCGGCGCTCGCGGTCTGCCCGGCGATGTCGCTCCTGGGCGCCAAGCGGCCGCAGCACGGTGTCTGGCAGTTGATCGTGGCGACGTTGGCCGTCGTTCTCAGTCTGCCGGCGGCTTCGGCTCTGCTGGTCCGTCCAGGCAGCTTCCCCGACGTCCACCTGCTACAGCGGTGGTTCATGCCGCTGCTCGTGCTGGCGGGGTGGATGAACTTCATCGGCACCTCCCAAGGGGCGGCGGCCACGTTCATCGCCGCCGGTCAGTGTGTCGTCATGCGGGGGTATCTGCCCGGCTGGGACACGGCGGCCTCGATCGGTAGCCCTGGAGCGCCGACGCTCGACGCGGTCGGGGCCGGACTGGTCCTCGCCGGTTGCGGGCTGGCGGCAGGACGGGCCGTCGTGGCGCAACGTCCGGTCAGGCGGGGCCGCGCGGACGATCTCGCGGCGACGATCGACCCGTCGTTTGTCGCGCTGCGGGACACGCTCGGCGCGGCATGGGCACTGCGGATCGCGGAGCGCTTTGACACGGTGGCCGCCGCCCGCGGCTGGCCGTGCCGGCTTGGGTTCGGCGGCGTGAAGAGGGGGGCCGGCGCGGGGGACGGCGACTGGCAACGAGACGCGCTGCGGACCTTTCGGTCGCTCGCCCGTCGCTTCGTCTCCAGCGACTGGCTCGAGCGGCACGGTGGCGGGAGTCGCGACTGAACTCCCGAACCGGAGGGCCGTGACCGCCGGGCGGTGCCGGTCTGTCCGCCGTCGCGCGTCCGGTCTCGCGAGGTTCTGACGCCTGCGGCATCCCTGACGATCGTCGCGGGAGACCGATCCGGACGCCGCCGAAACCCGCCGCGGCGGCCGACCGAGCATGGCCCCCGCCCGAGAAGGGCGGTAGACTTGCGGACCCCGCCGAGATGTCTCGGCCATCGGGCCGGTTGGTCGGCGGGGCCCGTTCGCCCCCCTTCGAGGAGTGTTTCATGGCCGAGGAATCCCGTCCCGCCGAGCCGATGCCGGTGCCCGTCGACGAGTCGCACATCGTCGCGACCTACGCGAACTTCTGCCGCGTGACCGGCACGCCGGAGGAACTCATCGTCGACTTCGGCCTGAACAAGCAGGTCGTGGGCACCTCCCCCGACACGATCCAGCTGACGCAGCGGATCATCGTCAACTTTTTCACGGCGAAGCGACTCGCCGCGGCGCTGGCGATGGCGGTGGCCCGGCACGAGCAGGCCTTCGGCGTGCTCGAGACCGACGTGCAGCGGCGGATCCTTCCCCAGCAGGGCGGCCGGGCCTGATCGGCCTGGTCGTCGCCGGGCGAGGCAGCAGGCGTCGTTCCGGTCCGTGGTCCAGATGCAGCAGGTAGCTTGATCCGAGATGAGCATCGACGAGTCGGTCGAAATCGAGCGGGCACGGGAGCAGATCCGGGCGCTCGTCGCCGAGATCGAGCAGCTCGCGCGAAGTGACTTGGCCGAGGCCGAGTTCTTCCGCGGGCTGCTCGAGCGGGTGCTCGTCGCGATGGAGGCGGTGGCGGGCCTGGTGTGGATGGTCGGCGAGGGGGGGCGGGTCGAGCCCGTCTGTCACGCCGGCGTCGAGCACACGGGCATCGCCAACAGCCCCGAGTCGCAGGCCGCGCACGGGGCGCTCGTGCAGTCGCTCTTCCAGAGCCCGACGGGGCTGCTCGTGCCGCCGCACACCGAAGTCGGCGCGGGCGGCGCTGCCGGCGGGACGGTGGCCGCCAATGACACCGGCCTGCTCGTGATCGCGGCGCCGATCGAGCAGTCCGGCGCGCGTGCCGGGCTGATCGAGGTCTTCCACCAGCAGAATCTGCCCGACGTCGAGCGCGGCTATCTCACGTTTCTCGAGCAGGTGGCCGCGGTCGCCAGCGACTATCTCGGACGCCGGCAGCTCAAGACGCTCGATTCCCAGCAGACGGCGCTCACGCAGGTCGAGCGGTTCAGCCGCGCGGTGCACGAATCGCTCGATCCCGTGGCCACGGCGTTCGTGCTCGCCAACGAGGCTCGCCGCATCATCGGGTGCGACCGGGTCAGCGTGCTCGTGCGGCGGCGCCGGAAGCTGCGGCTGGAGGCTGTGAGCGGCCAGGAGTCGGTGGAGCGCCGGGCGTCGGCCGTGCAGGCGATCGAGGCGCTCGTGCGGGTGGTCGCCACGGCCGGCGATCCGCTCTGGCATCCCGATTCCGCCCGCGAGTTGCCGCCGCAGATCGAGGAGGAACTCGAGCACTACATCGACGAATCGCACGCGACCGCCCTGGCGATCATCCCGCTGGAGAAGCCGCGGCCGACGCCGGTGGTGAAGCCGGGCGGCAACGACGCCGTCGCGGTCGCCAAGGCGGAGGCGGCGCCGCGGGAGCGGCCGGAACCGGTCGGGGCGCTCGTGGCCGAGTGGTTCTCGTCGAGCAGCTTCGACGAGGGCCGGCGGGCGCGGGTGGACCTCGTCGCCGAGCACGGCAAGGTCGCGCTTTCCAATGCCCTCACGCACACCGGCCTGCCGCTCTACGGCCTCATCGACCTCCTGGGCAAGTCTCGGGTGCTCACCACGGCCCGCAACCTGCCGCGCACGGTGCTGGCGGGGGTGTCGGCGCTCGCCGCGCTCGCTGCGCTGGTCCTGATTCCGGCCGAGCTACGGCTGGAGGGGAAGGGCACGCTCGAGCCGGTGCACCGCCGCGACGTCTTCGCGGGCATCGATGGCGTCGTGGAGAAGCTCGAGTCCGGGCTCGAGCACGGCGCCGCGGTGAAGCAGGGGCAGCTTCTGGCCACGCTCCGCAATACCGATCTCGAGGTGGCCCTCACCGACGTGCTCGGCCGCAAGGCGTCGAGCGAGGAGCAGCTCGTCGCCACCCGGCGGGCGCTCCTCGAGGACAAGAAGATCTCGGCCGACGAGAAGAACCGGCTCGCCGGCCGGGCCGCCCAACTGCAGCGGGAGATCGAGAGCCTCGAGGCGCAGCGGAAGCTTTACGAGACGAAGAAGAAGGATCTCGAGGTCCGCAGCCCGATCGACGGGGTGATCGTGACCTGGCAGGTCCGCGATCGTCTCATGCTTCGGCCGGTGGAGAAGGGGCAGTCGCTGATGAGCATCGCCGACAAGACCGGCCCCTGGGAACTCGAGGTGCACATGCCCGACGACCGGCTGGGGCATGTCAACCGCGCGGCCTTCGAGGCCAGGCAGGCGGGCCGTGAACTGGACGTCGACTACATCGTGGCCACCGATCCCGGCACGCGGCACCGCGGCGCGGTCAAGGAGATCCACGAGCAGGCGGAGGTCCGCGGAGAGGCGGGCAACACGGTGCTCGTGCGGGTGACGATCGACCCCGAGCGGCACGAGAAGGAGGAGCTCGGCGCGGGGGCGAGCGTCACCGCGCGGATCGCCTGCGGCAAGCGGCCGCTCGGCTACGTCTGGTTCCACGACGTGCTTTCCTTCATTCAGTCGCAGATCCTGTTCCGGCTCTGGTGATCGGCGTTCGTGATTCTGGGTAAGGTGAATCGGCGGCCGTCCGGTCGCGGCCGAGCGGCCGGCAGGGCGGCGACCGCCGTCGCAACGAGAAGGAGTGATTCGTGAGGAGCCTGGACGCAGTGATGACGGCGGTGGCGATCTCTCTGGCGGCGGCCGCCGCGGCCGCCGCGGAGGGCGAGCCCGTGCTCGAGCGGTGCCTCGTCTCCCTCATCCAGGAGGCCAAGGTGCCGGCCCGAGAGGCGGGCGTGCTCGAGGAGCTTCTCGCGCGGGAGGGCGACGTCGTGAAGCGGGGCGACCTGATCGCCCGGATCGACGACAGTCAGCCGCAGATGGAGCGGCGAAAGGCGAAGGCCGAGCATGAACAGGCGGTGGCGAAGGCGGAGAGTGACGTCGACGTGCGCTATGCCGTGGCCGCCGAGAAGGTGGCCCAGGTCGAGTATGAGAAGGCCGCCGAGAGTGACCGCAAGGTGCCGGGAAGCGTGACGCGGGTGGAGCTCAACCGACTCCAGCTCAACGAGCAGAAGAGTGAACTGCAGATCGAACAGGCCCAGCTCGAGCGGAAGGTGGCGGAAATGGCCGCGATTTCCAAGGGGGTCGAGGTCGACGCCGCCGAGAACTCGATCGAGCGAAGGCTGATCAAGTCGCCGCTCGACGGCGTGGTCGTGCAGGTCTTTCCGCACCAGGGGGAATGGATGCAGCCGGGCGACCCGCTGGCCCGCGTCGTCCGCACCGACATGCTGCGGGTCGAGGGCTACGTCGATTCCGCCCGGTGGAGCCCGGAGCAGGTCCGCGACCGGCCGGTGACGGTGGAGGTGGCGCTGGCGGGCGGCCGCCGCGAGGCCTTCAAGGGCCGGATCGTGTTCACCAGCCCGATCGTCGAGAGCGGCGGCGACTATCGGGTCTTCGCGGAGGTGGAGAATCGGCAGGCGGAGGGCTCCCAGAGGTGGCTGCTCCGCGCCGGCCAGACCGCCACGATGACGGTCCATTCGCTCCAGCCGCCACTCCCGCCGGTTCGCAAGTAGGGCCGCGCCCGCCATGGCCACCGCCGACGCCTTCCGCTCGAGCACCACGCGGCCGGTGGGGCTCCGCCGCCGCGGCGATCTGGTCGCCAACCGGCAGGTGCACCAGGGGCAGGCCTGGTGGGTGGTGAAGGATCCGATCGCGCTGTCCTACTTCCGTTTCCGTCCCGAGGAATACGCCCTGCTCGACATGCTCGACGGGAAGGTGAGCCTCGAGGAGCTCAAGACGCGGTTCGAGGCCCGCTTCCCGCCGCGACGGATCACCGTGGAGGAGTTGTCCCGGTTCATCGCCACGCTCCATCGCTCGGGTCTCGTGATCGGCGACCGACCGGGACAGGGGCCGCAGCTCTTCGAGCGGCGGCGGCAGCGGATCTGGAAGCAGTGGGTCGCGTGGCTCTCGAACATCATGTCGCTCCGCTTCCGCGGCATCGACCCCGACTGGCTGCTCACGAAGCTCGATCCCTGGTTCGGCTGGCTCTTCTCGCCGCCGGCGATGGTCGCGGCGCTGTGTTTCGTGGCCAGCGCCGTGTTGCTCGTGCTCGTGAACTTCGACGTCTTCCGATCGAAGCTTCCCGACTTCCACCAATTCTTCGCATCGGGCAACTGGCTCTACCTGGCGGTGGCGCTCGCGGTGACGAAGATTCTCCACGAGTTCGGCCACGGCCTCTCCTGCAAGCATTACGGCGGTGAGTGCCATGAGATGGGGATGATGCTGCTGGTCTTCACCCCCTGCCTCTACTGCGACGTCTCCGACAGCTGGATGCTGCCGAGCAAGTGGAAGCGGGCTGCGATCGGGGCGGCGGGGATGTACGTCGAGGTGATCATCGCCTCGATCGCCACCTACCTCTGGTGGAACTCCCACCCCGGGATCTTCAACCAGCTCTGCCTCGACGTGATGTTCGTGTCGAGCGTGTCCACGATCCTCTTCAATGCCAATCCGCTGATGCGGTACGACGGCTACTACATCCTCTCGGACATCCTCGAGATCCCGAACCTCCGGCAGAAGGCGACCTCGATTCTGGGCCGGGCCGCGAGCCACTGGTGCCTGGGCATCAAGCAACCCGAGGACCCCTTCCTGCCGCAGCGGAATCGGGCGCTCTTCGCGCTCTACGCGGTGGCGTCGAGCCTGTACGGCTGGATCGTGACGGCGTCGATCTTTCTGTTCGTGTGGAATGTGTTCAAGCCCTACCGTCTCGAGGTGCTCGGGCAGATCATGGCGGCCGGGGCGCTCTGGGGCTTGGTGATCCGGCCCTTGCATTCGATGGTCAAGTTTTTGCGGGTTCCCGGGAGGCGCGACGAAGTGAAGGCGATCAATGTGACGGTGTCGGGGTTGGTGGCGGCGGCGGTGCTCGCCGCGATCGCGCTCGTGCCGCTGCCGCAGCGGGTCTGGTGCGCGGCCGAACTGCGGCCGCGGGGGGAGGAAACGGTCTACGTGACGGTGGCCGGCCGACTCGAGAACCTGGCCGTGAAGCCGGGCGCGGTCGTACGGAAGGGAGAGGAGCTCGCGCGGCTGGCGAGCATCGACCTCGACCTCGAAATCGCCGATCTCGAGGGGAAGGCGGCGCAGTCGCGGGCCAGGCTGTCGAGCCTCGAGCGGGAGCGGTTCACCGATCCGGCGGCGGGCCTCGAGATCGGCACGGTTGAAGAGTCGCTCAAGAGCGTGGAGGAGCAACTCGTCAAGAAGCGGAAGGACCGCGAGGAACTCGTGCTCGTGGCGCCGCGGGACGGCGTCGTCCTGCCGCCGCTGGGCGTGCCGCCATCGAAGGAGGCGGCCGCGGCGGGCAAGCTCCCGTCCTGGTCGGGCAATGCCCTCGATGACCGCAACCTGGGCGCGACCTTCACCGAGGGCACGATCCTCTGCATGGTGGGCGACGCGGAGCGACTCGAGGGGGTGATGGTGGTGGATCAGTCGGAGGTGGAGTTCATCACCCGCGGTCAGCAGGTGGACCTCAAGCTCGATGCCTTCCCGTGGCGGACGTTCACCGGCACGGTGGACGAGCTCGCCGAGACGCACATCGAGGCCGGCTCGGAGCGGCTGTCCGTGAAGGCTGGCGGCCAGGTGCCGACGAAGACGGACGAATCGGGCCGGGAGATGCCGATCTCGACGTCGTACGAGGCGATGATGGCGGTCGACGATCCCGACGCCGTGCTCACGCCGGGCATGCGCGGCACGGCGCGGATCAAGGTGGGCAGCCGGACGGTGGGGCAGTGGCTCCTGCGGCTGCTGTGGCAGACGTTCAATTTCCGGATGTAGAATGCGGTGTGTTTTCTCGCCTGGAGACCAGCCATGCAGGGTTGTGACCGAATAACGTTTGATCCGCACCGCATGGGTGGAAGAGCCTGCATCCGTGGGCTGCGGATCACGGTGGCGCTGGTGCTGAATCTCGTGGCGAACGGGATGTCGGAGCCGGAGATTCTCGCGGCTTATCCGGCACTGGAGCCCGAAGACATCCGGCAGTGTCTGCGTTATGCGGCCTGGCTGGCGGAGGAGTCTGTTTTGCCACCGGAAGCTTTGTCGGCATGAGGTTTCTGCTCGACATGGGCATTTCCGCGGCGGTGGGAGGGGCCTTGCGGAAGCTCGGACACGATGCCGCCCACCTCGATGAGTCGGGCTTGGGCAGGCTTTCTGATGGGGAAGTCCTGCGCAAGGCCGAGGCAGATCAGGCGGTCGTGGTGACGCACGACCTTGATTTCACCGATCTACTGGCGTCGGGGGCAGCCAGGCTGCCGAGCGTGATCCTGTTTCGCCTGCGTGACATGCGGCCGTCGAGCGTATTCGCCAGGCTCGAGGCGGTTATCGCACGTCATGGTGACCAGTTGCGGACAGGAGCGATCGTCTCGGTGGCAGAGACGCAGATTCGGATTCGCAGCCTTCCCATCGGCCGGGTGGACGAGTAGGTCTACGATCGAGAGCCGATCATGCCCACGCTCGATCGGATCACGATCTATCCGGTGAAGAGCCTCGACGGCGTCGAGGTCGAGGCGGCGCGGGTGCTCGCCTGCGGGGCGCTCGAGCACGACCGCCGCTGGCGGCTTGTTGATTGCGAAGGCCGCGTCATGAACGCGAAGCGGTCGGCCGTGTTCGCGGCCATCCGCGCCGACTTCGATCTCGACGCGCGGCGGATCGTGCTCTCCGTGGACGAGCAGGCGCTGTCTGCGCGGGCGATTGGTGCTGCTGACCTCGAGCGGCTCTCGGGGCTCGCGCGGGAGTCGTTCGCGCTCGTGCCGGGGCAGGGGGGGCCGTGCGGTTGGCTTTCGGAGGCGGTTGGGGGAGAAGTCTTGCTCGAGGAGCGAATCGACGGCGGCTTTCCGGACGATCGCGATGCGCCGGGGCCGACGCTCGTCTCGACGGCGAGCCTCGTGGAGGTGGGCCGGTGGTTTGGCATCGATCTCGAGGAAGCCAGACGCAGGTTTCGAATGAATCTCGAGATCGGCGGCTGCGATGCCTTCTGGGAGGATGTGCTCGCGAGCCCCGCGCGGGTGCCGCCGCTGCCGTCGCTATTGGACCTGCCGGAGGGGCTCGCGGTGGATCCGTATGCCGACATGCCGCCGCCTGAGCCCCGGGAGTTCATGGTTGGCGAGGCCAGGTTCCTGGCGACGAACGTCTGCCGGCGGTGCGTGGTGCCCAGCCGCGACAGCCGGTCGGGCGCGGTGACGGAGCACTTTCGCGACGCCTTCGAGGCCTGGCGGCGGCGGGGGCTGCGGCACGACGTGGATGCGGCCGGATGGGGCGGGCTGTACCGCCTGGGCGTGAATGCGCGGGCCGTCGTGCCCGCCGGAGGGCCTGCGGTACTGCGGCGGGGGATTTGGTGTTTGCCCAAAGAGTGACAGCGGCAGAGAACGTAGGTACCATCTCGTTCCATGACAGGGTTCGCTCACAGGGGTGACGAGGAGGGGGCATGCAACGGCGAAAACAGGGGTGCAGCTCGCGAGAAAACGTGAGGCAGGGGCGCATCGGCGGCGTGGAGCGGCTCGAGGATCGCCGGCTGTTGGCGGCCGCCAGGCAGCCCTACACCCCGCCACCGAGACTGTCGCTCTCGGTGCCCGACGCGGTCGTCGGGGGCCAGGACGCGGTGTTCACGCTCGCGCTGTCCCGGCCGGCCGGGCCCGGAGGCGTGATCGTGTCGTATACGACTCGGGACATCTCCGCCCGATCGAGCAATCCCAAGACCGCCGACTATGTGCCCTCAAAAGGTCGCCTGATCATTCCGGAAGGGCAGGCATCGGCGCAGGTGCTCGTGGCCACCAAGCCGGTTTCCCCGGACCGTGCGAAGGGGCCTGCGTTCGCCGTGGTTCTCAGTCAACCGAAGGGCGCGAAGCTGGCCGCGAACGCGGCGACCACGCGGATCGTCGTGCAGCCGCCGCCTCCGCCACCGGGATCCCAGTTTCAAATCACGGTTTCGTTTCCGGACAACTCTCTGACCACCTTCCAGCAGTTGGCATTCGAGAGAGCGGCGAACCGTTGGTCGCAGATCATCACGGGCGACCTGCCAGACATGACTGTCGGCGGCAAAACGATCGACGACATCGTCATTACCGCGACCGCCAAGGCAATCGACGGCGTTTCGGGGATTCTCGGCCAGGCCGGCCCGACCGCCGTGCGCCCGACAGGGAGCGGACTGCCCTACGAGGGCATGATGCAGTTCGACACGGCTGACGTCGCGAACATGGTCGGCAACGGAACGTTCGACGCCGTGATCCTCCACGAGATGGGGCATGCGCTCGGCCTCGGCACCCTCTGGAGCAGCAAGCAGCTCGTGAAAGGCTTGGGTACAGTCGACCCGACCTACATCGGGGCCTTCGCGCTCGCCGAGTACAACGCCCTGATCGGCCGCGCCGCGGCGGGGGTCCCCGTGGAGAACACCGGTGGCCCGGGCACGGCCGGTGGGCATTGGCGGGAGAGCGTGTTCGATACCGAAATCATGACCGGCTACGCGGAGCCCAGGGGCGTGCCCATGCCCATCAGTCGATTGACCGTGGCGGCGTTGCAGGACCTCGGCTACACGGTGGACTACGCCGCTGCGGATCCCTACAAGCTTCCGGCGCCGGTGGCGATCCGGGCGACGTCGCAGACCACGGTGGCGAGTGGCGCCGGGAGCGTCAGACGCATCATGGCCTCAGCCGTACCGTCCGCGGCACCGGTTCTCGCGCACGTTTCGCTGGAAGTCGCTTCCACGGCCCACGCGGTCGGCTCGAAGCGAGTCGCCACGGTGTTCGCCAGCCTCGGAATGCGGTCTGCCGATGCCGGTGGGCCGGTCACTGCGGCGGCAGCGGCACGATGACGGCAGGATCGTAGTTGGGCGGCGGTGGCGGCGTCGTGCCGGTGATCAACGGCTGTGAGCGAACGACGGCATCGAAGTTGATCGCCCGGAGGTTCGTCTCGTTGGCGGCCTTGATGGTGAGGTTCGTGTCGCCCGTGCCGAGGGTCGAGAGCAGGATGTTGGCGGTGTCGAAGCCCGCCGTGCCGCTCGTGGTCGTGCCTGTCGTTGCCACACGGGTCGGCGTGCCGCTGATCTTGTTGGAGTTGACGTTGGCGAAGATCAGGCCCTCGTTCACGGCCAGGTTCACCCCGTTGCCGCCCCCGGAGGACCGCAGCGTGTTGCCGTTGATCGTGATGTTGACCACGTCGCCTGCGTTCGGAGCCGAGGCTTGCACGCCGATGGTCGATTCGATGATGGAGTTCGTCACCTGTACCGTCGATGTGCCGCTGGTGACCGTGGGGTCGCTGGTGTTGGGGGTCCCGTAGACGAGCACACCGTAGTTGCGCGTGTTGCGGATCACGGTCGACTCCACGATCGCGTTGCCGCCGGAGACTGTCACGCCGGCGTCGGTCGAACCGTCGATCACGCTCGACGCCAGTCGCACGCGGCCCTGGGTCTGGCCAGTGGCGGGGTCGATCACCGCCGTCGCGATGTCGTTCACGACGACCGCGGAACCCGAGGTGTTCCGGATCGAGGAGTTCGTGATGTTGACGTTCGGGCTGCCCCCTCCGGCACGGCCGTCGACGACGAAGCCGTTTGCCGTCAGATTTTGCAGCCGCATGTTGGTGAAGTTGAAGACGCCATTGTTGCCGGCCAGATCCTGGATCAGGACGCCGGTCTGGGAGGCGCCGGTGCCCCTGATCACGACATCGTTGACGTTGGCGACGCCGCCGGCCGGCATGCCGACGCCGTCGGTGATGCCGATCGCCGCGCCGCGAATCTGAAGATGGTCCACGGTGGCACCCGTGGAAGAACCGTTCGTGAGCGCGATCGCGGGACCGGAGGGATTCGTGATCACGGGATAGACAGACGACGGCGTCGCGCTCCAGAGGTTGATCTCGCCACAGTTGGCCGTGCAGAGCTTGAGGCTCGTGCCCTCGCCGACGAGGTATTGGTTGTCGGCCTGGAAGGTGTAGCCGCCGATCGGCGTCTCGTAGGGGCACATCGCACTTTGGCCGGCCCGCACGAAGACGATGTCGTAGTCGGCCGTGGCGGCTGCTTGGGCCTGGGTGAGGGTCGTGTAAGGGTTCTCCCATGTGCCCACGCCGGCCGGGCTCAGGGTCGTGGAGTTGTCCACGTGATAGACGGTGTAGGGGAGGCCAGTCACCGGATTGACGGCCTGCACCGGCGCCGTGTGGGTCCGCACGATGTGCTCGTTGCGCATCATCGGCTGCTCCATCTGGTCGGGCACGTTCCGCCGCCGCGACCCGCCCATGCGATAGGTGAGCCGGGCGAAGCCGGTCCAGTCGAAGAAGCTGTCGTTGTTGGCCTGGAGCGAGAAGTCCCAGTTGCGGATGAGCGTCAGATCGAGGCGGGTGTAGACACCGCCGAACCAGGGGACGACGTCCGTGCCGTTGACGGTGTTGTAGCGGGAGTTGCCGTACGCGTAGCCGCCCACGCTCACCATGCCCGCCCAGTCGGCCAGGCCCGGAATCCAGGCGCCGACTTCGAGATCGGCCCCGGCGAGGGCGGCGTTGATGCCGTTGGTGCAGAGGAGCGAGTTGCCCACGAAGGGGCCCATCTGTTGGGCGGTCGTGCCGACGGGGATGTAGCCGTTGCTCCGCAGATTGCCGTAGTCGGTGAGCCATTCGCCCGAGACACCCACCTGCTGGTAGGTCTGGCCGCCCGCGAATACGTAGCTGCCGCTCGCGTCCGTGATGGTCGTGTCGGAGTACTGATTTTGATCGCCGTCGTAGTCCCAGAAGACACCCAGACCGAGGATCGTGCCGCCGACGAACTGCTTGCGGACGGCGCCGACATTCGAGAAGAAGCCGCCGTAGTTGCTCAGGTGGGAACGCAGATCCGCGCTCCAGACGCCGCCGAGGTCGTCTTCGGCGTAAGGAATGAAGCCGCCCAGGGTGTAGTAGCTGCCGAGGTAGCCGAGGCCCCGATCGGCGGCGTTGATGCCGTAGTAGAGGAAGCCCGGGCCGTTGGCCTCGATGTCGGCCAGCCTGGCACCGGCGCCGTTGATGAGCCCGCCGACGGCGCCCATGCCGCTCTGGCCGAAGCCCGTGGAAGCACCCGCGCCGCCCGCCCCGGCGAGCTGCCCGAGCTGGGCCTCTGCCAGCCGGACAGGAGCCTCCGCGAGCGTCACCGCGACAAGCGCGATCGTGACGATCCGGCGGACTTGCCGCGACCATCGGGCCGCTCGGCGGCGCAGGACCCTCCTGCGGGCGGCAGCACGTTTCCCGTGACGCTTGGCCGGTATTTCCATCGCAGTCGCATCCATCGCGGTCGCCGGTCGCCCGAACGGGGAAGTCCCCGCGCGGAAAAACCGGCATGGTCGTCAGGAGTGATCGACCCTCCGCGACCAGAACCATGAGCATTTCCCGAACGGAGCCCGGGATCGGCAGTCACCCCGGCGTTTGCCTGGATTTCCAGGATTGCCTGGCCTGACCGAGGCGCATGCCACCCCCGAAGCCCCTGGGCCGGATAGGCTAGAGGGCCCCCGAAACACGAGCACCGTGAGCGCCATCATGTGGACCCTCCAACAGTACGACGCGTTGCTGTTCGACTGCGACGGCACGCTCGCCGACACCATGCCGGCCCACTACCGCGGCTGGCTTTCGGTGACCGAGGCCCATGGCATCCCCTTCGACGAAGACCGTTTCTATTCCCTGGGCGGTCGGCCGACCCGCGACATCGTGGCGACGCTCGCCGCGGAGCAGGGGGTCGCCCTCGACGTGGATCGGGCCGCCCATCAGAAGGAGCAGGCCTTCCTCGCGCAGTTGCATCGCATCGAGGCCATCGACCCGGTGGTCGATGTCGTGCTGCGGTCGCGGGGGCGGATCCCGATGGCGGTCGTCACCGGCGGCTATCAGGCCGTCTGCCGCAAGATCCTCGGCCACCTCGGGATCGTGGACGCCTTCGCCACGATCGTCGCCAGCGAGGACACCGCCCGACACAAGCCCGATCCCGACCCCTTCCTCGAGGCCGCCCGTCGGCTCGGAGCCCGTCCCGAGCGGTGCATCGTCTGGGAGGACAGCAGCCTCGGCATCGAGGCGGCCCGGCGGGCGGGCATGCACTGGATCGACGTCCGCTCCTTCCACACCCCCGAACGGCTCTCCTCATGACGAGTTCCGATGCCGCCGGCCCGCCCGTCAGCCTCGCCACGATCCGTGAGGCGCATGAGCGCATTCGTTCCGGCATCTACCGCTCCCCGTGCCCGCCGAGCGTCCCGCTCTCGGACCTCACTGGCTGCGAGATCTGGTGCAAGCTCGACCTGCTTCAGCGGACCGGGAGCTTCAAGGAACGCGGCGCCCGCAACGCCCTGCTCATGCTCGAGCCTGAGGCGCGGACCCGTGGTGTCGTGGCGGCGTCGGCCGGCAACCATGCCCTCGGCCTGGCGTACCACGGCAAGTTGCTCGGCATTCCCGTCACGGTCGTCATGCCCCGGTTCGCACCGTTGGTGAAGGTGGCCACCTGCCGCCGGTTGGGGGCTCATGTCGTGCTCGAGGGGGAGTCGTTCGAGGACGCCCGCCGCCGGGCCGTGGCGCTCGCCGCGGACGAGGGACTGAACCTCGTGCACGGCTTCGACGATGCCCGGGTGATCGCGGGGCAGGGGACCATGGCGCTCGAGGTGCTCGAGGATGTGCCCGATGCCGATGCGATCGTCGTGCCGACGGGCGGGGCCGGTCTGCTGGCCGGCGTCGCCACCGTCGCGAAGAGCCTGCGGCCCGGAATTCAGATCATCGCGGTGGAGCCTGCCGCCGCCGGCAGCCTGAGCGCGTCGCTCGCGGCCGGCCGGCCCGTGCCGGTGGACACGCGGCCGACGCTCGCCGACGGCCTCGCCGTCGGGAAGGTCGGAGGGATGCCCTTTGCCATCGCCGCACCCTTGGTCGACCGCGTCGTCACCGTGGGTGAGGAGGCGATCTCGTTGGCGGTGCTCAGGTTGCTGGAACTCGAAAAGACCGTGGTGGAAGGGGCCGCCGCGTCGGCGCTGGCCGCCGTCATGGGCGACGCGGGCCGGGAACTGGCCGGCCGCAAGGTGGTGCTCCTGCTCTGCGGCGGCAACATCGACATGACGATCCTCGACCGCGTCATCGACCGCGGGCTGGCTGCCGATGGTCGCCGATGGCGATTCTTCACGCAGGTCGTCGACCGGCCCGGTGGTATCGCCCGGCTTACCCGCGCCATCGCCGACGCCGGCGCGAGCGTGCAGCAGATCGTGCACGAGCGGACGTTTTCCGGGGCCGACGTATTCTCCACGAGTGTGGAAGTCACGGTGGAAACCTCCGACCGCGATCACATCCACCAACTCGAGCGACAGCTCGTCGCCGCAGGATTCGCGGTCGAGCCGGCGACGCCGATCGGCAGACCTTGCCGGTCGTGAGGTTTGCCGTGGCCGCGGCAGTTTCGGTGGAGTGGCCTCGACTGATCCGACGATGCTCAGCGCAGCGGCGAAGGCCGGTCGCCGCGCATGTCGAGGAGCAGTGCTCATGATCAGCCATCAAAACGGCCTCCTTCCCGCTTCCGTCACCAGCGTCCCACCGGTCCCAGAGGCCCTTCGCGAGCGGGAGCGGCTCCGCCGGGAACTTCTGAAGCGGATCGTCATCCGTGAGACCCGCCGTCAGGCCAGTCGCGGCGACTCGCGATAGTCACGGGCGCGGCTGTCACCAGGCGGCCGGGAGGCATCGATGCGGATTCGCGGCGATGCAGCAGTGCTTCGAAGCCTGATCGCGGCTTCGGTCGCGTCGGTCTGTTGGTCGGCGTCGGCGCAGGATGTCGGCCCGAGCTCGCCCTGGGCCGCCGGTGTTCCGCAGGCGACGGCCGACTGGGCTCCCGAAGCGTTCGCCGATTATCTGCTCAGCGGCCAAAAGCCGCACCCGGCGGTGGTGCGGATCGTGGCCGCCGAGCACGGGGCGGCCTCGCTCGGGTCCGGGGTGTTGGTCGACGTCAATCGCGACCAGGGCCTCGTGCTCACCAACTGGCACGTCGTGCGCGACTCGCGCTCTGCGGTGCTCGTGCAGTTTCCGGACGGGTTCCAGGCGGCCGGCACGGTGATCCGCACCGACGAGGCCTGGGACTTGGCCGCTCTGGTCATCTGGCGGCCTCCGGTGCCGCCCATCCCGTTGGCCAAGTCGCCCCCTGTTCCCGGTGATCTCCTCACGATCGCCGGCTATGGCCGTGGCCCCTACCGAGCCCAGTCCGGCCCCTGCACCGAGTATCTCTCGCCGGCCACCGGCTACCCGAAGGAGTTCGTGGAGTTGGCGGCCGCGGCCCGGCAGGGCGACTCCGGCGGGCCGATCCTCAATGACCGCGGTGAACTCGCCGGCGTGCTCTTCGGCCAGAATGGCGGCCGCACGATCGGCAGTTGCTCGACGCGGCTCCGGGCGTTCCTGACGAGCGTCGGCTCGAGCGGCTTCGATCCGGCATCTGTCTCGTCGCCGACCGACCAGGCTGCGGCCGGTCGCGTCCCGCCGGCGGGGGACTCCCGCCTGCGGATGGCAGCCGCCTCGATCGGTGGTGCCGGTGAGTCGGCGCCGCCGATGGCCGGTGTCGCTCTCACGCCGGCGCCGATGCCGCTCGCCCCGCCGCCCCCGGGCGGGCCTTACACCGCCCAGCCGGGCGAGCCGAACGCTGCAGGCGGGCACGCCTCGGCGTGGCCCGGCGCAGAGCCGACGTCAGGCCTGCTGATGCCCTCGATCGAGGAGATCACCACCGCGCTCGATCCACGGACCAATGGCACGACGCTGCTGTCCGCGGCGGGCGGCGGGGCGCTCGTTGTCCTCGGGTTCAGGATGCTCTTCGGCGGACGCCGCCGTCTGGCGCCGGCCCGCCCGGTCGAAGACGAGTGACCGGCGGGGGCCCCGGTCACTTCGCCTTCTTCGTGACCGTCGCCTTCTTGATGACGACCGGCTCGACGGGACGGTCGGCCGCGCCCGTGCGGACGTTGCCGATCGCCTTGACGACATCCAGGCTCGCGGCGTCGGCTGTACGGCCGAAGGCGGTGTATTGGTTGTCGAGGTGCGGCACCCGCTCGAGGCAGATGAAGAACTGGCTGCCGGCGGAGTTGGGGTCGTTCGTGCGGGCCATGGACAGCACGCCGGGTTCGTGCGGCATCGGGTTGAACTCGGCGGGGATCGTGTACCCGGGGCCGCCCGTGCCGGTGCCCTGGGGGCAGCCCCCCTGGATCATGAAGCCCTTGATCACGCGGTGAAAGCTGCCGCCGTCGTAGAACCCGCTCTGCGCGAGAGCCACCATGTTGCGAACGTGCCCGGGGGCGTGCGCGGCGTCGAGCATCAGGCGGATCGGGCCGGCGGAGGTGTCGAGCGTCACCTCGTAGTCGAAGGCGGCGAGATCGACGGCCTGGGCGGCTTGCTTGAGTTCGGCGGCGGAGGGCTTCGGCATGGGGGGCTCCAAGGAGGGATAGGAATGGAGAGGGCGACGGGGGCGCGAAGGCCTCCGACGGCGGGACTCCGGCGTGTGGAGGGCCCGGCGGTTCGGTTTGCCGGTTCGGGGGTCGGCGTCGATACTGCTACAGCATGTCGCAGCCAGAGCAGCACGCCGTCGCCACCGAAGACGATCTTGCCGGGCGAAGTCTCGGAGGATACCGCCTCGTCCGCCGCCTGGGAAGCGGCGCGATGGCGGACGTCTACCTGGCCGAGCAGGCGTCGCTCGGGCGGCAAGTCGCCATCAAGGTGCTGCGGACGGACACCGTCCGTCGTCCGGGGGCCGTCGAACGGTTCGCCCAGGAAGCCCGCGCGGCCGCGGCACTCGTGCATGGGAATATCGTGCAGATTCACGAGGTGGCGTGCCTCGACGGCGTGCACTTCCTGGCGGAGGAGTACGTCGCGGGCCCGTCGCTCAAGGCCTGGCTCCTCACCCGCGGGCCGCTCGATGCGCTGCAGGCCCTGAGCGTGCTGTCACAGGTCGGCTCGGCGCTTGCCAAGTCGGCGCAGGCCGGCATCGTGCACCGCGATATCAAACCGGAGAATTTGCTCGTCACGCAGGCCGGCGAGGTGAAGGTCGCCGACTTCGGGCTGGCGCGGATTCTGGAACAGGATCTGGAACTCACGCAGCACGGCATGGCGATCGGCACGCCGCTCTACATGAGCCCCGAGCAGGCGGCAGGCGCCGTGGTCGACGTCCGGAGTGATCTCTACTCGTTGGGCGCGACGGTCTACCATCTGCTCACAGGCCGGCCCCCGTTCACGGCGGCGACGTCGTTTGCCGTGGCCTTGGCGCATCAGAACGACCCGCCCGCGGCGATCGCGGCCTTTCGGCCGGAGCTCCCCGCCGGGCTCGGCCGGGTCGTCGAGCAGTTGCTCGCCAAGCGGCCGGAGGACCGGTGTGGCTCGCCTCTCGAACTGCTCGAGGCAGTGGAGGCGGTGGAAATGGCGATCTCGAGCGGGTCGCGACATGGTCGGCTTCCGCTGGCCTGGGACGGCGGGCCGGAAGATTGGAGACTCGGAGCCGTGTCGGCGCTGCCTCCGGTGCCTCGGACGGCGGCCCTGACGGTTCCCGGTGGGGTGAACGTCTCGCAGGCGATGCGGCTGCGGCAGGCGACGGAGCGGCTCCAGCAGACCGTCGATCGCGAGCGATCCGCGATCGAGGAGGCTGTCCGGATGCGGTCGCGGCGCCGTTGGCTGCTCGCGGCCGCGGCGGTGGCGGCGGCCGGGCTGGGGTATGCGTTGGGGCGAAGCCGGTCGAGGCGGTCGGAGTTGTTTCGCCCGCGGAGCTGACGCGAGACCGGCGGCCGAGGAGCCAGATTTTACCGGTCAATGCCGTGAAATCCGGGGCTGGCCTCCGGCATTCAAGTATGCTTGACACCCGTTCCGACACTGATAGAACGACAAGTGTCAGAGCCGCTCGTCGGCAGCCCGCCCCCATCGTCTAGTGGCCCAGGACGTCGGGTTCTCAGTCCGAAAACCGGGGTTCGACTCCCCGTGGGGGTATCTGAACACCTG
>Ga0255182_1000452_pt1 | contig 28223 bp, 20 predicted proteins | sample Atl_UVDOM_RepA_8_FD_188420 | JGI IMG/M metagenome (GOLD analysis project Ga0255182, IMG submission 188420) | Freshwater microbial communities from Altamaha River, Georgia, United States - Atl_UVDOM_RepA_8d | ecosystem: Environmental > Aquatic > Freshwater > River | place: USA: Georgia...
CACCTGAGCCACTTCAGCCCGCATGCCAACGAGTGGGAAGAGCTGGAGAACCAGTTCCGGGCCTATGGCGAGGCCGGGCGCTGCAAGACGCGCCTGTACCTGCACAACGCCGACGAGGCCGCGCCCTACCGCCAGGAGCCTGGCACCTTCACCCCGTGGGTCGACACGCCGGTCGACACCGACCTGCTGTTCTATGAAGGCCTGCATGGTTGCGCCCGCCACGAGCATGTGGACCTGGCCCGCCATGTCGACCTCAAGATCGGCGTGGTGCCCATCATCAACCTCGAATGGATCCAGAAGATCCACCGCGACACCAAGGCGCGGGGCTATTCGAAAGAGGCCGTCGCCGACACCATCTTGCGCCGCATGCACGACTACGTGCACTACATCTGCCCGCAGTTCGCCGAGACGGACATCAACTTCCAGCGGGTGCCCGTGGTCGACACGTCCAACCCGTTCATCGCCCGGGACATCCCCACCGCGGGCGAGAGCATGACGGTGATCCGCTTCAAGAACCCGAGGGGCATCGATTTCCCGTACCTGCTGTCCATGATCCCGGACTCGTTCATGTCGCGCGCCAACACCATCGTGGTGCCGGGCGGCAAGATGGACCTGGCCATGCAGCTGATCCTGACGCCGATGATCCTGCGCCTGATGGAGATCCGGCGCGCCCAGATGCAATGAGTGAGACCGACACCATGGCCCGACCGATCACCCTGATCACTTTCGACCTCGATGGCACCCTCGTGGACACCGCCAGCGAGATTGCCGAGGCCGCGAACCGCACGCTCGACGACCTGGGTCTGCCGCGTCGCGACGCCGCCGACGTGACCCGCCTCATCGGCCACGGCACCCGCGAACTGATGAAGGGCCTGCTGGCCCAGGCGCGCGACGCCGGCCACGGGGCGTATGTCGACGCACTCGACGTCGAGGCCGTCATGCAGTGCTTCGAGGCGCACTACCACGCGACCACGGGAACCGACAGCCGGCTGTTCCCCGGCTGCCGCGAGGGCCTGCAGCGCCTGCGCGAGGCGGGCGTGGCCATGGCCTGCGTGACCAACAAGGAGCAGCGCTTTGCCGAGCGCGTGCTCGAAGTGACCGGTCTGTCCGAATTCTTCGAGATCCTGATCGGTGGCGACACGCTGGCCCAGAAAAAGCCCCATCCCCTGGTGATCGAGCATTGCCTGAACGCTCACGGTGTGCTTCCATCACAGGCCGCACATGTGGGAGACTCCGGCATCGATGTCGACACCGCCCGCCGTTCCGGCGTGTCGGCCTGGGCCGTGCCCTATGGCTACAACGGTGGCCAGCCGATCGAGGCCACCCGGCCTGACGGTCTGTTTGCCAGCATCGACCACATTGCCGACCACGTGCTGGATGCACGCGACGCCAACTGACGACAGGAGACTCCCATGGCCGTGAGCACCCCGATCGCCGACATCGGCTGGGCGGCTGCCCCTTTCACCCTCAAGGGCACCGACAGCCGTTTTCACTCGCTCAAGCAGTTGGCAGGCCCCCGCGGCACGCTGGTGGTGTTCATGTGCAACCACTGCCCCTACGTCAAGGCCATCCTGCCCCGGCTGATCCGTGATGCGCAGGATCTCAAGGCCCTGGGCGTGCACACCGTGGCCATCAACCCCAACGACGACGTGGCCTACCCGGAGGACAGCTTTGCCCACATGAAGGTGCTGGCCCGCGAGCTGGCCTTGCCCTTTCACTACCTGCACGACGCGACGCAAGAGGTGGCGCGCGCCTACGATGCCGTCTGCACGCCCGACTTCTACGGCTTCGATGCCGACTTGAGGCTGCAGTACCGGGGCCGGCTGGACGCGTCGCGCAAGGACCCGGCCCCTGATGACGCGCCGCGAGAGCTGTTCGACGCCATGCGCCTGATCGCGCACTACGGCTACGGGCCGGCCGAGCAGCACCCCAGCATGGGCTGCTCGATCAAGTGGAAAGACGATGCCCAGCCGGCGCTGAACCCGGCCGCGTTTTCCCAGCCGGCGCTCTGAGACCCGGCCCGGCGGCCGTACACTGGCCGCCATGGACCGACCTGAACCCGACCCTGGGGGCCACGGTGCCCCGCCCGTGCTGCATGTGGCTGCCGACGGGGCCACGCTGGCGCAGGATCTGGCATCGCGCATTGCCGAGCAGCTGCGCGATGCCCTGCAACGCCGCCCGCGGGCCACGCTGTTGCTGTCAGGCGGACGCACCCCCATCGCCATGTGGCAGGCGCTCAGCCGGGAGCGTTTGCCCTGGTCGCGGGTGGATGTCAGCCTGGTTGACGAACGCTGGGTGCCCCTGCACGATCCGTCCAGCAACGGCGGGCTGCTGCAACAGCACCTGCTCCAGCACGAAGCGGCCGCTGCCTGCTGGCTCCCCTTGAGCCTGCCGGGGATCGCGTCGGGTCTGACACCCGAGGACGGCGCAGAAACGCTCGAGACGCAGTTGCGCACGCTGATCTGGCCGGCCGATGTGGTGGTGCTCGGCATGGGGGGCGATGGCCACACGGCCTCGTGGTTCCCGGGGCAGGCCCCGTGCTGGGACCACCCGACGCGCCGCTGCGTGGCCGTGCCGGCGCCCCAGCCGCCCAATGTGCCCGTGGCGCGCGTCACCCTCACACCGGCGGCGCTTCGGGGCGCGCGGTGTGTGCTGCTGCATGTGCAGGGCCGCGACAAGCAGGCCTTGCTGCTGCGCGTGCTGTCCGCGACGGCCGCTGCGCACCCAAACGAAAAGGGCCTGCCCATCGAGCAGGCCCTGTCGCAGGCCGCCGGGGCCTGCGAGGTCTACTACGCCGATTGACGGCGCGGCATCAGCTGCCGAAGGCGATGCGCTGGCCCGAGCCCGGGGGCGTGCAGGTGTAGGTCACCTCCTGGCCGGCCGTGCGCGCCAGGCTGCGCAACGCAGTGTCAGTGCGCATGCTGCCGTCAGCGGCCTTGAAGGCCAGGCCGGCCGTGTCGAACACATAGCCACGGCGGATGCCCCCTTCGACCACCTGGGCCACCAGGTCGCACTCGGTCACGCTGCCGCCCAGTTCCTTGGACACGAACGGGGCCCGTGCGCGCTGGATGAACAGGTCGATGCGCGGACCGACTTCGGCGCCATTGGTTGACGTCAGCGTGATCTGCTGGCCGACGATGGGCGCGATGTCGTTGTCGAAGGCGAACATGTACTCGACCACGTCACGGCGGGTGCCATCGGCGTTCACCACCGGGAAGCCCTCGTTGAGTTGCGAGCGGAACACCTTGGCCGTGAAGAAGCGGAACAGGGTGTCCACGCCGCCGTCGTGCGTGAATCCGAAGCCGCGGACCTGGTCACCCAGCTGCCCCGTGTCGCCTGCGCTGAAGAACGGCGTCTTGGGCATGCCGAACATGCCCACCTTCTGGTACATGTTGCGCAGGTGGGCGATCTTGACGATCTGCGGGATGCCTTCGAAGCTCTGGTCGCCGCCGGTGCCATAGAAGCCCTGGGCATGGTCCACCGTGTGGCAGCCGTTGCAGTTGTTCGACGTGATCTCCTGGAAGTCCGGGCCGAAGGCGGTGATCTTGATACCGTCGGACGGGCGCGAGCCGAAGTAGAAGTCGAAGCCGCGCTTCTGAACCGCATTGAGCGAGTTGTCCAGCGCGCGCACCGGGTTGGGCGGCAGCATCACATCGAGCTGGAAGCGCGCGAACTTCTCCATCTCGGCTTCACTCATGGCGGCCGGGTTGCCCAGCAGGCCCTCGAAGGCCACCGAGAAGTTCTTGAACGACAGCGTGCTGTCCTTGGCCGCGGTGCCGAAGGCGCCCACGGCACGGTCGCCACGCCAGTGCATGGCGCCGGAATTGCGCATGCCCTTGAGCGTCTGGGTGGCCATCGGGCCCTTCATCGGGTGGAAGTCCTTGGGGTTGTCGCTGCCGTTGATCTTGACCTTGACGTCGAAGAGCACCTTGGCGATCGGGTAGAGGATGTCGCCCGTGAAGCGGCCCGGGATGGGGCTGGTCGTCACGGTGGAGTCCGGGTCGCCCAGATCCCAGGCGATCTCGTCCATGTCGCCAAAGATATGGCAGCTGGCACACGAGGCTTCGCCATTGGCCGACGAGCGGCGTGCGTCATACAGAAAGGGGCGCCCTTCGACCACGTGGGCCGGTTCGGGGTTGGGCAAGGTGGCCCGAGCCACCTCGGCGCGCGTCGACAGGTTGATCACCTTGACCGCGTTGTCAAAGCGCGTGAGCACGTACATGCGGCTGCGGTCTTCGTCGAGCACGATGCCCGCCGGGCCTCCGCCCGACACATTGATGTACCTTGCGCTGGCGGTGCGGGGGTTGAAGGTGTTGGCCTCGAGCTCGGCGGTGTCGAACACGCCGATGGTGCTCGAGCCGTAGGCCGCCACATACAGGGTGCGACCGTCGCGGGTCACGGCCATCTCCAACGGTGTGGCCAGGCTGTGGTTCTTGGCCGTGGCATCAAAGCCCGGGTCGTTCGCCAGCTTGGTGTAGTCGATGTGCTTGTTGAGGTGGCGCGGCTGCACCGTGCCGTTGTTCACCACCGTGACGCGCGACAGGGCGATCTTGCCTTGCAGGGTGCGGCCGGCATAGGTGCCCGGGCCCTCGAAGCGGTCCATGTTGTTGGCTTCGGTGTTTGACACGTACAACTTGCCTGTCACCGGGTTGGTCGTCATGTTGAACAGCACGGTACCCACGCCGGTGTAGATGGCCTTTTCCGTCAGGGCATTGGCATCCACGGCGAACACGTCCTTGTCGGGCAGCTTGAAGCGCATGGCCTTGGTCCAGTCTCGGCCCGACTCGTCGAGCCACTTGGCGGTGACCGGGTCGTAGCGGGCGATCAGGCCCACCTCGGGAGCGGGCTTGCCTTCCACGTTGGTCTTGGGGCCGGACACGCCTCCAGGCATCTTCACGAGGTTCACATAGCAGGCCTTGGTGGGCTCGAAGCCGTTGCACACCATCTCCTCGTTGACGCTGCCCGTCTTGTTGCCCGACTTGAAGGCCGCCACATAGACCGTGTTGCGATCCGGGCTCACGGCCAGCGCGCGGGGCGTGTCGGCAAAGAAGCTCATGATGCGCTGCGGCAGCCCGCCCAGGGCCGTGCCCAGGTTGTCGGGGTTGAACACCCAGACGTCAGCGCGCCCGATGCCCGGCGTGGTCAACTGAGCGTCACCCGCCCCGGGCACGCTCTTGATCGACGGATCGGTGCGGTGCTGGCCGCGGTGGGCGGTGGTGATGAAGGCTTTTGCGGGGGCACCGGCGAACACGATGTCGCGCGGCTCGTCGCCCACCAGCAGGGTGCGCACCACGCGCGGGGCACCATTGAGGCTGACCACGCTCACACTGTCCGACAGGTGGTTGACCACCCAGACCTCGTTGTTGCTGCGGGCGGCCACGGCCACTGGCTCCATGCCCACGGGCACGCGCGCCTCGAGCTGCAGGCCGCTGGCGGTGATGCGGAACACCTCGAGCGTGTTGTTGGGCGTGTTGACGGCGAACAGCCGCGTGCCGTCGGGTGACTTGGCCAGGGGCCGCACCGGGCCCGAGTCGAAGGCGATGAACGAGGGCGAAGCGGCGTGGGCCGACAGGCTCAGGCCGAGGGCCAGGGCCATGCCTTGCCACAGGCTGCGCAGGGTGGGGCCAGTGTGTTTCATGCGGGTTCTCCGGATTCCGTCGGTGGTGTTTTCTTGATCTTGAGAAAACGGCCGGGGTGCCTGGTGTCAGGCAGCCCCGGCCGTGATGTCACGGCGTGGTCGCGATCAGCTGCTGAACGCGATGCGCTTGCCCGACCCCGGCGGCGTGCAGGTGTAGGTCACCTCCTGCCCCTGGGTGGCGGCCACGCCGCGCAGAGCGGCGTCGGTGCGGGTGCTGCCATCGGCGGCCTTGAACACCGAGCTGGCCGGGTCGAAGGCGTAGCCGCGGCGCACGCCAGCCTCGACCGCGTGGGCCACCAGATCGCATTCGGTGACCTGGCCGCCCAGGATCTTGGACACGAACGGCGTCTTGGCGCGCTGGATCAGCAGGTTGATGCGCGGGCCGGCGGCGGCGGCATTGGCCGACGTCAGCGTGACCTGCTGGCCGACGATCGGTGCCAGATCGCTGTCGACGGCGTGCATGTACTCCGACACGTCGCGGCGCATGGCGTCGGGGTTCAGCAGCGGGAAGCCCGAGTTCAGCGTGGGCTGGAACACCCGCACGGTGAAGAAGTGCGCCAGCGTGTCGGCCGTGCCGTCGTGCACGAAGCCGTAGCCACGCACCTGGTCACCCAGGTGATCCGTGGCCGGGGCCGACGAGAACGGGATGGCCGGTGAACCGAAGCGCCCCACCTTCTGGTACATGTTGCGCAGGTGGGGGATCTTGAAGATCTGCGAGATGCCCTCGAAGCTCTGCATGCCGTTGGTGCCGAACTGGCCCTTGGCCGGATCGATCGTGTGGCAGCCGTTGCAGTTGTTATTGGGCGTGATCGATTGGCCCCCGACGATGATCTTGAAGCCGTCTGACGGGCGGTCGCCGAAGAAGAAGTCAAAGCCTCGCTTCTGTGCGGCGTTCAGCGAGTTGTCCAGCGCGCGGATCGGGTTGGGCGGGTACTGCACCGCCAGCTGGAAGTCGGTGAACTGCTGCATCTCGCCTTCGGACGGGGCCGTCTTGTTGCCCAACAGGCCTTCGAACGCCACCGCGAAGTTCTTGAACGAGACGGTGGTGTCGTAGGCAGCGGTGCCGAACACGCCCACGGCACGGTCGCCGCGCCAGTGCATGGCGCCCTGGTGGGCCATGCCGCGCAGCGATTGAGTCACCATCGGGCCCTTCATCGGGTGGAAGTCCTTGGGGTCGTCGCTGCCGTTGATCTTGTTCTGCACACCGAAGATGGTCTTGGCGACGTTGAACTGGATCGGGTCGACGAACTTGCCATCGATGGGGCTTTTGGCCACCAGGCCATCCGGGTCACCCAGGTCCCAGGCCAGGCTGTCGTCGTCACCGAAGATGTGGCAGCTGGCGCACGACGATTCGCCATTGGCCGAAGAGCGCTGGGCGTCGTACAGCATCGGGCGGCCGTTGACCACATGGGCCGGCTCCGGGTTGGGCAGCGTGGCCTTGGCCACTTCGGTGCGCGTGGCGGTGTTGATCACCTTCACGGCGTTGTCGAAGCGGGTCATGACGTACATGCGGCCGCGGTCCTCGTCGAGCACGATGCCACTGGGGCCACCACCCGACACGGTGATGTACTTCGAGCTGGCCGTGCGCGGGTTGAAGCTGTCGCTGTCGAGCTCGCTGGTGTCGAACACGCCGACGCGGCTCGAGCCGTAGGCCGTCACGTACAGCGTGCGGCCGTCACGGGTCACGGCCATGTCCAGCGGCGTGGCCAGGCTGTGGTTCTTGGCGGTGGCGTCGAAGCCCGGGTCGTTGACCAGCTTGCTGTAGTCGATGTGCTTGTTGAGGTGGCGGGGTTTGATCTGCCCGCCGCTGATCACCGTCACGCGGGTCTTGGCGATGTTGCCTTGCACCGTGGTGCCGCCGTGTTTGCCTGCGCCTTCAAATCGCGTCATGTTGTTGGCGTCGGTGTTCGACACGTACAGCGCGCCCGACACCGGGTTGACGGCCATGTTGAACAGCGTGGTGCCGACCGTCGTGAAGATCGCCTTTTCCGCCAGGGTGTTGGCGTCCACGGCGAACACGTCCTTGTCCGGCAGCGTGAACTTGACGGCGTTGTTCCAGTTGCGGCCGACCTCGTCGCGCCACACCTTGGCCACCGGGTCGTACTTGACCAGCAGGCCCGTCTTGGGGGCCGGCTTGCCTTCGGCGTTGGTCTGCGGGCCCAGTCGGCCACCCGGCATGGTCTTCCACTTGACCAGGCAGGTCTTGTTGAGCTCGAAGCCGTCGCACACCAGCTCTTCGTTGATCGACGAGGTCAGGTTGCCCGACTTGAACGCGGCCACGTACAGCGTGTTCCTGTCCGGGCTCACCGCCAGCGCCCGGGGCGTGTCGGCGAACAGGTTCATGATGCGCTGCGGCGTGCCGCCCAGGGTGTTGCCCAGGGCGGTGGGGTTGAACACCCACACGTCGGCACGGCCCACGCTCGGCGTGGTCAGTTGCGGGTCGCCCGCGCCGGGCACATTGGCCAGTGACGGGTCGGTGCGGTGCTGGCCACGGTGCGCCGTGGTCACGAAGGCCTTGGCCGGTGAGCCGGCAAACACGATGTCGCGCGGCTCATCGCCCACGAGCAGGGTGCGCACCACGCGGGGCGCGCCGTCCAGGCTGACGATGCTGACGCTGTCCGACAGGTGGTTGACCACCCAGATCTCGGTGTCGGTGCGCGCCGCCACGGCCACGGGCTCCAGGCCCACCGGCACGCGGGCTTCAAGCTGCAGCCCGGTGGCCGTGATGCGGAACACCTCCAGCGTGTTGTTGGGCGTGTTCACGGCGAACAGGCGGGTGCCGTCGGGTGACTTGGCCAGCGGGCGGACATGGCCGCTCTCGAAGGCGATGAAGTTGGGGGCGGCGGCCGTCTGGGCCTGTGCCGTCAGGCCGGTGCCCAAGCACAAGGCCAGTCCGGACAGTTGCAGGGCCCGGCGCAGCGTCTTGAGGGCGCTGTGCGGGGTGGGTATGCGTCGGTGTGAATGAATCATATTGAACGTCTCCGTGTGCCTGGGTCGTCGCGCAGACGGGAGGCCCGACACACGACATAACGAGGTGCGTTCAATATAAAAAGGGGTCAGATTGTCGCGAAAGGTGTGGTTCCCCTAGTGGACGAACCGTTGACAAGCGAACCCCCTTGTTTGCGGGGTGACGCGACAATTTCCAGCGAGGGTTCAGGCCGCGGGGATTCCCGGGGCCGTCTGGTGCGCTCTGGTAAACCCTAGGGTGGCGTCAGAGGTCGCCCGGGCCGGTGCCGTCCAGGCTGGCCAGCACCTTGTCGATGCGCTTGCCGTCCATGTCGACCACCTCGAAGCGCCAGCCTTCCCAACTGACGTGGTCGGCGGTCTGTGGCAGGCGGCCCAGCAGCATCATCACCAGGCCGGCCAGGGTGTTGTAGCGGCCCCGGTCCTCGTCGGGCAGGTTCTTCAGGCCCAGGCGGTCCTTGAGTTCGGGCACCGGAATCAGGCCGTCGATCAGCCAGGAGCCATCCTCGCGCTGCACGGCCCAGGCGTCCTCAGGCTCGTCGGTCTGGAACTCGCCCGTGATGGCTTCCAGCACGTCGCGCAGCGTGATCACGCCCTGCACCTCACCGTACTCATCGACCACGAACACCATCTGCGAGCTCGAGGCGCGGAAGTGCTCGAGCAGTTCCATGCCCGACAGCGTTTCGGGCACGAACACGGCCGCCTGCAGCCCCTCGTTCAGGTCGGCCATCTGCGTGGTGGCGAACTGGTGCAGCAGTTGCTGGGCCGTGGCGACGCCGACCACATCGTCCAGCCCGCCCCGGCACACCGGGTAGCGCGAATGGCCGCGCTCCTTGATCACGGCCAGATTGGCATCCAACGGGTCTTCGAGGTTGAGCCACGCGATGTCGCTGCGCGGGATCATCATCGAGCCGATCTGCCGATCGTCGAGCCGGAACACGTTGCGCACCATCTGGTGCTCGTGGGCTTCGATCACGCCGGCATCCAGACCTTCTTCCAGGCTGGCGGCGATTTCTTCTTCGGTCACGCCGCGGTTGCCGTTGTCGCGGATGCCCAGCAGCTTGAGCGTGGCCTCGGTGCACACCGACAGCAGCTTGACGAAGGGGCTGGTCAGGCGCGAGAGCAGGGCCATCGGGCGCGCGACCACCCGGGCCACGGCCTCGGGGTACATCTGGCCGGCGCGCTTGGGCACCAGTTCACCAAAGATGATGGTGGTGAAGGTGATGATGATCACCACCAGGGCCGTGGCCGAGATGGCGGCGGCGGGCTCGGGCACCGGGAAGGTGGCGCCGATCCACGCGGCCAGCGGCGCCGAGAACGCGGCTTCACCGACGATGCCGTTGAGCACGCCGATCGACGTGATGCCGATCTGCACGGTCGACAGGTATTGGGTGGGGTTGTCGTGCAGGTCCATGGCCACCTGCGCACCGTCATCGCCTGTTTCGGCCAGCACCTGGAGGCGGGCCTTGCGGCTGGCGGCCAGCGCCATTTCAGACATGGCAAACAGGCCGTTGAGAACGATCAGAAACAGAAGCAGCGCAAGTTCCATGGGCGGCACCGGGCAGGGCCGGGCCATCGGTCACGATGGGGCAAGGGTATCAGAATCCCCGACAATGCCCGGATGATCTACGTGATGGGTGATGTGCAGGGCTGCGGCGACCCGCTGGAGCGCTTGCTGGCCGAAGTGGGGTTCTCGCCTTCGCGCGACCACGTCTACGTGCTGGGTGACCTGGTCAACCGCGGGCCCGATTCGCTGGGCGTGCTGCGCCGGCTCAGGGGCCTGGGCGGCTCGGCCACCTGCCTGCTGGGCAACCACGACCTGCACCTGCTGGCCGTGTCGCAAGGGGTGCGCAAGCCCCACCGACTCGACACGATCGCGCCCATCCTGCAGGCCGACGACAGCGCCGACTGGCTGGACTGGCTGCGCCAGCAGCGGCTGGCGGTGCAGGCCCACGGCTGGCTGATGGTGCACGCGGGGGTGTTGCCTGTGTGGACGCCCGAGCAGGTGCTGGCCCTGGCCGGCGAGGTCGAACAGTTGCTGCGGGGCCCCGACCTGAAGGGCTTCCTGCCGCAGATGTACGGCAACGAGCCGGCCCGCTGGGACGACGCCCTGCAAGGCCCTGACCGCTGGCGCTGCGTGATCAACGCGCTGACGCGCCTGCGCTTTTGCACGGCGGACGGCACCATGGAGTTCAAGACCAAGGACGGGTCGGACGGGGCACCGGACGGCCACATGCCCTGGTTTGAGGTGCCGGGCCGACGCACGGCGGGGCACCCGGTGGCCTTCGGGCACTGGTCCACCCTGGGGCTGATCAACCGGCCCGACCTGCTGGCCCTGGACACTGGCTGCGTGTGGGGCGGGCATCTGACCGCGGTGCGTATCGATGGCGCCACGCGCGAAGTGATCCAGATCGCGTGCCCGCAGGCCCAGGCGCCCGGGCAGGGGTGAGTGGCCCCTACAATAGCGCCCACAGGGTGTGTGGCCGAGCGGTTTAAGGCACCGGTCTTGAAAACCGGCGAACGTTTGCGCGTTCCGTGAGTTCGAATCTCACCGCACCCGCCAGATGGGTCTTGGCCAACGGGCCGTTTGTGTTGACGGCTGTGGCGATGGTGTATCGCCCCAACGGTTTCTGCGCAGTTCTGGCCCAGGGCGACTTCATGGGCACAGCTCGTTGCCAAGCGGCCAGTCGCAGGCCTTGCCCAGGGCATTGGTTGGCAAGGCATCGCCGGTGGTGATGTGCACCGGCCGCGCCGCGGGCGCCAGGTGGCGCTGACACCACGCCTGTAACTCGCTCACCAGCATGACCGGGTCTAAGCCAGCCTCGGGCACCACGAAGGCCTTCAGGCGCGTCGGCTGCCCAGGTCGCTCCTGAGGGCGGACCACGGCGTCGCGCACCCCCGGCCGAGCACGCAACTGATCGGCCACCCAGGCCGGCTGCACATTCACCCCGCCGACCTGAATGACCTGATCTCGACGTCGGATGGGGCGAAGGTGCCGGTCGTCGAGCCAGTCGAGGTGGTCGGGCGCATCGGCCTCGCGCACGCGGCCATCCGGCGAGGTGCGCTGCAGGCGGTCGTCCTGGCCGGGGGCACGCGACCAGAATGCATGGACGGTGTAGTGGGCGTCTCCGTGGCGCTTCCAGCCGATGCCCGCCGTTTCGGTGCTGCCGTAGATGTGCAGCAGCCGCGGCAGGCCGCTGGCGTGCAAGGCGTCGCCCAGCGCATCCGGGCACGGCGCCGTCGAGGTGAGGCCCACCACCCCCGCCGGCCACGTGGGCGGGTGACGGACCACGCCCTGCCACCAGTCGGGAAAGCCCACCACCAGGTCGCCGGGCTGGATCACGGCCGACAGGGCTGCGGGCGGTCGACCCACGAGGTCGACCACGGGCACGGGCGCCGAGCGACCCGCCAGGCGCGGCAACAGCACCGAGAACAGAAAGCCGTAGATGTGGTGACAGCGCACGGGCGTCACGATGCGCTGCACCGGGCCGATCACGGCCGCCATGGCCTGCATCTCCTGGGTGAGCTCGGACAGGCTGTGCACGCAGCTGCGCGGGCTGCCAGTGCTGCCCGAGGTCCGAAAGCGCATCTGCTGCGGGGGGGGGGCCGCCAGGGCCTTGCGCGCCATCTCGGTCCATCCACCGAGTGTCGGCGTTGCGTACAGGGCGTCGATGTCGTGCAGCTGTCGCACGCCGGCGGCATCGACCAGGGCCGAGCTCAGGGTCATCAGGTCGAGAGAATCCAGGCCCAGGTCGTCCCGCCAGTGCAGGTCCGGGTGCCAGCGCGGTCCGGTCAGCGGAGCGGCGTCGGGGCGCAGAGTGACCAGTTCCGCTTGCAGCACGTCGCGCACGAAGCGCTCGAGCGTGGTGGCGTCCGCCCACCAGGTCTGGGCCCCGTGCACATCCGAAAGCACCCCGCTCGGGCCGTTCATGCCTCAGCGCCAGTTGGCACGCAGACGCTGCAGCCGCAGGCTGGCCGAGTCGTCGGTGATCACCACCATCAGGCGGCTCGGGGCGGCCCTCAGCTGGGCGATGGTGAAGGCCAGCGCGATGGGCGCGTCCGGGGGCAGGTCCTCGTCGGGCAGCAGCACCCGAAAGTTCTCGCACAGCAGCCCGGTGGTCGGGGCAAACGATTGCGCCAGGCGGCGGATGTCGGGGCTGTGTGGGTCGAGCACGTCGAACAGGTTGACGTCGGCACTGGTGTGCTCGGGGTTCCCGAAACCCAGCGGGCCCAGCAGCTGGGCGGCCATCGGGTTCATCATCACGATGCGGCCGTCGGCATCGATCTGGATCAGGCCCACGGGCGCCTGGTGAACGAACTGCAGCAGGGCCTGGTACTCCCGTGCCAGTTCGGCCGCTTCGTCATCGGGGCTGGTGGTGTCGTTCATGCGCTCGCGCCCAGAGCACGTTGCACCAAGATGAACCGTAGGGGCTGGTCTGGCCTGCTGAGCAGGCGCAAGCGCACCCGGGTGGGCCGCATGCGGAAGGTCAGCACGTAGGGCAAAGTCTCGTCGAGCACGCTGCCGTGTTCACGGGCCTCGTCAAACCGGCCGGCCACCAGGTAGTTGTTGAAGCACGGGGCCAGCTCGACAAACACGTGCTGGCCCAGCACCTCATCACGCGGGAATGCCGCTGCCCGCGATTCATAGACGTTGTAGCGGGCCACGTGGCCCTGAGCGTCAAAGCCGATCACGCCATAAGGCAGGACGTCGAGTTCGCCATCCGACAGGTCGGCCAGGGCCGCCATCAGTGTGGGGCTGTCGAAGTCGACACCGGTGACTGCATGGCTCATGCGTTTCCTTTCGGTCGGGCTGCGCCCGATGGCCGCGTATGCCAGTTTTATCAGATCGGCGCTGGCGCTGTGCGGGAAAAGTCGCGGACTTCGGGGCCTTTGTGGTGCCCAGGCACCACTCGGCGTGGGGCCATGAAAACGGGCCCCGAAGGGCCCGTGTGAAGGTGTCGTGGCCGTGATGGCCCAGGCTCACTGCGGAGCCAGCAGCCGGTTCAGGTTCTCGAGGTCTTCCGGCTTGAGCGAGCCGCTGGCCTGGCGCAGCTTCATGGTGGCCACGAGCACGTCGTAGCGGGCCTTGTAAAGGTCCTTCTGGGTGCTGGCCACGGCGGTCTGTGCATCCAGCACGTCCTTGTTGACGCGCACGCCCACGCGGTAGCCCAGCTGGGTGGCCTCCAGGGCCAGTTTGGCCGAGGCCTCGGCGGCTTCCAGGGCCTTGACCTGGGCCATGCCCGACTGCACGCCAAAGAAGGCCTGGCGAGTGGCCAGTGTCACGCTGCGCTTGGCGTTGTCGACGTCGCGCTCGCTCTTGTCCTGCAAGGCCAGCGATTCCTTGATCTTGTTCTGGGTCGCAAAGCCCACGAAGATGGGCACGTTGACTTCCACCCCGAGCGTGCTGGTGGTGCCGGCGCTGGCCAGCGACGTGACCGGGCCGGTGCCATCGACATCGGTGCGGGTGAGCGAGCCCACCAGGTCGACCGTGGGCAGGTGCTCGGCGCGGGCCTTCTTGGTTTCGAGCTTGGCGACTTCCAGGCCCACTTCGGCCTTGCGGATGGCGGGCGACGTCGCTGTCAGCGTGACCCAGTCTTCGGCGCTGGCCGGCAGCAGCGGGGGCAGGGCGACCGGGGTCATCAGGGGGCGGGGTTGCACGTTCTGGCGACCCACGAGTTGGTCGAGCGCGATGCTCTTGACCTTGACCTCGTTGTCGGCGGCGATCTCCTGGGCGGTGGCCAGGTCGAAACGGGCCTGGGCCTCGCGCGTGTCGGTGATCGTGGCGTTGCCCACTTCGAAATTGCGCTTGGCCGAGGCCAGCTGTTCGGCCAGGGCCTTCTTGTTGGTCTGCGCCGTGGACAGCAGGTCCTTGGCGGCAAGCACGTCGAAATAGGCCTGCGTCAGGCGCACCAGCAGGTCGTCCTCGGCGGACTTGAGGTCGGCTTCGGCGGCCACCACCGACTGGTCGGCCTGGGCGATCAGGGCCGAGACACCGCGGTTGTACAGCGACTGCCGCCCCTGCAGGGCCAATTGCTTGTTGGTCAGGTGGTAGTTGATCGTGTCCCGGCCCGTGGCGGCGGCGGCCTGGGCGGCGGCGTCGGTGCCGGACGCGTCGAAGTTTGTGCGGGCCACCGTGCCCTTCAGGCTGATCTGGGGCATGCGCTGGGCATAGGCCTGCGCGGCCCGGAACTGGGTCGAATCGGCCTGGGCCTTGGCCGACAGGTAGGCCGCGTCATAGTCCTTGGCCGCCTGGTACAGCTCGACCAGGCTCTGGGCCTGGGCGTTCAGGCCCCAGGCGCCCAGCACCAGGGCGACAGAGCAGGCCAGACGCTGGCGGACACGGCCGGCAGGGCGAGCGGGGCGGTGCGATCGGGAGGCACGGGTCGACGACATGGATCGGTCCTTCTGTGGGTGCTGCAAGGTGGAGGGGCCTCGGTGGGGCCCAGGCATCAGAGCGTGAACGGGCGCGGGTTGCTCATGCCCTCGAGGGGCAGGGCCAGCGTGTCGAACAGAGCCTCGGACGTGACCTGGCCCTCGGGGCTCTTCACGAACAGAGTGGCCTGCATGATGGGTTCGCGGCCGACGATGGCCAGCAGGCGACCGCCCGGCTTGACCTGGTCCATCAGGGCCTGGGGCACGTCGGTCACCGACCCGGTGAGCAGGATGGCGTCGTAGGGGCCCTGGCCGGCGTAGCCGTCCTTGCCCTGGGCTTCGACGATTTCGGCGTTGTTGACGCCGGCGTGGCGCAGGTTGCGGCGGGCCATGGCCACCAGTTCGGGGTGGCTCTCGAGCGCGATCACGCGCCGCGCCTTGTGGGCGATCAGGGCGGTCACGTAGCCCGAGCCGGCGCCGATCACCAGCACGCTGTCGCGCTTGTTGAGGTTGAGGTCCTGCACCAGGCGGGCTTCGACCCGGGGGGGCAGCATCTGCTGGCCGGCCGGCAGCGGGATCTCGATGTCCATGAAGGCCAGGGCCCGGTGAGCTTCGGGCACGAAGTCCTCGCGACGAACCGCCGACAGCAGGGCGAGCACCGAGGTGTCCAGCACATCCCAGGGGCGGATCTGCTGTTCGATCATGTTGAATCGGGCTTGTTCGACGTTCATTCGGGAAATCCTAGGGTCATTCAGCGATCGGGGTTGCCGTGAAAACCGGCTCAAACCCCACATTCTAAGAAGGGTCGGGCTCGCTTGCACCCCGGATTGTCAAGGATGCCGGGGGGGCGGGGGCCCAGTGGCGTTTCATCCACTGGGATAAACGGTCGGTATAGACGTAGACCACGGGCACCACGACCAGGGTGAGCAGCGAGGAGGCGATGACGCCGCCGATGACCGCCTGCCCCATGGGCGAGCGCTGTTCGGCCCCTTCGCCCAGGCCGAAGGCCAGCGGCACCATGCCGAAGATCATGGCCAGCGTGGTCATCAGGATGGGACGCAGGCGCACGCGGGCCGCCAGCAGCAGGGCGGCGCGCCGGTCCAGCGGTTCGTGGATGCCGTGTTCGCCGTCCAGCCCCGTGCGGGCCCGGTTGGCGAAGTCGACCAGCAAGATGGCGTTCTTGGTCACCAGGCCCATCAGCAGGATGATGCCGATCACCGAGAACATGCTCACCGAGGAGCCGAACATCAGCAGGGCCACGACCACGCCGATCAGCGTCAGCGGCAGCGAGCTCATCAACGCGAGCGGCTGCAGGAAGCTGCGGAACTGCGACGCCAGGATCATGTAGATGAAGATCACCGCCAGGGCCAGCGCCGACAGCGCATAGCCGAAGGATTCCTTCATGTCCTTGGTGGCGCCCCCGAAGCGGCTGCGGTAGCCCGGGGGCCAGGTGGTTTCGTCGAGGATGGCGCGGATGTCGGCCGACACCTCGCCCACGGTGCGGCCGGTCACGTTGGCGGTGAACTCGATCTCGCGGTTGAGGTCGCGCCGGTTGATCTGCGTGGGCCCGACCCCTTCGGTGACGCGGGCCACTTGCGACAGCCGCACGACCTGGGGGGCGCCGTTGCTGCCCAGGCCCGTGACCAGGGGCAGACGCTCGAGGTCGTCGATCTGCTGGCGGTGCTCGGGGTGGATCGACAGCCGGATGTCGTAGTTCTGTTCGTCGTCGGCCCGCCAGCTGCCCGCGACGCGGCCGCTCATGAGCAGGTCGAGGTGGCGGCTGATGGTGGCCACGCTCAAGCCCCGGTCGGCCGCGGCGTCCCGGTCGATCGCCACGTTCAGGGTTGGTTTGTTGGGCTTGAGGCTGCGGTCCAGGTCGACCAGCCCGGGCACCTGCCGCAGGCGCTCGCCCAGGGTGTCGCTCAGGCGGGTCAGCGTCTGCAGGTCGCTGCCCTGGATGGACAGCTGGATGGGCTTGGAGCCGGCGATCGAATCGAGCAGGCCCACATGAGTGACCGTGATGCCGGCCACCTGGTTGAGCACCTGGCGCAGCGGCACCGACATCTGGTCGACCGAGCGGGTGCGCTCGCGCCGCGGCTTGAGCTTGACGTAGACGGTGACCTGGTTGCGGCCCAGGGCGAAACCGGTGTTGACCGTGCTCAGGGTGTAGTCGACCTCGGGCTGGGCGCGCAGCAGGCGGTCGACTTCGCGGGCCCGTTCCTCGGTGGCTTCGATGGCCGTGCCCGGCGGCGTGTAGAAGCTCACGAAGGTCTCGGAATAGTCGGCCTTGGGCACGAATTCGGTGCCCAGCAGGGGCACCAGGGCCACGCTGAGCACCAGGCTGCCGCCGGCCAGGGCCAGGGTCTTGCGCGGGTGGTCGAGCGACCAGGCCAGCATCTGCTGGTAGCCGTCGGCCAGGCGGTCGGTGCCCCGCTCGAAGGCCGCGGTCAGCCGGCCGATCGTGCGGTCGTACCAGCCGAGGCGGCCTTGCGGGCGGTGGGCCCCCTCGAGTGACGGGTCGTGCCACACGCTGGAGAGCATGGGGTCGAGCGTGAAGCTCACGAACATCGAGATCAGCACGGCCACCACGATGGTGAGCCCGAACTCATGGAAGAACTTGCCGATGGCCCCGCCCATGAATCCGATGGGCAGGAACACGGCCACGATGGACAGGGTGGTGGCCAGCACGGCCAGACCGATCTCGCGCGTGCCGTCCAGCGCGGCCTCCATGGGGCCTTTGCCCATCTGGACGTGGCGCACGATGTTCTCGCGCACCACGATGGCATCGTCGATCAGCAGGCCCACGCTCAGGCTCAGGGCCATCAGCGTCAGCATGTTGATCGAAAACCCCATGGCGTACATGAAGAAGAAGGTGCCGATGATCGAGATGGGCAGCGTCAGGCCGGTGATCACGGTCGAGCGCCATGAGTTCAGGAACAGGAACACGATGCCGATGGTCAGCAAGGCGCCTTCGATCAGGGTCTGCCGCACGGACTTGACGGCCACCTCGATGGGCCGGCTGTTGTCACGCACCAGGCGCAGCTCCATGCCCGCCGGCAACTCCTGCTGCACGCTGTCGATGGCCGCCTTGAGCCCCTGGACCACCTCGATGGTGTTTTCGCCCTGGGCCTTGAGCACCTCGAGCACCAGGCTGCGTCGTCCGTTGATCAGGGCCAGGCTGTCGATTTCCTGGGGGCCGTCGACCACGTCGGCCACCTGCCCGAGCCGCACGTTCTGGCCGCTGCGAGTGTCCACGATGAGGCGCTCGAAGTCTCCAGCCGAGCGCAGGCGAGCGTCGATTTGCACCACGTGATCGCGCTCGCGGGTGCGCACGCTGCCGGCCGGTTGTTCCTGGTTCTCGTTGCGCACGGCGGTGAGCACCTGGTCGGCCGTCACGCCCAGGGCCTCCATGGCGTCGGGGCGCAGGTAGATGTTGATTTCGCGCTCGGTGGCCCCCACCAGGCTGACCGAGCCCACGCCCCGCACGTTTTCCAGCCGTTTGCGCAGCACCTGGTCGGCATACGTGGACAGGGTGACGTCGGGCACCTGACCGCCGGGGGCGCTCAGCGCCAGGGACACGATGGGCCGGCTGGCCGGATCGAAGCGCAGCACGCGGGCGTCCTTGACCTCGTCGCGCAGGGTGGGGCGCAGGATGGCGATCTTTTCGCGGATGTCCTCGGCGGCGCGCCGGCTGTCCACATCGAGGTTGAACTGCACGATGACGACGGCCGAGCCTTCGTACGAGCGCGACGAGATCTGGTTGATGCCCGCGATCGTGTTGACGACCTCCTCGACCTTGCGGGTCACCTCGGACTCGACGATGGCCGGGGACGCGCCGGGGTAATCCATCTGCACCGCCACCGTGGGGAAGTCGATGTCGGGGTATTGGTCGACCTTGAGTTCGCGGTAGGCGAACAGGCCCAGCACCACCAGGGCCATCATCATCATGACGGCCAGCACCGGGTTGCCGATGGACAGGCGGGTGAACCACATGGCGTCAGCGACCCGCCGTCTGCACCGGGGTGCCTTCGCGCAGCAGACCGACGGATTCGCGCAGCACCACGTCGCCTTCACGCAGCCCCTCGGCCACACCCACCATGGGCGTGCCGGCCGCGTCGTCGACCACGCCGTCGCCACTCAGGGCCACGCGCGCATGCACCACGCGCTGCTGGCGTACCGCCTGCACATACGGGCCGGTCGCGCCCTGGCGGATGGCCGAGCGCGGCAGCACCAGGCTGGGTTCGCTGCCCAGTTCCAGCTGGCCGCGGGCGAACAGGCCCTGGCGCAGCGCCGGGTGGGTGTCCACCGCCAGATAGACCTTGACGGCGCGCGTGCCCGCGTCGGCACTGGGGTTGATGCGGGCCACGCGCACGCCCACCGGCGTGTCGAGCCCATCGACCCGCAACTGGCCGCGGGTGCCCACGCGGACGCGGGCGATGTCTTCGGCGCGCAGCGCCGCCTCGACCTCCAGCCGGGACAGGTCGACCACCTCCAGCACACGGCCTTCGGGGGCCACGCGCTCGCCCGAGCGCGCGAACTGCTGGGCCACCAGGCCCGACAGCGGGCTGATCAGGCGGCAGTCGTCCAGGGCCTGCCGGGCCAGCCGCACATTGGCTTCGGCCGCCTGCAGCGTGGCCTGGGCCGATTCACTGCCCGACACCGAGGTGTCCAGGGCGGTCTTGGAGATGAATCCCTGTGCCACCAGGGCGCGGTTGTTGTCCAGCGTGCGCTGGGCGATCTGCCACTGGGCACGTGCAGCCGCCGCCTGCTGGCGGGCCTGCTCGAGCCGGAGGCGGTACTCGGTGTCGTCGATGCGGCCGATCAGCTGGCCCTGGCGCACCGTGTCGCCCTCGCGCACCGCCAGTTGCAGCAACTCGCCGGCCACACGGGCCTTGATCACGGCGCTGTCGACGGCCCGCAGGCTGCCCGACACCTCGATCGTGCGACGCAGCACTGCGCGGCGAGCCGGCAGCGTGTCGGCTGGGCCCAGCTGCAGCGCCCCGTTGGCCGCCTGCGCCCCGCTTTGCGTGATGGCCGCCTGTTCGGCCTTGCGCTTGACGATGGTGCGCGCAATGCCGCCCACCACCAGCAGGCCGATCAGCGCGGCCAGGATCCACCGGGTGCGACGGCTCATGACACGGCCCGATCTGCAGGCGGTGCCATCAGTCCGTGCAGCAGGAGGTCGATCTGCGTCTTCATGTAGGTGCCAGGGTTCAGCGGGTAAGGGTTGTGCGGGCTGCCGCCCACGCAGTAGCGGTAGAGCGCCAGGAACTGGGCCGGGGCAATCAGGCCGTGGACGACGTCGTTGACATCGACGGCGCGGAATTCGCCGCCTTCGATGCCACGGCGGATGGCGCGGCCCAGCAGTTCGTGGGTGGGCACCAGCACCTCGCGCACATAGAACTCGGCCAGTTCGGGGATGTTGCCGACCTCGGACACCACCAGCTTGAACAGGCCCGAGGCGCCCGACGCTTCGATGCGTTGCCACCAGGTCTGGGCCAGCTGGTGCAGCAGCTCGGCCGTCGGGCCGTTCCAGCTGTCGACGATGCCCAGGCCTTCGTCGATCACGCCGCCCAGGGAGTGACGCACCACCGCCTTGAAGAGCTCTTCCTTGCTGGCGTAGTACAGGTACAGCGTGCCCTTGGACACGCCGGCCTGCCGGGCGACGTCGTCCATGCGGGTGGCGGCCAGCCCCTTGTCGACGAAGAGCGCCAGCGCGGCCTCCAGCAGCTCCTGGGGGCGCTCGGCCTTGCGTCGCTGGCGGGCGGGGGACGAATCGGGCATGCGTTGCGTTAATGACTGTCTGGTCAGTTAGCGATGGTCGCACGGCCCGCCGCCCAGGTCAACCGCGCGCATGCCCCAGGGGGTGGGCCGGCTCCGGCCTTGCCCTAAGATGCGGCGCATGAGCAAACCGACCCCCCAGACGCGCGAGGCTTTCGCCCATCTCAGCACCATCACCACGCGGTGGATGGACAACGACATCTACGGCCACGTCAACAACGTGACCTACTACAGCTACTTCGACACGGCGGTCAATCGCTACCTGATCGAAGCCGGCGTGCTCGACATCCATGGGGGCGAGGTCATCGGTCTGGTCATCGAAACCCACTGCAACTACTTTGCGCCGCTGGCCTTCCCGCACAACGTGCAGGCAGGCATTCGCGTGGCGCACATCGGGCGCAGCAGCGTGCGCTACGAGATCGGGCTCTTCGAGCAGGGGCAGACGCAGTCGGCCGCCATCGGCCACTTCGTGCACGTCTACGTGGACCGCGACACGCGCCGCCCGGTGCAGGCCCTGCCCGAGCCCTTCTTGCAGGCGCTGGAGCGTCTGCGCGTGCCATCGCTCCTGTGAACGCTCGGGGCCCGACCATGAGCCAGCACCCCGCCAGCCAGCCCCGCGACGAGCGGCCCGTCACGCCCGAATCCGTGGCGGCCGTGGACCACGCGATCACGTCGCGGCGGTCGATCCGTCGCTTCCTGCCCACCGAAGTGCCGCGCGCCGTCATCGAGGACATCCTGCGGGTGGCGTCGCGCGCGCCCTCAGGCACCAACACCCAGCCCTGGGAGGTGCACGTGCTCACCGGCGCCAGTCGCCAGGGCCTGGTCGACAAGGTGCTCGCAGCGGCGGCCACGCAGGACGCCACCGACCGCTACAAGGAACAGTACGACTACTACCCCGCCGAGTGGGTGTCGCCCTACATCGATCGCCGTCGCAAGGTGGGCTGGGATCTCTACGGCCTGCTGGGCATCGAGAAGGCCGACAAGCTGGCCATGCGCATGCAACAGGCGCGCAATTTTCAGTATTTCGACGCGCCTGTGGGCCTGGTCTTCACCATGAACCGCGTCATGGGCCGGGGCAGCCTGCTCGACTACGGCATGTTCCTGCAGACGATCATGATCGTGGCGCGCGCCCGGGGCCTGGACACCTGCCCGCAGGCGGCGTGGAACCATTTTCACGGCATCGTGCTGCCCCACATCGGGGTCGATCCACAGCAGCACATGATGGTCGCTTCGATGGCCCTGGGCCATGCCGACCCTGCGGCCATCGAGAACACATTGCACACCGACCGTGAAGCCGTGAGCGCTTTCACTCGCTTCCTGGGGTAAACCCTGGCGGGGTGGGGTCGAGGCATCCGACTACGATGATTGTCTGAACCGTTTTTGTTCCGTTTCCGGAGGTTTCCATGAGCTTGATGGGCCAGATGATGCACATGCCCCTGATGATCTCGTCGCTGCTGGCGCACGCAGCGCGCCACAACGGCGACATCGAGATCGTGTCCAAGCGTGTCGAGGGCGACATGCATCGCACCACGTGGGCCGAGATCGAACTGCGTTCGCGCAAGCTGGCCCAGGCCCTGGACCGCCTGGGGCTGGAGGCCGGCGACCGTGTCGGCACCCTGGCCTGGAACGGCTACCGCCACCTCGAGATCTACTACGGCGTGTCGGGCTCGCAGCGGGTCTGCCACACGATCAACCCGCGCCTGTTCCCGCAGCAGGTGGCCTGGATCGTCAACGATGCCCAGGACAAGGTGATGTTCGTCGACCTGAACATCTTCCCGCTGGTCGAGAAGCTGGCCCCGATGCTGCCGTCGCTCAAGCATGTCGTGCTGATGTGCGCCCGCTCCGACATGCCCCGTGAGACCGCCCTGGCCAACCTGCACTGCTACGAGGACCTGCTGGCGGCCGAGGACGGCAACTACACCTGGCCCTCGTTCGACGAGAACGCAGCGGCCAGCATCTGCTACACCTCGGGCACGACCGGCAACCCCAAGGGCGCCGTCTACTCGCACCGCTCCACCGTGCTGCACGCGCTGGCCGCCGCTCTGCCTGATGCCATGTGCCTGAAGGCCACCGACGTGGTGCTGCCCGTGGTGCCCATGTTCCACGTGAACGCCTGGGGCATCCCGTACGCGGCGGCGATGGTGGGCTGCAAGCTGGTGATGCCGGGTCACCACCTGGATGGCGCCTCGCTGTACAACCTTTTCGAAGAAGAGAAGGTGACGATGTCGGCCGGCGTGCCCACCATCTGGCTGGGCCTGCTGAACCACGTCAAGACCAACAACCTCAAGTTCAGCACCTTCAAGACGACCATCATCGGTGGCTCGGCCTGTCCGCCCGCGATGATCCGCACCTTCGAGAACGACTACAACGTCGAGGTGATCCACGCCTGGGGCATGACCGAGCTGTCGCCCATCGGCACGCTGGGGCGCCTGAAGTCCAAGCACGCCGACCTGCCGACCGAGGCCAAGCAGAAGATCCTGGAAAAGCAGGGCAAGTCGGTCTTCGGCATCGACATGCGCATCGTCGACGGCGATGGTCAGGTGCTGCCCTGGGACGGCAAGGCTTCGGGCGACCTCGAGGTCAAGGGCCACTGGGTGGTCAGTGGCTACTTCAACATCGACAAGTCGCCGCTGCACGACGGCTGGTTCCCCACCGGCGACGTGGCCACCATCGATGCCGACGGCTACATGCAGATCACCGACCGCTCCAAGGACGTGATCAAGTCGGGCGGTGAGTGGATCAGCTCGATCGACCTGGAGAACGTGCTGATGGCCCACCCGGCCGTGCACGAGGCCGCGGCCATTGCCTGCTTCCACCCCAAGTGGGACGAGCGCCCGCTGATGGTGGTGGTCAAGAAGCCCGGTGCCGAGGTGTCCAAGGACGAGCTGATCGCCTTCTTCAAGGGCAAGATCCCCAACTGGCAGACGCCGGATGATGTCGTCTTTGTCGACGAAATCCCGCACACGGCCACGGGCAAGATCTCCAAGCTGCAGCTGCGCGAGAAGTTCAAGGACCACAAGCTGCCCACGGCTTGAGGCCGTCGTTCGCGAGTTCCGACCCTGAAAGGCGCCTTGTGCGCCTTTTCTTTATGCTTCCCGGGAGGGTGGGTGCTTTGGTCGTTGGGTGCTTTGGCGGTTGGGCGCTTGGGTCGTTGAGCGCTTGGGTCGTTGAGCGCTTTGTCGATGCAGCGCGGGGCGCGGGGTGAAGGGGCACCCGGCCGGGCTTCAATGTGGGTGGCCCCGTCTCCGACGGGGCTCCCCTGCGGTGCTCGCCATGGGCTGGTGCCGTGGAACTCGCTGCGCGGCTGACGCCGCTGCGCTCAAACATCCACGGCAAGTCAGTCTTTGAAGCGCGCTGACGCGCGCTCAGCCCACGGCTGCGCTCCTCGGCACCCACAAGGCGCCCAGCCGGGTGCCCCTTCACCCCTGGTTCGCCCCGCTCGTGGCATGCGCAGAAGCCCAGGCGTGCCAGCCCTTTCGCGCCCTGCCGGCGGCTGGGTTCAATGCAGCTTGGCGTGGTGGTGCCGCGCTGCCGCCCGCCAGGAGCTTCATGCCCGCATCGCGCCAACGGCCCGCGCCCCGCGCTGCCCCGACCAAGCGCCCAACGACCCAAGCGCTCAACCGACAGAGCCACCAACGACCAAGGCGCCCCACCGACGCAGCCCCGTGCAACCGCCGTCGTCTGCGAGTGCCGCCCCCGAAGGGCGCCTTGTGCGCCTTTTTCAACGGCCGTGTCGCGGCGTGACAGAGCTCACACCAAACCATTGCATTTCTTGTGTAATCGAAGTGCGGATGCCGGGTTATCCCGGAATGGACCCCTTGAATTGGGGGGGTAACCTGTGTGCTCGTTACGAATCACTGATGAGGAGCTTTCGATGCATTTCACCCGTCGTTCCCTGGCCGTGCTGGTGGCCGCTTCGCTGACGTCTGCCGCCGCATTTGCCCAGAAGGGCGAAACGGTCAAGATCGCCTGGATCGACCCGCTGTCGGGCCTGATGGCCAGCGTGGGCCAGAACCAGGTCAAGAGCTTTCAGTTCGTGGCCGAGAAGCTCAATGCCAGCAACCCCGCCGGCGTGAAGTTCGAGATCGTCACGATCGACAACAAGCTCAGCCCCGCCGAGTCGCTCAACGCGCTGAAATCGGCCGCTGACCAGGGCATCCGCTATGTGGTGCAAGGCCTGGGTTCGGGCGCTGCCCTGGCCCTGGTCGATGGCATCAACAAGCACAACGACCGCAACCCGGGCAAGGAAATCGTCTTCCTGAACTACGCCGCGGTCGATCCCGATCTGACCAACAGCAAGTGCAGCTTCTGGCACTTCCGTCTGGACGCCGACACGTCGATGAAGATGGAAGCCATGACCACCTTCATCAAGGGGCAGGCTGACGTCAAGAAGGTCTACCTGATCAACCAGAACTATGCGCACGGCCAGCAGGTGTCCAAGTACGCCAAGGCCACGCTGCAGCGCAAGCGCCCCGACGTTCAGATCGTGGGCGACGACCTGCACCCCCTGGCCCAGGTGCGTGACTTCTCGCCCTATGTGGCCAAGATCAAGGCCTCGGGTGCCGACACCGTGATCACCGGCAACTGGGGTTCCGACCTGGCGCTGCTGGTCAAGGCCGCCAACGACGCCGGTCTGACCGCCAAGTTCTACACCTATTACTCGAACTTCGGTGGCACGCCCACCGCCCTGGGCAAGGCCGCTGAAGACCGCGTCTACCAGGTGGGCTACGGCAGCTACAACATGGGCGGCATGTACGGCGGCCTGGTCACCGAGTTCAAGAAGCGCTTCAACGACGACTACTACTCGGGCGCCACCTACCACGCGCTGACCCTGCTGTCGCAGGCCATGGCCAAGGCCAAGAGCACCGACCCGGTCAAGGTGGCCGCCGCCATGGAAGGTCTGAAGTTCAAGAGCTTCAACGGCGACGTCGAGATGCGCAAGACCGACCACCAGCTGCAGCAGCCGCTCTTCATCACCCGCTGGCAGAAGGTCGACGCCAAGAACACCTACGATGTCGAGGGCACGGGCATGACCTTCGTCGAGCAAAAGGCCTTCGACGCCTACGTGTCGAGCACGCCCACCTCGTGCCAGATGAAGCGGCCGTCCTGATCAGCCCTTCCGTTCGGGAGCCGGCCTGGCGCGGCTGGCTCCCCTGAAGACCTCGCGCCTCCCTGGGATCGGTCGCCGCCCCAGGGGCTCCATTCCCGGTGTTGTCTGACACCCGGGCTTCCGACGGATGCGTCTCGGTCGATGTCATGGAAACCTTTGTCGTCTTCTTTCTCAACGGCATCAGCTACGGGCTGTTGCTGTTCATGCTCAGCTCCGGGCTGACGCTGATCTTCAGCATGATGGGCGTGCTCAACTTCGCGCACGCCAGCTTCTACATGCTGGGGGCTTATTTCGCTTACCAGCTGACCGGCTTGGTCGGTTTTGCCGCAGCGCTGGTGCTCTCGCCCCTGCTGGTCGGGCTGCTGGGGGCCTTGTTCGAGCGCTACAGCCTGCGCAAGGTGCACGCTTTCGGCCACGTGCCCGAGCTGCTGATCACCTTCGGCCTGTCGTACGTCATCGAGCAGCTGGTGCGGCTGTACTGGGGCAGCTCGACGGTCGACTACCGCGTCCCTGAGGCGCTCAGCGGCACCCTGTTCACCGTGGCCAATGTGGCCGGGCAGGGCCTGACCCTGCTGGGTGGCGCGGCCGATCCGGCCGTCTGCGGGCCCGACACCGGCAACAGTTGCACGCAGTTCCCCATCTACCGCGGGTTCATGGCCCTGGTGGCCCTGTTCATGCTCGGGTCGCTGTGGCTGCTGCTCACGCGCACCCGCATCGGCCTGATCATCCAGGCCGCGCTGACGCACCCCGAAATGGCCCAGGCGCTGGGGCACAACGTGCCTCGCGTCATGATGGGTGTGTTCGGTGGGGGCTGCGCCCTGGCCGGGCTGGCGGGGGTGATCGGCGGCAATGCCTTCGTGACCGAACCCCACATGGCGGCCTCGGTCGGCGCCATCATCTTCGTGGTGGTGGTTGTCGGGGGCATGGGCTCGCTGGCCGGCGCCTTCCTGGCGTCGCTGCTGATCGGCCTGATGCAGACCTTCGCCGTGATCGTCGACGTGTCGGTGGCCTCGGTCATGCAGGACATGGGCAACCCCGTGTCCTTCGACCACTGGGCCTACCCGCTGCTCAAGATCACCGTCGCCCAGATGGCGCCCATCCTGCCTTATCTGCTCCTCGTCCTGATGCTGATCCTGCGACCCAAGGGTCTGCTGGGCACCCGTGAGGAGTGATCGCCATGGACCACAACATTCCGCGTTACTCCTTCAAGCCCATCAACCTCGGTCGGTGGGTGATCTGGTCGCTGTTCGCGATCATCCTGCTGGGGGCCCCCATGCTGTTCACGAGCAGCCTGGCCATGACGATGCTTTCCAAGATGGGCATCGCCATCATCATCTGTCTGTCCTACAACATGCTGCTGGGGCAGGGGGGCATGCTGAGCTTCGGGCACGCCGTGTACTCGGGTCTGGGGGCGTTTGCCGCCATCCATGCCCTGGTCAAGGCCGCCGACGGGAGCTGGAACATCCCGGTGAGCCTGATCCCGCTGGTGGGCGGCTTTGCCGGCTGGCTGGTGGCCGTCATCCTGGGGTCGGTCACCACCCGCAAGTCCGGCACCATCTTCGCGATGATCACGCTCGGTGTGGGCGCCATGGTGTTCTCGATGTCGCTGATGCTGCCGGAGTTCTTCGGCGGTGAGGGCGGCATCTCTGGCAACCGGGTGATCGGTGACCCCGTCATGGGCATCACCTTCGGCCCGCAGATCCAGGTCTATTACCTGATCGCCGTGTACTGCTTCATCTGCACGGCCGCCATGTTCGCGTTCACGCAGACACCGCTGGGCCGCATGCTCAACGCCGTGCGCGACAACCCCGAGCGGGTCGAGTTCATCGGCTACGACACGCAGCGGGTGCGCTACATCGCGTTCATGATCGCCGGCTTCTTTGCCGGCATCGGGGGCGGTCTGCACGCCATCAACGACGAGATCGTGACGGCCGAGGTGGTCGGGCCCGAGTACTCGGGCCTGTACCTGCTGTTCACCTTCCTGGGCGGCGCGCTGTTCTTCTTCGGGCCCATCCTGGGGGCGGTGCTGCTGGTGTTTGCCACCGTGCTGCTGCACGAGCTCACCAAGGCCTGGCTGCTCTACCTGGGCGTGATCTTCCTGATGATGGTGATGTACGCGCCGGGCGGTGTGTCCAGCCTGATCATGATGAACGTGCTGGTGGCGGCCTTCGGCCTGCTGCGCAAGCTGTGGACGGCCTACCTGGGCCTGGGCGGCTCGGCGCTGGTCATCCTGGCCGGTGTGGCCGTGATGGTCGAGATGGTTTACCACATCAAGCTCAACGAGGCCCTGGGGCCGATGATGACTTTCATGGGCGTTGAACTCGACACGCATGGTGTGGATGCCTGGGTCGGGGCCGC
>Ga0255182_1000453_pt1 | contig 28210 bp, 18 predicted proteins | sample Atl_UVDOM_RepA_8_FD_188420 | JGI IMG/M metagenome (GOLD analysis project Ga0255182, IMG submission 188420) | Freshwater microbial communities from Altamaha River, Georgia, United States - Atl_UVDOM_RepA_8d | ecosystem: Environmental > Aquatic > Freshwater > River | place: USA: Georgia...
ATCACAGCCGGGGGAGAACATGTCGTCATTATGCCGCAACATGCAGGCAGTTGAATCGGCATTGGCGTGGGCGGCCCCTCACCGGCGCCCTGGGAGCCAGGACTCGGCACACGGAAAAACATGTCGCCGCAAGAGCGGGCGGGGGGTGGGGTCGCTACCGTCATCCGGAATCCGCCTTATACTGCCGGTCCTTCTGGCAGGTTTCCTTCCTTCCGCCCCACCTTCCGTCCGGAGCCCACCCATGAGCTACGCCGAAGAATCAAGCACCACCGGTGCCGCCAGAAGCACCGCCAGCATGACCGCCGCCCAAAAGCAGCATGCGTCGCCCCGGCTCGACGAGCTGTCGCCGCAAAATCTCTACGACAAGTGCATGGCGCTGGCCCGGAACCTCTGGTGGAGCTGGCATCCCGAGGTGACCAACCTCTTCCGCGAGCTGGACCCGATCCGGTTCCGCCAACTCGACCACAACCCGATCGCGCTTTTGGCCGAGTTCACCCCCGAGCGGCTCGAGGCCCGCGCCGGCGAACTGGTGCTCTACAGCCGCATCAACCAGGCGTACCGCCGGTTGAAGGAGTACATGGCGGCGGAGTCGACCTGGAGCAACGTCCACGCCGGCGTGCTCGGGTCGAAACCGGTGGTCTACTTCTCCGCCGAGTTCGGCATCCACGAGTCCGTGCCGATCTACTCGGGCGGCCTGGGGGTGCTCGCCGGCGACCATGTGAAGAGCGCCAGCGGTCTCGGCATCCCGCTCGTGGCGGTGGGCCTCTTCTACGACCAGGGCTATTTCAAGCAGCAGCTCGACATCGACGGATACCAGCATGAGGAGTATCTCCAGTCGCGGACGGAAGCCCTGCCGATCGATCCGGCCCTCGGTGCCGACGGCAAGCAGATCACCGTCCAGATCGACACCCGCTCAGGGCCGATCTTCGCGAAGGTCTGGCGGATGGCGGTGGGCCGCATCAACCTCTTCCTGCTCGACTCCGACGTCGAGGTGAACAACCCCGAGGATCGCGAGCTGACCAGCCGCCTCTACGGCGGCGACGCGCGGCTGCGGATCCGACAGGAACTGGTGCTCGGCGTGGGCGGGGTGCGGGCGATCCGCGCGATGGGCATCGTGCCCGGCGTGTACCACTTGAACGAAGGCCATTCCGTGTTCGCGACGCTCGAGGCGGTCCGTGGCATGATGGAGCGGGACGGCTACGGATTCGACGACGCCGTGCGTCGCGTGGCGCGGCAGACGGTCTTCACGACCCACACGCCCGTGCCGGCCGGGCACGACCGGTTCGACTCGGGGCTGATCGAGGAATACCTCGGGCCGATGCGGGACGGGCTGGGCATCTCGCACGACCAGCTCATGGGGATGGGACGGGTCGAGCCGCACAATCATTCCGAGCCGTTCTGCATGACGGTGCTGGGATTGAAGATGTCGCGGCGTGCCAACGCCGTCAGCTCGCTGCACGGCCACGTGAGCCGCAAGATGTGGTCGAGCCTCTGGCCGTGGCGGGTCGAGGAGGAGGTGCCGATCGGCCACATCACCAACGGCGTGCACGTGCCGAGCTGGCTCTCCTGGCAGATGCTGCAACTCTACGACCGGATCTTCCCGGCCAACTGGTTCCGGCGGATGGGTGAGCCGGATGTCTGGCAGAAGATCCACGAATGCGACCCCGGCGAGCTCTGGGAGACCCACTATGCCCTCAAGAACCTCCTGCTGCAGTTCGTGCGGCGGCGGCTGGCGCGACAGTGCCGGCGCCGCGGAGAGTGCGACGAGGCGGTGGAGACGGCGCGGTCGGTCCTCGACCCGAACGTGCTGACGATCGGGTTCGCCCGGCGGTTTGCGACCTACAAGCGGGCCGATCTGCTCTTGGCCGACCTCGACCGGCTCCACACGCTCATCAGCAATCCCGACCGGCCGATCCAGATCATCTACGCCGGCAAGTCCCACCCGGCAGACGAGCCCGGGAAGGCGTTGATCCGCAAGATCGCCAATCTGCGGAACGACCCCCGGTTCGCCGGGCGGGTGGTGTTCGTGGAGGACTACGACATCAACGTCTGCCGGCACCTCGTGCAGGGCGTCGATGTCTGGCTCAACAATCCGCGGCGGCCGCTCGAGGCGTCGGGCACCAGCGGGCAGAAGGTGGTCTACAACGGCGGCCTGAACTGCTCCATCCTCGACGGCTGGTGGGCCGAGGCCTTCGACGGCCGCAACGGCTTCGCGATCGGCCGCGGGGAGACGCATGCCAACGACGAGATCACCGACCGGCGCGACGGGGAGGCCCTCTACAGGGTGCTCGAGCAGGAGGTCGTGCCGCTCTTCTACGACCGCGATTCCGACGGCCTGCCCCAGGCGTGGATCCGCATGATGATGAACTCGATCAGTTCGCTGGCCTGGCGTTTCAGCGCCCACCGCATGGTGATGGACTACGCACGCATGTGCTACGTCCCCGCCGCCGGTGGCGTCTCGGCCGACATGCACAGCCGCTGAGCGGGGCCCGGCGGCCACGCTGGGCGATCATCATCGTCACCTTCACTCGGTCGCGCCGCCGTCGCGGGAAGCTGTTCGCGGCGGACGGCCGCCCGAGACGGCGGCGTCGGCCGCCGCGACGAGTTCCTCGACCTGATTCCGCGGGTAGGCGACCCGGGCCGCCGACGTGCGGAAGGCCGTGGACCAGTCGAGCTTTCTGCCCGGCGGCAGGCTCTCGACGGCGAACGCCTGCTTGGTCGGGAATCCCAGGGTGAACCGGCTGCCGTCCACGTGGATCGCCCGCTCCTCGCGCGTGCCCTCCTCGACGAGGCGGGGCGGGTCGTCGAGGGGCCGCGGGGTCTCCTCCGCGTCGACGTCGATGAGCCATGTGCAGGTCGCGCAGCGGCCACTCCGCGGATCGATGCGGACAAGATGCCGGACCACCAGCTCTTCGTGGTCCTCGTCACGAAGCATCAGCGTGGGGGCGTCGAACACGACGGCCTCGGGATGCGTGCCGACAGCCTCGACGTCGGCGAGGCTCTTCTGCTGGGCGCCCAGAATCTTGCGGCCGAGGAAGTCGAGTGCGACACCCTTCGGCAGGCGATCGGGCGCGACTACCGTCAGGCTTCCGTCGACCGGCATCGCGTAGCCCACGCCGACCTCGACGAGTTCGTGTCGCCGGCGAGCGGCGCTCCCGACGGCGTCGGACTCGACGGGGCGCACCGTGGCCAGCACGGTCCAGGTGAATCCAGAGACGGTCTGGCGAATCGACTTCGATACCGCGTCGGTGTCGCCGCTCGCAAACCGTGGCGTGGCCAGGAGGACGATGCGATTCCAGCGATCGCGGCCGGGCTCATCGACCAGCGTGCCGGCCTCGATGACGGTCAGCGGCTGCCGCTGCGGCGCGTCGGAGTCGGCCGCCGATGCCGGGACGGCGACGCAGAGCAGGGCCATGACCGCGGTCAGGCTGGTCTGGCATCGCGCGGCGGTACACAGGGAACGATCCACCGGGCTGGCTCCTCGCCCCGCTGCGGCCGTCTGCGGCGGCACCCGCGGGGGCGGGGATAGTGGGGATTCGGGCCGCTGGAAGCAAGAGCGCCGGGAACCGGGCAAATCGACGTGTTTCGTGATGGCCGCGGGGGCTACTTGTTCCGGGACGCGGCGCGGGAGAACTCGAGCTCGCCCCGCCAGTGATCGACATCCTTGGCCGCCTCGGCCTGACGCGCCTTTGCCGCCGCAGCGGCTTCCTCCGCCTCCTCCATCACCTTGCGAGCCGCGGCAAGCTGCGTCTCGGCCACCTGCATGGCCTCGGTCGCCTCCTTCAACTTCTCCGCGGCCGTCGTGCCCGCCGCCGCCAGATCGGCCAACGACTTCTCCGCGGCCTGAAGCCGCTTCTCGAGTCGGGCCGGGTTCGTGTCGAGGTTCCCGATCGCCGCGGCATCGGCGGCATTCCAGACGCTCACGACACCGCTCCAGTCCCCGGCGAACACCCGCGAGCCATCCGCATTCACGGCGATGCGCGTGCCGATGTCGGCGAGTTCGGCGGTCTCACGGTCGAGGTTGCCGTCCGGCTTCCAGAACTTGACGCGGCGATCACGGCCCGTGGTCACGAGTCGGCCGTCCCGCAGCCAGGCGATGCTCTCGACGCCGCCTCCGTGCGCCTGCCAGTTCTTCACCTGGCTCGAATCGGCGGGGTTCCAAAGCCGGACCGATCCGTCGGCCGCTGCGGTCGCCAGCAGGCCGCCGTCGGGCCGCCAGGCCATGCCCGTGATGGCCGCGGTATGGCCCTTGAGCGTGCCGTACTCGCGGCCGCCGACAGGCTCCCAGAGGAAGAGGTTCCCGGCACGGTCGCCGGTCGCGATCAGGTCGCCCCGCGGGGAAAACTCCACCGCCATCACCCAATCCGTGTGCTTCCTCAGTTCACTGTCGATGCTGCCGTCGGCGGCGTCGAGCAGTCGCACGACCCGTGCCGGCCCCCCCAGAGCGATCATCCGTTGATCCGGCGAGAGATCGGCAGCCAACACCTCATCGTACTCTTCACCGAGTTCCGCGACGCGCGAGCCGCTTGCCACGTCCCAGACCACCACGCGGCCACTCTTGGCGGCCTCGCCGCCACCGGCCACGAGGAGCTTGCCGTTGCGGGTGAACCGAAGCGTTTTCACCACGCCCTCGGGGAAGGGGAGCACGCCGAGCATCCCGAGCGATCCGGCGTGGTGGAGCACGACCTGCTGCCGACCGCCGATGGCGACGACATCCCCGTGCGGCGAAGCGGCGAGCGCCGTGATGGTGGTCGGTCGCGGCGCGTCGATCGCCACCTCGAGCGGCAGTCGGGGCGGCATCACGGGTGGTCCCTCCGGTCCGGCAACCGGCCCGGTGGCGGCCACGATCGCCGACTGCTTGCGGGCGACGGGGGCCCCTCCGGCGCGGTCGATCGCTCCGCCCGCGATCCAGCGCTTGATCACGTCGAGCGACTCGGCGGACAGCTTGTCCGACTCGGGCGGCATCTTCGGCTCGGAGGCGTGGCTGACGACGAGCCAGAGGTGCGACCCGTCCGGGTCACCGGCGGCGATCACCTCTCCCGAACTGCCGCCGGCCAGCGACTGCCCGTGGCTCGTCAAATCGAGCCCCCCCTTCTTCTTGTCGGGGTTGTGGCAGCTGCAGCATTTCTCCCGGAAGATCGGCAGAATGTGCTCCTCGAACGTCGGCACCGACTCCGCGGCGGATGCCGCCACGGCCCACGCCGCGAGTGCGACGGGCAGCAGAACCGGACGGGAGGATCGGGCGTGGGACCGCTCGCGAAGCATGGCGGCTCAATGGTTGAAGAAGAATTCGGGGGAGTTGAGCAGCGCCCAGAACACGTCCTCGAGCGCCTGCCGCTTGTCGGGGGCGTCGAGCACGGTCACGAGCGTCTCGAGCCGCTCCCGATCGCTCGGTGCACGGCAGAAGCAGCGGATGAACAGCTCGTCCACGATATCGGTCGGCGGAACTCCGGCGGCGAGCCGCCGCTGCACGATGCCCCCTTGGCGGATCCGTTCGTTGGCGGTGTCGCCGTTGAGAAGATGCAACGCCTGCGAGAGGCTGGGATCCATGCGCACGGCACAGGTGCACACGTCCTCGCGGGTCGCGCGGCCGAACGTCGTCAGGAAGTAGTTGGTCGTGCGGCCATCGGCCACCTGCACGGCGCGGGCGCCCAGTGGAAGGCCGGGAAACTTGCTCCTCGACTCCGTGACCTGCGCCAGAATGTCGAGCAGCACCTCGGCCCGCATGCGGCGAATCGCGGCGTGCGAGAAGTTCACTGAATCGCCACGGTTCGAGTCGTTCCAGTCGCACGACCGCTGGTAGGTCCGAGAGCCGACGATGTCGCGGATCAGCGCCCGGAAGTCCCAGCCGGAGGAGACGAGCCGGCGGGCCAACTCGTCCAGGAGGGCGGGGTTGGAAGGCGGATTGCTCACGCGGGCGTCGTCGGGCTCGTGCACGATCCCGCGGCCGAGAAAGTGCGTCCAGGCGAGGTTGGCGACGTGACGGGCGAAGAACGGGTTGTCCGGCGAGGTGATCCACTCCGCCACCGCCTCGCGTCGGTCGCGATCCGCGACCTTCGGGCGTTCGCCGCCCAGAAACTTCGGCGCCGCCGACTGGCCGGTGACGGGGTGCTTCATGTCGCCGCTGCCGGAGTCGAAGATGATCCATTCCCGCGGGTCGGCGGCGCGCTTCCGGCCGATTTGCGTGAAGAAGGCGGCAAAGCCGTAGTAATCATCCATCGTCCAGCGGTCGAATGGATGATTGTGGCACTGGGCGCACTGGATCCGCATGCCCAGGAATCCCTGGGCCACGTTCTCCGTGAGCTTGAGCGTGTTCCTTTCGAGCTGGAAGTAGTTGGACGGAGGGTTGTCGAACGTCCCGCCCGAGGCGGTGAGCAGGTCCCGGACCATCTTGTCGAGCGGCTCGTTGGCGGCGATGCGCCGGTCGAGCCACTGGTGGTAAAGAAGCGCGCCCTTGGGGGCCACATCGTTACCCTGGGAGCGGATCTGCAGGATCTCCGCCCACTTCATCACCCATAGCTCGACGAACTCCTTCTTCTCGAGCAGTCGATCCACCAACCGCGACCGCTTGTCGGGCGATGCATCGGCCAGGAAAGCGGCCCTCTCCTCCGGTGTCGGCACGAGGCCGACGAGGTCGATGGTGGCCCGGCGCAGGAAGGTTTCGTCGTCGCAGACGGGGGACGGGGCGATCCGCAACGCGGACAGCTTTGCGTCGACGAGGTCGTCGATCCAGGTGTTGCCCGGGGCGGGCGTCGGAAAGGTGAACGCGAGATCCTTCGGGATCACGATCAGGGGCACGCCGGTGGTGATCGTGTCGTAGCGGGCCATGACGAACGCCTCGCCGCGTGCGGCCGGCGCGACGACGCCCTCGGGCGACACTTTCGCCGTCGGCTCGTTGCTCGAGCCGTACCAGACGAGATCGGTCACGTCGCGGTCCGTGCCGTCGGCGAATCGGGCGACGGCGACGAGCGGCTGCGACCTGCCGGACGACTCGAGCAGCCCCGTGGGCGGGTAGAGGTCGAGCGCGACGAGCGCGGGCACGCTTGCCGAGGGGTCGGGGCCGGGGTCATCCGGGGCGCCGGCCGCGATCCAGCGCTCGAGGACGCGGGCCAGATCACTGTCGGCGGTGAACCGCTTGCCGCCGGTGTGGGGCACGGCACCGACCGCCTTGGTGATCAGCAGACTGGACGCCGGGTTCGCCAGGTCGATGCGGCGGCCCGGCAACTCGCGGGTGATTCGCTGGTAGTCGCCCGCCGGGTCGAAGCCGAACAGCGAGAGCCGGAAGCCGTCCTTGCCACGAGCGGCACCGTGGCAACTGCCCATGTTGCAGCCCCCCCGGGCAAATACGGGCATCACATCGAGGCGGAAGGAGAGCGGCGGCTCCGAGGTGGCCGAAACCACACGCAGCGGGATCGATCGTTCATGTCCGCCGTAGGAGACGCGGATCGCTCCATCGCCGTCGGAGAGCGGCTCGAGTCGCACCCGGCCCGTGCCGGCCACCGGCGTGACCGCGGCGAGCTTCGGGTCGGAGAGGCTGATCGACGCCTCCGCCGTGACATCGCTCGTCCGGCCGTCCTCGTGACGGGCCTGGATCACGATCTGTTGACGGTCCCGCGCGCTGTCGAGCCGCACTTCGGGAGGGTAGACCTCGATCGCCACGGGGGCGGCTGCCGCCCCGGGGAGGGGCAGCCATGACGCCAAGCCGACGGCGAGAGCGAGCGCGACGAGGAAATGCGGACGCATCACCCACCATCCTTTCCGGGGGCCGGGCCGGGGCTCGCGGCCGCGGCTGCAGCGGGCGGCGCTTCCTTCTCGCCTCGCGGCTGCTGCGGCGACTCTTTCTTGCGCAGCGGCTTGTCGATCCGCAACTGAGTGGACGGGGTGCCGAACACCATCCATGCCTCGCCCTGCGGCACCCGCACCTGGCAGAAGATGTTTTCGTGGCGGCCGGCCGGGGCGTCGGGCGGCACGGCGATCGGAAACACGAGTTCGGCCGCGCCGGCGGGCAGGTCGAGTTCCGGCGCCTCGATCTTCGCGGGCAAGCCCATGAGCTTGACCTTTGCCACACCCTCGAAGCCGCCGGCCTTCGTCACCTTGCAGACGATCTTCGCCTCGCGGCCCTGCTCGGTCGTCGTCTTCTCCGCCGCGATCTCGACCGGAGGTTCGGTCACGCGAACGGTCACCGGCAGGCTCGAAACCCAGGCCTCGGGCGCTTCCTTGTCCTTCACGGTGGCGAGAACGACGACCTGTCGCTCGCCGACGGCGGCGTCGGCCGTGGCATTGATCGAATACACGGCCTCGGAGACATTTTCATCGACGTCGACCGTCGTCGGGGCGCCGATGCCCGGCGGCTTGAACGGAAATCCGAGCCGCACTTTGCCGGTGAAGCCCTCACTGCGCCGAATCTTCACCCGCAGGTCGAGCGTGCCCCGCCGGGCGAGCGGGACGGACGGTGGGTCGACGTCGAGAACGATCGGGGCCGGGGCGACGACGGCCACCGGCAGGCGGTCGCTCAGGCTCGTGCGATAGATGGCGTTGTTCGGCTGGCCGAACACGAGTTCGGTGATCTGACGGAGCCCGCCGACCCGCCGCGGCGGGGTCGTTTCGTCGCCCTGGGGCGGCGCCTCGACGGCGACATCGACCGCGCGCACGGCCGGCGGCGCCGCCGCGTCCGCCTCGAAGACGGCGATCGTGCCGGTCATCGGCGGGGCGACGGCAGGAGCGACGACCCGCACGCCCGGGGGCAGGTCGGCGAACGACAGCCGCACCGGTTCATCGAAGGACTCTCGGGCCGCATTGAAGACCAATGCCGTGCGGTTGCCCTGCGGCACCTCGGCGACGAGCCGCTCCTGGGAGTTGGAACGACCCGGCGGCACCGAGACGGTCACCTGCGGCACGACCGGATCGACATCGAGCCAATAGACGAACCGTTCGCCCCCGCGCCGCTGATGATCGCTGACGCGGACGAGGAACGAACCTTGATCGGGGGTGGTCACCTTCACCTCCGCGTCGGGGCCGTCGGCGTCGTCGTTGCTCGTGAGACGCTCTCGCTTCGCGTCGTCGCGATGCACGCCGAGCACGAGGTCGATGGGCGATCCCAGGCGGCGGCCCCAGCCACGAACCCGCCATGCGGAGCCCTTGGGGGCCTCGATCCGGACCCAGTCGACATCCTCGTCGCGATCGAGGCGGCCCGCGTAGGCCCCGGGCGCCGCGAGCCGATTGGCTTCGCCGGGCTCGTTGTTGGGTTCGCTCTCGAGGACAGGCTCTCCGGCCGCCACCCGCAGGGGCACGCCGATCACCGCCGGCACGCCATCGCGCTGGGGCCGCTCCTCGACGAGGCCGGTGCGGCCCGCGGACTCCGGGAGGCGGACGCGCGTGCGGAACGGCCCGGCCGGGTCGCCCAACCACTCCACCTCGACCTCGGCGCCGGCGTGGCCTCCCGGCGGCCAGGCGACGTGCGGCACCGGGAAGTTGCCGAGGTGGAGCATGTACAGCGAGCCCTCGCTGCCGCCGTACGTGCTCTCTCGCACGCGCACGGTGTAGACGCCGTCGGCGGGCGCCGTCAGCGCGAGCATCGCGTCCTGGCCCAGCAGCGGGTGATCGTCGCAGGAGGCGATCACGAAACCGCGTTGATCCACGATCTCGAGGCAGGGATCGAACATCTCCTGATCGAGACGCATGGCGTCGATGGCGACGGAGAGCCTCTCGCCGGCCGTCATGCGGACCGGGAAGCAGTCGACGTCCTCGCCTTTCACGACGCCCGTGATCGTCCGCGCTTCGCGGGGAGCGAGCGGCTGCTCCGTCGCGGCCGCGATGTCGTTCGGCTCGGCCTCGGCCACCTGCCGAAGACCCCCGACACGAAACGTGCGAAGTTCCGAGAGCCCGCGCTTGGTCCGCAGACGGAAGCGATGCGGGCCGGACGGGCAGTCGGCGGGAATCCGCAGCACGGCCCTGATCTGCTGGGGATCGACCGGCTCGAGCGCGAGTACCTCGATCTTCCCATCCTCGAACCACAGTTCCTCGGGGTCTGCGAATTCCTTGCCCGTGAGCGTGATCCGCTGCTCACCCCCACCGGGCGCGCCCCCCGGATCGATACGGTCGATCGTGATGGCGCCGCGGGCAACGCCCGCCGACACGGCCCCCAGCACCGCGATCGCCGCGAACATGGCACAGAACGATTGCATGGGCCGCATCATGGGCCGCCTCGCAGCCGGCTGGACGCCGGCAGGGATGATTCGTCAGACCAGCAGGTCCTCGCGCACCTTGCCGCCGTCGACGATTTCCACCGGCCGGTTGCCCGGCGCCATCAGTTCCTTGTCGGCGACGATGCCGAGGCAGTGGTACATGGTGGTCGCAAGATCCTCGACGGTGAGCGGGTTGTCCTGGGGCTCGGCCGCGATGGCGTCGGACGCACCGTAAACCTGGCCCGCCTTGATGCCGCCGCCGGCGAGGAGCACGCTGAACACCTTCGGCCAATGGTCGCGGCCCGCGTCGTTGTTGATGCGGGGCGTGCGGCCGAACTCGCTCGACACCATGACAAGCGTCGAGTCGAGGAGGCCGCGACCGTCGAGGTCGCGAATCAGCGCCGCGTAGGCCTGGTCGAACGGCGGCAGCGTCTTCCGCATGCTGTCGGTGATCTTCTGGTGCATGTCCCAGCCGCCGTAGGAGAGCGTGACGAACCGCACCCCGGACTCCACCAGCCGCCGCGCCAACAGCATCCGCTGGCCCGCCTGGTTGCGGCCGTACTCATCCCGCAGGGCGTCTGGCTCGGCCTGGATGTCGAACGCGGCACGAGCTTCCGCGGAGCTGACGAGCGCGTAGGCCCGTTCGTAAAACGAGTCCATCGCCGCCAGCTGCTCCGTCCCCTCGAGCCGCTGGAAGTGGCGACCGACCGCGTCGCGCAGCCGCTGTCGCGTGGTGAATCGGTTCGCATCGACTCCGCCGGGCAGCGCGAGATCGCGGACGGCGAACTTGCCGTCGGCGGGATCGGACCCGATGGCAAACGGGCCGAACCCGCTCCCCAAGTATCCCGCCCCGGCGTCGGGGGCCGGCAGGTTGGGGATCGTGACGTAGGGGGGGAGGTTGGCACGCGGGCCATACTCGTGGGAGACCACGCTGCCGAAGCTCGGGAACGTGATGGCGGGGCTCGGGCGATAGCCCGTGAACATGTTGTGGGTGCCCCGCTCGTGGGCCGCCTCGCCGTGCGTCATCGACCGCACGACGGTGATCTTGTCGGCGATCTTCGCGGTCTGTGCGAGGAGTTCGTTGAACTGCACGCCCACGAGGTTCGTGTCGATCGGCTTCATGTCGCCGCGATACTCGGCCGGCGCAAGCGGCTTGGGGTCGAACGTCTCCTGTTGGGCCCAGCCGCCCGGCAGCCAGATGTGGATCACGCTCTTCGCGCGACCCTCGAAGTGGGTGAATGACTTCGTGTCGCCGCGGGCCTGGCGGGCCCGGAAAAAGCCGCCGAGCGACAGCCCGAACGCCGACAGGGCGCCGACATGCAGGAAGTCCCGTCGGCCCGCCAACGGCAGGCAGCCCCTCGACCCGAGTCCAGAGATCCCCAACATGCGCAGGTCTCCCGCAGGGTTCTTAAACCATCCTTAATATTATCGTCCCGTGAACGGCGGTCCAAGACAGGGACTTTTTCGCCCTTTTGGTCCTCGGCGCAACTCATGTGATGGCAGAGAGTTGTGGCATTTCGCCCAGGCCGGGCCGCAGCGCCGTCATTCTTCGAACGTCCGGCGGCTGCGGAGGAGGTGGTGGTAGTGCTGCGCGAAGCGGTGGGCCTCGTCGCGGACGTATTCGAGCAGCCGCAGCGAGTAGGAATCACGGGAGAGCCGCAGCGGCTCGCTCCGGCCCGGCAGGAAAATCTCCTCCTCGCGTTTGGCGAGCGAGATCAGGCACGGCGGTCGGATGCCGAGCGACTCGACGGCGTCGAGGGCCGCCGACAGCTGCCCCTTGCCGCCGTCGACCAGGAAGATGTCGGGGAACGGCTGGCCCTCGCGGGCCAGCCGGGCGAAGCGGCGCGACACCACCTCGTGGATGCTCTTGAAGTCGTCGATGCCCTCGACCGACTTGATCCGATATCGCTTGTAACCCGGCTTGAAGGGCAAGCCGTCGATGAACTGCACGAGGCTCGCCACGGTCTCGTTGCCCGCGAGGTGGGCGATGTCGACGCCTTCGATCACCCGCGGCGGAGCACCGAGGCCGAGCACCTTCGCGAGCCCCGCCAGCCCCTTCTTGGGATCGACGAGAAAGACCTCGGGCTGCACGTGCTCCTCGAGGTCGCCACGCTGGTCGAGGGTCTCGAGCAGCCGGATCTCGTCGCGAAGCCGTGCCGCCCTCTCGAACTCGAGCCGCCCCGAAGCCGCCAGCATCTCCTGCCGCATCTCCTCGAGCAGCCGCTTCTTGCCCCCCTCCAGGAACGTCTTCAGCCGGGCGATGTCCCGGCGGTAGTCCTCCTTCGAGATGCGCAGGTTGCATGGGGCGGTGCACTGGTCGATCGAGGCGAGCAGGCAGGGGCGGAACCACCGCCACTGTTCGTCGTCGGCTTCGATGTCGAGCGCGCAGGTGCGGAACTTGAAGATCCGCTGCAACACGACGATCGCGCCGCGCAGTGAGCCGGCGCTCGTGAACGGGCCGTAGAGCTTCGCGCCCTTCTGCCGCGGCGTGCGGGTGAACTCGACCCGCGGGAAGTCCTCGTGGGTCGTGATCTGCAGATAGGGGAAGGTCTTGTCATCCTTGAGATCGGAGTTGAACCGTGGCTGGACGTCCTTGACGAGCCGGCTCTCGAGGAGAAGCGCATCGACCTCGCTGTCGGCCTCGAGATAGTCGATGTCCCGGATCTCGCGGACCAGGTCGGCCGTGCGGCGATCCTGCTCGGCGGCCTTCAGGAAGTAGCTCGAGGCGCGAGCCCGCAGGTTTTTCGCCTTGCCGACGTAGATCACCCGGCCGGCGGCGTCCTTCATCAGGTAGACGCCCGGCTTCTGCGGGAAGCCGCGGGCCTTCGCGGCCGCGGCGGCGCGATCGCCCGCCTCGACCATGCCGTCGGTGTCGGCGGGGGTCGTCTCGGCGTCTCGGTCGGGGGCGGGGTCGGCGGCGGCCACACGGCGATTGTAGCGGCCTTTCAGTCGCCCCCGGGCTCCGTGCGGTCGCGCTACGGCGCAGGGGCACGGCACAGCCCAGCCACGGGTCGGGGTGGGCCGCGGCTGTCCGGCGGGCGGTGTCGCCGCCCTCGGGGGTTGGTGGCCGGTGGGGGGGCGCGGGGCATAGCATCGATCGACGCGGCACCAGGCGGCGTCGCGGACGTGCGGCAGGGAGCGCCGATCCTTCATCGCCCTGGAGAAGAGGTGCCTCATGGGACACATTTCAGTGAATCGCGCGGGGCTGACGCTGGCCGCCGTGCTCGCCGCGTGGCATGCGATCTGGTCCGTCTTGGCGGCGACCGGCATGGCGCAGCGGGTTCATGACTTCGCATACAAGCTGCACTTCATGCAGTCGGATGCGACGGTTGGCCCGTTCGATGCGGCCACCGCCGGGCTGCTGGTCCTGACGACTGCCGCCGTGGGCTACGTGACCGGTGCGGCGCTGGCCGTCGTCTGGAACTGCCTGACCACGGTCGCCGATGCCCTGCACGCCCGGCGCCACGCCACGCCGGGACTCGGCACGGCCGGCAAGCCTGCCCGCGCGCGGTAAACGAGCGGGCCAGCGAGGGACCGTCAGACGCCGGCGATCGCTCGCAGATCGCCTTCGAGGGCATCGAGGCGGGCGGCGAGCGCCCGCTTCGTGGCGGCCAGTTCGCTCGCGGCGCAGGGCGGCGCCGCCGCGAACAGATAGAACTTGATCTTCGGCTCCGTGCCGCTCGGCCGCGCGGCGACGCAGTTGGCGACCGCCGGGAAGCGGTCGCTCGCGGCAGCTCCGGCCCAAGCAGCCGCGCCCGGCTCCACGAGGTCGAACATCACGAGATCCCCCTTCGCGCCGGCGAACGGCCGCGCCGCGCCGCCCGGGGCGGAGACCGTCAGAGCCCCGTAGTCGCGAATCCGATCGACCGCGAGCCCGCCGAGCGCCTTGGGCGGGTTCGCCCGCAAGGAGGCCATGATCTCACGCATCCGGTCCATGCCGGCCGCGCCCGGCAGCGTGATCGCGATCTGCCGCTCGAGATGGCAGCCGTGCTCGATGAAGATCGTGTCGAGCCGCTCGTGGAGCGTCTGCCCGCGCGTTCGAAGCGCCGCGGTCAACTCGGCCAGAAGCAACGCGGCCACGCTCGCGTCCTTGTCGCGGACGTGCGTGCCGGCGAGATAACCGTGCGATTCCTCGCAGCCGAAGACGAACCGCTCCGGGCCCTGGGCGTCGATCGCCTGGCCGATCCACTTGAAGCCCACCTGCAGCGTGTCGACCGCCGTCGCGCCGGCGGCCTCGGCGATCCGGCGGACCAGGCCCGTGGTCACGAGCGTCGTGATGACGAGGTCGGTCGGGGCGAGAATCCCCCGCTGTCGCCGGCCCGACAGGACCTGGTCGGTGAGGAGCGCCGCGATCTGATTGCCGGTGAACGTCTCCCAGGCAGCACCATCCGCCAGTGACAGCGGCGCGGCCGCGCCGAGCCGGTCGCAGTCGGGGTCGCTCGCCAGCACGAGGTCGTCGCCCCGGGCCCGCGCCTCGGCGATGGCCCCGGTGAGCACGGCCGGATTCTCCGGGTTGGCGACGTGGCCGGGGACGTTCGGGAAGTCGCCGTCCGGCGCCTCCTGGGGACCGTAGAGCCGGAGCGAACCAAAGCCCGCGCCGCGGAGCACCGGCACGACGGCGCTCGCGCCGACGCCGTGCAGCGGCGTGTAGAGGATCGAGACGGCCCGCGGGCCCGGCGTCGATTGCCGCAAGACAGCCGCGACGAACGCCGGGTCGATCTCCTCCTCGACGAAGCGGACCCGGCCGTCGGCGACGCCCGCGTCGAACGGCTCGCGACGGACGGCGTCGCACCGCATGACGCGGTCGATGATCCCCTTGTCGTGCGGCGGCAGCACCTGCACGCCGCCGGCCCAGTAGACCTTCACGGCGTTGTCGCTCGGCGGGTTGTGGCTGGCGGTCACCATGATCCCGCAGGTGCTCGCCGTGTGACGGACGGCGAAGGAGAGCTCGGGCGTGCTGCGGAACCCGCGCAGGAAGAAGATGCGGAAGCCCGCCGCGAGCAGCACCTCGGCGCAGAGCTTGGCGAAGTGCTCGGAGCGGTGGCGGGTGTCGTAGGCGATCGCGCAGGAGGCCTCGGCGCCCGCCGGCAGGATGCTCCGCACGTAGTCGGCGAGGCCCTGGGCGCTCTCGCCGATCGTGCGGTCGTTGATCGCGTTGGAGCCGACCGGATACATCTTGCCGCGGCGGCCGCCGGTGCCGAAGGGGATCACCGTCCAGTAGGCGTCGTCGAGTTCCTTCCAGAGGTGGGGCTCGGAGGCGGCGCGGTCGAGCCGCTCGGCGAGCGTGGCGGCAAACTCGGCATACCGCGGCTCCGTGAGCCAGTCGCGGATCGTCGTCGCCGAATGCTCGGTCAGGAGCCCCGCGGCGCGGGCCGCGTCGACGGCGGCCAGCCGTGTGGAAAGAGCGTCCGAGACCGGTTCTGGAGACGAGGCGGGCATGGGGGCGACTTCCGAGATGCATGATGGAGGAAACGGATGCAGCTTGCCGGCCCTCCGGCCGCCGGCAACCTCGGGCGGATTTATACTCGCGGCCCGCCGAACTCGCACCCTGTGATCAGCGCAGTGGCGGGCGTCTCGCTTGACGCCTCTGGCGATGACAGATATCTTCCAACGGAGGGGTTGGGCCTGGAAAAAACAGGGGGATCGCATGTGGGAATCGCATGTGATGGCCCGTTGCCACGGTGAGCTGCCGGCAGCGACGTATTCCTGAGAGCAGAGGAGCAGTTCCATGACACGAGATAGTTTTGGTCGTGCGCGAAGCGGCCGTTCCTTCCGCGGCTTCACGCTCGTCGAGCTGCTGGTCGTCATCGCGATCATCGGCACGCTCGTCGGTCTGCTCTTGCCGGCCGTGCAGTCGGCCCGAGAGAGCGCCCGTCGGGCGGCGTGCTCGAACAAGCTCAAGCAACTCGGCCTGGCAATGCACAACTTCCTCTCGGCGAGACAGTCGTTCCCGTCCAACCGCTGGTCACCCAATCCGGGCACGTCGTGGAACAACTGGGAGACACTGAGCGCCCAGTACGCCATCCTGCCCTTCCTGGAGGAGACGTCGCTCTACGAGAGGATCAACGCGACGCTCTCGGCATCCAACTCGAGCGGCATGTACGCGTTGATCCGCAGCCGCGTGCCCGCCTTCGGCTGTCCGTCCGACGCCACGTCCGGTTCGTTTTGGGGTCCGTCGAACTACGCCTGGTGCGTGGGCAGCGGTGTCTACGCCATTCCCAATCGCACCCAGGCGACCGGCTTCATGCACGTGGAAGCGCGCGGCAGCAACAACACCAGCGGCAGCCCGCGGACGGAGCCGGTCGCGTCGTGGCCGGGCTTCGAACCGAGCGATTTCACCGACGGCATGAGCAACACGATCATGGCCTCGGAGATCCTGCAGGGGAACGGCACGGGATCCGGGGCGCCCGCACTGTTTCCGCAGAATATGGTGATCGGCACGACCGACGCCTACTCCACGATCGCCAATCGGGATTTCCCATCGGCCTCCGACATCGCGAACATGGGTAGCGCCACGAAGGCGGCGACGACATGGCACGGTCAGAACGGCGGCCAGTGGGGCTGGCATGGGGCGTACGCGTCGACCTTCAACGCCGCCGCACCACCGAACTGGGAGAATCCCTCCGGCGGCAACAGCTCGCCGGGCCAGATGTACGACGGGACGTGGGGCGTGTTTCCGCCGCGGAGTCGGCACCCCGGGGCCGTCAACGCCATGCTCGTGGACGGAGCGACGATCACGCTCTCCGACTCGATCGACCCGACCACGTTCCAGCGGCTCGCCAACCGCAGGGACGGGCAGAAAGTCTCGGTGCCCTGAGCCATGAAGCCATCCCTCCGTGTTTGCCGTAGGGCGTTCGTGCTGGTGGCCCTGTCCGCCTTCGTCGGCTGCAATGCCACGACTCCGAATCGCGTGCTGCAATACACGCCCGATCCGGTAGCCGAGGCCCGGGCCATGGTGCAGGCCTATGCCAACGGGCAGCCGCTTGGCAGCGAGATGGACGTCTACGACGACCTGGTCGCCCGGGTGACGGCGAAAGACGCCGCCAAGGGAGAGAAGCTCGCGGGGTACCTCGGCGAGGTCAGGAAGAAGCGGTCTCCGGACGCGGCCGCCGCGAAGAAGTTCCTCGCCGATTTCTAGTCGGCCGTGGAAACAGCCCTCGCGGGACTGTTTTCAGCATGGCGGCTGACGGAGAGCCCGGGTTGTTCGCCGGGCGCCACCGCTGTCTCCATCCGCGGACCGCCGGCCCTCTTCGAAACGGCGGGCCGTCTTATACTCGGATCTCCTCCATGGATCCGCAGCCTTGTCCGACGCCCCCGCCGATAGCCTGATCGTCAGTGTCTCGGGGCTGCGCGGGATCGTCGGCGGGAGCCTCACGGCCGACGTCGCCGCCCGCTATGCCGCCGCCTTCGCCGCGACGCTGCCGCCGGGACCGATCGTCGTCGGCCGCGACGGCCGGGTGACCGGGCCGCTCCTGCGAGACGCGATCCTCGGGGAACTCACGGCCGCCGGCCGCGCATGTATCGATTGCGGCATCGCCGCCACGCCGACGGTCGGCATCGTCGTCCAGGAGGAGCGGGCGGTCGGCGGCATCCAGATTTCGGCGAGCCACAACCCCGCCCCGTACAACGGCCTGAAACTCTTCTCGGCCGCGGGCCGCGTGCTGCCCGCCGCCGCCGGTGCCGGCGTGCTCGAGCGGTTTCGTGGTGCCGCCGCGGCGCCGGCGAGTGGCCCGCGCGGCAGCGTCCGCACGGCCGACGGCACTGCCGCCCACGTGGCCAGGGTCCTCCAGACCGTCGACGTCGCGGCCATCCGCCGCCGCCGGCCGCGGGTCTGGCTCGACGCCTGTCATGGTGCCGGAAGCCGCGCGGCGGTGCCGCTGCTCGAGCAGCTCGGCTGCGAAGTGGTGCTCGAGGGAGGCGAGCCCGACGGTCGCTTCGAGCATCCACCTGAACCCACGGCCGAGCATCTGGCCGGCATGCTGCCGCGGATCCGATCACAGCACGCAGCAGTCGGCTTCTTTCAAGACCCCGACGCCGACCGGCTGGCGATCGCGACGGCCGACGGCCGGTTCATCGGCGAGGAGGCCACGCTCGCGCTCGCCGTGGAGGCTGTGCTCGCCAAGACGCCGGGGCCGATCTGCGTCAATTGCTCGACGAGCGGCATGGCCGCTCTGATCGCGGCCCGCCGCGGCGCCGCCTGCCACGTCGCGGCGGTGGGCGAGGCCAACGTCGTCGATGGGATGCTGGCCACCGGCGCCGTGCTCGGTGGCGAGGGCAACGGCGGCGTCATCGACCCGCGGGTCGTGCTGGTGCGGGACAGCCTCGTGGCGATGGCGCTCGTGCTCGAACTGATGTGCACCGGCCCGGAGACCGGGCTCACGAGCGTCGCCGACCTCGCGGCCGGACTGCCACCGCTCGTGATGCGCAAGGCGAAGGTCACGCTGTCGGAGCGGACTCGCGGCCCCGGGCTCGCCGCGGCGCTCGATCGCGTGGCCGCGACGTTTGCCGGCGCGCGAATCAGCCGGCTCGACGGCCTGCGGCTCGACTGGGACGGCGGCTGGCTGCTCGTGCGGTCGAGCAACACCGAGCCGATCGTGCGGATCGTCGCCGAGGCCGCCGACCCTCGGGCTGTCGAGGAGGCGATCCTCCGGGCGACCGCAGCGATCGCCGAGTCCGGCGCCCCGGCCGGGCCTGGTTGACGCCACGCCGCCGCCGGGTCACCATCGCACGGCACTCCCTCGAAAGGATCTCTCCATGCGTGCCTGCCGCATCCTCGTCGTCTCCCTCGCCCTGGCTCTGTTCCCCGGCCTCTCGGCGTCCGCCGCCGAGCCGGCCCGCCGTCCCAACATCCTCTTCATCTTCACCGACGACCATGCGCAGCACGCGCTCTCCTGCTACGGCTCGCGGGTGAACGTCACGCCGCATCTCGACCGGCTCGCCGCCGCCGGCGCCCGGTTCACGAACTCCTTCGTGACCAACTCGATCTGCACGCCGAGCCGCGCGACGCTGCTCACCGGCCAGTATTCCCACAAGAACGGCGTGCCGGTGTTCAACGCCTTCGACGGCGGCCGGGATCACGTCGCCAAGCGGCTGCAGGCCGGCGGCTACCACACCGGCGTCATCGGCAAGTGGCACCTCGGCAGCGATCCCACGGGCTTCGACCGCTGGATCGTGCTGCCCGGCCAGGGCGACTACTGGAATCCGACCTTTCTCGTGCCCGGCGGCAAACTCACGATCGAGGGCCACTGCACGGACATCACCGGCGACCTCGGCGTGGCCTTTCTCCGGAGCCGGCCGCGGGACAAGCCGTTCTTCCTCATGCTGCACCAGAAGGCGCCGCATCGCGGCTGGCAGCCGGACGACCGCAACCGGGCGAAGTTCGCCGGGAAGGTCTTCCCCGAGCCCGACACGCTCTTCGACACCTACGCGACCCGGCCGGCCGCGCTCCCCGAGAACGAGCAGACGATCGCCCGCGACCTGACCCGCGGCGACCTCAAGCTCGAACCGCCCGCGGAGCTCGCGGGCAAAGAGCGGCGGCAGTGGCTGTCGGCGAAGCCGATGCAGGTCGAGGTCGACGGCCGGACGCTCACCGGCGACGAGCTCGTCCGCTGGAAGTACCAGCGGTTCATGCAGGACTACCTCGCCTGCGTGCAGGGCGTCGACGACAACGTCGGCAAGGTGCTCGACGAGCTCGACCGGGAGGGGCTCGCCGACGACACGATCGTGATCTACACGACCGACAACGGCTGGTATCTGGGCGACCTGGGGCTGTACGACAAACGGTTCATGTACGAGCCCGGTCTGCGGGTGCCGCTGTTGGCCAGGGGGCCCGGCATCCGCGTGGGCATCACCCCCGACCAACCGGTCGCGAATATCGACCTCGCGCCGACGTTCCTGGATCTGGCCGGCCTGCCCGTGCCGGAGTCGATGCAGGGCCGTAGCGTCGCGCCGCTGCTCCGGGGCGAGCAGCCCGCCGACTGGCGGCGGAGCGTCTACTACCGCTATTACCACGACCCCGGCCACCACAACACGCGGGCCCATTGCGGCGTCCGCACCCCGACCCACAAGTTGATCCACTACTGGAAGGTGGGCGCGTACGAGCTCTACGACCTCCGCACCGACCCGACCGAGCAGCACAACCTTCTCTTCGACGAGGCCGAGGCGCGGACACCCGACGTGGCGGCCGTGTTCGCGGCGCTCAAAGACGAGCTCGAGCGGCTCAAGCGGGAATATGGCGACGACGATCGCTACGCCGACCCGGCCACGTGGCCGCCGGGCGCGGTCGATGGCGTGGGCGGCGACAAGCCGGCGCTCGGCCGCAAGACGGTCGCAGAGGCGATGGCCGCGTCGGTCACCGCGGGCTGACGTTCACTGCCGCAGGAGCACCTTCGAGCCTTGGCCGAGGATGTCGGCCAGGTCGTCGAGGTCGCGCTCCGACACGACGATGCTCGTGGCGGGAACGGTGTCTTCGGAGACGGCAGCCGGATCGGGGACCGCCTCGATGACCAGCCCGCCCGCCAACGCGATGGTCCGGCGGGACACCGCACCCGGGCCGACCGGCTGTGACCATGCGGCCTGCACGGTGCCGTCCGCCGCCTCGCCGCGGCCGTCGCCCTGCACGGCCAGGACCGGCACTGCCGTGCCGACGTGGTCGCGCAGGCCCCGCCCCACGACCACGGCAAAACTACCGGCGTAGCTGCCGCCGATCCGCAGGCTCAGCCGCCGTCGCGAGACGCTCACGACGGCGTCGAAGGGGCCGCGGACGACCTTCAGGTACTCGCCCTGGATCAGCCGCTCCGGATCGGCGACGCCATTGATCTTGGCCAGCAACTGCCACGGCACCGCCAGCGGCGCGGCGATGGACTGGAGCGTCTCGCCCTGAGCGACGACGTGCGGGGGCAGGAGCAGATCCTGCTGCGAGTAGACGACCGTGCCGGCCAGTTGACCAAGCAGGTCATCGAGCCGCTGGCTCTCCTCGAGGCCCAGCGAGGGGTCGTCATGCCAGGCCGACAGCACCGCCAGCGCCTCGGCGTAGCGTCCGGCGGCGAGCTTGTCATGGGCGTCGGCCCAGGCGGACGCGAAGGCAGTGGCGGCGCCCGCGGGTTCCGTCGGGGCGGCCATGGTGAACGATGCGGCCGGCGGGGGGGGGAGCGCCGCCGGGGGCTCGACTCCGACGCCGGCGTCGGAGACTGCCGGCGGCAGGCCGATGGGTGGCGACTGTCCGGGCGGCGGAGTCAGCATCCTGTCGGGGCCGACCTGCTCGGCGACCGGGGGCGGCGCCGCTGCGGCGCTCAGGTAGGTGGGAGCCGCCGCGACCTCGGTTGCCGGGGGGCCGCTCGGAGCGACTGCCGAAGGTGCCGGCGGGGCGGTCTGTGGCACCGCTGTCGGCACGCCAGGGGAAAGGGCGATTTGGGGGGGCTGCGGGGTCGCGGGGGCGGCGGGAATCTCGACCTGGGGTGCGAACGCCGGAGCGGCGGCGAGTTCACTGTTGGTGCCGGCTGCCGGAGTTCCGGCGGGAGTGGTGGCGGGCCCCTTGCTCACGACCGACCACGCTCCGTAGAGAATCGTGCCCAGTAGCACGAGCACGACCAACGGCTTGAGCGACTCCGACGTGTCGTCGTCGCGGTCGCGTCGTTCGCGGGACTTCGACCGGTTGGCCATAGGTGGGGGCTCCACGAGGAAGCATCTGCGGCACGCTGCCGGGCGGCGGTCGCGGGGCAGGCCGGCACCGCTCAGCGGTCACCAAGAGAAAGCGAGGGGGGATGGTAGGGAAGCGGGAATGCCGGTGCCAGACCGCTTGCACGGGGAAAAATGGCCCGGCAGGATCGCCTCGCGCGGGGGTGATGGCGTATAGTCACGGGGCCGCGGTGGGCGCGGCCCGCCCGGGCCTCCGTGGCAGGAGCCTCCGTGGCGGGAGCCTTCGTCGCGGGAGCCTTCGTCGCGGGAGGAAGAGCACATGCATCGCGAGTCGGTCGACCAGATGCGGGTTCGCGACGTCGTGGCGGTAATCCTCGCTGGCGGCAAGGGCGCCCGCCTCGACCCGCTGACCCGCGATCGGGCGAAGCCGGCCGTCCCGTTCGGCGGCAACTATCGCATCGTCGACTTCGCCCTCTCCAACTGCCTCAACAGCGGCTTGCGCCGGGTGCTGCTCCTCACGCAGTACAAGGCCAGCAGCCTCGACCGACACATCCACGTCGGGTGGCACCGGTTTTTCTGCCGCGACCTGGGGGAGTTTCTCGACATCCTGCCGCCGCAGCAGCGGGTCGACGAGAACTGGTACCTCGGCACCGCCGACGCCGTCTACCAAAACATCTACTCGCTCGAGATGGCGGCGCCGCGGCTGGTCGTCGTGCTCGCGGGGGACCACATCTACAAGATGAACTACCAGCGGCTCATCGACGCCCACGAGTCGAGCGGGGCCGACGTGACGATCGGGGCGCTGCCCGTGCCCGTGGCCACGGCGCGGGAGTTCGGCACGATGGAAGTGGACGGCTCGGGCCGCGTGCGGGCCTTCCGCGAGAAGGTGGCCGATCCGCCGACGATTCCCGGCCAGAACGATCTCTGCCTGGCGTCGATGGGCATCTACTGCTTCTCGACCAAGTTCCTGCTCGAGCAGCTCAAGCACGACGCGCACGACCGCGGCAGCCGGCATGACTTCGGCCACGACCTGCTGCCCGCGGTGATCGCCACGCACGACGTGCACGCCTTCCCCTTCCGCGACGAAAACCGCAAACGCGACGCCTACTGGCGCGACGTGGGAACCATCGACGCCTATTACGAGGCGAACATGGATCTCATCGACGTCGACCCGCAACTCAACCTCTACGACGAGCAGTGGCCGATCCGCACGCACTACCCGGCCTACCCGCCGCCGAAGTTCGTCTTCTCGGGAGAGGGGCCGTCGGCGCGCCGTGGTGAGGCCACCGACAGCCTGGTCTGTCCCGGCGCGATCGTGTCGGGCGGTCGCGTGTCCCGTTCGATCATCGGCCCGGGCGTGCGGGTCAACAGCTTCGCGAGGGTCGACGAGAGCATCCTCTTCGAGGGCGTCGACATCGGCCGGCATGCCCGGGTGCGTCGTGCCATCATCGACAAGGGCGTCCGGGTGCCGGCGGGCATGTCGATCGGCTTCAATCCCGAGGAGGACGCCGCGCGGGGCTTGACGGTTTCGCCCGGAGGCGTGACCGTGGTCGCCAAGGGCCAGTCCCTGGCCGACATCCCGTTGGCCGCGTCCGTCGGCTGATCCTCACCCCCGCCTGCCATGCCCAAGCGCAATCTCTTCGTGCTGCTCGTGATGATCGCGGCCGGCGGCATCGCCTGGCTCGCGCGGGAGCACACGCGGCACGGCCGCCGCTTCGGGGAGGTGCTCGCGGCCATCGACGGCGCGTACATCGAGCCGGTCGATCGGCAGGCGCTCTTCGACGCGGCCATGGAAGGCGTATTCTCGAGGCTGGATGAGCACTCGGCGCTCGTGACCGGCGCCGGCCGGCGCCGGCTCGAGGCGGCGCTCGACCAGGAGTTTGGCGGCGTGGGGCTGGAACTGGCCGAGCACGCCGCGAGCCGTGAACTCGAGGTGGTCAGCCCCGTGTTCGGCTCTCCCGCCTGGCGGGCCGGCATCGCGGCCGGCGACCGGATCCTCGCCATCGACGGGAGCGCGACCCGGGAGATGCCGCTGCCCGAGGCGCTGCGCCGGCTGCGGGGCGCGACGGGCACGTCCGTGGCGATCGTCGTCGACGCCGCCGCGGACGAGCCACACGAGCCGCGGCCACGCCGGGCGCTGACGCTCGTCCGGGAGGTGGTGCGCACGGAGAGCGTGCTCGGCGACCGGCGCCGGGCCGACGGCTCGTGGGACTGGGAGGTCGAGGGCGAGCCGGGCACGTGGCTCGTCCGGATCACGAGCTTCGGCGATCGCACGGTCGAGGAACTGCGGCGGGCCCTCGATGCGATATCCGACCGCCGGGCCGCCGCCGGCGCGGCGGCCGCAGGCCTCGTCATTGACCTGCGGGGGAATGCCGGCGGACTGTTGTCGGCCGCGGTGGACGCCTGCGATCTCCTGCTCGACGACGGCGTGATCGTGTCGACCCGCGGCCGGGCGGCGGCGGCGGCGGGCGATGTCGCCGTCGACGTCAGGCGGGCCGGCCGCGGCGCCGCGCTCGCCGGCACGCCGATCGCGGTGTTGGTGGACGGTCTGACGGCCAGCGCCGCGGAGGTCATGGCCGCGTGCCTGCAGGATCATGGTCGGGCGGTGGTCGTCGGCAGCCGCACGTTCGGCAAGGGGACCGTGCAGTCGCTCCTGCCGCTCTCAGACGGCAGCGGCTTGGTGAAGCTGACGACGTCCGAATACCTCCGCCCGAGCCGGGCGAACATCCATCGACGGGCCGACGACGACGCCTCCGCGACCTGGGGTGTGTCGCCCGATGCGGGCTGCGAGATCATGCCCACCGGCCGGCAGATCGAGCTCGCCAGGCAGTGGCGGAGAACCCGCGACGCCGTCCCGCCTGTCGGCCGCAGCCTGTCCGTCGCCGTCGCGACGCATGCGGCACTTCCCCGGCAGGTGGACATGACGCTGGCGCTGGCCATCGACCGCCTGCGGCCGCGGGGCGAGTCCGACCGCCCGACGTCCGCGGAGCCGGTGGCCGATGCTCCGGCGGGCGAACAGGTCACGACACGCCCCTGATCTCCGCCGCCAGAAAGAAGCTGCCGGCCACACAGATGAGGCCGCGCGAGGTGGCGAGTGCCCGGGCCCGCCGAAAGGCTTCGGCCGGCGCCGTCGCCACTTCCGGTGCCGGCAGACCCGCCCGGCGGCAGGCCTCCACCAGCCGCGGCACCGTGGCGGCCCGGGGGTTGGTCGCATAGCGGGTGACGACGACGTGGTCGAACACGCCGCGAGCGGCCGCCAGCATCAGGTCGATCTGCTTGTCGGCGCTGGCCGCGAAGAGGAGCACCGCGGGCCGATGCGCCCGCACGGCTGGACGGATCGTCTCCACCAGCGACTCCATCGAGGCGACGTTGTGCGCCGCATCGAGGATGACCAGCGGACGAGTGCCGATCCGCTCGATCCGGGCCGGCAGGCTCACCGACTCGAGCCCGGCCGCCACGGCCCGCGCGGGAACGGCGACGCCACGCGCCGACAGCACACGCGCCGCCATCACCACGAGCGCCGCATTCACCGCCTGGTGCGGTCCCCGCATGCCGAGCGGGTACACGAGCGGGTGCCCGCCGTCCGGATCGCCCACGGTCACGGCGACCCTGCCGGCGGCGAGGGAATCGGTGGTTCCCGCCTCGGGCGGCAGCGGTTCCGCGGTGAAGTCGCGGCCGAGTTGGAGGAGGGGCGCCCGGCGGCGGGCCGCGGTCGCCACGATCACCCGTCGTGCCGCCGGGTGGACGGCCGCCGAGATCACCGGGCAGCCCCGCTTGATGATGCCCGCCTTCTCCGCGGCGATGCGGCCGATCGTGCCGCCGAGGAGGTGCATGTGGTCGAGGCTGATGCTCGTGATGATCGAGAGCACCGGCCGCGAGACGTTGGTGGCGTCGAGCCGCCCGCCCAACCCTGTCTCGAGCACGGCGAGATCGACCCGGGCCTGCGCGAAGTGCACGAAGGCGACGGCCGTCAGCACCTCGAACCAGGTCGGCCCGTCGGCACCCCGGCGGGCAGCCGCCCGGTCCATCCGCTCGACCGCCGGGATCACTTCCGCGAACGCCCGCACGAGCGCGGCGGACGAGATCGGCCGACCCGCAACGCAGATCCTTTCCTCGAGGGAGTCGACGTGTGGCGACATGTAGCGGCCGACGCGATGGCCGGCGGCCTCGAGGGCCGCCGCCAGCATCGCCACCGTCGACCCCTTGCCCTTGGTGCCCGCCACGTGCACGACCGGCACGTGGCGATGCGGATTGTCCAGACCTGCGAGCAGCCGCCGCATCCGCGCCAGGCCGAAGGTGCCCGGGGTGGCCGAGGCGGGCATGCACCGCTCGAAGTTGATCCGCCGGTCGAGCCAGGCGAGGGCCGAGGTTCTTGTCAGCCGCTCTCCGCGTGGACCGGGCATCTTGCTCAGATTCTCCAGACGGCGACTCTCCGGGCGGCTCCCGGGAGGGATCGGCCGCCGCCGACGGACCGGACAGTGTACCGCCGCACCGGTCTCCGTCCCCGAAAGCGGGCTTGACCACGCGGGACCGTTTCCAGACCCTCCCCCGACTTCCGGCGGCAATCCAGCCGCTGTGCCCGACGCCGCGGCCGAGAGTCCGCGACCGCCCATGAAACCGTCGCCACCACGTCTGAGGCCGGGCCCGCGCCAGTCGCGCGGCATCGCCGCCGGTGCCCGTCTCGCGGGATTGTGTCTGCTCCTCGGGGCCGCGAGCATCGACGCCCAGGAAGTCCTGCCGGTGCCGGCCGCAGCGCCGGGAACGGGCACAGCGGAGGCTCAGACGCCGCCCCTGCCGACGGTTGGCGAGCCGCCGCCGATGTACATCGCCGATCCACAGTCCGCGGACGGCTTCGTGGGCATTCCTGTCGGTACCGCCGCGGAGATCCTTCCCGACTGGCCCCGCTGGTTCGCCGGCGCGACCGGCCTCGTCATGACCCGCACGCTCCCCACCGGCGCCGCCACCATGCAGCCGCTCGGAGGCACCCAGCTCTCCACCGCCGACGCCGACGCGACCTGGTCCGGGGGTGTCGATCTGCACGTGGGCCGCTGGTTCGGCCCCCGGCAGAAAAACGCGGTCGAGTTCATCTATTGGGGCGTCTACGGCATCGGCACCTCGGCAACGGCGACGGCGAGCCCTCCGGCGATCGACGCGATCCCGCAGGCGCCGGGCGTGACGATCGCCGGCACGCCCGCCTCCGCCTATCTCTCCGACGCCGGAGGCCAGACGATCGCCCGCTCGGATCTCGTCAACGACGTGGAGATCAACTGGCTCTACTCGCTCTGGGAGCGGCCCGAGTTCCTCTCACGCGATCCGGCCGCCCCGAGCCGGCGGGTGAACCTCATGTGGCTGGCCGGCTTCCGCTTCTTCCAGGTCGAGGACGTGCTGACGCTGACGAGCTTCCCGGGCGGCGGCGCCCCGGGGCAGCTCGACCTCGGCGTGGCGACCAACAACAACCTCTACGGCGCCCAGGTGGGGGCGAAGTTCGACTGGCGGCTCCTGCCGCCGCTGCGGTTCACCGCCGTGCCGAAGTTCATGATCGCCGGCAACTCGATCACGAACACCACGACGCTCGAAAACGCCTCGGGCACTCAGGCGACCTTCGCCTCGGGCGCCCCGGTGAGCGTGCACTCGACGCTCGGCGTCTTCTCGTGGCTCGGCTCGGTGGATACGGGCCTGGCCTGGGACGTGACCGACCGCTGGTCGCTCTCGATGGGCTATCGCGTCGTGGGCGTGGGCAACATCGCGCAGGCGGATGGCCAGTGGCCGATGCTGATCACCAACGCCTCGTCGCTGCCGGGCCTCACGGCCGGCTCGAGCACGATCATCCACGGCGGCTTCGCGGGCTTCGAAGGCCGCTGGTGACGGACGCCGGGGATTGCCGGGCCGCCGGGGTTGCCCGTGCCCCCTCGCCGGACGTTCGCGTCAGCCCTCCAGGCTTCCGCTCACTGCGGTGAAAGCTGCGCTGCGCCATCCTGGCTGCGCTTGCTTTCACAGCCCGCTCGAGGGCACGGGCAACCCCTCGTGATCACTCGCAGGAGGCGGTCAGCAGTTTGGCGGCATTGTCGGAAACCTGCGTCGCATGGATGCGACGCTCTAGCACCAGCGGGCGGAGGCCCGCCAAGGGAAAACGACAGGATGTCGTGTTTCCCGTGCGGACACCTGCGCTTGCTTTCACAGCCCGCTCGAGGGCACGGGCAACCCCTCGTGATCACTCGCAGGAGGCGGTCAGCAGTTTGGCGGCATTGTCGGAAACCTGCGTCGCATGGATGCGACGCTCTAGCACCAGCGGGCGGAGGCCCGCCAAGGGAAAACGACAGGATGTCGTGTTTCCCGTGCGGACACCTGCGCTTGCTTTCACAGCCCGCTCGAGGGCACGGGCAACCCCT
>Ga0255182_1000454_pt1 | contig 28192 bp, 26 predicted proteins | sample Atl_UVDOM_RepA_8_FD_188420 | JGI IMG/M metagenome (GOLD analysis project Ga0255182, IMG submission 188420) | Freshwater microbial communities from Altamaha River, Georgia, United States - Atl_UVDOM_RepA_8d | ecosystem: Environmental > Aquatic > Freshwater > River | place: USA: Georgia...
GTGACAGCACCCGGTGCGGCTGGCAGGCGGCCACCACCGCCTCGACGATCTGCAGCGCCAGCGCCTCGTCCTGCATCAGGGCCGAACCGGCCCATTGGTTGCAGACCTTCTTGGCCGGGCAACCCATGTTGATGTCGATGATCTGGGCGCCGCGGTCGATGTTGTACGCGGCAGCCTCGGCCATCATGGCCGGCTCGGTGCCGGCGATCTGCACCGCGATCGGCCCCGGTTCGCCCTCGTGGTTGGCGCGGCGACTCGTCTTGAGCGTGTGCCACAGGTCCTTGCGCGAGGTCACCATCTCGCTGACCGCATGGCCCGCGCCAAACTGGCGACAGAGCTGGCGAAACGGCCGGTCCGTCACCCCCGCCATGGGGGCGACGAACAGCGCGTTCGGCAGGGTGTAGGGGCCGATCTGCATGAGGTGGGAAATAGGGGGGCTGCTGAAAAAGGAGGCACGATTGTAATTGCCCAAAATTTCAGCAAATGAAAGGTTTTTGTGGTAGGCGAGTCAGCCTGGAACGGCCCGCATGCCCCCGGGTGCGTCCGTGCATGAACCGCCCGCTACACTGCCCCGCATGGAAGCCTGGATGACCTCACTGCTGCAGACGCTGGCCCTGCCGCAATTCGGCCTCAGCACGGTGTTTGTCGTGGCTTTCGTCTCGGCCACCTTGCTGCCCATGGGCTCGGAGCCGGCGGTGTTCGGGCTGGTCAAGCTCAACCCGGACCTGTTTTGGCCGGCTGTGCTGGTGGCCACGGCGGGCAACACCCTGGGCGGTGTGGTGAGCTGGTGGATGGGCTGGGGCGCACACCAGGCCGTGGACCGCTGGCGGCATTCGCCCACACACATCAAGGCGCTGTCATGGCTTGAACGCCTGGGGCCCAAGGCCTGTCTGCTGAGCTGGCTGCCGGCCGTGGGCGATCCGCTGTGCGCGGTGGCCGGCTGGCTCAAGATGCCGCTGTGGCCCTGCATGGTCTACATGGCGATTGGCAAGTTCGCCCGCTATGTCGTGATGACCGCTGCCCTGCTCTGGGTGTTTCCAGGCCAGCTCTGAAGCTCCGCCCAATCAGACGTTGAAGAGGAAGTTCATCACGTCGCCGTCCTTGACGACATATTCCTTGCCTTCGGCGCGCATCTTGCCCGCGTCCTTTGCGCCCTGTTCGCCCTGGTAGGCGATGAAGTCGTCGTAGGCAATGGTCTGGGCGCGGATGAAGCCACGCTCGAAGTCGCCGTGGATCACGCCCGCGGCCTGCGGTGCGGTGTCGCCAATATGGATGGTCCAGGCGCGCACTTCCTTCACACCGGCGGTGAAGTAGGTCTGCAGGCCCAGCAGCTTGAAGGCCGCGCGGATCAGACGGTTGAGGCCCGGTTCGGTCTGGCCCATTTCTTCGAGGAAGAGCGCCTTGTCCTCGTCGCTCATTTCGGCCATGTCGGCTTCCATCTTGGCGCAGATCGCCACCACGGGCGCGTTCTGCCCCTCGGCGTATTCCTTCAGACGGTCCAGCAGCGGGTTGTTCTCGAAGCCGTCTTCGCTCACATTGCCCACGAACATGGCGCGCTTGGCCGTGATCAGGCACAAGGGCTTGAGCAGGGCACGCTCCTGATCGCTCAGGTCGAGGGTGCGCACCGGCTTGCCCTGGTCGAGCACAGCCTGCACCTTGGTGAGCAGCTGCACCAGCGCCGCGGCTTCCTTGTCATTGCCGCTCTTGGCGGCCTTGGTGTAGCGCTGCAGGCCTTTCTCCACCGTGCCGAGGTCGGCCAGGCAGAGTTCGGTCTGGATGACCTCGATGTCGGCGATCGGGTCGACCTTGCCGGCCACGTGGATCACGTTCGGGTCTTCGAAGCAGCGCACCACGTTGACGATGGCATCGGTCTCGCGGATGTGGGCCAGGAACTGGTTGCCCAGGCCTTCACCCTTGGAGGCGCCGGCCACCAGACCGGCGATGTCCACGAACTCGACGATGGCCGGCACGATACGCTCGGGGTTGATGATCCTGGCCAGCTCATTCAGGCGTGGATCGGGAACTTCCACCACGCCGGTGTTGGGCTCGATGGTGCAAAAAGGGTAATTCTCGGCCGCAATGCCGGCCTTGGTCAGGGCGTTGAAGAGGGTGGACTTGCCGACGTTGGGCAGGCCGACGATGCCGCACTTGAGAGACATGGAATTTCCTTTGGAATCGGGGAGCCACCACTGCCAAGGCCTGCACTCGGCGCATCACATGGCCCCTGGCGGTGGGTGACCAGCAGGGGCGTCGTGAGGGCCGGCAAAGGCCCGTTCCAGGGAACATGGAACGGGTTTTTGCGGGTGGAGAAATGCCCTTGATTGTACCGGCCGACATCACCGGGCCGACATCTGCGGGCCGGCAGGTCGCCTGTCGTAAGACGCCCGCCCTTCGCCAGCTAAGCGGTCGAGCACCGCGCCCTGGCTGGCGCTGGCGGCGTTGCGCGCAAACTTGGCCAGCACGCCCCGGGTGTAACGCGGCGCCGGCTGCTGCCAGGCCGCACGCCGGCGCGCGAGTTCCTCGTCAGGGACATGCAGTTGCAGCAGCAGCTGGTGCGCGTCGATGGTGATGCGGTCGCCTTCCTGCACCAGCGCAATCGTGCCCCCCTCAAACGCTTCGGGCGCCACATGGCCGACCACCATGCCCCAGGTGCCGCCCGAGAAACGCCCGTCGGTGATCAGGCCCACGCTCTCGCCCAGGCCCTGGCCGATCAGGGCGCCGGTGGGGGCCAGCATTTCGGGCATGCCGGGCCCGCCCTTGGGGCCGAGGTAGCGCAGCACCATCACATCGCCCGCATGGATCCTCCCTTCCATGATGGCAGCCAGGGCCGACTGCTCGTCGTCGAACACGCGCGCCGGACCGGTGATGACCGGGTTTTTCAGGCCGGTAATCTTGGCCACGCTGCCCTCGGGGCTGAGGTTGCCCTTGAGGATGGCCAGATGCCCCTTGGCGTACAGGGCACGGTCGACCGGCCGGATGACCTGCTGATCGGCGCGCAGCGGCGGCACCTCGGCCAGGTTCTCGGCCACGGTCTTGCCGGTGATGGTCATGCAGTCACCGTGCAGCAGGCCGGCGTCAAGCAGCACCTTCATCACGGCCGGGATGCCGCCGGCGCGGTGCAGGTCGATCGCCATGTACTGGCCGCTGGGCTTGAGGTCGCAGATGACCGGGATCTTCTGGCGCATGCGCTCGAAATCGTCGATCGTCCATTCGACCCCGGCGCAATGGGCAATCGCCAGGTAATGCAGCACCGCATTGGTCGACCCCCCCAGGGCCATGATGACGGCCACGGCGTTTTCAATCGACTTGCGCGTCACGATGTCGCGCGGCTTGAGGTCCTTGTCGACCGCCTGCACCAGCATGCCGGCGGCGCGCCTGACGCTCTCGACCACCTCACTCTCGACGTTGGCCATGGTCGAGGCATACGGCAGGCTCATGCCCAGGGCCTCAAACGATGAGCTCATGGTGTTGGCGGTGTACATGCCGCCGCAGGAGCCACTGCCGGGAATGGCGCGGCGCTCGATCTCGCAGAAGTCCTGCTCGCTCATCTTGCCGGCGCTGAACTGGCCCACCGCCTCGAACACGCTGACGATGTTGAGCTGCTGGCCCTTGTATTCGCCCGGCAGGATGGTGCCGCCGTAGATGTAGACCGCCGGCACATTGGCGCGCAGCATGCCCATCATGCCGCCCGGCATGTTCTTGTCGCAGCCACCGATCACCATCACGCCGTCCATCCACTGGCCGCCGACGCAGGTCTCGACGCAGTCGGCAATCACCTCGCGCGAGACCAGCGAATACTTCATGCCCTCGGTGCCCATGGCCATGCCGTCCGAGATGGTGGGAGTGCCGAAGATCTGCGGGTTGGCGCCGGCCTCCTTGAGCGCCTGCACCGCCGCATCGGCCAGGCGCTGCAGCCCGGAATTGCAGGGCGTGATCGTCGAATGGCCATTGGCCACGCCGATCATGGGCTTGCCGAAGTCGCCCGGCTGGTAGCCCATGCCGTAGTACATCGAGCGGTTGGGGGCGCGTGCCACGCCTTCGGTGATGTTGCGGGAGCGGCGGTTGGAAGTGCTCATGGTCGGCTCGTGTCGTTCAGGGTGAATGGACGGATGTGGCTGCGGCCCTCTCGCGCACCAAATTCGGCACAACGAATCCGGCGCAACGGATCAGGCGCAGCACGTCGGCGGCAATCAGTGTAGACAGGAAGCCGCCCGGCGGTGGCGCCCGGCCGATTCACCACAGGCGCCGCAGGGCTGCCACCAGTCTGCCCCCCGGCCCCTCAGACCATCGGCCAGCGCCGGGCCTGGGCGAGCAGGTGCTCGCGAAACACGCGTGCAATCGGCGAGAGCTGCTTGGCGCGCGGATGCACCACATGCCACTGCGAACGGATCGGCATGCCGGTCACCGGCAGCAGGCACAATTCGCGCCCCAGGTCCTCGGGCTTGAGGGCGTGGCGCGAGAGCACCGCCACGCCCAGGTGACCGGCCACGCCCTCCTTGATGGCCTCGTTGCTGCCCAGCTCCAGCCAGGTACGGGGTTCAAAACCCTGCGACTCGAAAAACCGGTCGGTCGCCAGGCGCGTGCCCGAACCCCGTTCACGCAGGATCAGCCGTTCACCCGCCAGGGCCTTGAGCGGCAACTGCTTTCGCCCGGCCAGCGGATGGTTCACCGGCGCAATCATGACCAGCGGGTTGTCCAGAAAGGTCTGGTCCTCCAGGTCGACATCGGCCGGCGGCATCGACATCACGTACAGGTCGTCACGGTTGTCACGCAGCCGCTGGACCACGCCATCGCGGTTGAGCACCTCCAGTGAAATGTCGATGCCCGGATGCAATTCACAGAAACTGCCCAGCAGCCGTGGCACAAAGTATTTGGCGGTGCTCACCACCGCCACCCGCAGGCGCCCGCGGGTCAGACCCTGCAGGGCATTGACGGTCTGGCCGAAACCTTCCCATTCGTCGACGATGGCCCGCGCCGTGCGGGCCAGCTGCTGCCCGGCCTCGGTCAGGTAGACCTTGCGTGCGATCACCTCGTAGAGCGGCAGACCCACCGACTCGGTGATTTCGCGCAGCTGCATCGAGGCCGTGGGCTGAGTCACGTGCAGGACCCGGGCGGCGGCACTCACGCTGCCGGTATCGGCCAGGGCCAGAAACAGCCGCAGCTGGCGGAAGGTGATATTCATAGATAAAAATCGATGAACAACTTATGAATAATCGATTTTACTTGATGAAGGGTAAACCCGAGAATGGGCCATCGTCAACGCGCGGCCCGAGGCCGCAGCCTGCACCCATGCACAACCTTATCGACCCCGCCATTCTGTTCTTTGTCTTCGGCGTCTTCGCCGGCCTGGTCAAGTCCAACCTCGAAATCCCGCCAGCCATCTCCCGATTTCTGTCGCTCTACCTGCTGATGGCGCTGGGCCTCAAGGGCGGCTTTGCCCTGGCCAAGTCGGGTCTGACGGCCGAAGTGGCCACCGGCCTGGGCCTGGCCATCCTGCTGGCGGTGCTGGTGCCGCTGCTGAGCTACGCGCTGCTGCGCCGTTTTCTGTCGGGTTTTGACGCGGCGGCGGTAGCCGCCACCTACGGCTCGGTGAGCGCGGTGACCTTCATCACCGCCATCGGCCACCTCGAAAACCAAGGCATCGCCTTTGGCGGCCACATGGCCGCGGCCATGGCCCTGATGGAGTCGCCAGCCATCATCATGGCCGTGCTGATGGCCAATGCGCTGCGCAGGCGTCAGCCTGGCGCCCTGCCGATCAACAGCGCAGGTGCGGGCGTCTGGGCCGGTGCGCCGCAGGCGGGCGCGCCGGCAACAGGCGGCTTTTCGCTGGGCAAGGTGCTGCACGAGTCCTTCACCGACGGTGCGCAGCTGCTCCTGCTGGGCGCCATGGCGGTCGGCCTGCTGACCGGCGAGTCGGGCCAGGCGGCCATGCAACCGTTCTCGGGCGACCTGTTCAAGGGCATGCTGGCCTTCTTCCTGCTCGACATGGGGCTGATGGCGGCGCGTAACCTCCCCGGCCTCAGGGGCCAGTCGCCCTGGCTGCTCGGTTACGGCCTGCTCGCCCCACTGGTGCATGCCTGCCTGGCGCTGGCGCTGTGCCGCCTGGCAGGCGTTTCGCAGGGCGATGCCACGCTGCTGATGGTGCTGGCCGCCAGCGCCTCCTACATTGCGGTGCCGGCGGTGGTGCGCTATGCCATTCCCGAGGCCAACCCCTCGCTGTACTTCGGTCTGTCACTGGGGCTGACCTTCCCGCTCAACATCCTGCTGGGCATCCCGCTCTACACCGAGGTGGCCCGCCTGGCCTGGGCCTGACCCCCATGCGCGCCGACCACTGGCACCTCCCGGTCGCACTGGCCACGCTGCACGGCAAAGAGCGGATCCTGGCCCCGGTGCTCGCGGCGGCCACCGGCTGCATGGTGCAGCATCTGCCCGACATCAACACCGACCGCTTTGGCACTTTCACCCGCGAAGTCGACCGCGCCGGCAGCCAGCTTGAGGCGGCGCGCGCCAAGGCCCGCGCCGCCCTGGCGCACAGCGGCTTGTCGCTGGCGCTGGCCAGCGAAGGGGCCTTTGTCACCGATCCGTTTGCTGGCCTGGTCCCCTGGGACATCGAGATCGTGCTGCTGATCGACAGCCGCAACGGCCAGGAGCTGGTCGGCATGGCCCAGGGCCCGGCTCGGGCGGGTCAGGGCCTGGTCAGCAGCCCTCAAGCGCTGCTGCCCCTGGTGCATGGACTGGGCTTCCCGCAGCACCGTGTCTGCCTGCGACCCGACCACAGCGAGGACCCGCGCGTGGTCAAGGGGCTGGAGACGGCCGAGGCGTTGCTGAGCGCCTTCGACGCCACGCTGGCCCTGTCGCAGCGCGGGCAGGTCTTTGTCGAGAGCGACCTGCGCGCCCACTGCAATCCAACACGGCAGGCCATGATCCGCCGCGCCTCCGAAGACCTGTGCCAGAAGATGCGCTCGGCCTGCCCGGCCTGCGGCCTGCCGGGTTTTGCCATGACCGGCCACCGGCCCGGCCGACCCTGCCGGGTGTGCGCCAGCCCCACACGCGAGCCACTGGCCCACCTCTGGTCCTGCCAGGTCTGCCGACATGCCGAAGAACGCCGCACCGACCTGCCGCTGCTGGCCGACCCGGCACGCTGCGACCGCTGCAACCCCTGAGCCTGGACACGGCCCTTTCAAAGTCCTGCGCAGGGGGCATCTGGTCACGGGGCCTGGGGGCACGGGCCCGGTCTCTACAATCCGGTCATGGCTTTTTCCCACGACATCTGCATCCGCGGCGCCGGCATCGTCGGCCGCACGCTGGCCCTGCTGCTGGCGCGCGATCGCTGGCGGGTCGCCCTGGTCGACCCCGGCACCGCAAACGACAACGTGGATGTGCGCGCCTACTCACTCAACAGCACTTCGCGCGAGGTGCTCGAATCGGTGCGCTGCTGGCCGCAGCCGCCCGATGTGACCCCGGTGCGGGCCATGGAGGTCTTTGGCGATGCCGGCGGACTGCTGCACTTTGGCCAGCCGCCAGGCGTCTTGGCCCCTGAAGGGGACGAACTCAACTGGATGGTGGACGTGCCCGCGCTGCAGCGCCAGCTGGCGCAGGCGGTGCAGTTCCAGCCCCGGATCGAAATGCTGAGCAGCCCGGTCGAAGCGCCGCTGACGGTCATCTGTGAAGGCCGCGCCAGCCAGACCCGGGCAGCCGTGGGCGTGGACTTCCGGGTCACGCCCTACGACCAGCATGCGGTGGCTGCGCGGCTGCGCTGCCAGCAGCCGCATGGCGCCGTGGCCCGGCAATGGTTCGGCTTCGGGCCGGCCCCGGGCCTGACCCAGCCGCAGGCCGAGATCCTGGCTCTGCTGCCGCTGGGCGGCGAAGCCGGTGACGAGGTCGCGCTGGTCTGGTCGGTGCATCCGGCGCGTGCCCAGTCGCTTCTGGCCCTGGACGCCGAAGCTTTCGCCTCCGCACTGGGGGAGGCCTGCCAGCACGAACTCGGCCCCATGACCCTGAGCAGCCAACGCGCGGTCTGGCCCCTGCAGCTGGCCCGCGCCGAGCGCTGGACAGGCCCCATGCCCGGCCGGCAGAACCAGGCCTTTGCCCTGGCGGGCGACGCCGCGCATGCCATGCACCCGCTGGCCGGACAGGGCCTGAACGTGGGGTTGGGCGATGTCGCCACGCTGGTCCAGGTGCTGCGCGAGAAGGAATTCTGGCGCCCCCTGCACGACCTGCGGCTGCTGCGGCGCTACGAACGCGCCCGCGCTGCCGATGTGCTGGCCATGGGTCTGGTCACCGACGGCCTGCAGCGCCTGTTTGCGCAGCCCGGTCCGGCCTGGCAGCAACTGCGCAACTGGGGCCTGCGGGGCTTTGACCACAGCGGTCCCCTCAAGCAATGGATGACCCGCCAGGCCATGGGCACCGCCCGCCGCGAGCCCGGCCACCCCGACACTTCTTTTTGACCCACCATGGCCCCCATGCACCTCTCCCGCCTCCACACCCTCGGCCTGTCACTGCTGATCGGCCTGTGCGCCGCTTCGGCCTCGGCCCAGGAGGCCACCATCCGCAAAAACCTGGCCGAACGCCTGCCCACCCTGCCCAAGATCGACGAAATCAGCAAGACGCCGATGAACGGCCTCTTCGAAGTGCGCATCGGCACCGACGTGGTCTACACCGATGCCGAAGGCAACTTCCTCATCCAGGGCACCCTGATCGACACCCGGCAAAAGCGCAACCTCACCGAAGAGCGCATGGAAAAACTGCTGGCCGTGCCTTTTGACCAGCTGCCACTCAAGCACGCCTTCACCCAGGTGCGCGGCAACGGCAAGCGCAAGCTGGTGGTGTTTGCCGACCCCAACTGCGGCTACTGCAAACGCTTCGAAAAAGACCTGCAGAAACTCGACAACGTCACCATCCACCACCTGCTCTACCCGATCCTGGGCGATGACTCGGTGGCCAAGTCGCGCAACATCTGGTGCGCCCGCGACAAGGCCAAGGTCTGGAACGACTGGATGGTCGGCGGCACCGTGCCACCAGCGGCCAAATGCGACACCGCGGCCATCGACACCGTGGTTGAATTCGGCCGCAAGCACCGCATCACCGGCACGCCCACGCTGTTCTTTGCCGATGGCTCGCGTGTGCCCGGAGCCGTGCCCATCGCCCAGGTCGAAAAACTGCTCAACGAGATCAAGTAAGTCCGCCCTGCCATGAACCGCCCCGAAGACAGCACCTGGCGCCTGATCCGTCTGCTGGGTTACGCCGGCCTGATCCCCTTCGTCTTCCTCGCGCTCAGCCTGTGGCTGGTCGGCCCTGATCTGCACCCCTATGTGGCCCTGGCCATGCAGGGCTACGGGGCTGCCATCGTGTCGTTTCTGGGCGGCATTCACTGGGGCGTGGGGTTTCGCAACGCCATCACCATGCACAAGGCCCCGGCCTTTCATTTCGTGTGGGGGGTCGTGCCCTCCCTGCTGGCCTGGGTGGGCGTGATGATGCCGGCCTTCGCCGGTCTGCCGCTGCTGGGCTTTGTGCTGATCGGCTGCTACCTGGTCGACCGCAAGACCTGGCCGGCCGTGGGGCTGGCGCCCTGGCTGTCGATGCGTCTGCAATTGACGGTGGTGGCCAGCCTGAGCTGCTTCCTGGCCGCTGGCGCGACCTGAGCACGCCCTTTCACTCTTCATTTCCCTCGCCTTTCTCCTCGCTGTTTGGGTAGTGGGCCACCCCGGCTTCGCCGGCGTGCGCTGCCCCACTGACAGGTCCTTGCCGCACAGGGACCATGGTGCTGTCCACCTTCCTGCCACCCTCCGGAAAGACAGCCCTTGATGAGCCCTGTGTCTGCACGCCCCTCTGCTTCTGCCCTTCCCCACGCCCGCCCAGCGTCTGTGCCACTGGCCGTGGCCCTGCTCCTGACCGCAGCGCTCACGGCCTGCGGCGGTACAGGGGGTGGCGGCATCGACGCCAGCTCAAGCGGCGAAATCCTGCTCACCGCCCGTGAAGCCACCGTGATCGGTGGCACGCTCGAGAGCGTGAAATACCGGTTGAAGGACATGCGCTGGTCGCTCATGCCACTGGCCAGTACCAACCCGGTGCTGAGCCTGCGCAACCAGGATTGCGCCGTGGCCGAGAAGAACGACAGCCTCGCACCCACGCCCGCCACCGGCACCTTGCCGGCAGGCACGGGGGGCAGTACCTGGCGCTGCAGCCTGATGGTCTATGCCGAAGAAAACGTCAGTACCGACGCGGTCTACGCACTCATGCTGTCAGGCACCAACGAAGCCGGTCAGACATTGAGCTACAAGCGCACCTTGCGGGTCCAGCCCAACACGGCCCTGATCAACATCGACCCCGACGAGGCCTACCTCAAGGACCTGACGATTGACCCGGTGGCCAGCGTGTGCAGGCCGGGGGCACCGATCCGCCTGCAGGCCAAAGGCATCGACACGGCAGATCCGGGTTTCTATTACCGCTGGCGCATCGCACAGGGACCGGCCTCGGTGCTGGCCGGTGACAACACGCCAACCATGGGTTTCATCACCCCCGCCACCGAAGGCCTGACGGTGGTCGAACTGGAAGTCAGCCGGCGCCCGTTGACCGGGGACAGTGCCACCCGGTTCAAGGCACGGGCGGTGATCAATATCGACCCGGCCTACACCGCGGTCCCCTGCACCTCGCTGTAGATTCCGGGCGGAACCTGTCTGACGTCAAGCCTCTTTGGGGGCTGCGCATCGGCTCGGCTGGGTCTGTCCGGGTGACAAAGCCAGAGGGACGCCCGTTTCGGGCAATGTCGCTACACTTGCCCGCGACCGCCCCATCCGGCTGATGCTGCGCGCCCTGCCACGGGCTCAGTCCCAGCTGGCTGGCTTGTTCAGGCGGTTGTTCACAACAGCCCCTGAATGCCCATGCCCGCCCTGCTCTACACCGTCGAAGCCCACGACCCGCATGCCCACCTGTTCCGCGTCACGCTGACGATCCCCGAGCCTGCGGCAGAGCAGACCGTCTCGCTGCCGGTGTGGATTCCGGGCAGTTATCTGGTGCGGGAATTTTCCAAACACCTGCAGCACCTGAGCGCCCGGCAAGGCCGCCGCGAGGTGGCCATCACACAGCAGGACAAGTGCACCTGGCAGATCACCTGCAAACCCGGCCAGGCGCTCACGCTGCGCTACGAGGTGTATGCCTTCGACACTTCGGTGCGCACCGCCTGGCTCGATGCCCGCCGTGGTTTCTTCAACGGCACCAGCCTGTGCCTGCGGGTGCATGGACAGGAAGGCCAGCCCCACCAGCTGCAGCTGCTCCCCGTCAAAGGGCAACCCGGCTGGCAGGCCGCCACCGGGCTCACGCCGGTCAAGACCGACAAGAAAGGCTTTGGCCTGTACCAGGCCGCTGACTATGACGAACTGGTGGACTGCCCGGTGGAGCTGGGCACGTTCTGGAGCGGCCGCTTCACCGCCTGCGGCATCGAGCACCGTTTTGTGGTGGCCGGCGCCCTGCCGTCCTTCGACGGCGAGCGCCTGCTGGCCGACACGCAAAAAATCTGCGAAGCCGAAATCCGGTTCTGGCACGGCAACGGCGCACAGGCCGGCCGCAAGGCCCCGCACAAAAACTATGTGTTCATGCTCAACGCGGTCGACGACGGCTACGGCGGACTCGAGCACCGCAACAGCACGGCGCTGATCTGCAGCCGGCGCGACCTGCCGCGGGTGGGCGAGAAAAAAACCGGCGAGGGCTACACCACGCTGCTGGGCCTGATCAGCCACGAGTACTTCCACACCTGGAACGTCAAGCAACTGCGGCCCGACGCCTTTGCGCGTTACGACTACACACGCGAGAACTACACGCCGCTGCTGTGGTTCTTCGAAGGCTTCACCAGCTACTACGACGACCTGCTGCTGCGTCGCGCCGGCCTGATCGACGACGCCACCTACCTCAAGCTGCTGGCCAAGACCATCAACCTGGTCGCACAAACGCCCGGCCGCCATGTGCAGACCGTGACGCAGGCCAGCTTTGACGCCTGGGTCAAGTACTACCGCCAGGACGAGAACACGCCCAACGCCACGGTGAGCTACTACACCAAGGGCGCGCTGGTGGCGCTGTGCCTGGACCTGTCCTTGCGCGCCGAAGGGCACTCGCTGGACACGGTGATGCGCGGCCTGTGGAAGCGCTGCCAGGCCGGCCCGATGCGCGAGCAGGATGTTCTCGATGAGTTGCAAGCCGTCACTGGCCGCTCATGGCGCAAGGAACTGCAGGCCTGGGTACATTCCACGACCGAATTGCCGCTGGCCATACTGCTCGAAGCCCAGGGCATCCGCATCCACGCCGAGCCGGGCAACTTCGCCCAGCACCTGGGCCTGCGCCATCAGGATGCGAACGGCAGCGTGCAAGTCAAGGCGGTGTTGCGCGGCAGCGCGGCCGAGCAGGCCGGGTTTGCGGCCGGAGACGAATGGCTGGGGCTGGAGGTGGGGGCTCGCGGTCAGTCAGGACACTGGCGCGTGAACAAGCTCGACGATGTGCCGGTGTTGCTGGGCAAGGAACGCAAGGCATTGGCCTTGGTCTCGCGTGACAAGCAGCTGCTGCGTTTGCCGCTGGTGGTGCCGCAGCAGAGCACGGTGTGGCGTCTGGAGGCGGCCGCTTCGCGCTCTGCTGGATGGCCTGTCGCCTGAGTTTTCGTTGTTGGTGGTGGAGAGGGCTCGGGTACGGCTGGTTCCTCATGATGCGCAAAAGCGCATAAATCGTCACCACCCGTACCCGAGCCCTCTCAGCAAGTGGCACTGGTCTTTTGGGCTTGAACAACCCAGCGTTGCGGTGGCCTTGGGGCTGTGCGACGATTTATGCGCTTCGGCGCATCATGAGGAGTGCAGCCCCAAGGCCACCGCAACGCCCCCCGCCAAGACCAGGATCTCACTTGCGCCGCAAATCCACCACACGCTTGGCCTTGCCCTGGCTGCGTTCAACGCCACCCTCGGCCTTGAGCTCAATGGCCACGCTGGAGCCGATGTAGACCTTGATCTCGTGCTGCAGCATCTTGGCCGCCGCGCGGGCTTCGATGCTCTCGGGTGACACACCGGGTTTGGTCTCCACCAGCACCTTCAGGTCGTCCATCGGGCCATCGCGCGTGAGCACGCACTGGTAATGCGGCGCGAGTTCGCTGCGCTTGAGGATCAGCTCCTCGATCTGGCTGGGGAACACGTTCACGCCGCGGATGATCATCATGTCGTCGCTGCGACCGGTGATCTTTTCCATGCGGCGCATGCTCGGGCGCGCCGTGCCCGGCAGCAGGCGCGTCAGGTCGCGCGTGCGATAGCGGATGATGGGCAGCGCCTCCTTGGTCAGGCTGGTGAAGACCAGCTCGCCCATTTCGCCATCGGCCACCGGCTCGCCGGTTTCGGGGTTGATGATCTCGGGGTAGAAATGGTCTTCCCAGATGGTCGGGCCGTCCTTGGTTTCGATGCACTCGCTGGCCACACCCGGCCCCATCACTTCGGACAGGCCGTAGATGTCCACCGCATCAATGGCCATGCGCTTTTCAATGGCCTGACGCATGTCGTTGGTCCAGGGCTCGGCGCCAAAAATGCCGATGCGCAGCGAGCTGCTCTTGGGGTCGATGCCCTGACGCTCGAACTCGTCGGCAATCGCCAGCATGTAGCTCGGCGTGACCATGATGATGTTGGATTGGAAGTCCTGGATCAGCTGCACCTGGCGCTCGGTCTGGCCGCCGCCAAAAGGCACCACCGTGAGGCCGAGTTTTTCGGCGCCGTAGTGCGCCCCCATGCCGCCGGTGAACAGTCCATAGCCGTAGCTCACATGCACCATGTCGCCCGGACGGGCACCGCCCGCGCGGATGCTGCGCGCCACCACCGTGGCCCAGGTGTCGATGTCCTTGAGCGTGTAGCCCACCACCGTGGGTTTGCCCGTGGTGCCGCTGGACGCATGGATGCGGGCGCAGTTTTCACGCGGCACGGCGAACATGCCAAAGGGGTAGCTCTCGCGCAGGTCCGACTTGGTCGTGAACGGGAACTTGGCGATGTCGGCCAGGGTCTTGCAATCGTCGGGGTGCACACCGGCCGCGTCAAATTTGGCGCGGTACACCGGCGAGTTGGCATAGGCGTGCTGCAGGGTTTGCTGCAGGCGCTTGAGCTGCAGGCTGCGCATCTCGTCGATGCTGGCTTTTTCAATCGGCTCCAGGGGGAAAGTTTTGGCGGTCATTGTTGTCACTCCGGAAATACGGTGCCTTGAATCTGCGCGCTCTTGCCTCGGAACACGGCCACGACATCACCATTCTGGTTGGTGACCTTCATGTCGTAGATGCCGTGGCGGCCGCTCAGGGTCTGCTCGATGCCTTCGCAGGTCAGCACATCCCCGAGCTTGCCGGGGCGCAAAAATTCGATGCTGCAGCCCGCCGCCACCGCGTTCTTGTTGTAGCTGTTGCAGGCAAAGGCAAAAGTCGAATCGGCCAGGGTGAAGATGAAGCCACCGTGGCAAATCTTGTGGCCGTTGAGGTGCAGTTCCTTGACGGTCATGCGCATCACGGCACGGCCCGGCTCGCAGGCCAGCAGTTCCATGCCCATGGTGTCCTTGGAGGCCACGTCCACAGGGAACATGGTTTCGCCGACCTTGCGGGCGATCTCTTGCGGGGTCATGTTCATTCCCCCTTGAACTGCGGCGCGCGCTTTTGCAGGAAGGCGTTCACGCCCTCCATGTAGTCGTGCGTCTTGCCCAGCGCCGACTGGGTGTCTCGCTCGACATTCAGATGCTCGTCGAGCGAACGGGTGCCGGCGCCGACCAGCAGGTGGCGCGTAGCGACCAGGGCTTTGGTCGGCATGACGGCGAGTTTTTCGGCAAGCGGCACCGCAGCGGCCAGAGGGTCTTCGGCCACCTGCCAGATCAGGCCCCACTCCAGCGCCTTGTCGGCCGTGAGCTTGTCGCCGGTCATGGCCAGGGCCATGGCGCGGGCCAGACCCAGGCGCTCAACCAGCAGCCAGCTGCCGCCGGCATCGGGAATCAGGCCAATCTTGCTGAAGGCCTGCACAAAGCTCGCACCCGGCGCGGCCACAGCAATGTCGCAGGCCATGGCAATCGATGCGCCAGCCCCAGCGGCCACGCCATTGACGGCGACCACCGTGGGCAGTTTCAGCGACTGCAGGCGGCGTGTGGTCGGGTTGAATTCCTCTTCGATCACCGGGCCGGGATCGGCACGTTCGAGCAGGCCGGGGCCGGGGGTGAAATCGAGCTCGGAGAGGTCCAGCCCGGCGCAAAAGCCGCGGCCGGCACCGGTCAGCACCAGGGCGCGGATGTGCGGTGCGGCTTCGGCACGGTCGAGCAGCGCGCGCAGGCGCTGGTGCATTTCGCGGGTGAAGCTGTTGAGCGCTTGCGGCCGGTTGAGCGTGACGATGGCAACGGCGCCGCGCTCTTCATACAGCACGGACTCGGGGGCGGAATCGGTCATGGCCTGTCCTGTGGCCGGGCGCACGCAAGCGCCCGAAAGGTTGCAAAACCCGAAATGTAGCATTAACCGACCGATCGGTTGGTTAATGTTTTCCCGCATAGCCAAGGCCGCAGATGACAGCCTGCGCCAAGCCGGCTTGGGTATAGTGACCCGGTTCATTCCTGTAGGAGCGCGCCCCCGCGCGCGAATGAGTCCCCGGAACATGCCATTCGCGCGCAGAGGCGCGCTCCTACGTACCATCATCAGGAGAAGCCATGCACTACGAAAACATCGAAGTCCGCGTCGAAGGCGGCAAGGTCGGCATCATCACCCTCAACCGCCCCAAGGCGCTCAACGCCTTGAACGGCCCCCTGATGGACGAGCTGGGCGCGGCCCTCAAGGCCTTTGACGCCGACGAGACGATCGGCTGCATGGTCATCACCGGCAGCGAAAAAGCCTTTGCCGCCGGCGCCGACATCGCCGCCATGGCCAAGTACAACTTCCACGAGGTCTACAAGCACGACTTCATCACCCGCAACTGGGAAACCATCCGCAGCATCCGCAAGCCGGTGATCGCGGCGGTGGCCGGTTTTGCCCTGGGCGGCGGCTGCGAGCTGGCCATGATGTGCGACTTCATCATCGCCGCCGACAACGCCAGGTTCGGCCAGCCCGAAATCAAGATCGGCATCATTCCCGGCGCGGGTGGCACACAGCGCCTGCCCCGCGCGATCGGCAAGTCCAAGGCCATGGACCTGGTGCTGACGGCCCGCATGATGGACGCCACCGAGGCCGAGCGCGCCGGCCTGGTGAGCCGCGTGGTCCCGCTGGACAAGCTGATGGACGAGGCCCTGGGCGCCGCCCTGGTGATCTGCGGCTACGGCCAGCTGGCCACCATCGCCGCCAAGGAAAGCGTGAACCGCGCCTTCGAGAGCGGTCTGTCGGACGGCGTGATGTTCGAGCGCCGCCTCTTCCATGCGCTGTTTGCCACCGCCGACCAGAAGGAAGGCATGGACGCCTTCCTGAACAAGCGCGCGCCGAACTTCGTCAACGGCTGACCGGCTGTCACTCGGCCTGCGTTGGACCCTGCGCCGCCCGCAAGACCCCTGCGGGCACACAGGGTCTGACGCACAGACAGCCCGGCCCCGGGTTTCCACAATGGCGCATCGCCTTGTGGAAACCCGTTCGTGACCTCCTGCAGTGCAGCCGCCCCCACGCCCTCTTCGCGCCAGGCCGTGCTCGTGGCCGAGCACCTGGGCAAGCGCTACCGCACCGGTGGTCAGGACATCGTCGCGCTCGACGATGTGAACCTGCAGGTCTTTGCCGGCGAATTCATCGTGCTGCTCGGACCCTCGGGCAGTGGCAAGTCGACGCTGCTCAACATCCTGGGCGGCCTGGACCGCCCCAGCAGCGGCCGCGCCCGCTTTGCCGGGCATGAGCTCAGCGAGGCCGACGAGGCCGCACTGACCCGCTACCGGCGCGAGCATGTGGGCTTTGTCTTCCAGTTCTACAACCTGATGCCCGGCCTGACGGTGCGCGAGAACGTGCAGCTGGTCACCGACCTGGTGCCCGGCGCCATGGCAGCCGAAGAAGCGCTGGCCCGGGTCGGCCTGACGGCGCGGCTGGACCACTTTCCGTCCCAGCTCTCCGGTGGCGAGCAGCAGCGCGTGGCGATCGCGCGCGCCATCGTCAAGCGCCCGCAGGTGCTGCTGTGCGACGAGCCCACCGGTGCACTTGACTACGCCACCGGCAAGCAGGTGCTCGAAGTGATCGAGCACATCAACCGCGAGCTGGGCACCACCACCGTGGTCATCACGCACAACGCGGCGATTGCCGGCATGGCCGACCGGGTGATCCACCTGGCCGATGGCCGCATCCAGCGCGAGGAACGGCCGCCGCGCAAGCTGCGGCCGGACGAGCTGTCCTGGTGAGGCACCGGCATGCAGGCGCTGCACCGCAAACTGGCGCGCGAGCTGTGGCAACTGCGCAGCCAGGTGCTCACGATTGCGCTGGTACTGGCCAGCGGGGTGGCCGGTTTTATCGCCACCTTCAGCGCCTGGGATGCGCTGGCCTGGGCCCGCTCGACCTATTACGCCGAGGCACGTTTTGCCGATGTGTTCGCCAGCGCGCGCCGGGCACCGCTGTCGCTGCTGCCCCGGGTGGCGGCACTGCCCGGCGTGGCCCAGGTGCAGGACGGCCTGGCGCATGGGGTGCAGCTGTACCTGCCCGGCGTGACCGACCCGGTACGCGGACGGCTCACTGCGATCGACCCGCAGGCTCCCCAGCACCTCAACCGGGTCAGCCTGCGCGAGGGCCGCTGGCCGGACGGCGCCCTGGCCGGCGGCCGGCACGAAGTGCTGCTCTCGGCCGCCTTTGCCCGCGCCCGCGGGCTGCGGCCCGGGGACACCCTGCAGGCGCTCATCAACGGCCGGCGGCAGGACCTGCGCATCAGCGGCATCGCCCTCTCGCCCGAGTTCATCTTTGCCGGCATGGGCGGCTCCCCCGATGTGCACGGCTTTGGCATTGTGTGGATGCACCGCGACGCTGTGGCCGCGGCCCTGGACATGCGCGGCGCCTTCAACCAGGTGGCGCTGCGGCTGGCCCCCGGCGCACGCGAGGACGCGGTGATCGCGGCCCTCGATGCCCTGCTCGCGCCCTATGGCGGCAGCCGGGCGCATGGCCGCGAGGACCAGCTCTCGCACCGCCTGCTGGACGCCGAAATCCGCGAGCAGCAGGTCATGGGCACTGTGCTGCCGGGCATTTTTCTGCTGGTGGCGGGTTTTTTGCTGCAGACGGTGATGACGCGGCACATTGCCTTGCAGCGCGAGCAGGTCGCCACACTCAAGGCCCTGGGCTACGACCACCGTCGCATCGGCGCCCATTACCTGGGCCTGGTGCTGGCCATCGTCGGACTCGGCGCCCTGCTCGGCCTGGCGCTGGGGGATGTGCTGGGGCGCTGGTTTGCCTCGCTTTATGGCGAGGTCTTCATCTTTCCGGCGCTGACCCCACGGCTGCGCGCCGATGTGCTGGCCGCGGCCCTGGGGCTGAGCCTGGCGGTCGGGCTGCTGGCCACCGCCCATGCGATCTGGACCTGCGTGCGACTGCCACCGGCAGAGGCCATGCGGCCGCCCGCGCCGGCCACCTACCACCGCAGCCTGCTCGAACACGCCGCGCTGGCCAGCCGCCTCAGCCCGGGCCAGCGCATGGTGCTGCGCCACCTGCAGCGCCACCCCTGGTGCAACCTGCTGACCGTGCTGGGCCTGGCCGCCTCGGTGGCCATCGTCATCAGCGGCAGCTTCTGGCGCGACAGCATTGACCAGATGATCGACAACCAGTTCCGGCAGGTATTGCGTGGCGATGTGGTGCTGATGCTCGGCGAGGCCCGCACAGCGCTGACGGCCTCGGAGGTCCTGCGCCTGCCCGGCGTCATCGCGGTCGAAGGTGCCCGCCAGGCCGAAGTGCGGCTGGTCAACGGGCGGCGCCAATGGCGCGGCCATCTGCAAGGCCGCCCCCCGGTGGCCACGCTGCAGCGCATCGTCGACACCCGCGGGGCCGTGCACAGCGTGCCAGCCCAAGGGCTGCTGCTGACCGACCGTCTCGCCCGCCGCCTGGACTTGCGCGTGGGCGACCCGGTCGAGGTGCAGGTCCAGACCGGCGCACGCCCCATCTGGCGGCTGACGGTGGCCGGCACCGTGCAGGAAATGATGGGCATGAACGCCTACCTCGACCGCCACCAACTCAACCGCCTGCTGCAGGAAGGCGACCTGGTCGACCAGTTCACCCTGGCCGTCGAGCGCGCCCGCGAAGGCCCCCTGCTGCAGGCCCTGCAGGAGCGGCCGCAGCTGGCCGGTGCCTTCAGCAAGGCGGTCATGCTGCGCAATGTGCAGGGCATCACGGCGCGCAACCTGCTGATCTTCAGCGCGGTGCTCACCGCCTTTGCCAGCGTGATCGCGATCGGCGTGGTCTACAACCAGAGCCGCATCAGCCTGGCCGAGCGCGCATGGGAACTGGCCAGCCTGCGCGTGCTGGGCATGACCGAGGCCGAAGTGGCCCACCTGTTGCTCGGCGAGGCCCTGCTGCAGATGCTGCTGGCACTGCCGCTGGGCTGGTGGGCCGGTTTTGCCCTGGCCGACGGCCTGGTGCGGCTGATGCAGACGGACGCGTTTTTCCTGGCGGTGCACATCCGCGCCCCGACCTACGCCTTTGCCTCGGTCTGCGTGGTGGCCGCCGCCGTCTTCAGCGCCTGGACTGTCAGACGCCGCATCCGCCGCCTCGACCTGGTCGGGGTGCTCAAAGTCCGTGAATGACGCCGTCCCCATGACCTTCATCTTCAAACGCTCCACCCTCGGCCTGCTGGCCGGCGGCGTGCTGGCAGCCGGGCTGCTGGTCTGGGCCGTCTGGCCGGCCGCGCAGCCGGTCGAGACCGCACCGCTGGTCACCGGCGACTACGTGCGCGAACTGGTCGAGGAAGCGCGCACCCGCGTGCGCGAGCGTTACACCGTGGCCGCCCCCCTGGCCGGACGGCTGCTGCGCCCGACGCTGGACGTTGGCGACCGGGTCGAGGCCGGCCAGGTCATCGCGCAAATCGTGCCGGCCGCGCCGGCCCTGCTGGACGCCCGCACACGAGCCGCACAGGCCGAGCATGTGGCGGCCGCGCAAGCGAGCCTGGCGCGTGCCCAGGCCCAGCAGGCACAGGCCCGGCTGGCCGTGCAGCAGGCGCGCGACGAACTGCAGCGCCAGCAAGGCCTGGCCGCGCAGGGCTTTGTCTCGCCGGCCCTGCTGGAGAGCCTGCAGCGCACGCTGCAGCAGCGCGAACAGGCCTTGGCCATGGCCGGCCACGACGTGCAGGCCAGCCGGCATGCGCTGCAGGCCCTGCGCATCGGCCTCATGCCGCCCGAGCCGGCCGCTGGCGGCAACCTGCAGGCCGTGGCCGTGCGGGCGCCGGTGGCCGGGCAGGTGCTGCGGCGGCACATTGGCAGTGCAGGCCCGGTGGCGGCCGGGGCGGCGCTGCTGGACATGGGCGACCCGGCCTCGCTGGAGGTGGTCAGTGAACTGCTGACCGAGGACGCCTTCAGCCTGCCCGCCGGCGCCCGCGCCACGCTCAGCCTCTCGGGTCAGGGACCGCAGTGGCCGGCGCAGCTGCGCCACGTCGAACCCGCGGCCAGCACCCGGGTGTCGGCCCTGGGCGTGCAGGAGCAGCGCACCCTGGCCGTGCTGGAGAGCCCGCAGCTGCCCACGGCCAGGCTGGGCGATGGCTACCGGCTGACCGTGCGCATCGTCACCGAGTCGGCGCAGGCCGTACCGCTGGCCCCGGTCAGCGCCGTGTTTGCCCATGGCAGCGGGCATGCGGTGTTCGTCTTCGACCAGGGCCGTGCGCGACTGCAGGCGGTCGAACTGGTCAGCCGCAACGGCGAACAGGCATGGCTGCGCACACCGCTGGCACCCGGCACCCGTTTGATCCTCTACCCGGACAGCCGCCTGCAGGACGGCGACCGGGTCTCGACCCGTTGAGGCGGGCGGTCAAGAAAGGGCCAGGGCTATTGCCCTTGCATCAGGTCTTCGTCGTCTGCCGCGCCGGCACCCTGCACTTCTTCACGCAGGAACTGCAGGGCCTTGAACGGCTCGTCGAGCTTGAGCTCGAAACGGCAGATCATGTCCATCACCGCCTGGACAGCGTCGATGGCCTGACGGGCGTCGACTTCGGTGCGCTGGTAGCGGGCACCGAGCGTGAAAATCTGCTCGGCGTATTCCATGGGCAGATAAACCCAGATATTGCGGTCGCCCGACTTGACCTGCTGGAACTCGCTGGCCTCGGGCTGGGGCGGTTTCTCCTGGCCATTGACGATGGCCAGGGCCACCAGCTCCTGGTAAGACGCGGTCTGCTCGGCCCCGGCAACAAAGGTCTTGTCGATATGGGCCCGCAGCAGCAGGCCCATGCGGATGCGGGCGCTGCGCAATTCGCGCGAATCGCCCTTGCTGCCCGCCACTTTTTCGAACAGCTGGCGTGCCTCGTCCTTTTCGTCCGTCTCAGAGCTTTTGAAGAATTTCAGCATCCCGTGGGCACCGTGATTTGATGATTTTCACAATTTGCAGGATTGTGTCAGAAACACAGGCCCTTGCCGCACGCCAGCCCCTTTGGGCAGCCGCCTGACCCTGGGGAATTGCCAAAACAAAACCCGCCGAGTGCGGTGCCCGCGGCGGGTTTGAAATTGGTGGCAACCAGGAATATGAGGAAAGCTGCTAACTCATTGCCACCATTGGGGATTTCTGAATACAGCTGATGCCCAGTGAGGGCAACAGCATGCTCTAAAAGACCCGTTAAGCGGCCGCACGTGCTCGGCGCGGGCTGGTAATGGGCTTCTTACGCGCCACCGGCTCAGCCCCCAGATGCTCAATCACGACCGGCGGACGGTTGGGGAACTGTGCCACCAGCTTGAGCTCGCCGCCCATGCTCTCTACATAGTGACGCAGCGTCGACAGCAGCATGTCGCTTCGCTTTTCCAACCTGGAAATGGTGTCCTGTCCGACACCCAGAGTCGCCGCCAGTTGCTCCTGTGTTTGCTGCGCGGCTTGGCGCAAGTCCTTCAGGGTGGCCAACTCCATGGTGCGAGCTTCAATACGCTCACGCCGCGCCTTGGGCAAGGCAGCCATCACATCATCGAGTTTTCTTGCCATGCTTTGACTCCTTCTTCAACGTTGCCAGGTGCTCGTCGTACCGATCATCGGCAATTGCGATCAACCGCTTGTAGAACTGGCGCTGGTCAGCACCTCCCTTGTCCCCTCCCGCCAGCAGAATGGCTTGCCGCTTGGGATCGAAGGCAAAGGCTACGCGCCAGACCTCACCATTCCAGTCAAACCGCAACTCTTTCATGTTGGCGTGGCGTGAGCCCTTGAGCGTGTCCGCCGCCGGCCGCCCCAGGTTGGGACCAAACTGTGCCAGCAGGTTGGCGTGAGCCAGAACTTCGTCCTGCAAGTCCTCTGACAACAAGGCCAGCTCGTCGTCAAAGTCATCGTGAAGGATGACGGTCCAGCGCATGCGTAGATTATGGCTTTAATGCCATATGTAGTCAAGGCCATGCCTGCTGCCTGCCGCCAGGAGAGCTTCATGAAGCACTGGACATCAAGCCCGAGAAAAAACGGCAGCTTGCGGACTTACCTGCGTTTGAACGTAAAAAAACCTCCACCTGAGAGCAGGTGGAGGTTGTGTATGGTGGAGGTAGGTGGATTTGAACCGCCGACCTCAGGGTTATGAATCCTGCGCTCTCACCAGCTGAGCTATACCTCCGGCAGTGCCGGTCGAAACCGGCAAGACGCGCATTATAGCCCATCCCTCGCAAAGTCCCGGACGGGGGGCCTAGCTCACGGCTCCTGGCTGACGACGATCAACACGCTGCAGGGCGCTTCCTCGACCAGCGAACGGGCGGTCGAACCACTCCACCAGCGGCGCAGCATGCTTTTTTCGTGCCGGTGGCCGACCACGATCAGGTCAGCGCCGATGCGCTGGGCGTGCTCGGTGATCTGGTGGATGACCTCGCCCTGCAGCACCTCGCCCTGCGCCTCAAACCCCAGGGCCTTGAGTCGGGCCAGGCCTTCGGCCAGCCGCTCGCGCACCTGCGCGGCTTCGGCCTCGCCCATGCGCAGTTCAAAAAAGCTCGGCTCCAGCGCGGCGGCCTCGATCAGGTTGGGCACCACCGCCACCAGGGTCAGGCTGGCGCCCGACCATTGCGCCAGTTCGCGGGATTCGACCAGGGCTTTCTGGCCCGACGACGAACCGTCGTAAGCCAGCAGGATCTGCTTGTACATCATGCTCTCCGGGATTCGTGACAGGCCCCGGTTGTAACGGACTTTGGTCCCCGTCCGGATGAAAAATGGCCGCTTCTAGGGGCAATCCCGATTGGGGATTTCACCCCTGCGCGCAGGCGCTCGGTTCACCGCAAGGTTCGGGTCTGCAGCCCGGACCAGGCCCACATCAGGCCCGTAACCCGCCAGGCGCCGCAGCACCCCAGGCGCGAAACCAGTGCCAGGACAGGCCCCAGGCCAGCAGCACCAGGACCAGGGCACCGAGCGCCAGCAGGGCGCTGATTTCGGTGTCGCGGCGCTCCAGGGTGAAGCGGGTCGAGAGGTGCTCGTAGACCCGTTGCAGGTCCTGGCTGTTGCTGGCGCGGAAAAACTCGGCGCCGGTGATCTCGGCCACTTGCTGCAAGGTGGCTTCGTCGACGCGGGCATAGAAGGAAAAACCCTCGAAGCCGGGAATGAAGCCGTCGGGCGTGCCAAAGGCCACGGTGTAGACACGCACGCCCTTGCGCGCCGCCAGCCGGGCGATCTCCAGCGGGTCCGGGCCGGTGGTGCGACGCCCGTCCGAGAGCAGCACGATGGCGCCGGCGGCATAGCTGCCCACCGGCGCGTCCGGCACCGCCTCGGCCAGTGCCGGGGACGGTGCGCTGCCCAGCGGCCGGCCCCAGGCGGCCTGGCCGTAGAGCAGGCTCTCCAGATCGATCGCGGCCTCGGGCAGCAGGGTGTTGAGCGCCACCACCATGCCCGAACCGGTGGCGGTGCCGCGCTGCAGCTGGAAGCGGTCGATGGCCTCCCGCAAGGCCTCGCGGTCCTGCGTGACCGGCTGCACCAGCTGCGCATTGCCGGCAAAACTGACGATGCCCACCCGCACACTCGAGGGCAGGGCCTGCACAAAGTCGCGGGCGGCATTCTGGGCGGCGACGATGCGGCTGGGCGGCACATCCTCGGCGAGCATGCTGCGCGAGACATCCATGGCCATCACCAGCGTCATGTAATCGGCCGGCAGGGTCACGCGCGCGCTCGGGCGGCTCAGGCCCAGCAGCCCCAGGGCCAGGGCCAGCAACATCAACAGGGGCGGCACATGCCGGCGCCAGAGCCGCTGCGCCCCCAGTGCGGGCCGCACCAGCAGCAGGCTGGGGTAGACCAGGGCCTGCAAACGGCGCCGGCGCAGCGCCCACAGGTAAGCCGCCACCAGCAGCGGCACCAGCAACAACAGCCAGAGGGCTTGAGGCCAGAGAAAGCGCATGGTCCCGAGGACAGCAAGACAGGAAAGGACGTCACGCCAGCACAAGGGCCATCGGCGCAACGCGGTCTATCGGCGTGCGACACACTCTAACACCGCAGCTGTGCTAATGTCATTTCATGAAACGCGCTGCGCTCTACAGCCAGATGCCGGTGGCGCCCGCAGCCCCGGCCGAGGCGCAAGCCCCTGGGCCACAACCGGCCACGCCGGCCCTTGCGCACGAACCGGGCGCAGGCCCGCCCACGGGGGCACGCCTGCGCACCTGGCGGGCACTCTGGCCCTGGGCGGTGCTGGTCCTGCTGCTGGCCACCTGGGCCGCCTGGGGCTGGAGCGCGCGCCAGAGCGCCCCGCCAGCCCTGACGCAGAAAGACATCGACGCCGCCGTGCTGCACAGCCTGGCCACCCAGGACCTGCCCTCGCGCGCGGCGCGGGCGGCCGCCGTGATCGCGCCGTCGGTGGTGCGTGTGGGCCACCTGGGCAGCGCGCCCGGACGGGAAAGCCCCGGACGCGAACGCCCCGGGCGCGCCGCCCCGGCCGAGCGCGAAAACGGCGTCGGCTCGGGCGTGGTCATCAGCGAGGACGGCCTGATCCTGACCAATCTGCATGTGGTGCAGGGCGCCAGCAGCCTGCGCGTGACCTTTGCCGACGGCTTCGAGTCGGCGGCGCAGATCGTCAGCGTGCAGCCTGACAACGACCTGGCGGTGCTGCGCGCCCTGCAGCTGCCCGACGACCTGCAACCGGCCACCCTGGCCGGCAGCGGCCGGCTGCAGCCGGGTGACGAGGTGGTCGCTGTCGGCTTTCCCTTTGGCATCGGGCCTTCGGTCTCGGCCGGTGTGGTCTCGGGGCTCAACCGCGAGTTCCGGACCGAAGACCGCACGCTCATGCGCGGGCTGATCCAGGCCGATGCGGCAGCCAACCCCGGCAACTCGGGCGGGCCGCTGGTCAACATGGCCGGCGAGGTGGTGGGCATCGTGACGGCCATCCTCAACCCGACCCCGGCGCGCACCTTCATCGGCATCGTGTTTGCCGCCACCATCGAAAGCGCGAGCGCAGGCCTGGGCGTGCCCCCCTTCTGACCCCCCTTGTTCACGAAAGCGAGCCCCGCATGAACAGCCCCGACGACAGCGCCTGGAAACCCGCCGGCCATGCGGCCGCGCCGCCCGGGTCAGGCGGCGAACCCGCCACCCCCAGCGCCGCCCTGATGGAAGCGGTGCTCTACGAGGTCAAGCGGGTGGTGGTCGGCCAGGACCGCTTTCTCGAACGCGTGCTGGTGGCCCTGCTCGCACGCGGCCACCTGCTCATCGAGGGCGTGCCCGGCCTGGCCAAGACGCTGACGGTCAACACCCTGGCGCAGGCGGTGCGCGGCAGCTTCCGGCGCATCCAGTTCACGCCCGACCTGTTGCCGGCCGATCTGGTCGGCACCCGGGTCTTCAACCAGAAAAGCGGCGAATTCAGCACGGTGCTCGGGCCGGTGCTGGCCAACCTGCTGCTGGCCGATGAAATCAACCGCGCACCGGCCAAGGTGCAAAGCGCCCTGCTCGAAGTCATGCAGGAGCGCCAGGTGACCATTGCCGGCGAGAGCTGGCCCATGCCGCAGCCCTTTGTGGTCATGGCCACGCAGAACCCGATCGAGACCGAAGGCACCTACCCCCTGCCCGAGGCGCAGGTCGACCGCTTCATGATGAAGGTGCTGGTCGACTACCCGGACGAGAACGAGGAATTCGTGATCGTGCAGCGCATGACCGGCGCTACGGTCAGCGCCCGGCCGGTGGCCAGCACCGAGCAGCTGATGGCCTTGCAGGCGCAATGCCGGCAGGGCTATGTGGACCCGGCGCTGGTGCAGTACGCCGTGCGCCTGGTGGCCGCCACCCGGGCGCCGGCACGCTACGGCCTGCCCGCTCTGGCGCGCCACCTGGTCTTTGGTGCCAGCCCGCGCGCCACCCTCAGCCTGGTCGAAGGCGCCCGGGCGCTGGCCTTTCTGCGCGGGCGCAGCTACGCCCGGCCGCAGGACATGGCCGACCTGGTGCCCGATGTGCTGCGCCACCGCCTGGTGCTCTCCTACGAAGCACTGGCCGAGGGCGTGACGGCCGAGCAGATCATCGGCCAGGTCCTGCAGGCCGTGCCGCCACCCGAGCGCCCGTTGGGCGAAGGCCATGCTGCCCTGGCGCCGGCGCGCTGAACCGCCGGCGGCGGCAAGCCCTGCCGCGGCTGCGGCCCCGGCCTCCCCCGGGACGGGCCAGGCCGAGCGCCTGCTGCAGCAGCTCGAATGGACCGTGCTGCGCCGCCTGGACGGCCAGCTGCAGGGCGACTGGCGCAGCCTGTTTCGCGGCAGCGGGCTGCAGCTGGCCGACCTGCGCGAATACCAGCCGCACGACGATGTGCGGCACATCGACTGGAATGTGACCGCCCGGCTGCAGCAGCCGCATGTGCGCCAGTACCTCGAAGACCGCGAGATCAGCGCCTGGTTCGTGGTCGACCGTTCGGCCTCGCTGGGCTTTGGCAGCCAGGGCCTGAGCAAGCACCAGCTCGCCGCCCAGGTGGTGGGCACACTGGCGCGGCTGCTGGCCGGCCGCGGCAACCGGGTCGGCGCCGTGTGCGTGGATGAAGCCGGCAGCCCGCGGCCCTGGGTGCTGCCTGCGCGCAACGGCCGGCGCCATGTGCTGCACCTGCTGCAGCGCCTGCTGCAGGCCCCGCCGGCCGCCGGCCCCGGCCAGACCACCGATCTGGCGCCCCTGCTGCTGCAGGCACAGGCCCTGATCCGCCGCCGTGCCCAGGTGTTTCTGGTCTCCGACTTCATCAGCCCGCCCGGCTGGGAACGCGCGCTGCAAGCGCTGGCACAACGCCACGAGGTCATCGCCATCCGGCTCTACGACCCGCTGGAACACACCCTGCCTGCCGCCGGCCTGCTACCGCTGCAGGACGCCGAAACTGGCGAGGTGCTGCTGGTGGACACACAGGATGCCGGCTTGCGGGCGCGCTTTGCCGCGCATGCGCAGCAGCGTGAACAGGCCCTGCGCCAGCGCCTGGCCGAGGCCGGGGTGGACACCCTGGAGCTCTCGGTGGCCCAGCCGCTGGACCAGGCCTTGCTGCACTTCGTGCGCCTGCGCCAGCAGGTGCGGCGCCAGGGGCTCAGCGGCCAGCGGCCCGCCGCCCCTGCGCACGCAACGCCCGCCCCCGCAAGCGCCCCCCCCGACCCGCTCGGGAGCCCGGTCAGCGCAGACCCTGCCGGCAGGTCCCGCCATGCCTGACCTGCACACCGTCGACTTTGTCTGGCCCCAGCTGCTGTGGCTGCTGGCCCTGCTGCCCCTGCTCGTGCTGGGCCTGGTGCTGACGCGGGTGCTGGGGGTGTCCCGGCGCCAGGGGTGGACGGGCCCCCTTGTGCAGTCAGGCGCTGGCCACACCGACCGGGGTGCAGGTCGCGTGCAGCGTGCGCTCTGGTGGGGCCTGAACGCCGCAGGTCTGGTCCTGCTCGTGCTGGCCCTGGCCCGGCCACAGGCCCTGCTGCTCCTGCCCATCCGGCTGGACACGCTGATGCTGGTGGTCGACAGCTCGGGCAGCATGCGCGCCGAAGACGTGGCGCCCAACCGCCTGGCCGTGGCGCGTCAGGCCGCCCAGCGCCTGGTCGAGCGGCAAGGGGCGGCGGTGCGCATCGGCGTGGTCAGCATGGCCGCCGCCGCCGTGCTGGTGCAGCCGCCCACCACCGACCGCGACGCCGTGCTGCAGGCCCTGCAGGGCCTGCAACCGCAACCGGGCTCGGC
>Ga0255182_1000456_pt1 | contig 28037 bp, 25 predicted proteins | sample Atl_UVDOM_RepA_8_FD_188420 | JGI IMG/M metagenome (GOLD analysis project Ga0255182, IMG submission 188420) | Freshwater microbial communities from Altamaha River, Georgia, United States - Atl_UVDOM_RepA_8d | ecosystem: Environmental > Aquatic > Freshwater > River | place: USA: Georgia...
GCCATGGCGGAGTGGTGTGCCGCGAGGCAGAGCCGGCTCGTGGCGCGGGCGGCCGCACGGGTCGCGGCGGCCGCCGGGCCGCCGGCGTGCATCGTGCTCTCCGGCCACGGCGACTGCCTGGCGCGGCGGGCCCTGGCGGAACTGGGCTGGTCAACCGAGCCCCTGCCACTTCAGGAGGCGATCGGCTCGGACGTCGCGCGAGTGGCGCCAGCCCACGCCGTGGCGAGAATCGCCCGCGGACTTCTCGCATGAACAGTTCCGCCGCGAACACTCCGGCGCCGTGGTCCGCGCCGGGCTGGCAGCATGGCCGGCTCCGGGCCGACGGCCCCTCACCGGCCACGGCCGGGCGACGGCTCGTTCTCAAGATCGGCGGCAGCTTGCTCGCGCGATCGGACTGGCCGCGACTCGTCACCGCACTCGTCGCCGGCGCACCGCAACCGGCCCGTACGCTCGTCGTAGGCGGCGGGGCGGTGGTCGACGGCCTGCGACGGATCGATGCCGCCGCGCCGCAGCCGGCCGACGTCATGCACGCTCTCGCCATCGAGGCGATGCGGGTGACGGCCCGCCTCGTCGCCGCGGCCATCGACCTGCCGCTCTCGGCGACCCCGTCCACCGGGCGCGAGGCTTGCGTGCTCGACGTGCCTGCTTGGGTGGCGAAAGAACCTCGAGGAGGGGCCCTTCCGGCGGGCTGGTTTGTCACGAGCGATTCGATTGCCGCGAGCGTCGCGGTCGCGATCTCGGCCGATCTCCTCCTCGCCAAGAGCACCGCCCCGCCGCCCCGCCCCGCGGGCGCCGGCGACTCGGCGGCGCCCGCCGCCGCGGGCTGGGTGGACGATTATTTCCCGATCGCCGCGGCGGGCCTCGACCTGATCGAATGGGCGGCGCCCCGCTGAGCGGACATCACTCCCACCAGACCCCCGACGCCGGCCGGGATGCCAACGCGAGGTTCCGGCTCTTGTCCAGATCCGCGGACTCGGCGGTCGCGGTGGCGAAGCTCCACGGCTGGAAGGCCACGCCGCCGGAGGCGCTCACCACCCAGCTCGATCCCTTGCGCACGCCATGGGCCACCGTGGGCACGCTCGTCGGCACGTCGTAGACCGGCAGCGGCACGGCGTGGGCGTCGAGCAAGGCGGCGATGTCCAGTCCGGCCCGGCCGGCAAGTTGCCGCCCGTGGATGAGCGCCGCGACGACCGCCAGATCGACGCCGTTGACCAGTTCTGCGAACACCGGCTGCTTGGCCGCGACGGCGTCGTAGTGCCGTGTCATCCGCTCGCACCAGCCCGCGGCCACCGCGTCGGCCCCCACCCTGGTCCGCCGTGTGCCGTCGGCCGCGAAGAGATCGTTCTCCGTCAGGCACCGCATGCGGCGGCCGTTGATCCGCCAGGCAAGTTCATCGGGGTCGCGTGAGAGCGGCTCGTAGTCGGGCTCGAGCCAGAACCGCGGCATCGCCGCCCCTCCCTTTCCTGCCGGCACCAGGGAGAGATAGCTCGGCAGGTCGGCGACACCCGACGGCTCGAGCCCCATGCCGATCCGCTTGAGCCGGTAGTCGGCGGCGACGAGCACGCGGGCGAACCGGCTGTCGCCGGGCACTCCGCCGACGGTGACCCGCTGCGGCCCGAGGGCATTTTGCATCGCCACGAGCGTGGCGTCCGGATTCGGCCCGATCGTCCGTTGCGTGCGCAGGAGTGACTGCAGCTTGGCGACACCCTCGGGGGTCGGGTCGATCGAGCACTTGATGCCGCCTGCGCGGGCTCCATCGATGGCCCGCAGGGCGACGAGCAGATCCTCGAGGTGGAGGACGGGCTTGCCGCTGCGGACGGCGACGACGTTGCCCGCGGCGTCGACCGTGACCGCGTCGGCAGGTCCGGCGAGGATGATGTCGTGGTTTTCCGTGTCGACGAAGACATGCGTCACCCGCTCGAGTCCGCCGAGGAAGAGAACGTCGGCCGGCAGCGGCTTGTCGGTACCGGCCGCTCGGAGCGCCGCCGCGATCCGCGCCAGCGACACCTTCCGCAGGCCTTCGGCCGCCCCGGCCGCGATGCCGTCGCCGGCCAATGTGCGACGCCGCTCGACGGCAAGTGAGTCGACAGCGGCCGGCTCGAGATTGCGCACGATGCCGTCGGCGTCGATCGAGATGCCGCCGACGGCGCCACCGCCGAAGCCGAAACCACCGCGCCCCTGGGCGAAGGCCGACGCGGGCCAAAGGGCGGCGACCGCGATCGCCACGAGCGGACCAAACTTCCGGGCGGCGATCGTCGGGTGGTGCGGGCCGCGGTTCATGGGCATCCTTTCATCTCGGTCGATTGCCTCGCGGCCGGTCGGAGACACTCCCCGGGGTGGGAGTGCGACGGGAGCAGAGCCGGCCCCGAGGCAGACGCCGGGGATGCTAGTCGCCCCGCCCCCTCCGCGGCAAACCCGGTTCCCGGCTGTTTCGGCAGGGTTTTCAGCCCACGGCGGCGGATCAAGGGCGGCAGACCGACCGGCTCGATGGCTCGGACGGCCGCCGCCGCGCCGCCCCGGCCCTCCCAAAACGCGTCCCGTTCGCGCATGATGCGGGAGTGCGGGGCGACTTCCCGTACCCCGCCCGTCCCCAGCGGCCGCATGACCTCCCCCGTTCCCACCCACCTCCTGGTGCACGATCCGGCCAAGGGCCAGCAGGCCGTCGCCCTGCGGCCTGGCGAGCGGCTGACGCTCGGCCGTGCCCCGACCAACGCGCTCGTGATCCACGACGAGCAGGCCAGCCGATTCCACGCCGAGGTCTTCGGCGGCGCCGCGGGCTGGTCGATCCGCGACCTCGACAGCCGCAACGGCACGCTCGTGAGCGGTGCGCCCCTGGCGGGCGACCGCCCGCTGGCCGTGGGCGACGTCGTCGGCATCGGGCGGGTGGAGATTCTGGTCTGCGAGGGCGAACTGCCCACCGATGGCACGGGAGAGTCCGACCCGCTCGGCTGCACGGCCACCGGCGAGTTGCCGCCCGACGTCGCCGCCTGGCAGGCGTCGATCACCCACCGCCGGGCGAGGAGCCGGCTGCTCGACGATATCCGTGCGTCCGCCGGCACGGCACCGCGCGTGGGCCGGGCCGCCGCGGAACTCTGCCGACTGGCGTTCGCCCTGGCACGGGCGGCCGACGTGCCCACCGTTGCGGCGCTCGCGCTGGAATCGGCGATGCAGGGTGCCGGTGCGAGCCGGGGCATCGTGCTCCTGCCTCCGTCACTCGCCGAGGGCGGCGCGAGGCCGACCGGCACGGCCGCCCTCGAGCGGGCGGCGGCGACGCCCGCCGATTGGCCCGTGGCTTCGGTCCCGCCGGGCGTGGTGGCCGCCGTCTTGGGCACGGACGAGGCCGTGCTGGCCTGCGGCGCCCGGCCCGGCGGCGGGCGGGTGACCGGACTGTCGGCGCCGGTGCGGGTCAGCGGCAAGGCGTTGGGCGTGCTCCATCTCGACGCCGAGGGCCGCGACCATGAGGCATCGCCCGACGACCTGGAGTTTGTCATGGCCGTCTGCGACGCCCTGGGGCTGGCGATCGACAACCTCGCCGCCCGCGCGCGGCTCTCGTCGCGTTTGGCCCGCTCCGCCGACGAGAACGAGCAACTGCGCCGGCGGCTGGGCCAGGAGTCGCGGATGATCGGCGGCAGTCCGGCGCTCGAGGCGATCGAAAGCCAGATCGGCCGTGTGGCCGCGACCAAGGCCACGGTGCTGATTCGCGGCGAGAGCGGCGCCGGCAAGGAGCTCGTGGCGCGGGCGATCCACGAGGCGAGCGACCGGCGGGCGGCCCCCTTCGTCTGCATGAACTGCGCCGCGCTCACGGAGACGCTGTTGGAGAGCGAACTCTTCGGCCACGAAAAGGGCGCCTTCACCGGCGCCACCGAGCGGAAGGCGGGAAAGTTCGAGGCAGCCGACAAGGGCACGCTCTTCCTGGACGAGATCGGTGAGATGAGCCCAGCGATCCAGGCGAAGTTCCTGCGGGTGCTCGAGGGGCATCCGTTCGAGCGGGTCGGGGGCAGCGGCCGCGTGCAGGTGGACGTGCGGGTCGTGGCGGCCACCAACCGTCATCTGGAGGAGGCTGTCGCGGCCGGCGACTTCCGCCGCGATCTCTATTTCCGACTCAAGGTCGTGGAGATCCTGGTGCCGCCGCTGCGGAAGCGGCCGGAGGACATCGCGCCCCTCGCGGCGCACTTTCTCGAACGGTTCGCCGCCGAGACGGGCCGACGCGTGCGGGGCTTCACGCCGGAAGCGGTGGCGGCCATGCGGGCCTACCACTGGCCCGGCAATATCCGCGAGCTGCGCAACTGCGTCGAGCGGGCGGTCGTGCTCTCGCAGGACGAGTGGCTCGACGCCCACGAGTTGGCACTGTCTCACCTCGCTTCCGCGGGCGACACCGGCCGGATCGGGGTGGCACGGGCCGCGGCCTTCACGCCGACGACGCTCGACGAGATGGAGCGGCAGCATGTGATGGCGACGCTCGAAGCGGTCGGCGGCAACAAGACCAAGGCGGCCGCGATGCTGGGCATCGAGCGTTCCACGCTCGACCGCAAGATGGCCCGCTGGGCCAAGGGCTGAGACTGGCTCACGATCACCTCGCGCGCCGGCGAGGTGCCGCCCCTACCCCGCGAACGATGTCAGGCCCGGAGGGCGGGGAAGCACCAGCCGGCGGAGGCCGGCCTAGCGACCGGCGGCAGGATGCCCACGTTCGCGTGAAGCCAGCAGCACCCAATCGGATCAGAGCCCGAAGTACCGCTTCCAGCCTTCGACATCCTCGGGCCCCGGCTCGGGAGGCTTCGTGTCGCTCGGCCGGCGCCGCCGCCGGCGCTCCTCGCGCAACTTCGCGAGCCACTCCTCGCTCGAGACGGCGCTGGCGCGGCGACGGCGGGCCGCCACCTGCAGGCGGCGGTCGCTCGAGACCACGACGAGTCTCGACGGCGCCCGATCCTCCTCGACGAGTTCCTCGATGAGGGAGTCGGCGTCGGGATACTCGCGGGCGAACCAGACCCGGATTCCACCGTGCGTGAGCCGGGCCGGCAGGCCGTCCGGCGCCCTGGCGGCGTCGAAGACCACGACCGTCCTCGAGGCCTCGTCGCCGAGCAGGTCGACGAGCATGTCGAGCAGCGCGAGCCGCGATTTCTCGAAGCCACGGGCGCCGCGCTCGTCACCGAAGACGCCCGACGCATGCAGCAGGTTGTAGCCGTCGATGATGAGCGTCATGGGACACTCCGACGCTCAGCCCGCGCCCAGCCGATACTTCACCCGCCCCGCCACGATCGTCGCCACCGCCCGTCCCGTGAGCGTCCAACCGTCGAACGGCGAGTTCACGCTCTTGGAGCGGAAGGATGAGACGTCGACCCGCCACTGCCGCTCGGGATCGATGAGCGTGATGTCGGCGACGGCCCCGGGCACAAGGGTGCCGCGGTCGACCCCGAGGATCCGGGCGGGCAGCGTGCTCAGCGCCTCGACGAGCCGCGGCCAGCCGATCCGCCCGGTGGCGACCAGCCTCGTCACCGACAGCCCGACGGCCGTCTCCAGGCCGAGGATGCCGAACGGGGCGCGGTCGAGTTCGAGCATCTTCTTCTCGGGCGCATGCGGCGCGTGGTCGGTGGCGATGCAATCGATGGTGCCGTCGGCGATGCCCGCGAGGATGCCGTCGACGTCGGCCGCCGTGCGGAGCGGCGGGCTCATCTTGTAGTTCGAGTCGAAGCCCCGCAGGCTCTCGTCGGTGAGCGTGAAGTGATGCGGGCAGGCCTCGGCCGTCACGCGGGCGCCTCTGGCCTTCGCAGCCCGGATGAGCGCCACTCCCGCCGCCGTCGAGACGTGCATGACGTGCAGACGGCCGCCCGTCACCTCCGCCAGGGCGATGTCGCGGCCGATCATCACCTCCTCGGCCGCGGCCGGCATCCCCTTGAGGCCGAGCAGGAGCGACACGAGCCCCTCGTTCATCACGCCGCCGCGGGAGAGTTCGAGCACCTCCTCGTGGGCGAGGATCGGCGCGTCGAACATCCGGCAGTATTCGTAGGCCCGCCGCATGAGTTCCGCGTCGTAGACCGGAGCCCCATCGTCGCTGAAGGCCACCGCCCCCGCCTCGACCAACTGGCCGATCTCGGCCAGCTCCTTCCCCTCGCGGCCGCGGCTCACGCAGCCCACCACGAAGACGTTGCAGGTGTCGGCCCGGGCGGCCTTCTGGTGGATGAACTCGACGGCGGCCTGCGTGTCGATCGGCGGCTCGGTGTTGGGGATGCAGGCCACGCTCGTGAAGCCGCCGGCCAGTGCCGCACGGGTGCCCGACTCGATCGTCTCGTCCTCCTCGCGGCCCGGCTCACGCAGGTGGACGTGCATATCGATCAGCCCCGGCGCGACCAGGAGCCCGGTCGCGTCGATCGTCTCATCCACCGTCCCGTCGTGGCGGCCGATCCCGGCCACGCGGCCGTCCCGCACGAGCAGATCGTCGACGCGGTCGATTCCCTGCGCCGGATCGATCACCCGGCCACCGCGAATCAGGAGCGTTCCCGCATGGGCCGTCATGGCTGGATCCTCGCGGCGATACCGGGCCGTCCTGTCACGGTGGCGGCGCCCGGCTCGCGCGGTCCACACGTCAGCCAGAGCACGCCCATCCGGACGGCCAGGCCGTTGGTCACCTGGTCGAGAATCAGCGATTGACGGCAGTCGGCCACCTCGGCGGTCATCTCCACGCCCCGGTTGATCGGCCCCGGGGCGAGGATGAGCAGGCCGGGCTTGGCCCTCCGGAGGCGATCGCGGGTCATGGCGTAGAGGTGGGCGTATTCGCGCACCGACGGGAAGGGCCGCATGCTCTGCCGCTCGAACTGGATCCGCAGCAGGTTGAGCACGTCGCACCGCGGCACGATCGCGTCGAGGTCGTGGGAAACCTCGACGCCGAGTTCCCGCCAGCGGTCGGAGACGAGCGTGGGGGGGCCGCAGAGGATCACCTTGGCGCCGAGCTTGAGCAATCCCCAGAGGTTCGATCGTGCCGTCCGGCTGTGCGCGATGTCGCCGACGAGGCCGATGGTCGCCCCGGCGAGATCGCCGAGCCGTTCCCGGATCGAGAAGATGTCGAGAAGCCCCTGCGTCGGATGCTCATGCGGACCGTCTCCGGCGTTGATCACGCCGACGTCGAGATGCTGGGCGAGGAGGTGCGGCGTGCCGGGGGTGGTGTGCCGGACGACCACGGCGTCGATCCCCATCGCCTCGAGGTTGCGGGCGGTGTCGATGAAGGATTCGCCTTTCGACAGGCTGCTCGTCGACGCGGAAAAGTCGACCACGTCGGCACCGAGCCGACGGGCCGCCAAGGCGAAGCTCGTCCGCGTCCGCGTCGAGTTCTCGAAGAACAGGTTCACCACCGTCGAGCCCTGCAAGACAGACAACTTGCGGCGGCAGCGGTCGGTGGCCTCCTTGAAGAGAGCCGCCGTGTCGAGCAGCAGGCGGATCTCCTCGGCGGTCAGCCGCTCGAGATCGAGCAGATGGCGGTGCCGCCAGGCCGACGGCACGGGTTCCGGCTCGAATGGGGATGTCATCATGCGAAAAAATAGGTGGGCTGGGACGGGCGGGCGAAGGGGCCGCGGGGCCCCGTGGCGGACGGAGTCTAGCAAACTCCCCCAAAGGCCATTCGCCAGGGGTGGCGCGGCCCTTCCGCACACAATCCTCACAGCCCGACGCCCCGTCTGGCCTTGCCCCGGGGGATCGGCCGCTTCTACTCTCCCACCAGCACCGCCGAACCGCTGATCGCGTCGGTCATCCACAGGGTGCTTCAGGAGCGATTCGTGGGCAAGACGGCGACGAAGGGCGAGACGATGACCACCAGCCGCTCGCGCCGCGCGGCCGTCTGGCTCGCAGTGCTCGCCGCGACCACCGTATCGACGGGTGCCGGCTGCACCTCGGTGATCGGCTCGGCCTATCTCCGCGAAGCCTGGCTCGACGCCGTCGAGCATGCGGCGGACGAGGGTCCCGAACCGGACGCCGGCACGTCGGCCGAGACCACGGGCCCGGGCGATTCCGCCACCACGGCCGACGGGGTGGACTCCGTTTCCGACGACACGCCCGCCGAGAACGCTGCGGGCGACGTCTGGTCGCCCGCCACGCCCGCCGAAGCGATCGCCGAGGCCGATCGCCGGCTCGCCGCTGCCGGTGGCCTCGGGACGGACGCCCGCGACACGCTCATCGCCACGCTCCGGGCGACACCCCGTCAGGACTGGGCGATCGTCGTCGACGAGTTCGCTGCGGCGCTTGTCGCCGCCCGCGAGGCGACCGCGGCGGAGGCTCTGCCGCCAGCCCCCTCCTCCCCTGCACCGACGGCCACCGCCACGGCCACCCCCGCTGCCGAGTCTCTGCTCCCGGCAGTTCCCCCCGCCCCCGCCCCCGCCACGGCCGCCGCCGTCGTCCCGGCCGTCACGGAAGCGGCCCCGCCGGCGGCTCCGGAACCAACGGCCGAACCGCCGGCGTTGGCGATCCACAACGCCTGCTTCGCATCGCGGGTGCGGGCGTGGAGCGTCGTCGACCGCTTCGAGGCCGCGGAGTTTCGCCCGGGGCAAGACGTGATCGTCTATTTCGAGCTCGACCAACTCGCTTCTCGGGACGACGACCAGGGCCACACCACCCGGGTCGAGACCGTGCTTCGGCTCGTCGACACCGACGGCCGACGTCTCCATGAATGGTCGTTCGAGCCGCTCGAGGAGACCTGCGGCGGCCGACGCCGCGACTACTTCGCCCGCTACCTGATCGCGATCCCGCCGACCACGCCGGCGGGCCAGTGCCGCCTCGAGATCGCCGCGACCGACGCGATCGGCGGCCGCACCGCCCACGCGACACTGCCCCTGGAAGTGGTCGCCCGCTGACAGCCCGTGGATCAAGTCGTCCGCGGCTGGAGGCAGCGGACGCGAGGATCGAAAACCATCGGTTTTTTGGCGACTCGCCACCGCGGAAAAAGGCCAGGGAGGGCTGTTTCCAGAGCCAGCCAGCAGGCCGATCGGGACGCGGCAGCCGCTACGGCGCCGGGAGCGGCTGCACCGGCACCGCGGGCATCACTCCGGGCCCGACCGGAGCAGCCGGCAGGTTGCCGGGTGGCTGTGGCCCAGGACCGCCGTCGAGTTCGCGGGCCAGCTCGTCGCCCGCCTCCACGGCCGGCGCGTCGGCCGCGGGCGGAAACTGCTCCAACTGCAGAAGGTCGGCGATCAGGACGGCGCCGTTCCAGCGGTCGGCCTGCGACTCCACGAACGCGAGTTCCGTCTCGGTGAGGATCCGCTGTGCCTGCAGCAGGCTGAGGAACGTCACCTCGCCCTGCGCGTAGAGCATCTGCGTGAGCTGCACCGTCTCGCGGGCCTTCGGCAGGATGTACCGCTCGTACCATTCGACCGACCGCTGCGACGTGCGGTAGGTGGCGATCGCCTCCGCGGCCTGGTTCGCGAGGTCGATCTCGATGGTCCGCAGGTTCGCCCGGGACGAGGCGATCTCGGCGCGGGCGGCACGGATGTTGCCCTGATTGCGGTCGAACAGGGGCACGGCCATCATCACCTGGGCGAGCCCCTGATCCTGCTCCGGCCATACCTGCCGCTGGTAGCCGCCCATCAGGTTCACGTTCGGGATCGGCTGCACCACGGCCCGCTCGAGCGCCCATTGGGCCCGGGCGACGTCCGATTCAGCCGCACGCGGCTTGGCGTTGGCCCGCACCACCGCCTCCTGGAGCGTCTTCAGGTCGAAGTTCGGCAACCGCCGGAACAGGTCGCCCTCGACCATGCCGACATCGGCGCGGGGCAGGCCGATCGCCGTGGCCAACTGCCGACGTCCGGTTTCGATCAGGACAGACGCATTCAAGAGCCGCACCTCGGACCGATCCCGCTCGATGCTCCAGAAGAGCACGTCGGCCTTGGTGCCCTCCCCAGCCTCGGCCAGCTGTCGGCCGATCTCGTACGACCGCTTCGCGATGTCGAGCAGGAGCGAGAAGATCTCCATCCTTCGCTGTGAAACCAGGAGCGCGTAGAATTCCTTGCGGACGCCTGAGAGCACGTCGAAGCGGGCGCGGATCAGCTCGTATTCCGCCATCTGCACCTCCCGCAGCGCCGCCTGCTGCGCGAGCCTGAGCTTGCCGCCGGTCACGATGTCCTGCGCCACCGTGCCACTCCACTGGCTGTCCGGGCCGGCGGCCTGTGGTGTGAAGCCGGCGAGCACCGGGTTGGGATAGAGCCGCGCCTGCACCGCCTTGCCGCGGGCCGCCTCGATGGCGGCCTGTGCCGCTCGCAGCTTCGGGTGGCTCTGCATGGCCAGCGCGACGAACTGGTCGAGCGTGCGTGGCGTCGGCCCCCGTGCGGCGCCGTCCACCGGCGGTGGCACGGCCTCCTCGATGGTTGGAAACCGGCTCAGCGGCACGCCGGCTTCGGGCAGCCGCAGCGGATCGGCGGTCTTCGCCCACTCCACCGCGCGACAGGTGGCCGCCGGTCCCACGGCGATCCAGGGGGTTCCAAGCAGGACGGCGCAGGCCACCGGCCACCACCGCGACGCGGAGGCATCTCGCCGGCCCGCTGACGGGCCATCCGGGGAACGTGCGATCATGGACTGCTCGGGGTGATCGGCCTGCTCTACCAGCAATCGGCAGGCTCACCGCAACCGCTTCAAACGGAACGGGCGGTATTCCGGGAATGCACGGAAAGCTTCGCGGCACGCCGGAAAATGGGTACACTGGGCGACCCGAGCGGGATTATGCGACGGCCCAGGAAGGCCGTCCGACGTCCGCGCACGCCGTTTCGGAGCGTCCTGCCTCGTGTCGATCCTCCGCGCCGAGCATCTGGAGAAGACGTTCAGCGGCACGGGGCCGGAGGCGGCCCGCGTCGCGGCCCTGCACGACGTCTCGCTCGCCATCGAAGAGGGGGAGTTCGTCGCGATCACCGGCGCTTCCGGCTCGGGCAAGAGCACGCTGCTGCATCTGCTCGGCGGGATCTCGCGGCCCACCGCGGGCAGGGTGCTGCTCGAGGGCGTGGATCTGGCCGCGCTCGACGACGCGTCGCTCGCCCGCCTGCGGCGGCGGCGGATCGGCTTCGTCTTCCAGCGGTACAACCTGCTGCCCGAACTGTCGCTCGTCGAGAACGTGGCCCTGCCGCTGTTGCTCGACGGCGTCGCCGACGCGCGGGCGACCGCCGCGGCCCGCGAGGCCCTCGCCGCGGTCGGTCTTTCCCACCGGGAAGCGCACCGCCCCGACGCCCTCTCCGGCGGCGAGCAGCAGCGCGGCGCCATCGCGCGGGCCCTGGTCGCCGAACCGGCGATCGTGCTGGCGGACGAACCGACCGGGGCGCTCGACTCCACCAACTCGGGCAAAGTCATCGACCTGCTGACCTCGCTTGTCTCGGTTCGCGGGCAGACGGTGATCCTCGTCACGCACGACGCCGGCATCGCCGCGGCCGCCGCCCGCACCATCCGCATGCGGGACGGAACCATAGAGCACGACACCGCGCAGGCCCGGTCCGCCGCGGTGGCGTCATGATGCTCTTGAGACTCCTCCGCAGGCAGTGGCACAAGCGGCCGGGCAGGGCCCTGGCGACGGTGGCCAGCGTCGCGGTCGCAGTCGCCGCGTTGGTGGCCACATGGGTGGCGGCCGATGCCTCGCGAGCCGGCTATCGACGGCTCGCGGAGACCGTCGAGGGGGTGCCGTCGATCGACATCCAGGCCCGGGGTGGCGGCCGGTTCGCGGCGACCGAGGCGCCCCGCCTCGTCGACATCCCGGGCGTGCGGGCGGTGGTGCCTCTCTTCTTCCGACCGACGCTCCTGCGGGTCGGGGAAAAGCGGGTTCGGGAGGTGGCCGTGGGAGTCGATGTGCCGGCGCTCGTGGCCGCCGACCTGCTCACGCTCACGGCCGGCCGGCCGTGCGTGTCGGCCGAAGAGGTCGTGCTGGACTCGGCCCTCGCCACCGGACTGGGCAAGACGATCGGCGACGAGATCCTGTTCTTCGCCCGCCGCAGCATCCGCCGGATGACGGTCGTCGGGCTCGCCGACCCGCGGTCGCTCAAGTGGTTTGCCGAGGGTGCGGGCGTGGTCGTCGACATCCAGGCACTCGAGGAAATGTCGAACGCCTACGGCCTGGTCGACCGCATCCGCATCGCGATCACGCCGCAGGGGTCGCGGCGGCATGTCCTCGAGGCGGCGGCGGCCCGGCTGCCCGCCGCCCTCGCCGCCGAGGTGCCGGCGGGGCGGGCGTCGATGGCCGAGGATGTCCTGCATTCCGCCGACCTCGGCCTCGATTTCGTCACCGGGCTGACCGTCGCGATGGCCTTTTTCCTGGTGGGCAACGCGATGCTCATGAACGTCACCGAGCGACGACGCTCGTTCGCGCTCCTGCGGGTGCTGGGCGCCACCCGCAGAGACGTGGAACGGTTCACCGTCGTCGAAGCGGCGCTCCTCGGCACGGTCGGCGCGATCCTGGGAGCCGGGGTCGGCATCGCCGCCGCCGTGCCGATCTCGGCCGGCATCTCGCGGACGCTGCAGGCGCCGCCGAGCAGTCTCGTCGTGCATCCGCTCCTCGTCGCGGCCGCCGTGGCGGTCGGCACGATGGTGGCGATCGCGGCGGCGTGGTGGCCGGCCCGCGAGGCGGCGCGGGTCGACCCGCTCGACGGCCTCGCACACGGGCCGCCTCCGGCACACGGCGTCTCCGGACGCTTTCTGGCCGCGGCGGTCGCACTCTGGACCTGTTCGGCAGTGGTCATGGCGCTGGTCATCGCCGAGCGATTGCCGCCGCGTGCCGCCGTCGGGGCCGGCATCCTCATGATGCTCGCGTTCGTGGCGACGACGCCGGTCGTGCTGCCGACCCTCACGAAGGCATGCGCCCGGCTGATCCCGGGACGGTGGAGGGTCGAGCGGGCGCTGGCAGTGGAGCAGGTGGTGCGCCAGCCGATCCGCACGGCGCTCACGACCGCCGTGCTTGTGGTGGCCGTCAGCAACGCCATCGGCCTCGGCCATGCGATCCGTGACAACGTCGACGACGTGCTCGGCTGGTACAGTCGGTTGATGCGGGCCGATTGGATGCTGACCCACACCGGCATCTCGAGCGGCGGCCTGACCCGCGGCGGTCCGCAGGCCCGCCTGGCCGAGGAGGAGGTGCGGGCCCTGCCGGACGTGGCGCGGGTCGAGGGGATCGGCGTGGCCAGCGGCCGGGTGGCGGGAGGCGCCTGCGTGGTGATCGCCCGCGACGTGCCGGCCGACCGCCCGCTGCCGGTCGAGCCGGTGGGAACCTCGGCGGACGCCCTGCGGCAGGCGCTCGACCGGGGCGAGGCCGCAGCCGGCACGGTGCTGGCCCGGCGCAGCGGCATCCAGCCGGGCGACGTGGTGGAGGTCGAGGTCTTCGGCCGGACGAGCACGGTGAAGATCGCGGCCCTCGTGGTCGACTACACGTCCGGCGGCGCCTCGCTGCTCCTCCGGCGTGACACCGCGCGGTCGCTCTTCGGGCTCGAATCGGCCGACGTCGTGCTCGTCACCGCGAAGCCTGGGGCCGGTCCGGGCCTCAACACGGACCTGCAGCGGATCGCCGATGCCCGCGGCATGCTGCTGCGGTCGTTCGAGAGCGTGCAGGCGTTCATCAACGGCACCGTGAGCGGAGTCGTCAACTCGCTCTGGGCGATCCTCGGGCTGGGCTTCGTCGTGGGCAGTCTGGGCGTGGCCAACACGGTGACGATGAATGTCCTGGAGAAGACCCGCACGCTCGGCCTGCTCCGGGCAGTCGGCATGACGGCCGGCCAGGTGCGACGGCTGGTGGTGCTCGAAAGCGGGCTCCTGGGCCTCGTGGGCGGCCTGATCGGCACTGTCGGCGGCATGTTCACCGCGCTCTTGATCCAGGCGGCGAGCCAGCCGCTCCTCGGGCACCCGATCCGCCCCTCCCTCCGGCCGCTCGTCGTGCTCGCAAACCTGGCGGCGGCCGTCGCGATCACCGCCTTGGCCGCCTGGATTCCCGCCCGGCGGGCCGCCCAGCTCGACCTGCTCGAGTCGATCGCGAGTGAATAGCACTTCCGGCTCGCGCCGCGGCCGCAGCTGGGGCCGGCGCGATCGGGAAGACTCTGCGGCCTGGCCAATCGGCGACGGGCCACCGACCGTGACGGAAAGTCCGGTCCTGCCGCCGAGACCGATCGTGCCCATGCGCCGGGTTCTGCCGAACCGATCGATCCTGCGGCGGGGCCGGCGGCGGACGCGCCGGCACGTCTGCGAGTGCGTGGAGAGCGAGTGTCCAGGAGGAATGCCATGTCGCGGGCCATGTTCGGGATGCCTGGATCGAGTGTCTTCGGCCGTGCGACGGTTCGCCTGGTGGGGACATTCGTCGCCGTGACGGCGACGGCGCTGTCCTGGGCGCCTCCCCTGGCTGCTCCCCTCGGCGCGCCCGAATGGCGGGGCATCCTCGATGGCCATGTGGGCGGCGGTGATCCCTGGTCGGAGCCCGGCGTCGGCGACGACGCGATGTCGAAGCTGCGTGATCGGCTGGATGACGTCGCCGAGCCCTACCCCATCGATCTCTGCGGCGGCGCAGTCAACGTGGAGCAGCCGGCCGAAACAGCCGACGAGGCCGTCTTCATCCCCTCGGGCCAAGGCTCGAGCTGCTGCGGCGACGTGGGCGACGGGCATCCAGGTCGCCGGTTCTATATCACCGGCATCATCGGCGCGTCGTTCGCGACCCTGCAAAGCGGGGGCATGAACACGGCCGGCGACTTCCCCAACACCGGTCGAGCCGCCGCCAATCTCCTCACGGCCGGCGGTGCCCTGGGCACCGCGATCGACCGCGAGGCCGGCCTGCTTCGCCTGGAGGTCGAGGGCCGTGGTCGCGACCTGCTCACGGGCCGCACCAACAGTTTCGGACCGCCAACCCCGACCTTTTTCTACAACGTGCGGGCCGCAGACGGCTGGTCGGTGATGGCCAACGCCTGGCGGGAGTGGTATCTGAACGACCGCCTGGGCTTCTACGGCGGCGGCGGCATCGGCGCCGGCGGCTACAGGCTCACCGTGGACGACGGCGTGGTCTCGGGATACGGCCACGTGGGCGGCTTCGCCTGGCAGGCGGGCACGGGCACGACGCTGCGGCTCACGCAGCGGACGACGCTCGACCTGGGCTACCGGTTCTTCGACACGGTCTCCGACGGGCTGCCGCTGACGGTCACGGGTGCGCCGGTGTCGGCGGGCACCTACCAGTCCAACTTCTACGCGAGCGAACTCCTTCTCTCCGTCCGGATCTACGAGCCCTTCCGCGATCGGCCCGGCCGCTGATCGTGGTCCCGCCGCGGGGTCGGCCCGCTGCCGCCGGTGCCGGGCCGCCGGCCGCGAGTGTCCAGGACGGCCGGCCGCGGAGAAACGCCGGAATCCCGCGGCAAGGCGGCACGGGACCGCCGCCGCCGGCCGCGGGGTCGCCGCGCCGCGTAGCTTCCCTCGACGCAGGGAGCCGTGGGCGTCGGTCCCGCCTCGTTCTCCTCCTGCCCTGCGATGCAGACCCAACCCCAGGTCTCGTTCGACGGCATTCCCGTCGACGACTCGTTGCGCGACGCGGCCCTCGAGCACATCGACCGACTCGAGGACTTCTGCGATCGCATCACCGGCTGCCACGTCGTGATCGCGCAGCCCCACCGGCACCACCGGCTCGGCCGTCTCTATTCCGTCCGTGTCGACGTCCGCGTGCCCGGTGGCGAGATCGTCGTCAACCGTGACCATCATCTCGACCACGCCCATGAAGACGCATACGTCGCACTTCGCGACGCCTTCGCCGCGGCCCGCCGCAGGCTGGAGGATCACGTCCGGCGGATGCGAGGCGAGGAGAAGCCGCACGATTCCCGCCGCCGCGGCCGCGTCTCTCAGCTCTTTCCGCTCGCGGCGCACGGCTTCATCGTGACGCCCGACGGTCGCGAGATCTACTTCCACCGCCACGCGATCTCGGACCACGACTACCAGACGATCGACGTCGGCAGCGAGGTGTACTTCAGGGAGGAGGCGGGCGATGCCGGACCGCAAGCCACGTTCGTGCAACTCGTCCGCCCCCACGCACACGGCGGCCAGCGGCGCGGCGGCGAGTCGGCGGCGGAGGAGGCCGTGCCATGACGAGCATTCACGATGCCGCTGTGTATGACGTCGAGATCCCGGCGTCCGCGACGACGGGCGGGACCGTGTCACTGCCCGGCCGGCTCGTGCTCCCGGAGAGGGCAGCCGGGCTCGTGCTCTTCGCGCATGGCAGCGGTTCGAGCCGCTCGAGCCCCCGCAACGTCTTCGTCGCATCGATCCTGCACGAGGCCTGGATCGGCACGCTGCTCTTCGACCTGCTCACGCCGCAGGAGGCGACCGACCGCGCCAACGTGTTCGACATCCGGCTGCTGGCCGACAGACTGCGCGCCGCAATCCGGTTCGTCGCGAGGCAGGAGCAGACACGCGGCTTGCCACTGGGGCTCTTTGGCGCGAGCACCGGTGCCGCCGCGGCGCTCGTCGCCGCGGCCGAGGAACTCGCGGTCCGGGCCGTGGTCTCGCGGGGTGGGCGGCCCGATCTCGCCGGGGCGGCGCTCGAGCGGGTGCGTGTGCCGACGCTGCTGGTGGTCGGCGGCGACGACGTCGACGTGCTGCGGCTCAACGAGGACGCCCTCACGGCGTTGGCCGGCGAGAAGCGACTGGCCGTCGTGCCGGGCGCGTCGCACCTCTTCGAAGAGCCGGGCACCCTCGAAGAGGCGGCCCGGCTCGCAGCCGAGTGGTGTGCTCGGCACCTCGGACCGAAACGTGAACCGAAGACTTTTCCGGGAGGCAGATCATGATCGACCACGGGATCTTCACCGACCGCGAGGAGGCGGGCTGGATGCTGGTGGAGCGACTCCGCGGCACGCCGCTCGAGCGGCCGCTCGTGCTGGCGATTCCCCGGGGCGGGATCGAGGTCGGCGCGGCATTGGCCCGCGGCCTCGGCGCCGAGCTCGATGTCGTGCTCTCGCGCAAGCTCCGCGCGCCGCACCAACCCGAGCTGGCACTCGGCGCCGTCTCGGAGCATGGCGAGGTCTACCTCAACCATTTCGCCAGCGCGATGACCGACGTCGGCGACGCCTACATCGAGGCGGAGCGCCGCCGCCAACTTGCCGAGATCGACCGCCGCCGCGGGCTCTATCGGGCGGTGCGTCCGCCGGCGGCGATCGCCGGCCGGACCGTCATCCTCACCGACGACGGCATCGCCACCGGCGCCACGATGATCGCGAGCCTGCGGACGGTGCGGGCCGCGGCGGCGAAGCAGATCATCGTCGCGGTGCCGGTCGCGGCCCCGGACAGGATCGACGCGATCCGATCATTGTGCGACCGGATCGAGTGCCTGCTCGAGCCCGACACCTTCTGGGCGATCGGCCAGTTCTATCGGCACTTCGAGCAGGTCGAAGACGAGCGGGTGGTGGAGCTGCTGCGGAGCCACGGCACGCCGGCGGCCCAATGGGAGACGGCTGTCTCCCACTAGGCCAGCGGGAGACGGCTGTCTCCCACTAGTCCAGCGCGAGACGGTAATCGCTCACAAACCGCAGCATCCGTGAGGGGTTGCCCACGCCCTGCGAGCCGGCGTTGCTGGCAAGCGAAGGCAGGATGCCGAAAGCGCAGCCAGCATCGAGTGAACGGAGGGCAGGAAGCCCGTAGTGAACGTCCGGCGACAGGGCGTGGGCAACCCCGAACCGCCGGCAAACGGCAAACTGAGATACCATCCAATGCGGCCGTGAATCCCCCGGCGATCCGGCCCTCAGCCCTTGATGACGCCGAGCGGCCGGAGCCGGGCCACTTTCAGCGACAGCCCCGCCCGGTGCACGACGTCCACGACGATGTCGACATCCTTGTAGGCCGCCGGCTGCTCCTCCGCGAGCCCCTCGCGGCTGCGGCAGCGGGCCACCACGCCCCGGTCGCGGAACAGCTCGTCGCGGATATCGCGGCCCTTCGCGGCCTTCGTGGCCGCGGTGCGGGACAGGCACCGCCCCGCCCCGTGGCAGGTGGTGCCGAACGAGCGCTCGAGCGCCCGCGGCCCGCCCACGAGCACCCAGCTCGCCCGCCCCATGTCGCCGGGGATGATGACCGGCTGGCCGATGTGGCGATAGCGCTCGGGGATGTCCGGATGGCCGGCCGGAAAGGCCCGCGTGGCGCCCTTGCGATGCACGCAGACCTCCTTCCGGGCGCCGTCCACGGCATGCTCCTCGATCTTGGCCATGTTGTGCGCCACGTCGTAGAGCAGTTCCATGCCGAGCGATTCCCACGAGCGACCGAAGACGCGGGCGAACACCTGCCGCACGTGCCAGGTGAGCAGTTGCCGGTTGCAGAAGGCGTAGTTGGCGGCCGCCCGCATCGCGCCGAGGTAGTGCGCCCCTTCCGCGCTGTCGACGGGAGCGCAGACAAGCTGCCTGTCCGGCAGGTGGATGCCGTACTTCTCGGGCGCGCCGCGGAGCGCCCGCAAGGCGTCGTCGCAGACCTGGTAGCCCAGGCCCCGCGAACCGGAGTGGATCAGGACGCAGACCTGGCCCGTCTGGAGGCCGAACGCGGCCGCGACGGGCTCGTTCTCCACGCGGTCCACCACCTGCACCTCGATGAAGTGGTTGCCGGCGCCGACGGTGCCGCACTGGTCGGCCCCACGTGCCAGCGCGCGGTCGCTCACGAACTCGGGCCTGGCGCCGGCGATGCGGCCCTCCGCCTCGGTGCAGGCGACGTCGTCGGCCGTGGCCAATCCCTGCCTCGCGAGCTCGGGCACGCCCTCCTGCATCAGGCGCCGCAGCTCCTCCGGGGAAAACACGAAGCTGCCCCCCTGCCCCACCCCGACCGGGATGTCGCGGATCATCTGGTTGACGAGCCGCTCGAGTGACGATTGGACGTCGCCGAGCACGAGGCCGGTCCGAATCAGCCGCACCCCGCAGTTGATGTCGTAGCCGACGCCCCCCGGCGAAACGACGCCGCCCGCGGCCGGGTCGGTCGCACAGACGCCGCCGATGCAGAACCCGTAGCCCCAGTGGATGTCCGGCATCGCCAGGCTCGCCGACTGGATGCCGGGCAGGAAGGCGACGTTGGCCACCTGCTCGGCGGCGCGGTCGCTGCGCAGCAGTGGCAGGAGCCGCTCGTCGGCGAAGATGAGCCCGTCGACGAGCATGCCTGCCTTGTACGACTTCGGAATCCGCCACGAGCACTCGTCGACCCGCTCGAGCGGCCCGGTGAAGGAGCGGTCGGCCGTGGTGCCGGTGGCGTCGGGGGTGTCGTTCATATGTCGACGATGATCGTGGCCCGCCAGCCGGCCGGCGCGCGGCGCACGTCGAGTTCGTGCTGGGTGATCGCCTTCACCTCGTGGGCCAGTGTATGCACGGCCGGATCGTACCGCTCGCCGCGGGCGAGGGCATGGAGGCCGGCCGCGTCGTGCGACACTTGGAAACTGCAAAACAGCATGCGCCGCAGTTCGAAGGCGGCGTGAAGCTCACTGATCCAGTCGTAGAGCAGCCAGGCCGGGTCGGTTCCCGGCACATCGAACCGCTCGACGGTCGTGGGCCGGATCTGCGCGAGATCCCCGGCGATGACGGCGAACAGGCCCCGGCCGGCGTCGGCGCACACCTCGTCCAGCGACGCCGCGGTGATCCGCAGGCCCAGGTCAGCCGTGTGCTCGAAGACCTCGTACATGCCCTGCCAGCCTCGTGCCCAATGATAGCGCCGCGACCAGCAGGAGGCCGACGATCATGCCGACGGTCGCGTCCGCGGCCGTCGTCAGCACGGTCCTCACGGTCGACACGCCGTTTCCATCCCCGAGCCACTCCGCCACCGCGCCGTGAACGGCATGGTGCACGGCCGGAATGCCATGGGCGATGATGCCGCCACCGACCAGAAACATCGCCGCGGTACCTGCCACCGACAGGCCGCGCATCAGCCATGGGGCCGCGGCGAGAATGGCCCGTCCGACGGCCCGGGCCGCGGGCGATCGCCCGGCCGCCATGACCGCGCCCACGTCGTCGAGCTTCACGATACCCGCCACGAGTCCGTAGACGCCGACGGTCATCGCCACCGCGATCGCCACGAGCACGGCCAACTGGATCGGCAGGGGCCGGCCCGCGACGACGCCCAGCGCGATCACGATGATCTCGGCCGAGAGGATGAAGTCCGTGCGGATGGCGCCGGCAATCTTCTCCGCTTCGTCCGCCGGCGGCTCGCCAGGCGAGGCACCGCCGTGGGCCGCCGCGTGTGCATGGTCGCCGGCTGCCCACTCGCCGTCGGCATGCTGGTCATCGCGGTGCAGCAGTCCGTGCAGGATCTTCTCCATGCCCTCGTAGCAGAGGTAGCCGCCGCCGACCATGAGCAGCGGCGTGACGGCCCACGGGGCCAGCCAACTGATGGCCAAGGCGGCGGGCACGAGGATCAGCTTGTTGATGGCCGATCCGCGGGCGACGGCCCACACGACCGGCAGTTCCCGGGCGGGACGCACGCCGGCCACCTGTTTGGCATTGAGGGCGAGGTCGTCTCCGAGCACGCCGGCCGTCTTTTTGACGGCGGCCTTCGTCATCACGGACACGTCGTCCAAGACGCCCGCGATGTCGTCGAGCAGGAGCAACAGGCTGGAAGCCATGGGCGAGATTGGAGGCGGGCTGGCGGCTTCGGGGTCAGAGTCCGCCCAGCGCCCAGGCGAGGGCCATGGCAAGGCAGACGATCGCGGTGACGATCACCCAGGCCGGCTGTCTTCCGGAAGACACCCCGGGCCCGTCCTCGCTGGAGATATAGCGTTCGCAGGAGGGACAACGCGGCGTGTCCTCGAAGATCTCTCGCCCGCAATACGGGCATGGGACCGTGGGCTCATCATCCTCGTCGCCATCGCCCGTGTCGGCAAAACGATCCGCGTCGTCTTCGTCATCCCAGTCGTCGTCGTCGGTGGTGAATCGCATCGTGGTAAAGGATCGACTGCCTCTTGACTGGACGACGGCGACGAGCGACGCTCCTGGTTCTCGCCGGCTTCCCCGGTCAAGAGGGCCGGCCACCGCCGAGGATATCGCCTCCGGCGACTCCAGGAAAAGCCGGGGCGAGAGACGCGGGCGCACGTGCTGATGCAGGGCGGCGCGTGTGCCACGGCCAGCCACGCAGCGCGCTGGGATCCGCGCATGAGGCCGGTCGCGCGGATAGACTTCTCGTCGCCCGACCCCCGCGCGGTGAGCCATGCCTGCGAAAGACCCGACGACTCCCCCCAAGCAGCCCGATGCCTACGTCGAGAACGGCCTCCTGGTCTATACAGGGGCCTATCACCTCAAGCGGGGCTTCTGCTGCGGCTCCGGATGCCGCCATTGCCCCTACGAGCCCCGGCATGTCCAGGGCAATACAAAGGTATCTCCATGAACGAGTGGCTCGCACTCGGAATCGTGGCCGTGATTTGTTGCGCGCTGGTGGCGCTGACCCGCTGGGCCGGCGCCGAGGACGACGGCTCCCCGTAGCGGCTGTGAGGCGGCTCTCGCGGTCCATCCGCGTCACGGTTTCCCGTCGCCGGCAGGTTCCTGCCGGGTCACCACCGGCACGTAGCCGATCTCCAAGCCCTGCGGCGGTGTCACGATCATGGCCGGATCGAGGTCGGCGAGTCGACCACGATCTGGCGGCGCGAGATAGCTGCGCTCCTTCGTCCACTGACGATGTAAGAGTTCCACCCGTTTCTGAAGGGCCTCACGTTCGGCGTCGCTCATGTCGGCGTTGAGAATTGCGGGCTGATCGGCGAAACGGTACCAAGAATAGGTCACGACGCTGCCGTCGCCGGGATACGACTTGAACGGCCCCGCGACGGGCCCCGGACTCTTCCAGCAACTTTCAGGAGCGTCGGGCGTGACGTACGTCTTCGGCGGACGGTCGCGCTTGCGGTCGAACCGCACGTCGGCGAGGCCCGTCTCGACGGGCACTTCCGCCGCTGGCACCGGCCTCCAGCCATCCTGCTGCTTGTCGTTGCTGCCGAGCCGAAAGTACTCGGGCAGCACGACCACATGTCGCTCGCCCGCCGCGTCGCGTTTCACCCAGCGTGCATCCCACTTGTAGCCGAAGGTGTTTTTGTCGGGCGCGAACGGGGTCGCGAACGACGTCCAGGCGACCGGATGCCTTTCCTCCCGTGCTGTTCCGTCAGGATAGATCCGCCAAGTCGCGCCCCCGCGACCGGGGAACTCGTGCAAGGTCGCCCCATCCGGGTTGACCACGCCGCTCGCCGGCGGGCCGCCGTCGAACCACGCCTGCACGGCGTCCCAGAGGGCTCGCCGGTCGTAGGAAGTAACCCGATGCACCAACGCCGAATCGCCCCGCGCGTCCGCCGGAAACTGTGTCGGGGTGATTCGCGCATACGTCGCCCCCTTCGAGTCCTTCGCCACCACGCCTGGAATGTGCTGGGTCTCCATCTGCAAGGCTCTGTTCGGATTGGACGGTCGAGCATCGAGGAGGTGCCCGGCGAAGCGTGGCTCGCGGCTGGCGTTGCGGGACCAGAAGAAGGGGGTGAAAAACGCGACCGGGCCCTTGAAGTTTCCCGTGTTGAGGAACAGGGTCCAAGACTGATCGCCGGTGGGGATGTCTCGACCGTCGGTCTTCGTCTTCGGCGGCGTCAACGGCAGCGGCAGATAGCCGTAGCCGAACCATTCGCCGCAGGTGCCTTGCTTCAGGTTCAGGCCATCCGGCGGCCAGATGACCCAGGGGCTCAACTGGGCGACTCCGTACTTGCCATTGGGCCTGGCCCAGTCGCGTCCCTTGCCAGCCCCCGGACCATTGGCCCACTCGACGAAGTTCGGCGCCACTCCACCCATGATGAACTTGGGGGTTTCGGTCGCGTACTCGGTGTCACGCCACCAGCCGAGCCCGCCCTCGATGTCCGAATACCCTTTCTCGAGCGGCTTGCCCACGGGCTGCGTGAACATCCAGGTGCCGGGCAGCCCCGACTGAAATCGCTGGCCCGGGTACTGCTTCAGGAGCGGCCAGGCGGCGACATACATCGAGAATCCCGCACCGTAAGTCTCGGGCACTTTTTCGTTGGGCACGAGCAAGTAGCCCGCCATCTCGCCCGGCCTCTGCGGCAGCACAGGACCGGAGACGCCCGATTCCGGCCGTGGAGACAGCAGCGCGAGGTTCGCTTCCGCGAATGCCCGGCCCATCTGCGCGAATGTCTTTGCACAGCCGAGGTAGTGATAGCCCGCATTCGATGCCCCGCGTTTCCAGAGCGTGATTTCAGCGGGGGAGATGAGCTCGGCTTCGAACTTCGCGACATACTCGCGTTTCTGCTCGGGGGTCATCGACCCGTCGGCGTTCGGATAGTCCTTGTGCTTGGAGTCGAGGTAATGGCCCATCTGACGGATCACCTGTCGCTTCCGGTCAATCGCGCCGAGTTCCTCGGCCCAGAATGGCGCCGTCGGTACGGCGACGACGTTCCCCCGAAAGTCAGGGAGCATGCTCGGGGCGGTCATCGCCCGCCGGAAGGCAGCCATGTCCGTGCTCGGATGCATGCCGTCGACCCCCATCACGCCGATGATGAAGGGCATCTTCGGCGCGGATAGATCGCGTCGCACATCACGAATGAACTGCCCCAGAAGTTCGCTGTAGAGGTCGTAGCGATCGGGCTTGCCATGAGCCGGGTATACGTGCCCGTCGACCATGTCGTTCCAACCTTGCAACCAGACGAAGCCGGCGATCTCGTAGCCGGACGCGGGATCGTAGGCCGGGCAGACCCGCTTCGGGTCGGCCAGCACACGTTTCACGTGCTGGATCATCAACCGATAAAAGACACCGGTCTCCTTGATTTTGTCGGCCTGCCACTTCGCGAAATCCTTAGGGATGCCGTGGCCTTGCTCTTGTGGATAGTGCTGCTTTTGCCATGCGCTCAGCGCATAGGGCCCGGCGCCCGGCGGACGAAAGTCGGTGTGCAGAGACTTCCCGCCCCACGCCGTCTTGATGATGAGCACCGGTCCCGTGAGCTTGTCTTCGAGTGTCAGCCCAAACGTGAACTCCGGGCCGATCTTGCCACCATCTTCGCTCGGCCTCTGCCTCGCGCCATATCCGGCGGTGAGCTTCCCGAAGCCTTCGCCATTGGCTTCTCCACTTCCGGTGTAGTACGAAATCCAGACCCGATCGCACGCAGCCGGCTTGCCATCCGCGCCGCGCATCCTCTCGAGGAGCGGCGCTGTCGCGGGATCATCGCCGATGTAATCGAAGGTCTCGATCTTGGCGTGTCCCTCCATGTTTGATTGCCCGGCCAGGATGAAGACCTTCAACGGGCGATCCGCCGCCACCACCGGTGTGGAGGCCAGAAGAAATAGAAGAAGAGGAAGTGGGAGTGTGCCGCAGCCTCTCGAGACTCTCATGAGCGATGTCCTTGCAGACCGGTTGGCGGCCCTCACTGGTGGCTGACCTGCCCCCCAGTGCAACACCAGTGTTTAAGTTAGGGATTCACCCTCTTGACGCCGCCCCCGTCTTGGTACCAGCCGGGCTGTTAGCCCTGCAGGGCCGGTAGCTGGGCATGCCCAGCTACCGGCCGCGCGAACTCCGACGGCGTCCAGTTGCCCAGAGCACCGTGCGGACGGACGCGATTGTAATCCTCCCTCCACGCTTCTGTCACGGCTCGCGCTTCGTCGAGCGACAAGAACCAATGCTGGTTCAAGCACTCGTCCCGAAGCTTGCCGCTGAAGCTCTCCACATAGCCGTTCTCCCAGGGCGACCCGGGCTCGATGTAAAGCGCCTTCACGCCCACCCGTCCCAGCCACTCCCGGACGCACCTGGCAGTGAACTCGCTGCCATTGTCGCTCCGGATGTGCTCCGGCACGCCCCGCCGAACGAACAGGTCACTCAGCCGCTCCAAGACGTCCTCGCTCGTGAGCTTCTTGGCAACATCGATGGCCAGGCACTCCCTCGTGTACTCGTCCACGATCGTCAGCATCCGGATCGGACGGCCATCGGACGTGCGGTCCATCACGACGTCGTAGCTCCACACATGGTTCCGATGAGTCGGCCGTAGCCGGATGCACGAGCCGTCGTTGAGCCAAAGCCGCCTTCGCTTGGGCTGCTTTGTAGGCACTTTCAGGCCCTCCTGACGCCAGATCCGCTTCACGAGCCGAGGCTCATCATCCGGGACACGACGCGTCCGACGCTGTGTGCTCCGCGACTGCCTGATCACCCGTCATGCCCGGCGTTCGCTGATCCGATCACGGCCAAACACGCCACGCACGTGCTCGACCGCCTCCCGCCGCTTCGCCGGGCTCAGAAGTTTCCCTCGGCGACTTCCCGAAGGATTGCCTTATCCAACTCCGCGTCAGCCAGCAGTCGCTTGAGCCGAGAGTTCTCCTTCTCAAGCTCTTTCAACCGCTTCGCCTGGTCCATCCGAAGACCACCGAACTTCTTCTTCCAACGGTAGTAGGTCTGCTCCGTCACGCCGATCTTCTTCACCGCCTCGGCGACGGTCTTGCCCCTGCCCAACTCAACTTCGACCTCTCGAAGCTTGCGGATGATGACCTCCGCCTGCTCGGCTTTTCCTCGTGGCATCTCTTGCCCTCCCTTGGGTTGCAGCTACCCAGGATTCTCGCTCCCGGAGTGGCCTCGTTTAAGGGGGGCAGGTCAAAACGGCGAATGGGTGATCGTGTTGAAGGGGGCCGCCAGGATTGAGTTCGAAGACCAGACGGTCGAGATGGGTCCTGGCGATTACCTCGACATCCCGGCCCATACAAAGCACCGGGTATCCTGGACGACGCCGGATGAGCCAACCATCTGGCTGGCGGTGCATTACGGCTGAGATAAATAGGCCGACCTACTGAATCCCGGCCTGCCGATATGCTCTAAGAACTTCCTCACTGAAACACGCGAAGACCACACGCGTGATGGCAGTCTTGCCCACCAAGTACGCCCGGACTGTCTCAACTGCGATCTCGGTAGCTGCCTGCAGGGGATAACCGAAGATCCCGGAGCTTATGGCCGGAAACGCGATACTCCGGCAGGAGTTTTGGTCCGCCAACTGGAGTGCAGACCGGTACGCCCCAGCAAGCAGCTCTGGCTCGCCTCGATGCCCACCACTCCAGATGGGGCCAACGGCGTGAATGACGAATCTGGCGGGTAATGCGAACCCCGGCGTAATACGGGCCTGGCCAGTAGGGCACGGGGCTACGTTTCGGCAAGCGTCCTCGAGCCCGGCCCCGGCAGCACGAAAGATCGCCCCGCACACACCGCCACCCTTCCGCAGGCCCTCGTTGGCGGCGTTCACGATGGCGTCCACTTCGAGCGTGGTGATGTCAGCAATAAGGGATTTCATTGCGGGCGCCATGGGTAGATCCGAGGCGTTAGCATCTAAATACACGTGAAAAGTATGGCATATTCAGTGAGCGCAAAATAGCCATCAGCCGTCCGCGCTCCGGCTGTTCTCGTCGCTGACTTCTTCGGTGGATTCTTTCCTGCCCCTCGCCTGCGCTCCCCGTCTGCGCCCATCTGGAGGCCCTGCATGCAAATCCATGTCCTGATCCCAGTTCCGCCGCCCTCATTCACCGGCCCCGATCCGCCTGAGCACATCTACCACTACACCACTGGTCTGAAGCTCAAACAGATCATCAACTCCGGCTGCATCAGGCCCACGACCGCGAAGATCGAGTCCCACGAAAAGCCCGTCGCGTGGTTCAGCACCCACAAGCAGTGGGAGCCGACTGCCACCAAGGTCCCGATCCCCGGAATGCAGGGCCAGATCGAGACTGCCAAGGCCCAAGGCGGCTTGGTCAGGATCACGGTGCCGGGAACGTGTGCACCATTCATCTTCCCGCAGCTCCCTCTGATCGCCGGTACCAAGCCCAGCGTTTGCATCGGCCTGCTTATTGCTGGCCTCGAGCTGGGCTCTACCCCCGATACCTGGCGGTTCACTCTCGAGCCCGTCCCAACGAGCCTGTTTCGCGAAGTCGAGTTCTACGACTTTGCCCATGACAGGCGGGTCGCCGTAGATATGGCCGAACTAGCCTGCCGGAACTGACTGGGCTTGAGCTCAGGCCCCAGTTCTCGCGTTCCCACGTTCTCACTTTCCCAGGAGATCCCCTGCCAGTGACGACCTCGACTCTTCTTTGCGCGCTGCTGGCCTCCGGGCTGGCTGTGCTTCTCGCCCGCGAAAGCCGAATTCGTCGTGCTCTCCAAGACCTCGTCACCCGGCTTCTGGACCGGCTCAAGACCCCGGCGGGTCTTCATGCGGGCTACAGCCGCGAGTCCGACAACCATCCCCACACCCCACGGAAACGCCGATGAACACACCCATCCCAAGTCTCTTTCTGCCCATCACTGTGTCCCTGGGCTACTGGCTGATCGCCAAGGGGCTCGCTGCCGCCGGGGGCACTCTCAAGTGGGCCGCCAAGAAGTCCTGGCCCCTGGCTCTCGTGCTGCTGGCCCTCACGGCGCCTCAAGCTCGGGCAGGCTGGTTCACACGCGGCCCTGACCCCAAGACCGAGGCTGCCAACAGGGCCCTCGAGCGCGCTGCCCAGATCGCCGCCGAGGCTGCCAGCACTGGCCCGGGACGCCGCGCTTCGAATCCCAAGCGAGATCATTGACCTCAAGTGGAGCGATTTTGACTGGGCACGGAATCGATTTAAGGTCATCGTCCGCAAGAAAGAGCACATCGACGGCCATGAGACCCGCGTCGTGCCGATCTTCCCGGAGCTTATGCCGCACCTGGAACGCGTCCGTGCCGAGGCCACGGCCGACACCGTCTACGTCTTCCCCGACATCCGATCAGGAGAGAAGAACCTCCGCACCGGACTGCTGCGCGTCCTGAAGAAGGCCGACATCCCCGCCTGGACAAGGCTGTTCCAAAACCTTCGGGCGAGCCGGGAGACCGAACTGATGCGGCAAGAGCCCGCCCACCTGGTCCATGCCTGGGTCGGAAATAGCGAGGGTGTGGCCGAGGACCACTACCTCAAGGCCACCGACGAGGACTTCGATCGGGCCGCCGGAAAAGCGACACTAAAAGCGACACTGTCAGTGCTCATCAGCGCTGCTCAAGCGTGGTCACCAGAAACAAAAAAAGCCGTATCCCCCGCGTTTGCGTAGGATACGGCTGTCCTGTTTCCGACCCAAGTACCCCCACGGGGGACCGAACGACCACCGGATTCTGG
>Ga0255182_1000457_pt1 | contig 27945 bp, 25 predicted proteins | sample Atl_UVDOM_RepA_8_FD_188420 | JGI IMG/M metagenome (GOLD analysis project Ga0255182, IMG submission 188420) | Freshwater microbial communities from Altamaha River, Georgia, United States - Atl_UVDOM_RepA_8d | ecosystem: Environmental > Aquatic > Freshwater > River | place: USA: Georgia...
TCCGCCCCTCCGCTCCGCGGCGGCAAGCGAGGAACCTGTGCTTTCGATGGAATCAACCCGACTCTCATAGTGCTGGACCAGAGATCGGGGGCAGGTCAATCAGACCGCTCTTGTGCCGAACGAAGCAAACCAATGGCTGTTCCAGCCATTGGGCGTAGACGCCAAGCCTGAGTGGAGCGAGTGGCCTCGAATCGACCAGGTATTTCTTGAGTGGGGCGCCGGGGTAAAGACCAATCGTGACGGCTTGGCGGTCGGATTCAGCAGTAACGAGGTGGAATCGCAGATCCGAGACTTCGCCGACTTGAAGCGAACTGACGCTGAGGTAGAGGGAAAGTATTCGTTTAAGTCAAACTATCAATGGAAGACAGAAGTTGTCCGCAAGAAGTTTGCTAGGGAAGGCTTTGTGGATGCCTTGGTCGAGCCCTACGCCCATCGGCCGTTTGACGTCCGGTTCGTGTACTGGCATCCGTCAATCGTCTTCAACATGCGTGGTGACAAAATGGAGTGCTTCCGCTCGGCGAAGCCGCCCGTAGCTTTGCTGTTTGCCCGCAATACGACAAAGCCGAGTTACACGAACTTCTTTGTCACGCGCTCGATCACGGATATCCACTGTCTGGAAACGATGAATGTCGCTCCGTTATTCGCGGGTGTGAAAGGCCGGCGTGGTGAGAACGTTTTGGATCTCGCAGCGGCACCTCTGCCAAATTTGGACAAGGCGTTTTGTCGGGCGCTCTCCCGTCGGTTGGGGCTACCGGAGGCAGCACAAAGCGACGCCTCCATTGGCTTGTCGGCCGAGGACATCTTCCAGTACGTCTACGCGGTGTTCTACAGTCCAGGATACCGGGCCAGATACGCGGAGTTCCTGAAACTCGACTTCCCCCGCCTCCCGTTGGCTGGGAGCATGGGGCTTTTCCGAAGACTTTCACGCCTAGGCGATGAACTCGTCGCGCTACACCTTCTCGAATCAACCAAGCTCAACTACTCCATCAGCGAGTATGTCGGTGGCCGTGCCCCCGAAGTCGAAAGGGTCTCTTGGTCGAGCAACACTGTCTGGTTGGACAAGGCGCACACCACCGGCTTCCGCGGCGTACGGGAGGAAGTGTGGAACTTCTATATCGGCGGCTACCAGGTCTGCGAGAAGTGGCTCAAAGACCGTAAGGGCCGCATGCTCTCGAAGGCCGACATCGCCCACTACCAGAAGGTCATCGTTGCTCTCTCCGAGACCATCCGCCTGATGAAGGAGATCGATGACGTCATCGAACAGCACGGCGGCTGGCCAAACGCATTTCGGAGCAACAGTTGACTCTGCAGCAATTTGGTGAACGTTTTAGTGTTCGCCATCAGGCTTGTCTTTGGGGGCTCAATTTGAAGCGTTGATCATTGAAAAACGATTCGTAGCGAACAAGCGCATTGGCGGTGGAAGCCTTGCGGAAGTGCTTAAGGGGATTGATCTCCAGGACAGCGCCGAGGTGGTGACAAAGTTGTTCTCGCGTGCTCAAGAGGTGTCGGAGCACGAGCGGGAGGCGTTTCGCCGTGAGCTTCTGGCGTTGCGTTCGTTGCAGCATCCGAATGTTGTGCGGATTCGTGCAGACGGCATGCTCCCGCAAGGACGGCCTTACGCTCGGAAAGTGGTTTGAGCTCGCTCTGCACACGTGCAAGCATCGGTTGCTAATCGAGTCAGCGACAATCAGCCCGTCTGTTGTGAAGCCAGTGCTAATCGACCAACTGCGGACGGCCTTGGAGCGCGGAGTACAAGTAGTCGTTGCGATTGGTATGCCTTGGGGAAAGCCCAAGCCTGGCAAAGAGTCTTCGAAGTCTCAAGAGGAGCGCGTGAAGGCGGAAAGGCTCCTCGATATGCTGGCTGATGTTCAGCGAGATCATCCCAATACCATGCAGCTGTTCGCAGGAGATGGTGATAAGCATGACAAGCAGTTGATCTGCGACGACTGGTACGTCGATGGGGGCAAGAATTGGCTTTCCAGTCCGTCGGGTGCGAATGCGATCGACGGCAATGGCACGAAGATCCGCTCGCCGCTCACAAACGAGGGGGCCTGGTTGGCGACCATCAAGTGGTACGCGTCAAGGAACTACCAGTGGTCGCTGAACCCGTAGCGAGGTTCCGGTACCGGTGACACCGGTGACGCCCTCCTGAAACAAACTCGATCGCCTCCGCCAGCCGCTCCGTCGGGCCAAGAGCATGTTTCCTGCGCCAGGGAGGACCCGTGGCCGCGCGCCCGGCCCGCCTGCTGGCCCTTCGCTGTCTGCCCCGTGAGCCGCTACGTCGCCCCGTGTGCCCTCGGCCGCGCCCAGCCCGCCCGAACCCCATCCCTTGCTCCCCGCGCCCCGTGCTGCCCCAGCGCGCCCGCCTCGCCGATCGCGCCCCGCCACCCGTGTGCCGCTTTCTGCGCCGCTTCGCTCCCGGCCCCTCGAAACCCGCGGTGAATCGCAGGGGGTTCGAATCCCTCTCCGCCCACTGCGCTCAGGAGCACGGTCGCCTTCGGCGAGCGTGCTCCTTCGCTTCGTGGGCGTAGGGCGTCCCGGCTGCGCCGGTCCGCGCGCGGCTGCGCCGCGCGGGGATTGCGGCGCCCGCTTCGCGGGCGTCGAATCCCGACGCCCACTGAAGAAGAACGCACGTGGTTGTGTTCGCTCGCACCGAGCGGCACAACCACGCTGCGTTTGGGGGGTTACGCGAGGGTCGAACGAAGCGGTGCGAACCGGGGCGGTCGGGTGCTGTGACGCTTTTTGCGCCGCTTTGGGGGCGAAGTGCGTCGCTTTTTGCGTCGCTTCGGGAGGGCCGAACCGAGCGCTCCCTTCCGTCCGAAGCTCGGACGTGCATCGACGCCTCAGCGAGCGTGTGTTATAGGCGACTTGCATCCGCTCGCTCTCGGCGATAGCGTTCCGGCGTGGCTTCGGCTATCCGACGCTTCCTCGCATCCCTCCTGATCGCGGCCTTGCTGCCCGTGGGCGGACTGCGTTGCCAGACGCTTCCGCTGGGTGGCGACCACGCGCACGGCCCGGACTCGGCGCGTGCCGACCATGGGCACCATCACGTCCACCATCAGGAACGTTGCCCGGCGGCCCCGCACTCGCACGACGACCACGACACCCACCTCCACCTCGCGACCGCGGACTGGGCGCTGATGACTGATCGCGCCGCCGTGGACGTTTCGAAGCTGCATGTGCTGGTGACGCTGCAGTTCCCGTTGATCCCGGACGTGGGGGCGGCGAGCTGCCTCTCGCGACCCATGCGCAATTCCGAGCCGTGGCGTTCGCCCCCGAGGGGCGAACTCGCCGCGTTGTGCGCCATCCGCCTGCTCGTGTAAGTCCCGGCGATCGCATCCGCCTCTCGTAGGTGGATGCCCACGTGGCGCCCTGCGCCGGTGTCCGTCACGCCACGGCGTTCGTGTCGCGTCCATGCGACGGCGATCACCCGGGCGGGATCGATTCGCCCCTGATGACTTCGGGAACCCATGAAGACGTGTCCGTCGATTCCATCCATCGCGCCTCGGTCGCGCGCCGCCGCCGTGGCAGCAGCCATCGGGTGCGCTCTCCTGCAAGGCTGCCAGCAGTACGAACCGAGGCCGGTCGACGTCGCCGCGCACCGAGCCGAGTTCCTCGCCCGGACCCCTGACCTGGCAAGCGGGCCCGGTTCCGGAACCGCTGCGACCCCGGCTCGGCCAGCAGGCATGCCTGCACTGACGCTCGAGGACGCCGAGCGGGTGGCGCTCTACTTCAACGCAACGCTCCGACGCGCCCGTCGCGAGGCGGGGATCGCGCTGGCGGCATCCGAGAACGGCGGCCTCTGGACCGACCCGACGGTGTCGCTCGAATTCACCCGCATCCTGCAGACCGTCAGCAACCCGAACGAGCTCTTCGGCGGCTTCAACCTAAGCATCCCGATCTCAGGCCGGCTGGAGATCGAGAAGGCCCGGCTCGGACTTGAGCATGCCACCGCCCTGGCCGAAGTGGCCCGGCTCGAGTGGTCGACCCGCATGGAACTTCGGCGCACGTGGACCCAATGGACCGCCTTGTGCCGCCAGCTCGATGCCGTGCGGCAGTTCTCGGGGTTCGTCTCCGGAGTCGTCGCCGTGGTCGACGCCATGGCGACGACCGGCGAGGTGGCCCGCATCGAGGCGCGCCTGTTCAGGCTCGAGCAGATGTCCGCGAGCGTGGAGGTGCAGCGGCTCGAGGCGCAATGTCGCCAGGCCGAGCTCTCGATCATGCGTCTGCTGGGCCTGCCCCCAAGCTTCATCGCACGGCTCGAGCCGTCGGATCTCTCGCCCGGGTCGACGGCGGCGCTCGATCCGGATGCCGAGGCCGTGCAGCGCCGCATCCTCGATTCGAGCCCGTCGCTCCTGGTGGCGAAGGCCGAGTACGAGGTCGCGGAACTTCGCCTCAAGGAGGAGGTCGCTCGGCAGCTGCCCGACCTGCAGGTGAGCCCGAACTACGGCACGCAAAACGCCGAGCGCCAGTTCCTGCTCGGCCTCGCGATCCCGCTGCCGATCCTCAATGGCAACCGGCAGGCGATCGCGGAGGCCTTCGCCGCCCGCGAGGCAGCCCGAGTGGACATCGAGCTCGAGCTCGAGACCGCCATCGCCGCGGTGGCGTTCAGGCACTCCGAGCTCCGTGCGGCCTCGATGCAGCGGGAAATCTTCGCGCGCGACCTCGTGCCGCTGGCGGAGCTGCAGTACAGCGAGGCGCGGGAAGTCGCCAGGCTGGGCGAAGTGAACACGCTGGCGCTGCTCGAGGGACTGACGCGCCGCAAGGAGGCGCAGGTCGGCCTGATCGCTGCACAGCGGGACGAGGCCATTGCCGCAATCGGCATCGAGGAAGTGGTCGGCGCGCCCGCCGGCCAGGTTGCAGGAGGAACCAGATGAACCCGAACGGACACCGATTCCGCGTGCGAACCGCACCACGCTTCGCCACCGCCTTCCTTGCGATTGCATCGCTCGTTGCGACGCCCATCGAAGGTTGCTCCCGAGAACCGGATCCCGCCCCGACGGCGCCGGCACGGGCAGCGGCACCGACCAACCGCGTCGACATCCCCGAGTCGGTCCGCCGAAATCTCGGCATCACCTTCGCGCGGGTTGAGCCGCGCACCGTGGAACGGACGCTCCGCGTCCCCGGCAGGTTCGAGCTCGTCCCCGCCGCACGCCGAGAGTATCGCAGCCCCGTCGAAGGAACGGTCGAGGTGCTCGTGTCCCAGCACCAGCGCGTCGAGGCGGGCACACCGCTCTTCCTGGTCCACTCGCCCGAGCTCGTCCAGCTGCGCGACGACACCGCCGCGGCGCGCGCGCGCCTCGATGCCTGCGAGCCCATGAAGCGGGCGCACGACGCCCACCGGGAAAGCCTTGGCGCCCAGGCGAAGCTCTGGGCCGAACGCGTCGCCCAGCTCGAACGCATACGGGATGCCGGCGGCGGAGGTGCGTCGCAGATCGCGGCGGCTCGCGCCGAGCTCGGCACCGTCCAGATCGCGTTGGCGGAGGTGGCGGCCGAGGGAGCGGAACTGGAATCGACGCGGCGGGTCGCGGAGTCCGGCCTGCGCGCGCTCGAAGCACGCCGGTCGCTACTTCTGGCGGGGACCGGCTGCAGCGAGGACGCGCAGGCGGGCGATGGCACGCTGGTCGTCTGCGCCGGCGCATCCGGCCAGGTGGACCAGGTTCCTGCCACGCAGGGCGGGAGGATCGACCGATCGGGGCTCGTGGCCACCGTGATCGACCCTGCCCAGGTACGGTTCCGAGCCAAGGCGCTGCAGTCGGACCTCGGCCGGCTGCGTGATGGGATGCGTGCCCGGATCGCCGTCGGGTCGGCGACCGCCGCGACGGACGCCGCGATCGCCGGGCCACTGACGATCGCGCCGTTCGCGGACGCCGATGCGCGGACGATCGAGCTCCTCGTCGTTCCCGAGGCGCTCGCGCCGTGGGCGCGTGCGGGCATCGCGGGCACGCTTGAGCTTGCGCTCGAGGGAGCATCGGCGGAGTTGGCGATCCCGCTCTCCGCGGTGGTGCGCGATGGCGCCATGCCGATCATCTTCCGGCGCGACCCGGCGAACCCGGACCGCGCCATCCGGCTCGATGCGGACCTCGGGCCGAGCGACGGCCAGTGGATCTCGATCCTCAGCGGCGTGCGCGAGGGCGACGAGGTCGTGGTCGCGGGCAGCCACCAGCTGATGCTTGCGACCAGCGGGACCGCGGCCAAGGGCGGCCACTTCCACCCCGATGGCACCTTCCACGAAGGAGAGGACTGACGTGCTGCAGCGGCTTATCGGGATCTCCCTTCGGCTTCCGTCCCTGGTGCTCGTGCTGGCGGGAATGCTGCTGGTGTTCACCGGCGTGCGCCTCGGCGACATGCCGGTCGACGTGTTCCCGGAGCTCAACGCCCCGACCGTGGTCGTGATGACGGAGGCGGGCGGGCTGGCCGCGGACGAGGTGGAGACCAACGTCACCTTCCCGGTCGAGAGCGCGCTCAACGGCCTGCCCGGGACGCGCCGCGTGCGCTCGGCCAGCGCCACGAGCCTGTCGATCGTGTGGGCGGAATTCGACTGGGGCACCGACCTCTACCGTGCCAGGCAGTTGGTGTCGGAACGGATCTCCGCCGTCCGCGAGGAACTGCCGCCGGGCACGCATGCCGAGATCATGCCGATCACGAGCATCACCGGCGAGGTGATGCTCTTCGCGCTGTCGTCGCCGGACGGGCGGGTATCGCCGCTCGAGGTCCGAAGCCTCGCGGAATTCGAGCTGAGGCAGAAGCTCCTCGCCGTGCCCGGGGTGGCGCAGGTGGTGGCGATCGGGGGCGAGCTGCCGCAGTACGAGGTCGCCGTCCGCCAGGACCGCCTCGATGCCTTCGGGCTCACGGTGCGCGACGTCACGGAAGCGGCCCGCCGCGCCCACAGCACGGCGAGCGCCGGATACCTGCCGAACGTCGAGAACCAGGAGCTGCCCATTCGCCAGATGGCAAAGGTCCGCGGCGTCGAGGACATCCGCACGGCGCTGGTCGTGCTCCGCGACGGGCTTCCGGTGACGATCGGGGACGTGGCCGACGTTAGGCTCGGGGCCTCGCCGAAGCGGGGCACCGCCGCGGATTCCGGCCTGCCGGCCGTGGTCGTGGGCGTGCAGAAGTCCCCAGGGACGAACACCTTCGACCTGACCCGGCGGATCGATGCCGTCCTCGACCAGTTCGAGCCGACGATGCCCGACGGACTGATCCTCAACAGGGACCCGTTCCGTGCCTCGCGGTTCATCGAGCGGTCGGTCAACACAGTGGTCCGCGTCCTCGTCGAGGCGAGCATCGTGGTCGCGGTGATCCTAGTCCTCTTCCTGATGGACTTTCGTGCCACGGTCGTCACGCTCACTGCCTTGCCCCTGTCGCTCGCCGCGGCGCTGCTGGTGCTCTGGGCGCTCGGGATGTCGCTCAACGTCATGACGCTCGGCGGGCTTGCGGTCGCGATCGGCGAGCTGGTCGACGACGCCATCATCGACGTCGAGAACGTGCTGCGCAGGCTCAGGCAGAACCGGTCGCTGCCGCCCGGCCGGCGGCGCCCCGCCGTGCAGGTGATCTTCGACGCCAGCAACGAGATCCGCTCGTCGGTGGTGTTCGCCACGGTCATCATCTGCATCGTCTTCGTGCCGCTGCTCTTCCTGCAGGGCGTCGAGGGTCGCTTCTTCCAGCCGCTCGGGATCGCCTACATCGTCTCGATCATGGCATCGCTCGTCGTGGCGCTGACCGTGACCCCGGCGCTCTGCCGGGTGCTCTTCGCGCGCTCGTATGGCATGACAGGGGAGGCTCCGTCGGCGGGCGGCGCCGGCCACGGGGACGGACTGCTGGCTCGGGCGCTCAAGCGCGCGTACGCGCCGCTCCTCTCCGCGTCGCTGAGGCTCCGCTGGTGGGTGATCTCGGTCGCGATGGTCCTCGCGGGGCTCTCGGTGGTGCTGGCGTCGACATTCGGGAGCTCGTTCCTCCCGAGCTTTCGTGAAGGCACCTTCACCGTTTTCCTGATGGCTCCCCCGGGGACGTCGCTTGCGGAGAGCGACCGGCTCGCGGGGGGCATCGAGCGCCAGCTGATGGCCGTCGATGGAGTGCACAGCGTGACTCGGCGCACGGGCCGCGCCGAGCGCGACGAGCATGCCGAGCCCGTAAGCAACTCCGAGATCGAGGTGACCGTCGATGCCGATGCCGACCAGGAGGCCGTGCGCGAGGCGATCGACCGCATCGTGCGGAACGTCCCGTCGATCTCGGTCATGGTCGGCCAGCCGATCGAGCACCGGCTGTCGCACGTCCTGTCTGGCACGCCGGCGGCGATCGCGATCAGCATCTACGGCGACGACCTCGACACGTTGCGCGGGGTGGCACGGAAGGTCGAGACGGCCCTGCGCACGATCCCGGGGACGCGCGACGTGGCCGCCAACCGCGAGGCCATGATCACGTCGCTTCCGATCCGGTACCGGCCGGCGGCGCTGGCGGTGCATGGCCTCTCGCCTGCGGACGCCGCGGAGCAGGTCCAGGAAGCGCTCCAAGGCGTGCAGGTCGCGAGCGTGAACCACGGGATCCGTCGCTTCGACATGGTGGTCCGCCTCGCCGAGAGCGAGCGCCAGAGGCTGGATCAAGTGATGGACCTCCGGCTGCGGGGCTCCGGGGGCGGGCTCGTGCGGCTCCGGGACGTCGCCGACATCGGGCCCGAGCGGACCAGCAACCTCATCACGCGGGAGAACACCCAGCGAAAGGCGCTGGTCACCACGAACGTCGGGCCCGGCCACGACCTCGGAGGGTTGGTGGCAGCCGTGCGTTCGCAGGTCGACCCGATCGTCCGGGAGGCAGGGTGCACGGTGCACTACGGGGGACAGTTCGAGGCCCAGCAGTCGGCCAGCCGCACCATCTGGATGATGGGCGCCGGCATCGTGGTCGTGATGTTCCTGCTGCTCCAGGCATCGACGGGCGGTGCGTCCACGGCGGCGCTGGTGATGCTCAACCTGCCGCTCGCCCTGATCGGTGGCGTGATCGCCGTGTTCGTCAGCGAGTCGCCCGACATCGGGTCGAACGCGGCCGCCCTGCTTGGGCTCGGGGAGAACCGGTACGTCGCGCCGGTGCTCTCGATCGCCAGCATGGTCGGGTTCGTCACGCTGTTCGGCATCGCGGTCCGCAACGGCATCCTGCTCGTCAACCACTACGAGCACCTGCGGACGAACGAGGGCTGCTCGGTGCAGGAAGCCGTCGTACGCGGCTCCGTGGAACGCTTGATTCCGATCCTCATGACGGCATTGACCGCCGCGCTCGGCCTTCTGCCGCTCGCCCTCGCCGGGAGCGCCCCGGGCAGCGAGTTGCTCGCGCCGCTCGCGACCGTCGTGCTGGGCGGGCTGCTCTCGTCCACCATCCTCAATCTCGTTGTCGTCCCGGCCGGCTACTCGCTCTTCTCGCGAGGTCGCCGGGCGGATACCCTCCCCGCGTCCCTGGTCCAAGGAGCTCCATCATGAACCGCCACGTCCCGAGCATGCTCTCCGTCCTCGCTGCCGCCACCCTCGCACTGGTGCCCGCCGGATGCGGGGATTCGAAGCCTGCGAGCGGCACCAAGGCCGCCGCGAAGGACGACCACGGGCACGACCACGGCCCCGGCGGCCATGACGGACACGACCACGCTCCGGCAAAGCCGGCGGCTGCGGCCGACGCCGATGACCATGGCCACGCCCACGGGCCGACCGTGCAGCTCGGCGAGCAGCAGGTCGCGGGCTTCACTGTGCGTGCCTCGCGTGACGGGGCCATCGCCGGGGCAGCCGACGCGCCGATCGACGTCTGGATCACCGGCGGTCCGGCAAAGGTCGTGTCCGTGCGGTTCTGGATCGGCACGCAGGATGCGAAGGGGTCCGTGAAGGCGAAGGCCGCCCTCGAGAAGGACAATTGGCACACCCACGCGGAACTCCCGTCGCCGATGCCGGCCGAGAGCAAGCTCTGGGTTGAATTCGAGGTCGAGGGCGGCGCCAAGCACGTCGCCGGGTTCGATCTCAAGGCCTGAACGCGGTGCTTGATTGGACCCGAGGCGTGTATATGCACGCCTCACCCCGGATCGCCACCTCGAAGTGCGCGTCCCGCGTCTGCAGGTAGTGCTTCGCCGCCACCAGCGGGCTGTGGCCGAGCCACTTGGCGACCACGTGGGCTGGCAACGCCTCGGCCCAGTCGGTGGCGCAGCTGGCGCGCATGTTCACGACAGAACCAGTTCCTCGTCGAGCGCCGCGATCTTCTCGAGCGCCTGCTGTCGGCTCGCGTCGGAGCGCTGCTTGTAGTTCATGAGGTCGCCGAACATCACGCGGCGGCGCGTGCCGACCTTGCGCGCGGGAAGGCGCTTCTCCTCGATCTCCTTCACCACGAACGGACGGGAAACACCGAGGATGTCCGCGGCCTGCTGGGTGGTCAGCTCGGCGTGGATCGGGATCAGCGTCACGGCGTTGCCCTGCGCCATCTGGTTGAGAAGGCGAACGAGGAGCTCAGCGGCGGAGGCGGGGATCTCGACGGTCTCGTCCTTGCCGTCGGTCTTTCCGTTCACCGCGGTGAATCGCAGTGGACGGTTGGCCTTCACCACGCGACGCAGGCGCTGGCTCGACTCGCGGGCCAGGCGCACGTCGGCATCGCTGGGCGGCGTCCGTGGGAGATCGATGTCGGGTGCAATCATGGTTTCCTCCTCGGCAAGGGTAGCTCGCAACTGGATGATTCGCAACGAACGAAACGAACGAATTGTACGAAGTGGCTGTTATCAGTCATTCCTGCCTCCTCCGAGCACGCACGCGGCACCGGCCAAGTCGGCTTCCCACCGCGCGGAGTTGCTTCTGTTTGCAGCACCGCATAGAGGCAGGCCAACGATCGGCAATCCAAAGCAACCGATCGTGGGGCGGGGAGGGGTAAGCGAAAGTGGCCGTCTGAGAAGGACAGAATTGCGGCAATCTGGCCGTCTGAGAAGGACAGGTGTCCTTAGCCCGCCCGTATCGCGTTGCGGAGCGCCTCGATCGCGGGCGCGCGCTCGGGCGCAACGCCTGCAGCCGCACCCTGCAGGACGCCGTCCGCCTTCGTCGCGGCTGCGGCGAGAAGCGGGCTGTCCTCGGCGACGCCCGCCGCGCGTGCGCGCGCCAGCGTCTGCAGGTACTCGAGCACTGCTCCGTACGCAGCTTGCCAGTCGACCGTCACGACATCGGCCAATTCGCACCGCAGCAGCTGCGCCCACGGCGTCGGATCGAGGATCGTGCAGAAGCCATGCTCCAGGCGCACGAGCCCAGCATCCGCCCACGATGCCGCGGTGTCCGCGACGCATCGGTACGTGTAGCCGGTCGAGTCGGCGACGTCGCGGCAGCGCACGCCGCGCGGGCTCCCGAGAAGCGCCACGATGAGGTACGCGGCGCAGTCGTTTCCGAGCACGTCCCGCGACCGCAGGTGCAGCGATGCGGGGGTCGATGCTGCGAGGCCCACGTACTTGCGCGTTACGAGTCGGCGAAGGCCGCTGATGCTCCGCCAGGCAGCCACACGTGCCGCCTCGGCGGGCTCCTGTTCGTTGCGTCGCGCGAGCGTGTTGAGGCGCTGCGTGTTGACGCGTGCGCGGTTCGTGGTGAACCAGCTTCGCACGGCCTCCTCGAGCCGCGGTTCGCTGCCGAAGAAGTGCAGCGAGCACCACAGCAGCGCCTCGGGGTCGATCACCTCGAGTGGATGCTCGAACGCCGGTGCCTGGAAGGGCACGCCCAGCTCGCGCCACTGCGCGTGCAGCACGTCGAGCAGCGCCGCGCGGACGCGCTCCTCACGCGATGTAGTAGGCGAGGTCTTCATGGCCAAGCTCCTGCAGGAACTCGCGCAGCTCGGCGCGGAGTTGGTGGTTGCGGTCGGGGATCGTGATCACCCAGTCGATGGCGAACCGCAGCTCTTCCTCGTTCGGGGCGAGTGCGTGCAGGTCCGACTTGTGCACCGACTGTCGACCGTGTGCGGCGTCTGCCGCCGCGAACAGCTTGAAGGCGATCAGGTCGCGGCGGTCAGGAAGCCGCAGCGTGAGGTGCGTGCCGATGGTGCGGGGCGTGAGCCTTTCCGTGCATCCGGGCGGCAGGCCGAAGTCGAGGAGTCCCTTGGGACCGAGGTTGACCCAGCTGATCCCAGACGACTTGAGCTCGGAATGCGCGTCGGCCACGCGCACGATGGCTCGTTCCACCGCGGGCGGGAAGCGATCGATCTGGACGATCTGCAGCGTTGCAGAGCTCCAACCGCTGATCACGTCGACGTCGCGCGTCGGCCGCTGCACGAGGCCAAGGATTCCGAGGGCGGTACCGCCGCAGACGATCCAGTCCACGGGCTCGGCGCCCTCGATCGCGAGCGCGTCGTTGAGCTCGCGGAGCAGGGGATGGGTGGCGGTGGGATCGATCATGGGAGGTTCCTCGGCGGGAACAGTAGGCGACCGAGCGTAAAAGTAGAAGTTTAACTTCTACAAAGACGCACTGAAACCTATTCTACGGACATATAACTGCCATGATGCCCTCCAGCAGCGCAGGAAGGGTGGTCCGATTCGCTCCGCATAGAGCGGCTGTCCTCGGCGTCACCGGAACCGAAACCCCCTCGCGTTCAAGCCGTCGCGCGGACCGGCGCCGCGTGCGCCTCGGCGTCGCCCACGCGGGGCATGCCCCGAATCGCCACCTCGAAGTGCGCGTCCCGCGTCTGCAGGTCGTGCTTCGCCGCCACCAGCGGGCTGTGGCCGAGCCACTTGGCGACCACGGGGGCGGGCAGGGCCTCGGCCCAATCGGTGGCGCAGCTGGCGCGCATGTTGTGGAAGAGGCGCGGCCAGGGCTCGTAGCCCGCCCGGGCGATCAGCTTCATGAAGGCGGTGCGCGGGTTCGCGGTCGGGTCGGTGAGGCGCGGCACGACGGCGTCGCATCACGGTTCACCCTTCGCCGTGTGCTTGCCCGGTCGGCCCCCTCGACGCGCGCACGTCGTCCAGCGCGCGGTCCATCGCTCGGCGGTAGATCCACGCGCGCTCGGCCATGTCCTGGTGCTCGGACCCGCGACTCAGCGCCTCGGTGAGGTCGGCGGTGGTGCCGGGGCCGATGCCGTCCGCCCCGAGGAGCACGACCGAAGCCACCGCCAGCTCGTAGAGCGCGGCGCACGACGACACGTCGCCCGCGTTGAAGCGCGGCACGCCGCGCTCGATCGCGAGTTCGAGGATCGCCGCCACCTGACGTGACCGCTCCGGCGCGGACGCGAGGTCCGCCGCCGGCGCCGCCCCCCCGCGGGGGAAGCACGCGGTCGATCACGTGGATGATGCCGTTGGCCGCCTCGATGTCGGCGACCTCGATGCGTGCGCCCCCGGCCGTGATGGCGCCGGCCCCGAGCGCGAAGTCGACGGTGCCGTCACCCATGAGCGTGCGTGCCGAGCCCTGCGCAAGCATCTCCTCGCGCCGGATCGCCGTCGGCAGGACGTGCGCGGCGAGCACCGCCGTGAGTGCGGGTCGGTCCGCCAGGAGCGCCTCCAGCTCATCGGCGGGGATGTCCGCGAACGCCTCGTTGGAGGGCGCAAGCAGCGTCCACGGGCCGGGGTTCCGCACGCCCAGCTGCGCCCCGAGGCCCGCGGCGTTGATCGCCGCCCGCAGCGTGGCGAAGCGATCGTCCTCGGCGATGACCTGCTCGATGCTCCGAAGTTCCGGCAGCATGACCGCGTCGATCACGTGCACCAGGCCGCCGTCGAACGCGACGTCGGTGGCGACCAGGCGCGCCCCGCCTCACTCGAAACCGGAGGCGGCGGCGCCCGCCCCAGCCACGGGCACCGCCGGAGCGAAGTCCTCGACCATCGTCGAGACCGCCGTCGCCGCCGGGAACTTCAACGCGCGTGTCGCCGCGGTCCAGGCCGCCGGCCTCGTGGACACTCTCAACGGCCCGGGCCCGTTCACCGTGTTCGCCCCCACCGACGAGGCCTTCGCGAAGCTCCCGGCCGGCACGCTCGAGATGCTTCTCAAGCCGGAGAACAAGAAGCAGCTCGTCGAGATCCTCACGTACCACGTGGTCCCCGGCCAGGCGGTGTACAGCGACGCGATCGTGAAGATGACCACCGTTCCGACGGTGCTCGGTCGCGCGGCGGCGGACCAAGGCGGCATGAAGAAGTGATTCAGACCGGCGGGGCCGTGACGGCCCCGCACCGGACGGACTCAACGCGGCCTCGTGCGGAATCCGCCGGGGCCGCGTCCTCCTTTTGGGGCGGTTGCGGTCGGGCGCAATGGCCGGATCAAGGCAATTCCCTGTCCAGGCACCCCGTGGCGCTCACTAGCCCCTTCCGCAACGTCCTTCATCGCCCCTGCAGACCAGCGAAAGCGCCTCGAATGCCCCGTTTCACCGGCCCCCGTGCAGTCCTTGCCGTCCTTGCCGCCACATTCTGGGCATCGGCGACCCCCGCCGCCCACGCCGCGCCCCCGGTCAACGACACCTGCGCCGGCGCGCCGATCGTCGGCGTGGGGACGCACTCCGGGTTCTCGACGGCCGAGGCGACCGCGGAGTTCCCGGAGGACTTCTCGGAGTGCGGCACCACCTTCGAGAGCCCGGACATTTGGTTCGTGTTTCCCCCGGAGGCATCCGGCCAATACACGATCTCCACCTGCGGCTCGACCTTTCCCACCGCCATCGAAATCTATCGCTTCGAGTGCGAAGGGAGTTCCCCGAAGAGTTGCCGTGGGTGCTCCAGCCGGTTCCAGTGCGCATCCTTCGACCCGCTGGCGTGCGCCGGGGCCGGCGGTGCGTCGGTCACGGCTGACTTCGAGCAGGCGTTCTGGAGCGACTTCTCCCCGTACGGCGTCTACTACATCCGCGTCTTCGGCGTGTCCCCCACCGACGTGGGTTCCGTGACGCTTTCGATCTCCACCGCCGGCGGGAATCCGTGCGGCGCGTCGACCGATCCGTGCAACGTGCCGCACGCCGCCCCCGGCTGCTCCTCGCTCAGCTGCTGCACCAGCGTGTGCGACGTGGACCCGACGTGCTGCTCGGTCGCCTGGGACATCCATTGCGCCGAGCGTGCCTCGGCGGTCTGCTCGCCCTACACCTATTACTGCAACCCCGATGCGGGCGGCCCACCCAACGACTGCGCCACCCGCGCCACCGAGATCGTCGAGTCTGGGGCGTACGACTTCTCGCTGGCCTCGGCGCGTCCCGATGGGCCGGCGACCTGCGGCATGCGCGGAAACAGCCTGTGGTGGAGGTTCACCGCGACGAAGTCCGGCCAGACGATCGTCGACACCTGCCGGTACACCGACTTCAACGCCCGCACCACGGTCTATGACATCGGCACCGACCCCGCGAACTTCGACTACGACCAGCTGTCCGGTGCGTCCGTCGGCTGCGACTTCGAGAATCTCTGCGGGAACCTCGGGGACACCGTGGCCTTCGACGCGGTGGCCGGCAGAACCTACCTCGTTCGCGTCGACAACGAGATCGGCACCCCTGCGGGCTCCGGGCGCGTCGCGATCAGCATGCCCTGGGAGTACTCCTGCGCGCCCGGCGGCGTCGCGAACGACTGCGCGGCGTCCATCACCGGGTCCGGTGTCGTCCTGACGGGAACGGAGGTATCCGAGACCGCCACGCTGCCGTTCGACACCGCGGGCGCGACGCAGGACGGCCCGTTCCTTGCGTTCGGTGACTCGGCGACCACGGCCCAGGACGTCTGGTACTGGTTCCGGGCGCGGCGGGACGGCATCGCCGTCGTCTCGACCTGCGGCACGGCGAGCGCACCCGTGTACCTGCAGGTCTTCGACCTCGGCCGATCCGTCGATGCGTCCGACCTCGAGCAGCTCCCGAGTCGTGCGGTGTCCGAGAGCTTTGGATCACCCGCCGGTTGTGCGACGGCCAGCGCCACCGTGAACGGTGCCGACTACTACCTCGTGCGCGTGTCGTCGATGTCGCGCGATAGCTTCCCGGCCGGAACCGTGACGATCACGGTGCCCGGGTGCGACGTCCTTCCGGCGACCCGAAGCGATGGCGAGGCCTGCGGGGCCGACGTCAACGGTGGATGCTCGACCGGCACGGGGTTCTCGGCGATCGCGCTCGGCGACGTGGTGACGGGCACGCTGGCGATCACTGCCCCCGGTGCGCAGCAAGACCGTGACTGGTACCTGTTGTCGCTTGCGGAGGGAACGCGCGTCACCATCGAGTGCAGCGCGGATGTCCCTGCGGTGGTCGTGGTCCGCGACCAGCTGCTGTGCAGCCAGGCGAGCTACGCGACGTCCGACGACGGGTATTGCTCGACCACGACGTTCTGCCTTCCGGCCGGCGAGCATGCCGTCGTCGTGCGGGCACTTGAGCCGGTGATGGGCTCCGGTTGCGACGCGCCCGAGTACCGGCTTCGACTCGAAGGGGTTCCCGAGGCCTGCGCATCGGTCGGCGACGATGTGGCCGTGCTGCCGCCGAGCCGGGTCTCGTCGACGAACCCGCCGGAGATCCTGCCCGGAGTCGGCGTGGCTTGCGTGATCTCCGGCACCCAGGTGTCGCTGGCGACGCGATTCGCCAAGCCTTTCCCCGAGTTGGCCGGCAAGACCGTCGGTGCCATCGAGGTGATCGACTTCGGTTGGCAGCACGTTGATGGATCGACCAACACCGGCGTGATCGAGCTGTACGACGACGTCGATGGCGGGGCGCCGGTGAGCGAGGGAGTCGACCTCATCCTCGTCGAGGCACGTCCGATCCAGCTCTGGACCACGACCTTCGAGACCCCGACGATGCACCGATGGAAGCTCGAGGTCCCGCGTCGACTGGCGGACTTCGTCGGCCATCCCGTGCTGGTCCTGAAGACCAGCAATTCGGACGGTGGGTTCGCCTCCTTTGCCGGCACGGATGCGCCGGAGTCGACGCCGACCTACTTCGCCGCTGCGGCCTGCCTCGCGGTCGAGTTCACCCCCCTTGTCGGGGAGTTCGAGGACTTCAATTGGACGGTGTCGATGTGGGGCACGTTCGGCGCGGGTTGCCCCGCCGACCTCGACGGCAACGGATCCGTCGACGGCGCGGACCTCGGCGTGCTGCTCGGATCATGGGGCGCCGCAGCCTCCGGCCCTGCGGACCTGAACGGCGACGGCACGGTGGATGGCCTGGACCTAGGCGCGTTGCTCGGGGCGTGGGGGTCTTGCGGTTGAGACGCCGCTTGGCCGGATGGGCGACCCTCACGGGGCTGGTGAAGCCCGGCGCCCGCCTTCGACCACCCCGCTCGCCGCCAGTGCCCGCCAGAACTCGAGCCGGCAGCCCTGCGCGTGCCGCACCGCGGCGTCGACGTCAAGCCGCGCGGCCGGGTTGCCGTAGCGCTCGGCGAGGGATCGCGGTCGATCGGCGCGCCGGGTCGCATCCGACGGGGCGGCCGTCACCCCGGGCTCCGCGGCCGGCCGCATGGCGGGTGCGGGCCCCGCCCCCGGCACGGGCATCGCCTCCTGGGCTGCCTTCGCCAGCGGCGTGATCTCGCCCGCCGGGTACTTCGTCCCGCCGATCACCACGCCCCACACGGGGACGTCGCGGATCGTCATCGGGTCGACCTCGAGCGGGTTCGCGCCGAGCACCGTGAAGTCGGCGAACTTCCCGGCGCGGATGCTTCCCACCTTGTCCTCGGCGCCGAGCGTCGTCGCGGCGTCGATCGTGACCATGCGCAGCGCCTGGTGCGGGGTGACGCACTCGTCGGGCGCGAGCACCTTGCCCGACCGGATGCCCACGCGGTTCACGGCGATCCACATCGCCTCCAGGGGGCGCGGCGGCGCGACGGGCGTGTCCGTGTGCAGCGCGGTGGGCACGCCCGACGAGACGAGCGTCCGCAGGCGCGCGGCCGTCTCGGCGCGGTCGGTGCCCATGTAGGGCACGTTGATCTCCGCCCGCTGGAAGACGTAGTACGGGTTGACGCTCGCCAGGCCGCCGAGGCGCGCGAGCCGCGTCGCGTCCTCCGGCGTCGAGATGCCGTAGTGCTGGATGGTGAAGCGGTGGTCGAAGCGGGGCTTCGCGTCCTGGAGGGCCGCCAGCGCGTCGATCACCGCGCGCACGCCGGCGTTGCCGTTCGTGTGCGTGTGCAGCTGCATCCCGGCGTCCCACCACGGGCGGTAGCGGGCCACCATCTCGTCCGGCTTCGTCATCCACATGCCCGCCCGTCCGTCCACGTAGCCCGGGTCGGTCACCTGCATGCCGAAGGAAAGGAACGAATCGTCGGCGAAGAACTTCACGCCGGCGAACATGAGCTTGTCGTCGGACGTGCGCGCGAGCGACCGCACGAAGTCGACGGCCCCCGCACCCTTGTCGCGCACGGCCACGTCGGCGGCGATCACCGTGACGCAACGAAGCGTGCCATGCGGCCCGTGGAAGAACTCGCGCGAGATCTCCAGGTCGCGGTCGAGGCCGAACAGCATCCCGAGCGCCATGTCGCTGGTCGTGGTGATGCCGTTCTTCCGGCCCAGGTCGACCAGGTACTTCATGATCCCCGGGATCTCCCCTGGCCCGAGGAGCTTGGCCATCTCCGGTCCGAGGACCCAGCTGGCGGCATCGGCGCCGAGGAACTGCCCGTTCGGTTCGCCGTCCGGTCCCGCCATCACCCCGTTGATCGCCGTGTCGGTGCGCGTGACGCCGCGGCCCCGCATCGCGGCGCTCGACCCGTACACGAAGTGCTCCGATGCATCCCAGACCCAGACGGCACGGCCGCCCGCCACGCGGTCGAGGAAGGCCTTGTCGAGGTGCCGTCCCATCGCGGCGACGTCGTAACCCCAGAACACCGTTGCCGGGCCGTCGGCCGGTATGCCGGCGACGTGTGCGGCGATCGCCTGCTCCACCGCGGCGATGTCCTTCATCCCCGGAGTGTCCGGCCCGTAGGGATTCTGCTGCGGGAAGTGCGAGAGGTTCGGCATCCGCATCGCGACGGCGCCGATGAGGGGATGGCCGTGCGCCTCGACGAAACCCGGGACCAGGACATGCTCACGGAACGTGTGGTCCATGGTGACCAGGGTGCCGTCGCGCCGTGCGGCGTCGAGCCATGGGGCGAGGTCGTCCATCGTGCGGCCCACCGACAGGACCTTCCCGTCCCGCACGGCGATGGCGGTGCCCGAGGGCCAGCCCGGGTCCATGGTGACGACGTGCTTGGCCGTGAATACGGTGATGGGCGCCCCCGGCCCCGCGGTGGCGGAGGCCGAGATCGTGGCGACGGCGGCCAAGACGGCCGCGATCGATGCCGGAAGTCGGGGCGGGTTCATCCGGGGGAGGGTATCGCCGCCGCCCGGTATGGTGCACCCATGTCCGCCATCCACGCGATCATCGCCTGCCTGATGGCGGCAGTCCTCGGAGGCTGTGCGTCCGAGGGCTTCCAGGTGTCCACGATCACGCAGTCGGTCGCGTACCACGATCACGTGGATGCGTCGACCATCCTACGTGCCGTCCCGCCCAACTGTGCCGTTCTCCCGGCGCTGACGCCGACCACCAGCGGCGGGCTCTCGCCGCTGGTCGACACGACGTTTCTGGTCGCGCTTCGGGCCGTGGCGCCGGATGGGACCGCGCTCTCGGCGGCGGAGTCGATCGAGCGCATGAACCAGGCCGGAGTCGCCGGTACGTGGCAGTCCCTCGCGAAGGACTATGCCGCAAGCGGCGCAATGGACCGGGAGCGCTTGTCAAGGATCGGCAAGGCCATCGGAGTGAAGCACTTGATTGTCCCGATGCTGGGGTACATCAACTCGGACGCCGAGCAGCAGCTCCAGCCCCTGGGCATCACCATCGCCGTGACGGCATGGGTGTCCGTGTGGACGTCGATCCAGGTCTGGGACGCCGATCGCGGCGCCCTCGATTGGGCCTCATCTGCAAGCTGCACGATCGCCACCGAGGTCCTGGCCGCATCCGGGGCACCGATACACCAAGCGCTGCGTTCGGCCTTCGGACGAATGTTCGATGACCTGATGCTCAATCGCAGGGGGTCCGTGCTCCGCGAGACCATCACTTCCGAGTCCATGCACGCCTCGATGGCCGGCGAGACCGGCGCGCCACCGGCGCCCGGCACGTCCTCCGCCGTTCCATGACGTCCGCTTCGGGGGCGTCTCCGGGCGGCATGGTCATCTTCCCGCGTCCCTCGCCGCCTCGTACGCCAGCATCGCGCGCGGCATGAGCCGCCGCAGTCGCTGGATGCGCGTGCTCTCGCTCGGGTGCGTCGACAGGAACTCGGGAGGCGAGCCGCCGCCTTGTCCCATCCGCGTCCACAGGTCGATGGCGCTGCGCGGGTCGTATCCGGCATCGGCGGCGATCATCAGCCCCAGCTCGTCGGCCTCGGACTCCTGCATGCGGCTCCAGGGCAGGAGCACGCCCACGTTCGACCCGAGCCCGAGCGCCGCCATCGTGGCCTGGTGCGCGGCCGGGCTCATGTCGCCGAGCGCGACTCCGGCCCCCTGCATCGCCCCCTGAGGGACGAGGTTCCCGGAGATGCGCTCCCCCGCATGTCGAGCGATGGCGAGCGCGTGGTGCCGCTCACGGTGTTGCAGGCGGCCACCGTCAGCAGGGTCCCCGCAGCGACCGAAACCCGGTACATGCGCATCGTGGCCATGGAAAGGAATCCTAGCCCCGCGCTTGGCGTGGTCCGGTATCCGGAGATTCCGGCGCGAACGATCAAACAGAGGCCGACCCCGCAGCGTCATGGGGAAGGAGGATCCCGATGCGCTACCGGAATGCACTTTCGTCGCCGACCGCCGTGCTGCGACCCGTGGCTGCGGTCGCGGCCAGCCTTGCCGCGTTCTCCGCCACCGCTGCCCTCGGCCACGGGTCGATGGCCGACCCGCCGAGCCGGGCCTACAAGATCTTCATCGACGGACCACAGACGCCGCAATCCGAGGCGGCGCGCGCGGCGATCGCGGTATCCGGTCCGCAGGCCTTCTACGACTGGCACGAGGTATCGATCAACGTGCCCTTGCGCGACTACCAGGTGCACGTTCCCGACGGGCAACTGCCAGGCGCCGGCCGGAGCAAGTACGCCGGGCTGAACCTGGTCCGCACCGACTGGTACGCGACGCCCATGGTGGCCGGGGCGCGGGTCTGCCGGTTCGTCGCCGCAACGGCACACGAACCGAGCGACTTCTGCGCCTACATCACCCGCGATGGATACGACCCGCGCCAACCGCTGCGCTGGTCGGACCTCGAGCCCGTGGCGGGCGGCGAGACCGCCGAACTTCGCGGTTCGTGCGGCAAGGGCAGTGACGACTGTCACTGCGGCTCGGGGGGCGCGGGCCTGTCGTACTACATGACGCTCGACATTCCCGAGCGCACGGGTCGGCACGTGCTCTACGTGATCTGGCAGCGCGATGACCCGGCCGGCGAGGCGTTCATCTCGACGAGCGACCTTGACTTCGGCGGCGTGGACTACGGCAACCCCGGCGACGGTGACTCCGGCGACGGCACGGAGCAGATCCCCCTCGGCGTCGAGTTCGCGTGGACCGGGCAGTGGACCGGCGGCGGCCAGGCGCAGTTCACCGTCACCAACGCCTCCGCACGACCGCTGATCGACTGGTCCCTTCGATTTGACTGGTCGGCGCAGGTGACAAGCATCTGGGAGGGAGAACTCCAGTCCGGAAGCGGTTCATCCGACGTCCGTGCGCTGCCCTACAACATGGCCATCCCGCCCGGCGGTTCGGTGACGGTCGGCGTGATCGCCACCACGTCGATGCCAGGAGTGCTCCCGACCAGCATCGCCGCGCTTGGCACCGTCGTGCGGGAGCCGAGACCCTGCACCCCCGACCTTGACGGCGATGGCTCCGTCGATGGCGCGGACCTCGGGCGGATGCTGGCGGCGTGGGGCGCACCGGGAGTCGCCGACCTCAATGGCGATGGCACGGTGGACGGCGTTGACCTGGGCGCGTTGCTCGGCGCGTGGGGGGCGTGCCCCTGACGGCGGCTGGAGCGGAGCGTCAGTCGCAGATCCAGCGCATCAGCGCCTCGAATCCGAAGGAGCGGCGTGCTCCCATGGCGCGCAGCACCAGGAAGCAAGCGACGAGGAACGCACCACCCAGGGCGAACGCCATGCCCACGGGCATGGCGTTCATCCAATACGCGGTGGGCTCCCCGGCGTCGGTGAAACCGTGGATCCACAGGGGCCAGAGATGGACCGCGTGGTGCACCACGTAGATGGTCAGCGAGTACTGGCTGAACGTCCGTGCGACGCCGAAGGCCCCTGCCAGTCGGCCCGATGCCGCAAGCGGATCCACGAACCGGTGACCGAGCGCGAGCGACGCCATCGCCACGCCCAGCATGCCGATCACGTACTCCGTGGTCGGCGGGAACATCGTCCAGCCCCCGAGCATCCCCGCGGCGACCGGCCCGCCCAGGAACGGTCGTGCCAAGAGCAGCGCCGCGGAGGCGGTGACCAGTCCCGCGCCGATCGCGGCGACGCGCACCGGATCGGCGCCGGACGCCGTGCCGTCCGGGCGGCGCGCGAACATCCAGGACGCGGTGGCGTACCCGGCCAGCGACAGCGTGATCCATGGCAGGAGCGGGAAGTATCCGGTGGCGAGGTACCCGATCAGCACATCCGAGACGGTGAGGTCGCACTCGAAGTAGCCGTTCTCCCAGTAGTCGGCGTAACCCGCCATGCCGCGGAGGATCGGCGCGATCAGCACCGACACCGCGGCGACCAGCATCGGCACCTCCCGCGGCAGCCGCCGCATGAAGGCGAGCAGCACGAGCGCGGAGCCGATGAATGTCAGGACGTCCCAGTTGAAGATGTCCTCGGGAAGCCAGACGAAGAGGTTGAACGCGAACCCGGCCCCGAAGACGAAGAGCCCGCGCCGGACCGAGATGCGCGCGATGGCGTCGTCCGTGAGTCCCCGAGCCACGAGCGCATCGGACCACAGGAAGTAGCTCACCCCCGAGAGGAACACGAAGAGAGGCGCACCGAGCCCGGCGAAGGGCGGCGTGTAGCCCGAGAGGTTCTCGGTGAAGTGCACCAGCACCATCGTGACGATGGCCACGGTCCGCAGCAGGTCGATGGAGGCGAGTCGCGTGGTCATCCGCCGGCCATCGCCAGGTACTCGAAGCCCCAGAGCAACAGCTGCGCCGCGAGCAGCACGATGATCACCCACTCGAGCCGGTGGCCGGTCCGCGCCAGCATGAAGTCGCTGGCGCGCTGCCCGCACATGTCGTAGGTGTCGCGGAAGACGTCCGCCTGGATGGAGGCGGCCTCGTGACGGGCCACGATGCGGAGGCGCTCCCGGAGCCGATCGGCGACCTGGCTCGCCAACGTGGGCGGGTAGACCGGCGGCGCGAGCACGGCGGGGGCCATCCGGGCCAGGCGGGCCCGGAGGTGGAGCACTCGCCCCAGCCGGTCGCGCAGCTCATCCCGGCGCCCGACGGAGCGTTCCCCGAAATCGAAGGCCAGCGGCGCATCGGTGTCGAGCTCGGGCCACGCGTCCTCCATCGCCCGTTCAACCTGCCGGAGCGTGCGATCGTGCTCGGACACCTCGATGACGGCGCGCCGGATCGTGGCCAACCGCTCGGCGGGGGCGAGGATCGCGCATCGGCGGGGCGACCACCGGATCCGACTGCCCTGAAACGCCATCCAGAACGCGGCGGCGGGGTCGGTGTCGGCAGCCGCATCGATCCACGCATCGACGGCCGCGGGAACCTCCGCGTGTTCCCCGGGCAGCAGCAGGACTTCCATGGGAGTCTGGTTCGGCCGATCCGCGAACGCCAGTTCCACCGTGGCTTCGGGGGGCAGGCCCTTGGTCGAGCCGCCAACGTCTGGTCGTGCGTGTTCAGTCATCGCCGGCACTCCGTTCCATGTGCCGTCGGGGCAGCCGTCCGTCGGCGAGATCCGCGGCCATCCATTCGGCGACACGCTCCGCCGAGTCGAGCACCCCGTTCAGGGTCGAATCGTAGAGATAGTCGCCCACCATGAAGAGCCCGGGGTGGCCGTGCGGGTCGGGGCAGTGGCGTCGTTCGACCGGCATCGGGGTCCATCCCCCGGGCAACGCGCTCACCGCGGCGTTCCAGCGGTGCACGCGCGCTTCGATCATCCGTGCGCGCCCCGCCGCCAGCTGCGCCGAGAGAAACGCGGGCAGGGAGTCAAGCACCGACCGCACGATCTCGTCATCGGGTGCGGCGGCCAGGTCGCGCGCGGCATCTCCTCCGATGAGCCATCCGAGGACGCCGTGGGACGCCAGCGGATCGCGGCCCGACTCGTCGTACATGCAGCAGCCGCCGAATCGGTCCAGCATCCAGAAGGACTCGGTGAGGGACGCCCTCCAGAACGGCCGGTCGAACAGAATCGTCGCCCGGAGGTAGTGCGCGGGATGGTCGTGGTGCGCGTGGTGCCGCTCGACCGCCGCGCGGAGCCCTTCGCCGCCGAAGGTCACTTTGGGGATCTGGTCGTGCGGAAGCGCCACCACGACGGCGTCATGCCGATCCTCGGCATGGCCGCGCGCCGACGAGTGCCGGAGGACGAATCCACCCGACGGCGATGCCTCCACGGACTCGACCCTGTGCCCGATCCGCATGGTGCAGGAGAGGCGCGCGGCAAGTTCGTCCATGAGCCGCTGGTTGCCGCCGTCGATCCCGTAGAGCCGCATGTACGACGGATCGTTCATGAGGTAGTTCTGGAGCCCGTAGTTCGCGTTTGTCTGCGTGGGCTCGGCCGCGAGGTCGCTGTGGATCAGGTGCTCGACGTAGCGGCGGGCCGACGCGCTCCCGATCGTCCCGAGGACGGTGGCGAATCCGCTCGCAGGGTGCTCGGCGGTCGGATGGTCGTCGTCGCCGGATGCGTAGAACTCGCGCGGGGTCATCCGGTCGCGCGCGAGGCGATCGAAGGCAAGGAGCGCCGCATGGGCGTGCGCGCCCATGTGCTGGCGGACGTCGTCGGTGTTGGCGATCACGGCCCCGTCGGCGATCATCGCCGAGCCACCCATGGCGCGGATCGGCAGCCCCAGTTCCTCCACGAGCTCCCGCAGCGGATCGTGGCCGAAGTGCGAGTAGTCGTAGATCTCCGCGGCTCCCGCCTCGTAGCGCACGTCGGCCGAGGTGAACCGCATGGTCCGGACCTTGCCGCCGAGCCGGTCGGACGCCTCGTACAGCGTGACCTCGAGCGGGCGATCGACCAGTCGCTGCAGTTCGTAGGCGGTGAAGAGGCCTCCCGGGCCTCCGCCGATGATGGCGACGCGAGGCACCATCCGCCGGGATTCGGTCAGGCGGGTTGGGCTGCTGGGGGGATCGGACTTCATGGCCGCGCGGAGCGAGATGCGCGGGAGATCAACGCACGACGTTCGCCATGCATTGCGCAGCGAGAGCGGATCCGCTCCGTTTGTCCGCCCGAGGGGCACAGGCCCGCCGACCGGCCGATCCTGCAAGCGGTTCGGCCGTTCAGGCGTATGCCGGGTCGTACACCTTGGATCGCACGAATGCGGCCACGTCCGCCGGGCGATCCACCCGCGCAAGTCCCCGGTCGAAGATCAGTTCCGCCACCCGGATCGCGACCTCGATGCTCGCCTCGCGGATGTTGGCGATCGGCGGATAGATGAGGTTGACCTCGAGGTCCTGCACGGTGACCTGCGCGGCGAGGCTCTCGGCGGCCCGCAGGAACATCTCGTCGGTGACGCGTCTCGCCTCGGTGGCGTACACCGCCATGCCCACCGCCGGATAGATGTAGACGTTGTTGCCTTGGCCGGGCACGTACAGCTTGCCTCCGTGGTGCAGCGGCGCGAAGGGGCTTCCCGAGGCGAAGATGGCTCGCCCCCCCGACCACTCGATCGCCTCCTGCGCGGTGCACTCGCTCTTGGAGGTGGGATTCGAGTACGGGAAGATGACCGGGCGCGGGTTGATGCGGGCCATCGCCTCGATGACCGGCCGGCTGAAGCTGTGCGGGATGGTGCTGACGCCCACCAGCACGCTGGGACGCACCGCCTCCACGATGGAGGCCAAGTCCTTGACGGGTGCGTGGACGTGCGCAAAGGGCTGCTGGAACTCGCTGAGGCCCGTGGTCTCCGCGGTGACCAGCCCACGGCTGTTCACCAGCCAACACCGGGCGTGCGCCTCCGCGTCGGACAGCCCTTCGCGCACCATCTGCTGGCAGACCAGGTCGGCGATGCCGACCGCCGCGCTGCCCGCGCCGAAGAACAGGTAGGTGTGGTCGCGAAGCTGCTTTCCCAGGATCCGGTTGGCACCGAAGAGCCCCGCCACCGCCACGGATGCCGTGCCTTGGATGTCGTCGTTGAAGCAGCAGATGCGATCGCGATACCGGGCCAACATGGGCATGGCCGTGCGATTGGTGAAGTCCTCGAACTGGATGCAGCAGCGCGGGAACGCCTCCTGCACCGCCTCCACGAACTCGTCCACGAAGGCGTCGTACTCCGCGCCCTCGGCCCGTCGACGGCGCAGGCCCGGGTAGAGCGGGTCCTCGAGGAACGCCTCGTTGTTGGTGCCGACGTCCAGCATCACGGGCAGCGTGCAGTGGGGCGGCACGCCGGCGCACGCCGTGTACAGGGCCAGCTTGCCGATCGGGATGCCCATCCCGCAGACGCCGAGGTCGCCGAGCCCAAGGATGCGTTCGCCGTCGGTCACGACGATGAATCGGACGTCCGCCTCGGGCCAGTTGCGGAGCACCTCGCGGATGCGTCCCCTTCGCTGCAGGCTGACGTACAGGCCCTTGGGACGGCGCATGATGTGCCCGTAGTGCTGGCAGGCCTCGCCGACGGTGGGCGTGTAGACGATGGGCATGTACTCCGCGGGCGCGCTGGTGAGCAGCTGGTAGAACAGTCGTTCGTTGCGGTCCTGCAGCTCGGACAGGAAGATGTAGCGGTCGAGCGCCGTGGGCTTGCGCGCCAGCTGGACGCGCTGGCGTTCGAGCTGCACGTCGACGCCCTCGATCGCGTCGGGCAGCAGCCCCACGAGCCCGTGGCGTTCGCGCTCCTCGGCGGAGAAGGCGGTGCCCTTGTTGAGGCGCGGGTTGTACAGGAGCTCGAATCGGGTGGGGCCATCCATGGCGGGGCGAGGATACGCACCGTGCCAAAAGCGCGCCGCCCGCACCATGAGGTGCGGGCGGCGGAGGATTCAGCAGGTCACGGGGCCGAGGCCCCGTCGGTCAGGGGCAGGCGCCCCAGCCGCCGAGCAGGATGCCCAGGTCTTCGCCGTTGACGAAGCCGTCGCCGGTGAAGTCGCCGGCGCAGCCCGCGCAGGCGCCCCAGTTGCCGAGCAGGATGCCCAGGTCCTCGCCGTTGACGAAGCCGTCATCGTTGAGGTCGGGGATGCATCCGCCCGGCTCGGGGCCGGAGATCACCACGTTGAACGGGCCCGAGGCAGCCGCGCTGTAGCCGCCGACGCACAGGTAGTACGTCTCGCCGGCGTTCAGCTCGATCTCGAAGCGCGAGGTGAACGGCGCCGCACCGTCGGTGCAGCCGTCGTCGTCGCAGATCAGGATCGAGAAGGCATCTCCGCAGCTCGTCATGAGCGCCATGCGGGCGTCCACGGTGGTGCCGGTGTCGCCGCACTGCTCGAACAGGTGCAGGCCGGTGGCGCCGGGGACGAACTTGAAGAACTGCGCTTGCGCGATCGCCTGGGGGGCGAACGGGAAGGTGCAGGGCGAGCCCGCCACGTCGAAGGACGGGAACGCGCCGCTCGGGATCACCACGTTGTTGCCGATGACGGCCGTGCCGACCGACTCCGGCGCGCACGGGTCAACGGGGGAGAAGATGTCGATCGACATTTCCGCCGGGAGCTGCTCCTCGAAGCCGTCCTCGATGTAGCCGCCGACCGCGATGAAGTAGGTCGTGCCGGCCACCGCGTCGAAGGTGAGCGAGGAAGAGAAGCAGTCATCGCCGCAGCCATCGTCGTCGGCCGCCACGAAGTTCGAGGCGTCCGCGAACGTGGTGCAGCTGGTGAGCACCGCCAGGCGCGAATCCACGCACTGGCCGCACGCCGCCACCGTCACCTGGCCCGAGCTCGGGGCCACGTAGCGCACGAAGTTGGCCTTCGCGATCTCCGGGAAGCCGA
>Ga0255182_1000458_pt1 | contig 27873 bp, 20 predicted proteins | sample Atl_UVDOM_RepA_8_FD_188420 | JGI IMG/M metagenome (GOLD analysis project Ga0255182, IMG submission 188420) | Freshwater microbial communities from Altamaha River, Georgia, United States - Atl_UVDOM_RepA_8d | ecosystem: Environmental > Aquatic > Freshwater > River | place: USA: Georgia...
CGCTCAAGGAAGTCTATGGCACGGCCACGATCAACAACCTGTTCAAGCTGGGTGGCGGTCAGTCAGCGCTGGTGGTGGGCGCCGAGCACCGCACCGAGAAATACGCCGACATCTACGACTCCCTGTCGGAAGCTGGCGTGATTGAAGGCTCTGCAGGCAACTCCGCTGGCGGCGACCGCAAAGTCACATCGCTGTACAGCGAATTGTTGCTGCCGGTTTCTAAACAGGTGGAAGTCAGCCTCGCTGCCCGTTATGAGAAATACTCTGACTACGGCTCCGACCTCGCTCCCAAGGCTGCTGTTCGCTGGCAGCCTGCCAAAAACCTGACGGTGCGTGCTTCGGCTGGCACCGGTTTCGCTGCCCCCAGCCTGCCGATCCTGACCCAGAAGGAATCTTTCTCGGCCGAATCGGTTTTTGACCCGCGTACCTGTATCGCGTTTGGCGGCGCTACTACAGGCTCAGCAGCGAACAACTGCAATATCGCGAAACTGGTTCAGGTTGACAGCTACACTGCTTCCAACCCCTCACTTCAGTCTGAAAAGTCCAAGCAGTTCGCAATGGGCGTGGTCTGGGATGCCACCAATTTCCTGACCGTCAAGGCCGACTACTTCAACATCAAGATCGATGACAAGATCAGCCTGATTGGGGCCCAGGATCTGATTGACCGCAGCAACGGCGATGATCCCCGTCCAATTCCGGCCGGCCTGTATGTGCAGCGTGATGCCGCGGGTGTGATCACTCGTGTGCAGCAAGGCTACGGCAACGAGGGCACGATCAAGACTGACGGTCTGGATCTGAGCGCCGAAGCCAGCTGGAAGCACGCCACAGCCGGTTCTTTCCGCCATAAGCTGCGCTGGTCCGAAGTGCTTTCCTACAAGGATGATGACACTGAGTTGGCAGGTGCTCTGGGTCTTCCCAAGCGCCGTATCACTTTGGGTACCGCCTGGAACCTGCGTGAATTTGGCGCCGCTTGGAACATCAACATGATCGGTAAGAACGGCACGCAGGAAGGTCGTATTGCGTCAACATACGTGACGCATGACCTGCAGTTCACTTGGACAACACCTCTCAAGGGTAAGCTGTCCGTGGGCGTTGTCAATGCCGGAGAGAAGATGCCCGAGCTGGTCGCTTATGGCAGCCGCAACTTCAACTTCAACCTGTATGACAGCTACGGACGCCAGACCTACATCCGCTACGATCACAAATTCTGATCGATCCGGAGCTGAAACTGGAAATGGGGGCTTAGGCCCCCATTTTTTTTCCACTCAAGGCCCAGGCCCATAAGCCGTATTCGTCTTCCAGTGGGCTAACCTTGATCTTTACCCCCTGTTGCTCGAAGTCTTTCACAACGCGCCCCAGACCCTCAATGTCTAGGGCTGCATATTGCATATGCTGCAACCGCGCATCCGCCAGATCGAGCTGCTTGCACAGTTGCATCAAGTACGTCCGACCGGATTGCAGTCCCTCAAACATGGCCCTGTGAAAACACTGGGCCAGTGACTGCCCCACCTCCCCCAGTACATCAGCACAAGGATGGGTTTGCACCCGCAGGTCGGCGGCTTGAGCCCACTCATCGAACTGCATGCGAATACGCTGATAGTGGGGTTCTCGAGACAGGCGCAACTGGCCCTGAGAATTACCTGCGAGACTCATTGGTTCAAGCATGGCCTCGGCAGCCTTTAACCATCCATTAGGGGATCGGATCCACGCGAGATGCGCGCGTTCATGAGCGGCCTGCTCAAGCAAGAATGAGCCATGATGGTGACACACGAGCTCCAACTGCCCTTCTTCCCGCAGAACACGGACTAACTCATGCGCGGACGAGGGTCGCGGCCCGTACTCAAAGCCGAATTGACTGACCACCACATCGAATTGGCCAGCAGCAAAGGGCAGTGCACCCAGATTCACCCCACCCAGGAACTGCACCCTCGAGCGTTGCGGCTCTGCGGTCTGCTTCCACCAAATGGGGGCAACCGAAGCTAGATCGACTGCCGTACAGATTACATCAGCTCGGGGATTGACATCCAACAGCGTCAGGGGCAAGGGTCCATTGCCCGTCGCCAAGTCAAGCACCCTGCAAGGACCTTGAAGATCGGCCAGAAAGTTGTGCCAACGAAGACCAATGAGGCCACCATAGTTGCCTTCAAAAGTCCCAGGCAAGGAATGCAATGCACCGGACTGCCAGTAAGTAGTCCAAGCCAACTCGCGTCTGGCCTCGGGGCCTTTTGTGGGCAATTCAGCTTGGATCAATGGTCTCTCAGACATTCAGAGTGCCGACGCGGTATGACCAGAGTACCCCCGCGGTACCGCAAGCAGCAACTCCCGCGTGTACAGCTGCTGTGGCGCTGCATAAATCGATGAAGCCCCGCCCTGCTCCACCACCTGCCCATGCCGCATGACCAGCACTTCGTCGGACATGTAGCGCACCACGCCCAGATCGTGCGAGATGAAAAGGTAACTCAGGTGCAGTTCCTTTTGCAGGTCCTTGAGCAGGTTCAGCACCTGGGCCTGCACCGAAACGTCGAGCGCCGAAACGGCTTCATCGAGCACCACCACCGAAGGCGAGAGGGTCAGGCAGCGGGCAATGGCAATGCGCTGGCGCTGCCCGCCCGAGAATTCGAAGGGGTAACGCGCGACCGATGTGGCAGGCAATCCCACACGTTCGAGCCACATCTGGGCGAGGCGCTGGCGCTCCTTTTCGTCCGCGCCTACGCCATGGAGCAGCATCGGTTCCTGCAGGATGTCGCCCACCGTCATGCGTGGATTGAGCGATGCGTAGGGGTTCTGGAAGACGATCTGCATGTCGCGCTTGTAGGGGGCGAACTGCGGCTTTGACAAGGTCAGCAGGTCCTTGCCGTCGCACATCACCTGGCCCGCGCTGGATGGCTGCAGGCGCAGCACACACAGGCCCGCCGTCGTTTTGCCCGAGCCGGACTCGCCCACCAGCCCCAGGGTTTTGCCGGGCTCCAGGTCAAAGCTCAGGTCTTCGACCGCCACAAACGTTTGTCGCTTGAAGAGGCCCAGCTTGCGTTCAAAGGTCTTGCGCAAGTGGCGGACCTCGACACGCCCAAGCCGCTGGCGTTCAGGGGCGCGGGTCTGCTGCGACACGGCAGGAGCCCCCGCATTCATCGCTGCAGAGCGGTCAGGGGGCGCGGTGACAGCCTCCAGACGGTCGTCGACCGTGCGCAGGCGTTCACCCGCAGGCGTCAGTCCGGGTCGGCAGGCCAGCAGGGCCTGGGTGTAGGCCTGCTGGGGCCTTGTGAAGATGTCCGCCACAGATGCCGCCTCAACCACCTGGCCATGCCGCATCACGATGGCTTCGTCGGCCATTTCGCCCACCACACCCAGGTCGTGCGTGATGAAGAGCATGGCCATTTCACGTTCGCGCTGCAATTGCTGCAGCAGCTCCATGATCTGGCGTTGCACCGTGACATCCAGCGCGGTGGTCGGTTCGTCGGCGATCAGCAGACGCGGTCGGCAGGCCAGGGCCATGGCGATCATGACCCGCTGCTGCTGCCCGCCCGAGAGCTGATGCGGGTAGGCGCGCAGCCTTTGTCCCGGGTCGGGAATGCCGACTTCACGCAACAGGGCTTCGGCACGTTGCTCGGCCTCGCTGCCACGCACGCCCAGGTGCTCTCGCAGCACCTCGGTGATCTGGTCGCCCACGGTAAATACCGGGTTGAGCGAAACCATCGGGTCCTGGAAGATCATGCTGATCTGACGGCCGCGCAAGGCCCGCCACTGGCTGTGGGTCAGGCCATGAATCGGCTGGCCCTCGAATTCGATCGAGGTGTGCGGTCCATACAGCACATTGGGACCGTCCAGCAAGCCCATGATCGACAGGGCGGAGACCGATTTGCCACTGCCCGACTCGCCGACCAGGGCCACGGTGCGCCGGGCAGGCACGTCAAACGAGACATCGCGAACCGCGTGCGAGGTCCGGCCAGCCCCGGTTCTGAAGCGCACATCCAGATGTCGCACCGACAGCAGCGGACGGATTGAAGCCTCAGACATCCTGGCCTCCTTGTTGAACAATTCGCGGATCCAGCGCATCGCGCAGGGCGTCGGTCAGCAGGGACAACGCGGTCACGAAAATCGACATGGCCAGCGTAGCCGACAGCAGCTGCCACCACTTGCCCACCAGCAGGTCGTTCTGGGCCTCGGTCAGCATCGTGCCCCAGGACACCCCGTCGACCGGCACGCCAAAGCCCAGGTAAGACAGGATCACCTCGGCCTTGATGCAGGCGACCGTGAGCAGGGAAAACTGCACCAGCAGCACATGGCTCACATTGGGCAGCACATGCACAAAGATCTGGCGCCAGGACGAGGCGCCAATCGCTTCAGCAGCCCGCACATACTCGCGCTGGCGTTGCTTCATGTACTCGCCGCGCATCAGGCGGTACACCCCGGTCCAGCTGGTCAGCCCCAGGATCAGCACGATGGCCCATTCTCCCTTGGTGCCCAGCACGGCGGCGATAGCCAGAATGAGCAGGATCGAGGGAATGGCGTTGATGACGTTGTAGACCCAGTTGCCCAGGTCGTCGGCCCAGCCGCCAAACCAGCCGGTCACCGCACCGAGCATGGCACCAATCAGGGTGGCCATCAGCGCCGCCGACAACCCGACCAGAATGCTGGTCTGCGCACCCTTGATGGTCTTGGCCAGCACATCCCGGCCCCATTTGTCGGTGCCCATCCAGAGCGTGGCGTCGCCCAGCCCGATGGACGGACCGGCACTGCCGGTGACTTGCTGACGCGCCTGGGCCAACTCGGCTTCGATAGGATCGACGATGTCGGTCGGCGTTGGTTCCCGGCGCTGGCTGCTCTGGCGCCCGATGGACAAGGCCGCCTCCTGCAGTTCGGCGGCGATGGGGTCTTCGATGTCCGTCGGGGTAGCGGCTCCTTTTTTCGCCAGAGTGCCCGGTTGTGCAGACGATGGCTCGGCGGCCGAACCCGAAACCCACCAGGCCGGCGGGCGGTCGGACGGCCCCACTTCCTGGTTCCAGGCACTGGCCATCCAGCCAGCCGCACTGGCCAGGCACAGCAGCAGGCCGGCCAGCACGACCACGGCACTGACCACGCCGATGCGGTCGGCCCGAAAGCGGCGCAAGGCCAGTTGCCACATGCTGCGTACCGGCTCGGCCACAGGGGCGTTGTTTTTGGAAAGGACTGCGTTCATTTGAGCTCCACCCGCGGATCGGTCACCTGGTAGAGCAAATCGCCCAGCAGATTGAACAGCATGGTGGCGATGGCCAGGTAAACGGTGGTGGCCTTGATCACCGGGAAATCGCTGCGCTCGACCGCCAGAATGATCTCCCGGCCCATGCCGGGAATGCCGAAGAAGCGTTCGAGCAGAAAGGACCCCAGCAGCAGGGCCGGCAGATTGGACACCACAAAGGTGATCACCGGAATCATGGAATTGCGCAGCACGTGCACAAACAGCACGCGGCGACGTGACAGGCCCTTGGCATAGGCGGTGCGCACGTATTCCTGGTTGACCTCTTCAATGACAAAGCTGCGAAACAGCCGCGTGTTCGGCGCAATGCTCACCAGCAAGCCCAGCAAAATGGGCAGTGGCGCATAGCGCGTGAGGTTGGTCCACAGATCGTCGGACCAGCCCTGCACCGGAAACAGGCCCCAGCGGTAGGCCAGAAAGTACTGCCCCAGAATGATGAACACCAGGATCGACACCGACATGGCCGTGGTGAAGATGACCATGGTGACGCGGTCGATCAGCTCTCCGCGCAGCCAGGCCAGCAGGACCGCCAACGCCAGGCAGAGCACGGTTTCGATCACCAGCAAGGGCAGCAGCAAGGTGATGGTGGCCGGCAGTCGGGAGAGGAACAGCGAGGAGACCGGTTCGCCACTGGTCCAGCTGTTGCCGAAGTCAAAGGTCACGACCTGCTGGACAAAGATCCACAGCTGCACCCACAGGGGCTGATCCAGGCCCAGTTCGCGGCGAATGGCCTCGATCTGGGCGTCGTTGGAAAACAGGCCGGCCAGCACATAGGCCGGATCGCCCCCAACCCAGTTGAAGAGAAAGAACACCAGCAGGATGACCCCGATCAGGGTCGGCACCATCTGCCACAGGCGCCGGACAACATAGGCTCCCATCGCGGGCTCTCCCTCAGGGCTTGCGCAGGTCGAGGTACTTCCACTCGCTCAGCAGGAGCGGGTGTTTGCGGTAGCCCTCGACATGGGCATGGTGGATGCGGGTCGCAATCGAGGTGGAGCCGGGCTTGACCACCCCGTACACCTCGATGAGACGGTACATATTGCGCAGCGCACGGGTGCGCTCGGGGCCATCGGGCAGACGCTTGAGGGCCTCAAAATTCCGGTCGTACTCGGCGTTTTCGAAGCAGGCATAGTTGTTCTGCCCGATCGTGCCCGAGGACAGGATCTTCATGACGTATTCCGCATCTGCCGATCGTGTCCAGCCCAGACCCCAGGACGAGATCGCGCATTGCTTGCCCTGCTTGAGCATCTCGGGGAACTTGTCTTTCCTGACCTCCAGCCGCACACCGATGCGGTCGAGGGACTTTTTCCAGAGTTCGTCGCGTTCGCGGTCCACCGAAGACGTGGAGGAATACAGGGTGAAGACCAGTGGCTTGCCATCCGGGTGGGTGCGATAGCCATCAGCCCCCTTTTTGTAGCCAAAACGGTCAAGCAAGGCATTGGCCAGCGGCGGATCAAAGCGGTTGATGCTCTGGTACTCGGGGTCGTGGCCCGGAATGACCGGCGCCACCATCTGCTGGGCAGGAATGGCCTGGCCCTTGCGGATAACGCGAATTTCTTCCTCGATGTCAAAGGACATGATGATGGCGCGCCGCAAGGCGATTTTTTCCTTGCTCATGCCGCCGATCACCGGGTCGCGCATGTTGAAGAACTGGTATCGGATGTCCGGCTCGACCGAACGGTAGATGCCCGCGCCGGCCTTTTCAAATTCCGGCAGAAGCCGGTTCTGGGCATCGAGGGCCTTTTCGATGAAGGCCGGCGGGATGCCCAGCACATCGAGTTGCTTGCTGCTGAAGGCCAGCCACAGTGACTGCGGCTCTTCGATGATGCTGATCTCCACGCGGCCGATCTGCGGCATCTTGCGCCCGCGCATCTGCTGTGCCACCCGCTGCTCTGCGGCATCGCCCTCGGGCGGCTGGAAATCCCAGACAAAACCCGGATATTCAGGGTTGGCCTTGAGGATGATGCGCGAGCCGCGGACCCAGCGGTCGAGCATGTAGGGCCCGGAACCGACCGGGTTGGTCATCGTCTCTTCAAAACCATAGTGCTCCACCACCTCGCGGGCCATGGCCCCTGCGTAAGGGTTGGTGAGCAAGGTCAGCAAGTTGCGGTCAGGTCGCAGCAGCTTGATGTGCAGGGTATAGCGGTCCGATGCGTAAACGCCCGGATGCTTGCGGTCGTAGTCAAAACGCGCACCGGGCGCTGAGGCGGCCTTGTGCGCCTCACCGAAACCCACGATGCGGTCGACCAGGTCCGAGAACTGCGGCGAACGGCTTTGCGGATCGGCATGCCGCAACAAGGTGTAGACAAAATCCTGGGCCACCACCTCGCGTCGTTGGCCCTTGAACACCGGGTGCGGCGCAAAGTACAGGCCTGGACGGACGCGGAAGGTGTAGAGGGTGCCGTCTTCGGTGATCTCGGGCATGGCCTCTGCGGCATCCGGGACCACGCGGTTGGGTTTGGCCATCCAGTCGTAGGTGACCAGGGACTGGAAAATGGCCGCAGTGACGGTATTGGAGTAAAGGTCGTTGACCCGGACCGGGTCAAACCCGGTTTCGGCAACTGGAAACGCCACCCGAAGCACCTTGTTCGGATCGGCGGGGTTGCGCACGGTCTGCGCCTGAACCGACGAAAAACACAAACACAGAAGGATTCCCAGCAGCCCTATTCTGCGGCCCCGATCAAGAAATTGGTTCAAGCGACACTCCCCCACGGTCAAAGCCTCTGCCATGGTCAGCCCTTACAGGACCTCACCCATGACATCAGGTCATCAAGACGGTTAAACAAAAGGCCCCGTCACACGGGGCCTTGCAAAGACAGGGGGCACGATCCGGACGTGCGCAGCGGCCCCCAGTCCGAACTCAGCGGATCACGGCGATCTGCGAACGCTGGCCACCCTTGTAGGTGTAGAGCGTCAGGGCACCGTTCTTGATGTCGCCCTTTTCATCGAAGGCGATGTTGCCGGTCACACCCTTGTAGTTGATGCTCTTGAGGGCGGGCAGGTACTTGGCCGGGTCTGAGGAGCCGGCGTTGACCATGGCGGTGGCCATGACCTTGACGGCGTCATAGACATAAGGCGCGTACACCTGCACGTCGGCATTGAACTTGGCCTTGAAGTCAGCGCGGAACTTGTCCATGCCGACTTTCTCTTCACCTTCGACACCGCCGGCTTCAGCGCAGAACACGCTGTCGTCCTTCATGGCGTCGCCGGCCAACTTGGCCAGCTCGGAGGTGCAGATGCCGTCACCACCCATGAACTTGGCGTCGATGCCCAGCGACTTCATCTGGCGCAGCATGGGGCCGGCCACGGCATCCATGCCGCCGAAGAACACCACCTCGGGCTTCTTGGCCTTGAGCGAGGTCAGGATGGCGTTGAAGTCGGAAGCCTTGTCGGTCGTGAATTCATGGCCCACGATGGTGGCACCGGCGGCTTCTGCAGCCTTCTTGAACTCTTCGGCCACACCCTGGCCATATGCGGTACGGTCATCGATCACACCGATGTTCTTGCCCTTGAGGGTCTCGACAGCGTAGCGGCCCAGCGTGCCGCCGAGGTGCACATCGTCAGCCACAACACGGAAGGCGCCAGCGTAGCCCTGACGGGTGTACTTGGGGTTGGTGGCCGAAGGCGAAATCTGGGGAATGCCGGCGCTGTTGTAGATCTGCGAAGCCGGAATGGTGGTGCCGGAGTTCAGGTGGCCGATCACGCCGTTGACCTTGGCGTCCACCAGTTTCTGGGCGGCAGCCGTGCCCTGCTTGGGGTCGGCCGCGTCGTCTTCGGGCAGCAGCTCGAACTTGGCGGTCTTGTTGCCGATCTTGAGGCCGGCGGCGTTGAGCTCTTCAATCGCCATGCGGGCACCGTTTTCGTTGTCCTTGCCCAGGTGGGCGATGGGCCCGCTGACCGGGCCGACGTGGCCGATCTTGATGACTTCGACATCGCCGCCAGCAGGCTCTTTCTTGCCGCAGGCCGACAGGGCCACAGCCACCACAGCGACTGCCACCAGACTCATCTTGCCTGTAAATTTGATGCTCATGTAAGACTCCGGGTTCATGAAGAATTGGGCCCATCCGGGCTGCGCCGAAGATAACCTAAAACGCGTCAACTCGGTGTCAGGAAACACCCTAGGGTCGTGTGTCAGAGGGGTAGCGTTGTTGCCAGGCATCACGCAGTTGCTGGCGTACTGCCGCAGCAGCCAACGCTTCCACGCGGGGCTGCAAGACGCCGAGCAGCTGATCGGCCATAACGTCCAGCCGGGCGCGCTCCTGCAGGCGGGCATCAAGCGCCTGCAGCACTTCGGGCGGCAGCTGTTCGGCGGCCAAAGGCGTCTGCAGGAGAGGCACCTGCGCAGCCTCGACCCCTTGTGCATCCCAGATCTTCATGGTCCCTCCTTGGCCAGGTCGTGCTGACCGATGGCGTAACCCAGCCGCGTGTAATGTCGCCAGCGTTCACGCGCCGCAGTCCGGGCTGCGGGTTCGGGGCCGACGATTTCGATCAGGCGATCCCACTGGTCGAAGCCTTCGGGCACCGCCTCACCAGTGTTGACAAGCACCGCCTCGGGCCGATGCGCCTGCGCGGGCTCGGTGGCCAGGGTGATCAGCGACGGGCCGACAGACGCCCCTGCCCAGCCATGCGGCAGGAAGTCCAGTGCTGAAAACGTCCACAGCCGGGTGTCCAGGTCACGCAGCCGGGCCTCGGTGCCGGTGAAGACGCAGGACAGGCCCTGGCGCGTGACCTTGCGGGCCAGGCGACAGGCATGGAGCAGCGGGTCATCGACGTTGAAATGAAACTCGATGCGGGTCATGCCGGTCAGCCCTTGGCCCCAGAGCCTTTCAGGCTTGTTCCAGCAGGTAATGCAGCAGCAGCGGGACTGGCCGGCCCGTGGCGCCCTTGGCCGCGCCGCTCTTCCAGGCGGTACCGGCAATGTCGAGATGCGCCCAGGGGTATTGCTTGGCAAAACGCTGCAGGAACTTGGCCGCCGTGACCGAGCCAGCCGCACGGCCGCCAATATTGCCCACGTCTGCAAAACGGGATTTCAGGCTGTCTGCATAGGCATCGTCCAGGGGCATGCGCCAGCACAGGTCGCCGGACGCCTCTCCTGCCTCGTGCAGGGCCTGGGCCAGGGCATCGTCACTGGCAAACAGCCCGGAACGCACACCGCCCAGCGCAATCACGCAGGCGCCCGTGAGGGTGGCGATGTCGATCACGGCACGGGGCTTGAATCGCTCCGCATAGGTCAGGGCGTCGCACAGCACCAGGCGGCCTTCGGCGTCGGTGTTGAGAATCTCGATCGTCTGACCGCTCATGCTGGTGACCACATCGCCGGGCTTGACCGCCAGACCGTCGGGCATGTTTTCGGTGGCCGGAATCAGGCCGACCACATTGATCGCGGGCTTGAGTTCGGCCAGCGCCTTGAAGACCCCGAGCACGCTGGCGGCGCCGCTCATGTCGAACTTCATCTCGTCCATCTCGGCACCCGGCTTGAGCGAGATGCCGCCGGTATCAAAGGTGATGCCCTTGCCCACCAGCACCACAGGGGCCTGCTGGCGCGCGGCGCCGCTGTAGCGCAGGACCATGAACCTGAGCGGTTGCGCCGATCCTTGCGCCACTGCCATGAAAGCGCCCATGCCCAGTTTGGCCACCTCGCGGGGGCCCAGCACTTCACAATGGATGCCACTGCCCGTGCGGGCCAGTCCGCGCGCGGCTTCGGCCAGCCGCGTGGGCGTGGCGTGATTGCCCGGGCGGTTGGCCCATTCCTTGGCCGTTTCGACGCCTGAGACCACCGCCTGGGCACGGGTCACGGCCTGCTTGAGCGCAGCGCCCACGGACGGGGCCATCAGCCGGACCTTGTCCAGCGAACGCGCCGCAGGCTTGCTGAGCGTGGTGGTGTACACATAGCTGGCATCGGCCAGGGCCAGCGCAAAGGCCTGCAACTGGGTTGCGGTGTGCACCGCTTCGGGCAGGACCACACCCAGGGTCTTGATGCGGGCGCCCTTGAGCTGGGCCCAGGCCGCTTCGGCCGCGCGTCGCAAGGCAGCGGGCTGGGCATCCCCGGCATGGGCCACCACCAGCAGGGGCGCCTTGCAGCCATCGACATTCAGGCTGCACAGGCTCTGGCCTGCCTTGTCCTCAAACAGCTTGTGTTGCCTTGCGGTGTGCACCAGTCGCCCCACCACCGACGACTTGTCATGGGCGTCTGCAGGCCAGAGCACCAGCAGGGCGTCGACTTTTTCTGCCAGGGACTTGTCGAGGGAACGGGCAATGATTTCGAAGTTCATAATGCAGGTTTTCCTTTGGTGCCGATGTTATTCGATTCCGCCTTGCGCAAGGACCTGTCCCGGACATTCGGGGCTGCCGTCACGGTCTTGCTGACCATTGTGGTGACCATCCTGCTCATCAAAACGCTCGGACAGGCCTCCCGCGGCCGGGTGGACCCCTCCGAAGTCATGCTGGTGCTGGGCCTGACGGTGCTGGGGCACATGACCACCATCCTGGCACTGGCGCTGTTCATCACGGTGGTGGCCACCTTCTCGCGCATGCATGCCGACAGCGAAGTCGTGATCTGGCAGGCCAGCGGCCGTGGCACGGCGCATTTCATCCGGCCGGTCCTGCGTTTTGCCTGGCCGGTGGTGCTGGCCATCCTGGGGCTCTCGCTGGTGCTCTGGCCCTGGAGCCAGCAGCAGATCCAGCAGCTGCAACAGCGTTTTCAGCAGCGCAGCGACATTGAACGCGTGGCGCCCGGACAGTTTCAGGAATCCGCTTCGGGCCAACGGGTGTTTTTCATCGACAAGGCCAGCCCGGGCTCACCCGAGGGCCTGAACGTGTTTGTCTATGCGCAAGACGGCGGGATGCGCGCCATCACCACGGCACGCCAGGGCCAGGTCGAGTTTCGCGGCACGGACAAAGTGCTGGTGCTGCGCCAGGGGCAACAGGTCTTGCTGGACCCGGCTACGCAAGAAACGCGGATCATCGGTTTTGAAGACTACGAGGTCGTGGTCGACAGCAGGGTCCGCCCCTCGCAGGCGGGCCATGCCGCACGGCTGCAACCCACGCTGGCACTGCTGCGCGATCCGAGCGCCCTGCACATGGGCGAACTCTCCTGGCGCGTGGGCATGGGCATTGCCAGCGTCAACCTCCTGTTGCTGGCCATGGCCATGACCGCTTTCAACCCGCGGGTCGGTCGCAGCTACCACCTGGGGCTGGCGCTGTTTGCCTTTGTCGCCTACTACAACCTCATCAGCGTGGGCCAGAACTGGATCCAGGCCGGCAGTGTGGGCTTTGCCCCGCTCATGATCGGCCTGCACGGCGGCGTGACCCTGCTCGCGGGCCTGTGGCTTCTGGCCCGGCACCAGCGCTGGCACTGGCGCCACAGCTTGGCACTATGGCCTCGCAGGAGTATCCCGTCATGAAGACCGTGCGTCGACTGGTGCACGGCGAAATCCTGCGTGCCGTCCTGTTTGTCACCCTGGCCTTTCTGGCCCTGTTCCTGTTCTTTGACCTGGTCGACGAGCTGCAGACCGTGCAGCGCTACAGCCAGACTGGCTACGCGATGCAGCACGCGCTGGTGGTGGTGGCTTTGCGCATTCCCACCCATCTTTACGAACTGCTGCCCATCTGTCTGCTGATCGGCAGCATTTACGTGATGGCCCGGCTGGCCCAGAGCTCCGAATTCACGGTGCTGCGTACCGGCGGACTGGGACCCTGGCGCGCCCTGCGCACCCTGCTCGGGCTGGGCCTGCCCTTTGTGTTGCTGACCTTTGCGCTGGGCGACTATGTATCCCCCATGGCCGAGCGCAGCAGCCAGCGCCTCAAAGCCGGCTTCTTCGGGCACATCAGCACCGGGCAGACTGGCGCCTGGCTCAAGGAGCGCACCGAAGAGGGCAGCCGTATTGCCAACATCCGGGCGCTCGACAAGGATGGACAGATGCGGGATGTGCGTATCCAGCAGTTCGATCCCCAAGGCCGGCTGCAGGACATTGTGGAAGCCCCCAGCGCCCGCTTCACTCCCGAAGGCTGGGACCTGCAAAGCCCCCGCAGCCAGCGCCTGCTGATGGCGGGCGAGCAGGTCCAGCGCATGGAGTCCCGCCAGCTGCCGCAGCTGCTGTGGCGAACCGGCATCAGCGCCGAAATGGTGTCGGCTGCCCTGGTGCGCCCTGACCGCATGAAAACCTGGGACCTGTTTCTCTACACCCGGCACCTGAGCGCCAATGCCCAGAATGCCCAGCGCTATGAAATCGAACTCTGGCGCAAGGTGTTCTACCCGCTGAGCTGTCTGGTCATGCTCACCCTCGCCCTGCCCTTTGCCTACCTGCATTTCCGCTCGGGCCAGATTGCCGGCCATGTGTTTGGTGGCGTGCTGGCGGGCATCAGCTTTCATCTGCTCAACAACCTGTTCGGCCATGTCGGCAACCTGCGCGACTGGTCCCCGATGTTGACCTCCCTGACCCCTTCCCTGCTCTACAGCATGGTAGCCCTGGGCACCTTCTGGTGGCTGGTGCTGCGACGCTGACCTCGCCATGTCCACACCCCAGGCCGCCCTCGTTCTGTTTGCTCACGGCTCGCGCGATGCCGGATGGCGTCAACCCATTGAAGCCGTTGCCGAGCAGGTCCGGACCCTGGCGCCTGGCGTGCCGGTGCGCTGCGCCTATCTCGAATGGACCGCCCCCGATCTGCCGCAGGCCGTGGCCGATCTGGTGGCGCAAGGCGCCACGCATGTGCGGGTGCTGCCGCTGTTTCTGGGGGTCGGGCGTCATGCGCGCGAAGACCTGCCCCCCCTGGTGCAGGCCCTTGAGCAGGCCCATCCCGGGGTGGTCATCGAACTGATGGACGCCATCGGCGAGCATCCGGCCGTGACCCGCCTGCTCGCCAGCATCGGGCTTGAAGGACTTGGCGCTGCAACGACGACCCGGGATGCCAGGGCTTGATGAAAGGCCTCAGGGCATAAAAGCGCCAGCTGTTATAACCACAGCCCATGAACCTGCACCAATTTCGCTTTGTCCAGGAGGCGGCCCGGCGCAACCTCAACCTGACCGAAGCGGCCAAGGCCCTGCACACCTCCCAGCCGGGCGTCTCCAAAGCCATTCTGGAGCTTGAAAGCGAGCTGGGCATCGACATCTTTGCCCGCCACGGCAAGCGGCTCAAGCGCATCACCGAACCGGGCGAGGCGGTGCTGCGCAGCATCGAGATCATCCTGCGCGAAGTCGGCAACCTCAAGCGCATTGGCGAAGAGTTCAGCCGCCAGGACAGCGGCACGCTGTCGATCGCCACCACCCACACCCAGGCGCGTTATGTGCTGCCGGTGCCCGTGGCCCGGCTGCGCGAGAAATTCCCGCAGGTGCACATCAGCCTGCACCAGGGCTCGCCCGACCAGGTGGCCCGCATGCTGCTCGATGACACGGCCGAAATCGGCATCGCCACCGAGTCCCTCTCGGGTTACGAAGAACTGGTCAGCCTGCCCTGCTACGAATGGCAGCACGTGCTGGTCATGCCGCCCGACCATCCACTGGCCCGGCAGACGCAGCGCCTCACGCTCGAAGACCTGGCGCAACAGCCGCTGATCACCTACCACCCCTCGTTCACCGGACGCACCCGCATTGACCAGGCCTTTGCCACCCGCAAGCTCACACCGCACATCGTGCTTGAAGCCATCGATTCGGACGTCATCAAGACCTATGTGCGGCTCGGGCTGGGGATCGGCATCGTGGCCGAAATGGCGGTGCGCGACGACCCGGCCTCCGACCTGGTGATGAGGCCGCTGGCCGATCTGCTGGGCCGCAACACGGCCCGGGTCGCCTTCAAGCGGGGGGCCTACCTGCGCCAGTTCGTCTATGAATTTGCCGCCATGTTGGGCGAACGCCTGAGCCCCGCCCTGATTGCCAAGGCCCTGAGCGGCCAGTCCACTGATTACGAGCTCTGAACACCATGACCACCGCCCGTACCCCCGCCTTCCCGTCCAAGACGCCCCACATGGGCACGACCATCTTCACCGTCATGTCGGCACTGGCCGCGGAGAAAGGCGCCGTCAACCTCGGCCAGGGCTTCCCGGATTTCGCCTGCGACCCGCGGCTGATCGAGCATGTGAGCGACGCCATGCGCGAGGGCCACAACCAGTACCCGCCCATGACCGGCGTGGCGCCGCTGCGCGAGGCGGTGGCCGCCAAAATCGAGGCCCTGTACGGCCGCCGCTACGACCCGGTGAGCGAAATCACGGTCACCGCTGGTGCGACGCAGGCCATCCTCACGGCGATTCTGGCCATCGTGCACCCGGGCGACGAGGTCATCGTGCTCGAGCCCTGCTACGACAGCTATGTGCCCAACATCGAGCTGGCCGGCGGCGTGGTGGTGCGCGTGCCGCTCACACCGGGCAGCTTCCGGCCGGACTTCGACAAGATCCAGGCGGCCATCAGTCCCAAAACCCGCGCCATCCTGATCAACTCACCGCACAACCCCAGCGGCATGGTCTGGACCCGCGAGGAAATGCTGCGCCTGCAGGAGATCCTCGACCCCACCGATGTGCTGCTGATCTCCGACGAGGTGTACGAGCACATGGTCTACGCGCCCTTGCAGCACTGGAGCGCCGCGCAGTTCGAGGGCCTGGCCGCACGCGCCTTCATCGTCTCCAGCTTTGGCAAGACCTACCACGTCACGGGCTGGAAGGTCGGCACCGTGGCCGCCCCGGCGGCGCTCAGCGCCGAGTTCCGCAAGATCCACCAGTTCAACGTCTTCACCGTCAACACGCCCATGCAGCACGGCCTGGCCCGCTACATGGCCGACCCCAAGCCGTATCTGGAGCTGCCGGCCTTTTACCAGCGCAAGCGCGACCTGTTCCGCGCCGGGCTGGCGAACACCCGGTTCCGGTTGCTACCCGGTGAAGGCACCTACTTTCAGTGTGTCGACATTTCCGGACTGGCGGTGCCCGAGAAAGACCTGGGCGAGGCCGAGTTTTGCCAATGGCTGACGAGTGAAGTCGGCGTGGCCGCGATCCCGCTGTCGGCTTTCTACGGCAACGGTTTTGACCAGAAGGTCATCCGCTTCTGTTTTGCCAAGAAGGACGAAACGCTGCAGCGCGCGCTGGAGCGTCTGGCCCGGCTGTGATCAGTCCTCTTCGACCGCGCTGATACCCGGAAACAGCACCTCGGTGAAGCCAAAGCGCGTGAAGTCGCGCACCCGCATCGGATAGAGCTTGCCAATCAGGTGGTCGCATTCGTGCTGCACCACCCGGGCGTGAAAACCGTGCACCGTCCGGTCGATGGTCTGGCCCTTTTCATCAAAGCCGGTGTAGCGGATGCGGGACCAGCGCGGCACCACGCCGCGCAACCCCGGCACCGACAGGCAGCCTTCCCAGTCCTCTTCCTCCTCGGTACCCAGCGGCGTGATCACCGGGTTGATCAACACCGTGGGCGGCACCAGGGGCCGATCCGGGTAGCGCGGGTTGACGGCCATGCTGCCAAAGATCACCAGCTGCAGGTTCACGCCGATTTGCGGCGCGGCCAGACCCGCGCCGTTGACCGCCGACATGGTCTCGCGCATGTCGGCGATCAGGGCGTGCAGCTCGGGCGTGTCAAAAACCTGCACCGGCTCGGCCACGCGCAGCAGCCGGGCGTCGCCCATTTTGAGAATTTCACGAACGGTCATGGTTGACCTCCTGCCAGCAGTTGCATCAGGCCGGCCTCGTCGAGCACCGGCACACCCAGCGCCTGGGCTTTTTCCAGCTTGCTGCCCGCTTCGGCGCCGGCCACCACATAACTGGTTTTCTTGCTGACGGAGCCGGCCACCTTGGCACCCAGGGCCTCCAGTTTGTCCCTGGCTTCGTCACGCCCCATGCTCGGCAGGGTGCCGGTCAGCACCACGGTGAGGCCGGACAGCGGCAGCTCGGTGGGTGCCAAAGCCTCGCCTTCCGGCCAGTGCACGCCAGCGCTGCGCAGGGCCTGCACCACCTCGCGGTTGTGGGCTTGGGCAAAAAAAGTGTGAATGCTGTGCGCCACCACCGGCCCCACATCGGCCACCTGGGCCAGCGCATCTTCGCTGGCGTCCATGATGGCCTGCAGCTGCCCAAAATGCCGCGCCAGCGCCTTGGCCGTGGCTTCGCCCACATGGCGAATGCCCAGGCCGAAGAGAAAGCGCGGCAAGGTGGTCTGCCTGGATTTATCGAGCGCGTCCAGCAGGTTTTGCGCCGACTTCTCGGCCATGCGGTCCATGCCGGCCAGGTCCTGCAGCTGCAGGCCGTACAGATCGGCCAGGGTGCTGACGCGGCCGGAATCGACGAGTTGGTCGACCAGCTTGTCGCCCAGGCCCTCGATGTCCATGGCGCGGCGCTGCGCGTAGTGCAGGAGGGCCTGCTTGCGCTGGGCCGGGCAGTACAGCCCGCCAGTGCAGCGCCAGTCGGCCTCGCCCTCTTCCCGCTCGGCTTCGCTGCCGCACACCGGGCAGTGGCGCGGCATGCTGAAGATCTGGGATTCATGCAGGCGTTTTTCGGTCACCACCGAAACCACCTCGGGGATCACATCGCCCGCGCGGCGCACGATCACGGTGTCGCCCACGCGCACGTCCTTGCGGCGCGCTTCGTCCTCGTTGTGCAGCGTGGCGTTGGTGACGGTGACGCCGCCCACAAACACCGGGGCCAGCTTGGCCACCGGCGTGAGCTTGCCGGTGCGGCCCACCTGCACGTCGATCGCCAGCACCTGGGTCATTTCTTCCTGCGCCGGGTATTTGTGGGCCACGGCCCAACGCGGCTCACGGGTCACAAAGCCCAGTTGCTGCTGCAGGCTCAGGTCATCCACCTTGTAGACCACACCGTCGATGTCATAGGGCAACTGGTCACGGCGGGCGGCAATGTCTCGGTGAAAGGCGACCAGCCCGGCCGCGCCCTGCACCACCGCCGTCTGCTCGGCCACCGGAAAGCCCCAGGCTTTCAGGCGCATGAGCAAGTCGTAATGGCTTTGCCACAGCGGCTGGCCATCGGCAGGCGACGAAACCTCGCCAACGCCATAGGCAAAAAAACTCAGAGGCCGGTCAGCGGCGATTTTCGAGTCGAGCTGGCGCACCGCGCCGGCCGCCGCGTTGCGCGGGTTCACAAAGGTCTTCTCGCCCTTGGCCCCGGCGGCGATGCGCTGGCGCTGGCGTTCGTTGAGGGCATCAAAGTCGCCACGCGCCATGTAGACCTCGCCGCGCACTTCGAGCACGGCGGGCACCTCATCGGGCAAACGCAACGGCACCTGGCCGATGGTGCGCACGTTCGGTGTCACGTCTTCGCCGGTCTCGCCATCACCTCGGGTGGCGGCCTGCACCAGCACACCGTGTTCGTAGCGCAGGCTCATGGCCAGGCCGTCGAACTTGAGTTCGGCCACGTAGGCGATCAGCGGGTCGGACTCGGTCAGTTTGAGTTCGCGGCGGATACGGGCGTCAAAAGCCTCGGCGCCGCTGGCTTCGGTGTCGGTTTCGGTGCGGATGCTGAGCATGGGCACCGCATGCAGCACCGACGCAAAGGCATCGAGCACCGGCCCGCCCACGCGTTGGGTCGGGGAATCGGGCGTGACCCAGTCCGGGTGGCGGGATTCCAGGGCCTGCAGTTCCCGAAACAACCGGTCATATTCAGCGTCCGGGATCTCGGGTGCGTCAAGGGTGTAATACAGGTAGGCGTGGCGATGCAATTGGGTGCGCAACTGCACCAGGCGTGCACGCTCCTCCTCAGCGCCATGGTCAGGAGGCGTGTCAAACAAGTCCAGGGTGCTCATGCCATCAGGCAAACAGTCGACGGGCCGCAGCGCTGCCGGCGGGCAATTCCCGGGCCGCCAGCACCTTGTAGAGCTGCTCCAGATCACTTGCAATATGCGCCAGGGTACTGTCTTCCAGTGCATGGCCAGCGCCATCGGTGAGCAGCCCCTCCATCGCCTGGGCCAGACCGCGGGAGACCTCACACAGGCGCGCAAACGCCTCTTCGCTTTGTGGCACCTGCGGCACGTCCAGACTGATGATCAGCTTGCGCACCGCCGAGTGTTCGGGTTCGTCGGCCAGGGCGGCCTGGGTGTCAAAGGCCATGGACAGGACGGGCGGCATGCCCATCTGGGCGGATGGCAGCACCAGGCGGCCCGGCAGGGACCCTGCCACAAAGCCGAAACGGGCAGCATTCTGCTGGATGTAGCCGGGGCTCCAGGCGGCCCCCCGGGCCACCAGGGTAAAGGCCAGCTGGGCATCATGGTCGCCGGCGAACTGGTCCAGTTCGCGGGCGCGGGCCACTTCCTGCAACATGTCGGCGCAGTGGGCCACACCGCCCAGCGCTTCGGCCAGGGCTTGCGACTTCACCACAAACTCCGAATATTCGATGTCGTTCATCGGCCCGGTTCGATTGGCCATTTGCAGACCGCATTGCAAGGCCGAATACCGCATCTGCGGCAGCACGGCCGACCATTGACCGTCTTCCAGTGCACAGCCCTCGACAGCGAAAGGTTTGCTGCCAATGCGACGCGTGGGTGGCAGGGCGGCCAGGACCGCTTCCCCCGAAACCGGGTGGTCCAGTTCGATGGTCGCCAGGGTGTCGATCAGCGGGTCAAGCTGCGCCTTGCGCTCGACCATGGGCACTGCAACGCCGGACAAGGGTTCATCGGATGAAGTGTCGAGCACCGGTTCGAGCAGCACCGGCTCGACATTGACAGCATCGTCCATCCGCGCGCTCTGTGCCCGGGGCTGTCGAGGCTCGTGCCGGCGCGATTGCCAGCGGTTGTAAACCCAGATCGCCACCAGCAAGGCTGCGCCCAAAGCGAGCAAGGCCAACTGGAAAGTACTCAAACTCATCATCGATTCTTTCAACTGATTTCGGCCATGGACACGGCCGACTCCATGTCCACCGCCACGATGCGCGAGACGCCCTGCTCCTGCATGGTCACGCCAATGAGCTGTTCGGCCATTTCCATGGCGATCTTGTTGTGGCTGATGAACAGGAACTGCGTTTCCTTGCCCATGCTGGCCACCAGCCGGGCGTAGCGTTCGGTGTTGGCATCGTCCAGCGGCGCGTCCACCTCGTCGAGCAGACAGAACGGCGCGGGGTTGAGCTGGAAGATGGCAAACACCAGCGCAATGGCCGTGAGCGCTTTCTCGCCCCCGGAGAGCAGGTGGATGGTCTGGTTCTTCTTGCCCGGCGGCTGGGCCATGACCTGCACCCCGGCGTCCAGGATTTCCTCGCCGGTCATGACCAGCTTGGCCTGACCGCCGCCGAAGAGTTCGGGGAACATGCGGCCGAAGTGCTGGTTGACGGTGTGGAAGGTCGAGCCCAGCAGTTCGCGGGTTTCGCCGTCGATCTTGCGGATCGCGTCTTCCAGCGTGTTCATCGCATCGGTCAGGTCAGCGCTTTGCGAATCGAGGAAGGTCTTGCGCTCGCGCGCGGTCGAGAGTTCTTCCAGGGCGGCCAGGTTCACCGGGCCCAGCGCGTTGATTTCGCGGTGCAGGCGGTCGATCTCGCCCTGCAGGCCATACAGGCGCACTTCGCCCTCTTCCACCGATTTGGCCACCGCTTCCAGGTCGGCCTGGGCGTCGGTGAGCAGCTGGGTGTATTGCTCCAGGCCCAGGCGCGAGGCCTGTTCCTTGAGTTGCAGGTCGGTGATACGCTGGCGCAGCGGTTCGAGTTCGCGCTCGAAGGCCACGCGGCGTTCGTCGCTGGCGCGCAGCTTGGCGGTCAGGTCATCGTAGGCGCTGCGCTTGGCGCCGAGCTCCTGCTCGCGCGCCATCTTGAGGTTGAGCGCGTCCTGCAGGCCACCCTGAGCGGCGGCGTCCGACAGGCGCGAGAGTTCGTCGTGCGCGCGCTGCTCCTCGGCCGCGATGCTCTGGATCTGCTGGGTCGCCGTGTCGATGGTGCGCTTGAGCTCGGCCTCGCGGGCCTGCAGGCTGCGCTGGGCAAACTGTGCTTCCTGGGCCTGGCGCTCGAGACTGCGCTGCTGCTCGCGGCACTCGGCCAGCTTGCGCTCGGCCTCGATCACCCGGTCGCCCAGCTGGGCTTCGCGCTCCTGGCTGTCGGCCAGCTGCATGTCGAGTTCTTCAAAGCGGGCCTCGGCGGTGACGCGGCGCTCCTGCAGTTCTTGGAGCAACGCATCGACTTCGGCCAGGTCGCCTTCGATGCGCTGGCTTTGCTCGCGCATTTGTTCCGCCAGCTGCGACAGGCGCAGGGTTTCGACCTGCAGTGTGTGGGCCTGCCCTTGGGCGGTGCTGGCCTCCTGGCGGGCGCCGATCAGGCGCTGCGAAGCCTCGGCATACGCCGCTTCGGCCTTGACCAGGGCGCTGCGACTTTCTTCGGCGATCAGGGTCTGGGCGCGCTGCTGCTTGTCGAGGTTTTCGATTTCCTGCGCACGGGCCAGCAGGCCGGCCTGCTCGGAGTCCTGGGCGTAAAAACTCACGCTGTGGGCGGTGACCGCGTGGCCCGACGGGACATACAGCACCTCACCGACCTGCATCTGGGCACGCCAGCCCAGCGCATCGTCCAGGCTGGGCGCGGTGTAGCAGCCCTGCAGCCAGTCGGCCAGCAGTGCGGCCAGACCGGCATCATTCACCCGCAGCAGATCGGCCAGCGCACGGCAGCCCGACGGCAGACCGGCGCGCGTGGGCACCTGCCCTGCGCTCGGCGGACTGAAAAAGGACAGCTTGGCGGGTGGCGCATCGCTGGCAAAGGCGCGGACCATCTCCAGACGCGAGACTTCGAGCGCGCCCAGGCGCTCGCGCAGCGCGGCTTCGAGCGCGTTTTCCCAGCCGGCTTCGATGTGCAGGCGGCTCCACAGGCCTTCAAGCCCGTCCATGCCATGCCTGGACAGCCAGGGCTTGAGCTTGCCGTCGGTACGGACCTTTTCCTGCAGGGCCTTGAGCGCCTCGATGCGGGCGCTCAGGTCGGCCAGGCGGGCGGATTCGTCGTTGACCACCTGTTGACGATGGCGGCGGTCTTCATCCAGCTGGGGCACCAGGGCCTGCAGTTCTTCGAGCCGGGCGTTGGATTCTTCGGCAGCGGCTTCGGCCTCGGCCAGCTGTTCACGCAGGCTGGCCAGGCGCGCTTCGTCGGGCGCGGCCAGGGCATTTCGGTCGGTCACCAGCCGCTCGCGGCGCTGGCTGAGCTGGCGGCTTTGTTCTTCGATGTTGCGCTGCTCGGCGGCCAGCACCTGGATCTGCTGTTGCACCTGGCCCACGCTGCTGCGCTGCTCGCTGGCTTTCTGCTGGGCCTGACGCAGGGCTTCTTCGAGGTCGGGCAAGGCCATGGCCTGGTCCTCGACCTGGGCGGCCAGGGTCATGCTCTGGTCTTCGGCGCTGGCGGCCTGCTCGGCCAGGGTTTCCAGCTCGGCTTGGGCTTCTTCGCTGCGCTGGCGCCACTGGGCAGTCTGTTCCTTGAGCTGGACCAGGCGCTGCTCGGTGCGCTGGCGGCCTTCGACCACGAAGCGGATTTCGGCTTCGAGCTTGCCGACCTCGGCGCTGGCTTCATACAGCCGGCCCTGGGCCTGGTTGACTTCGTCGCCGGCGGCATAGTGGGCCTGGCGGATGGTTTCCAGCTCGGCTTCCACATGGCGCAGATCGGCCATGCGCGACTCCAGCGCGTTGATCGCCTGGTCCACCTCGGCCTTGCCTTTGCCCTGGTCGGCCTCGGCTTCGCGGCGCTTGAGGAACCACAGCTGGTGCTGCTTGAGGGTGCCCTCAGCCTGCAGCGCGTTGTAGCGGGCCGCCACCTCGGCCTGCTTTTCAAGCTTTTCGAGGTTGGCGTTGAGTTCGCGCAGGATGTCTTCGACGCGGGTCAGGTTCTCGCGCGTGTCGGACAGGCGGTTTTCAGTCTCGCGGCGACGTTCCTTGTATTTGGAGACGCCCGCGGCTTCTTCGAGGAAGAGGCGCAGCTCTTCGGGCCGCGACTCGATGATGCGGCTGATGGTGCCCTGGCCGATGATGGCGTAGGCCCGTGGCCCGAGGCCCGTGCCCAGGAACACGTCCTGCACGTCGCGGCGGCGCACCGGCTGGTTGTTGATGAAATAGCTGCTGTTGCCGTCCCGCGTGAGCACGCGCTTGACGGCGATCTCGGCAAACTGGCCCCACTGGCCGCCGGCGCGGTGGTCGGCGTTGTCAAACACCAGCTCCACGCTGGCGCGGCTGGCCGGCTTGCGGCTGGTGGTGCCGTTGAAGATCACGTCCTGCATGGACTCGCCCCGCAGCTCGGAGGCCTTGGATTCGCCCAGCACCCAGCGCACCGCGTCCATGATGTTGGACTTGCCGCAGCCGTTGGGCCCGACCACGCCCACCAGCTGCCCGGGCAGCAGGAAGTTGGTCGGTTCGGCAAAGGACTTGAATCCCGAGAGCTTGATGGAGTTGAGGCGCACGTTGTCAGTCGGTTCGACGCGCGGGCAAGTCGCCGTCACGACCTGCCTGCACCGGGGAAAAGCGTCCCCCAAAACAGGGAATGTTAACCGAGCCGAAGAACCGGTTGAAGTTCATGGGATCGGCCCTGTTTGGGGAATTTTTTTCCGGACAGAAGTCGGGCCTGACCGCGGGAAACCCCGGCTGCGACGCACGCCGGGGGTTCGTATACTTTTAGCGGCCTTTTACCCCTGCCCGGCACCCCTCAGAAGTCCCCGCATGACCGCCCTGCCCCAACCCGATTTCCAGCGTTTTTACAAACACGACGAACTCACCCGCCTGCTGGAGGCCTACGCCGCGGCCCGGCCGGGCCTGATCAGCCTGCGCGAGCTCGGCCGCAGCCACGAAAACCGGCCCATTTGGCTGCTGGTGATCACCGATGAGGCCACCGGGCCTGACACCGACAAGCCGGCGATCTGGGTCGACGGCAACATCCACGCCGCCGAACTGACCGCCAGCACCGCCTGCCTGTACTGGCTGCATCAGCTGGCCAGTGGCTACGGGCAAAGCGCCGAAGTCACCGAGTTGCTGCGCACGCGGGCGGTGTACCTGGTGCCCCGCCTGAACCCCGACGGTGCCGAACTGGCGCTGGCCGATCGGCCGCGCCACATCCGGTCTTCTACCCGCGCCTACCCCTGGGACGAGCCCCATGTGGACGGCCTGACCATTGAGGACGTGGACGGTGACGGCCGCATCCTGCTGATGCGCGTGCCGGACCCGCATGGCGGCTGGAAACCCCACCCGGACGAGCCGCGCCTGCTGATCCCGCGCCAGCCAGGCGAATTCGGCGGCACGTATTACCGGGTCATGCCCGAAGGTACGCTGCAGCATTACGACGGTGTTCAGATCCGCGCGAACCGCGACATCGAGGGGCTGGACCTCAACCGCAACTTCCCGGCCTACTGGCGCCAGGAGTTCGAGCAGGTCGGCGCCGGGCCCTACCCGACCAGCGAGCCCGAGGTGCGGGCCATGGTCGACTTCATTGCGCACCACCCCAACATTGGCGCGGCCGTCAGCTTTCACACCCATTCCGGCGTGATCCTGCGCCCCATGGGCACCCAGAGCGATGAAGACATGACGCCCGAAGACCTCTGGATCTTCAAGCGCCTGTCCGAGATTGGCAGCCAGATGACCGGCTACCCGGCCGTCAGCACCTTTCATGACTTCAAGTACCACCCCAAGGAAGTCATCACCGGCACGCAGGACTGGGTTTACGAGCACCTGGGCGCACTGTTCTGGACAGTGGAAATCTGGGCGCCCAACAAGGAAGCCGGGATCACCGACTACGACTGGATTCACTGGTACCGAGAGCATCCACCCGAAGACGATCTCAAGCTGCTGCGCTGGAGCGACGAACACTGCGGCAGCCAGGCGCATGTGGACTGGTACCCCTTCGATCACCCGCAACTCGGACCGGTGGAAATCGGTGGCTGGGACCGCATGAATTTCTGGCGCAATCCGCCGCCACAGTTGCGCGAGCGCGAAGCGGCGCGCTTTCCGGGCTGGCTGACCCGCATTGGCCTGACCCTGCCGCGCCTCGAACTCCTGCAGGCCAGCGCCGAGCCTTTGGGACCTGATCGCTGGCGCGTGCGCATGGCCGTGGGCAACGGCGGCTATCTGCCCAGCTATGTCACCCGCCGCGCCCTGGAGCGCAAGACCGCCCGGCCCTGCATCTTTGAACTGACGCTGCCCCACGGCGCCGAGCTGATCAGCGGCAAGCCTCGCCTTGAAGGGCCGCAACTCGAAGGTCATGCGGCCAAACAGTCGCTGCAGGCCTTTTTGCCCGACCGCGAGATCACCGCCGACCGGGCGGTGGCCGAGTGGATCGTGCGTGCGCCGGCCGGCACCAAGTTGGCACTGAGTGCCCACGCCGCGAGGGCTGGACGCGTGCACTGCGAGCTGTCACTGGGCTGATGAACCCTGCCCAGGGGGCAGTGGGCATGCGATCCATTGGCAAAAACCCGCTTGTCCGGCCTGCAGGCCAATGCCATATTGCCGCGAACCGTTAAACACCCCAACATTCAGGAGGATCCCCATGCACCGCAGCACCCCGATCGCACTGGCCCTGGCCGCCTTGCTGGCCGCCACGCCCGCCCTGCACGCCCAGACCCTGCGCTGGGCCAACCAGGGCGATCCGCAGACCATGGACCCGCACTCGCAAAACGAGTCCCTGACCAATGCAGTCAACAACCATGTGTACGAATCACTCGTCGGCCGCGGCGACAGCCTGGAGCTGGTGCCGGAACTGGCCGAGCGCTGGCAGCAAACCGGCCCGCTGACCTGGCGCCTGTGGCTGCGCAAAGGCGTCAAGTTCCATGACGGCTCGCCCTTTACCGCCGACGACGTGGTCTTCAGCGTCGAGCGCGCGGCCATGCCCACCTCGCAGATGAACCAGTACGCCGTGGCCATGGGCAAACCGGTCAAGGTCGATGAGCACACGGTGGAATTCCGGCTCGAAAAGCCCAATCCGGTCTTCCTCGAACACGCCACGTCTTTCCACATCATGAGCAAGACCTGGTCCGTCAAGCACAAGGCCGAAAAACCGCTGGACTACAAGAACCGGGAAGAGACCTTTGCCTCGCGCAACGCCAACGGCACCGGCCCCTTCATGCTCAAGAGCCGTGAACCCGATATCAAGACCGTGCTGGTGCGCAACCCGAATTACACCGGCGCCCGCAAGATCACCGGCAATGTGCAGGAGGTGGTGTTCACCCCGATCAAGAGCGACCAGACCCGCGTGGCCGCCCTGCTCTCGGACGGCGTCAACTTCGTGCAGGACCCTGCCCCGCAGGACGTGCTGCGCCTGCAGCAGAACCCGGCCGTCAAGGTGGTGCAGGGCATGGAAAACCGGGTGGTTTTCCTCGGCATGGACCAGCACCGCGACGAGCTCATCAACAGCAACATCAAGGGCAAGAACCCCTTCAAGGATGCGCGGGTGCGCCAGGCCTTCTACCAGGCCATCGACACCGACACCCTGGTGCGCAACACCATGCGCGGCCAGGCCCGCGCCACCGGCTGCACCACCCCATCGCCCCTGGGCTGCTTTGAAGACCTGGAGCCGCGGGCTTACCCCTTCAACCTGGACGCGGCCGGCAAGCTGCTGGCCGATGCGGGTTACCCCAACGGCTTTGAAGTCGGCATGGATTGCCCGAACAACCGCTATGTGAACGACGAGGAAATCTGCATCGCCGTGACCGGGATGCTGGCCAAGATCGGCGTCAAGGTCAATCTGGTGACCATGCCCCGGGCCAACTATTTCCCCAAGCTCGAAAAGCACGACACCAGCTTCTACATGCTGGGCTGGGGCGGCGCCATCACCGATCCGCAGACCACGCTCGACCCGGTGCTGCACTCACCGCCCAACGCCACCAGCAAGAAGGGGCTGTACAACTACGGCCGCTACAGCAATCCGAAGATGGACCAGGCCATCAACGCGGCCGCCATTGAAACCGACCCGGAAAAGCGCAAGCAGTTCGTGCGCCAGGCCCTGAGTGAACACCGCCAGCAGGTGCACCACATCCCGCTGCACCGCCAGTTCATCCCCTGGGCAGCACGCGCCAATGTGGACCTCAAGCACTTCGCCGACAACACGGTGCGGGCCTGGACCATGAGCGTGCGCTGATCAGCCTGACCCTGTATCCAGCGCGCCCGGGCTGAGCCCGGTGCGTGTCTTCTCACCAGGCCGGACGGGACCTCCGCGTCACCCCGGGGATTCAGGCGTGATTCCCCGATAATTCCGGGGATGAATCCCCTCCTCTCCAAGCTGCAGCCCTACCCTTTCGAGCGGCTGCGTCAGCTCTTTGCCGGCGTCACCCCCAACCCGGCCCAGCGCCACATCAGCCTGGGCATTGGCGAACCCAAGCACGCCACGCCGCCCTTCATCATGCAGGCCCTGACCGATGCGCTGGGCACGGGTCTGGCCGGCTACCCGGCCACCGCCGGTGAGCCCGCACTGCGCCAGGCCTGCGCCACCTGGGTCGAGCGCCGCTATGGGCTGAAGCTGGACGCCGCCACTCAGGTGCTGCCGGTGCTGGGCTCGCGCGAGGCGCTGTTCTCGCTGGCGCAGACCTTGATCGACCCGACCCGGCCGGGCGCCACCGTGATCAGCCCCAACCCCTTCTACCAAATCTACGAGGGTGCGGCCTTGCTGGCCGGCGCCACGCCCTGGTTTGTGCCCAGCGACCCGGCGCGCAATTTCGCGTCCGACTGGGACAGCGTGCCGGCCGAGGTCTGGGCGCGCACCCAGCTGGTGTTCGTCTGCTCACCGGGCAACCCCACGG
>Ga0255182_1000460_pt1 | contig 27741 bp, 30 predicted proteins | sample Atl_UVDOM_RepA_8_FD_188420 | JGI IMG/M metagenome (GOLD analysis project Ga0255182, IMG submission 188420) | Freshwater microbial communities from Altamaha River, Georgia, United States - Atl_UVDOM_RepA_8d | ecosystem: Environmental > Aquatic > Freshwater > River | place: USA: Georgia...
TCCGAAAAAATCCATGCCGACTCGGGAAGTTCGGGCAGATCGCAAAAGCGGTGGCATCTTTGTCAGACCTGCCCGAACTTCCCGAGTCGGCATGGATTTTTTCGGAGATTCAGTCCGGTAAGGCCTGGGTTTGGGAAGCCACACAGGATTTGTTCGTGCCGCAGATGGTTAATTTCGAACTCATTCGCGGCGTAAGCTTCACCAAGGGATGCTATCCGGGTCAGGAGGTTGTTGCCCGTAGCCAATACCTCGGGAAACTGAAGCGTCGGACTTTTCGGATGAATCTATCCAAAGAGCAGTCTGCGCTGATCGGTGGCCCGGTAACGCCTATGGTGGGCATGGATGTCTGGTCAGAGAATGTCGCAAACGAGCCATGTGGCCGAGTGGTTGCTGCGGCTCCCGCCTTTTCGTCGGAGGGCGTGCAGACCGAGGACACAGCGCTACTGGTCGAACTCACAATGGACGCTTGGGCCGCAGGCGGACTTCGTTTGCAGGATCCATCGGGACCTCGGCTGTTGGCAGCGGAGCTGCCCTACGCGCTGGCGGCAGCCGCTTAGCATCGGTTCTGGTGTTGGCTATAGAGACTGCGCCATGTGCCTGATTGGCCTTCATCTGGGTGCGACACCCTCGTTGATGCTGGTTGCAAATCGGGATGAGTTTGCCGATCGGCCAACCGCACCGATGCACTGGTGGAAGGAGAATCTACTCGCAGGCAAGGATCTTCGCGCAGGCGGAACCTGGCTGGGATTACACCGCTCTGGCCGATTCGCTGCAATCACAAACGTACGCGATCCGAGCATTCGCGATGCCCCCGTGCCAATGGGGTCGCGCGGTCTGCTGGTCAAGGCGTTCCTGACTGGCGACAGTGCGCCAAGACATTTTCTGGAGACCACTCGAGATCATGTGACCGGGCCATCGCCTTATAACTTGATTGTGGGTTCTATCGGGCCGGTGGGCTGTGAATGCTGGTGGCTTGGCGGACGGACGCGTCAGATCAAGGCGATGCATTCAGGCGCCAATGTACTCTCGAACGCTGAATTAAATACACCTTGGCCGAAGGCCGAGCGACTGCTTCAGGCCATGCACACAATAAATCCAGATGCTATTCGTGGTGTTATGTACTCACGAGAGACAGCGCCCGATGATGTACTGCCCAATACAGGTATATCGCCCGACTGGGAGAAACGCCTGTCCGCCGCGCTCATTACGGGCGATGATTACCACACACGATCATCCACTTTCATCAGCATCAGCGCTGGTCGGGCCTCGGTGCAGGAAATCACCTGGTCATCGCAGGCAGAGGAGATCGGCCGATTTGAAGAGCGTTTCGTTTTAGAGCCAGAATTATCCAGCTCCCATCGGATCTAGTCTGCGCCCGATGCGCGTCGCCGGTTAAAACTCCGCATGCGTTTGAATGTTCCCATCGACTGGGCCAGCAGCCTGCCCTGGCTGTCGCGCAACTCGCCGCGACAGAATGCCATCGTTGTGGAGAAGTGATCACACCAGCCGAGGGCGTGCAGGTCGCCTTTCGCCGGTCGCATGAATGTGGTTTTGATTTCTACCGTGACCATCCCCATCTGATCTGGATCAGCGGATTTCGCTGCGACTGCCATGACTACATCCAGCAAGGTCATGACGACCCCGCCATGCGCTACACCGAGCCCATTGAGGTGCTCATGCCTGACGGCCAGCTTGATTTCCGCATGGCCATGGCTGACCACCAGGGGCTGCACGCCGAGATGCTCAACAAAAGGATTAGCGCCGGGAGGCGTGCGGGATTGCATGACCGCAACAATATCAAGACTTACACTTGCACTCCATGAATGCTCCAGACAGCGCGATTTTCGTTCCCCCATTAGCTCCCCTATCGGCCCATGCCGCGCTGGGATCGGCGGCTCGGGTTGGGCTCGAATCTGCGCCCGAGTCGCACTGGACCCTTGGCCTGGCGGCGCTTGAGCCGGATGGGGATCAGCCCTTTATCCGTGGCTGCGACCCCACTCCCCTCGAAAATTGCCGCTGGCTGGCAGTCTCAGAAAGCGCTGCTGGCCTGATTGACCAGACCGCAGATCGTCTGACACAGAGTCCCGAGTGGCTGGCGGTGTTAAGTGGTTGTGCGGCGCCCCGCCACATGCAGCCTTACGCGAGCGTCTATGCGGGCCATCAGTTCGGCGTGTTTGTCCCTCGGCTGGGGGATGGCCGTGCCCTGAACCTAGGCGCCCTGTCTGGCTGGGAGTTACAGCTCAAGGGAGCCGGACCAACACCGTATGCACGGTTTGCCGATGGCAGGGCTGTGCTGCGCTCATCGATTCGAGAGTTTCTCGGTTCAGAGGCGATGCACGGGCTCGGATTTCCCACCACTCGGGCCCTCTCGCTCATCGGATCATCATCGCCGGTGTTGCGAGAGACTGTGGAGACAGCGGCGGTCGTCTGTCGGCTGGCCCCAAGCTTTGTCCGATTTGGTCATTTTGAGTACTTCTCATCGCAGCAACGGATCACCGCACTCGAGCGGCTGCTTCGACATAGCGCTGGATTACTCTTTACTGACTGGGGTGTGGACACTCGGTTAGCGCCGATTGCTGGGCTCACCTTAGAGGTTTTGCATGAGGTGGCGCGTCGTAGCGCGGCCATGACTGCCCGCTGGATGGGTGTCGGGTTTATGCATGGTGTGATGAACACCGATAACTGCTCGATTCTGGGTCTGACGCTTGACTACGGTCCCTTTGGTTTCATGGATAGTTTTGATGCAGGATGGATCTGCAATCACTCAGACCATCATGGCCGCTACAGCTTTAAGTCCCAGCCCCAGGTGTCGTTGTGGAATCTGAGCCGGCTTGCACATGCGCTTCATCCCCTGGTGGGAGATGTCGAGGGTCTCACGGGAACTCTAGAAACCTATAAGACCACCTACGCGGCCGAAATGGAGACCATCCTGCGAACAAAACTTGGGCTTCAGCAACTGCCAGCAGAGGCATGGGATCCTCTGCTGGATGATTTCTACGCTTTACTGCAAAAAGAGCAGATGGATCTCACGCTTACCTTCCGTGGACTTGCCCTGGATGACGAGCGCGCCCTGATGGATCTTGCCGTTGATCGCGATGCCTGTCGGCATTGGTTTGCCCGATATCGTCAGGCCGTTCAAACAAGTCTTGCCTTAACCGGTATTTCAGCAGGCCAACGCCAGCAACAGATGCTGGCGGTCAATCCAAAATATGTACTGAGAAACTGGATTGCGGAAGAGGTCATACGCGCAGTACGCGACGACGGAAATACCCAGCCTTTGCAGGATGTCCTGCGTCTGCTGGAGCGACCCTTTGACGAGCACCCCGACCAAGAGCGCTATGCCAAGCCGCCCCCAGACTGGGCGCAGAGGCTCTCGGTGAGCTGTTCAAGTTAAGCTTTTGTTACCCTGCCGGCAGATCAAGGAGCATCGATGAAAACCGACGATGAATACAAGGCGGAGCTCACGCCAATGGAATACGAGGTCACGCGCCGCAAGGCCACAGAACCACCGTTTACAGGGCGCTACTGGGATCACTTCGAAGACGGAATCTACCGGTGTGTATGCTGTGGGCAGCGACTATTTGATTCAGGAACAAAGTTTGATGCCGGCTGCGGCTGGCCCAGTTACTGGAAATCCATCTCCCCCGACTGCATCCGCGAAGAACGCGATACCAGCCACTTCATGGTCCGCACAGAAATTCTTTGCAGCCAGTGCGACGCCCACCTCGGACATGTCTTCGATGATGGTCCGCAGCCAACCGGCCTGCGCTATTGCGTGAACTCCGCATCGGTTAAATTTGAATCTCGTTGACCGCATGCTGCACACTTTCTTTCTCTCCAGCACTGATTCCGTATGAAACTACTTGCCGACTGGCTGCCCATTATTCTGTTCTTTGTGGTCTATAAGCTCTCCGACCTGTACTGGGCGACCGGCGTGGCCATTGTGTCTACGCTTGCGGTAATGGCGCTGATTAAACTTCGTGGCCATTCAATCGAGACCATGCAATGGGTGAGTCTCGCGCTGATTGTTGTATTTGGCGGCGCAACGATCCTCCTACAGGATGAGCGCTTCATTAAACTCAAACCAACCTTACTGTATGGACTATTCGCAGTTGCCCTACTCGTGCCGCAACTGTTGTCAAAAACCTTGCTGATGCAAAAGCTGATGGGTTCAAAAATCTCAATGCCGGGCGACGCCTGGGCAAAGTTAAATGCAGCCTGGGGAATATTTTTCGCCCTGCTTGGAGCGGCCAACTGGTGGGTCGCCAATGCTTTTTCCACAGACGCCTGGGTTAACTTCAAACTCTTTGGCACCATCGGTCTCATGATTGTCTTCATTATTGGGCAGGCGCTCTGGATGAATCGGTTTGCGACAGCGGAGATGCCCGATGCCCTCAAAGATAAGGACTCGCCATGAGCCACCTGGCTCCGACCATCCATGAGATCGAGGCACGTCTGCGCGCTGCCCTGCCCATCGCATCCATCACCGTCCGAGATGACAGCGCCAAGCATCATGGCCATGCCGGGGCAGTGGCTGGTGGGGGACACTTCCACGTGTCGGTTGTATCCAGTGCATTTGCCGGCAAGGGGCGGCTTGCACGCCACCGGCTTGTGTATGATCCTTTATGCGACTGGATACCCGCGCGCATCCACGCCCTTTCCATTGACGCGCGCGACCCCTCGGAGTCTTCATGAAATCGTTGCAAAAAGTAGTACTCGCCGGCACCCTGGTGTGCATTTCTGGAATTGCCGCTGCCCAGAATATTGCAGTGGTCAATGGCAAGCCTATTTCGCGTGCGCGGGCCGATGCCTTTGTCGCCGAGCTGGTGAAGCAGGGTCAGCAAGACACCCCCCAGCTGCAGGCCTTGGTGCGTCAGGAGCTGGTCGATCGGGAAATTCTGGTGCAAGAGGCCGAGCGCCGCGGACTATCGGCCAAGCCCGAGGTGAAGTTTCAGCTCGACAATGTCCGCCAACAGGTCTTGATCAATGCCCTTGTCCAGGATCAGCTCACAAAGTCCGGGGTGAACGATGCCGACATTAAGGCCGAGTACGACCGGCTCGTGAAGGGCGATGCCGGAAAGGAATACCGTGCCCGTCATATTCTTGTGGAGAAAGAAGACGAGGCGAAGGCGATCATTGATAAGCTGAAAAAAGGTGCCAAATTTGAAGAACTGGCCAAGCAGTCTAAAGATCCTGGCTCGGCTGCAAAAGGTGGGGATCTCGACTGGGCCAATGCCCAGTCATTTGTAGAGCCATTCTCCAAGGCGATGATTGCCCTCGAAAAAGGCAAGTTCACCGAATCGCCTGTCCAGTCGCAATTTGGCTGGCATGTCATTCGTCTGGATGACACGCGGAGCGCAAAACCGCCGGAATTTGATCAGGTCAAGGAGCAGTTGTCGGAGTCCATGAAACGGAAAAAACTCCAGGATTTTCAGCAACAACTGAAGGCGAAAGCCAAGATTCAGTAAGGGGCTAAGAAATATCGACTGTCGTTCCTGACCGAACGAGATCAAACAGCGACACAATGTCGCTGTTTTTCATTCGGATACAGCCAATCGATCCAGGCTCCCCCATCTGCACACTGTCGGGGCTACCGTGCAGATAAATGTAACGCCGCATCGTGTCGACTTCCCCAAATCGATTCCTGCCTGGCTCAAGGCCCGATAGCCAGAGAATACGCGTCAGTATCCAGTCTCGGTTTGGATACTGACACGAGAGTTCTTCGGACCAAATCTCTCCGGTCTTTCGCCGGCCCACAAACACCGTGTTCCAGGCCGCACCAAGCCCGATCTTTGCGCGAATCTGATGCCTTCCTTGGGGCGTCTGATAACTACCGCGGCGCTCACCCACCCCATTTCTTGAACTTGAAATCGCCACCTGCATGACCGTTGTACCCGGTGCGTCAGGGGCCCATCGCAGGCCGCCCTCCAGGGCATCCGACGCAAGACGGATCAGGGTCAAGGTCTGCGCCTGGGTTGAGATACGGATATGAAATTCTGGAAGGACCACGCGCAGCTCTATGCTTTATGGTGAAGGGGTTCGGACCCGATTGGCAGCACGTCGCTCTGAGAAAAATTCCTGCAGAAGCTGGCCACACTCGGGCCCGAGAACGCCACCGCGGACCCGGGTGTGATGATTGATCTGCGCCTGCGCAAAGAGATTCATCGCGCTACCGGCAACTCCCGTCTTGGGATCGGCCGCGCCAAAGATGACATCCGTAATCCGAGCATGAAACATCGCTCCCGCACACATTGCGCAGGGCTCAAGCGTGACATACAGACTGCAGTCATTGAGACGGTAGTTGCCCAGCCGTTTGGCCGCCGATCGCAACGCGATCATCTCCGCATGGGCCGAGGGATCATGCAGACCAATGGGCTGATTAAATCCCTGGGCGATGACCTCTCCCTGCCGGACCACTACCGCCCCGACGGGGACCTCGCCGGCCTGGCCCGCCAGGACGGCCTGGGCCAGGGCCTTTCTCATAAAAAACTCGTCCTCCGGCTGTGTCATATCCCGTAACTCCCGAAGGTGCCGTCTGCGCTAGGCGCTGCTGGCCTTTTTCAGGATCGCGTAGAGCTGATCCTTCAGGTGAAGCTTTTCTTTCTTGAGCTGCTCGATCTCTTCGTGGGTTCCCGGGGAGATATGGCTTTCCATGTTTTTAATCTTCTGATCCAACTCATTGTGTTTATCAAACAGCCGGGTGAAGTGATGGTCTGTTGTCTTCAGCTTAGTAATCAGATCGCGGTATTCGGGAAACATGTGGCCCCTCGTTGTAAATGAATAGACGTTGAACTTCTATTTTACTCACTCCCACTCAATCGTTGCGGGTGGCTTGCCGGAGATGTCGTAGACGACCCGATTGATCCCGCGCACCTCATTGATGATGCGGTTGGAGACCTGCGATAGAAGTTGATGCGGAAGATGCGCCCAATGGGCAGTCATAAAATCACTTGTCACGACAGCCCTTAGAGCGACCACCCATTCATAAGTGCGGCCGTCACCCATTACGCCGACTGATTTCACTGGCAGAAACACCGCAAAGGCCTGGCTGGTCAACGCATACCAAGACTTGCCGAGATCCTGATCGGTGCAGAGGCCGGCTGCGATATCCGCCTCCGTGGTCCGGGTGTCGCGCAATGCGCGGATGAAAATATCATCGGCCCTTTGCAGAAGATCCACGTATTCAGGATGAATCTCGCCAAGAATTCTGACCCCAAGCCCCGGACCCGGAAAAGGATGACGGTCAATCATCTCAGCCGGCAGCCCCAGGGCAGTGCCAAGACGGCGGACCTCGTCTTTGAAAAGTTCGCGCAGCGGCTCGAGTAATTTGAGATGGAGGGTCTCGGGCAGACCACCCACATTGTGGTGGGATTTGATGGTGGTCGCTTTCTTGGTCTTTGCTCCGGCAGACTCAATTACATCCGGATAGATCGTGCCTTGGGCAAGCCATTTCGCATTCGAAAGTTTCTCAGACTCTTCTTGAAAAATATGGACGAATTCCCGGCCAATGATCTTGCGCTTCTGTTCAGGATCAGAGATGCCTTTCAGCGCCGCCATGAATCGATCTTTCGCGTTGACGTGAACCACCCGTACGCCCATATGGCGTGCAAATGTATCCATCACCTGATCCGCCTCCTGCCACCGAAGCAGGCCGTGGTCTACGAAGACACAGGTCAGCTGATCACCGATTGCTTTGTGGATGAGTGCGGCAGCCACCGAGGAATCTACCCCCCCGGAGAGTCCGAGAATGACCTGCTCGTTGCCGACCTGTGAACGAATCGTTTCTACGGCCTCAGCCACATAGTCCGGCATATTCCAGTCGGCGGCAGCGCCACAGATCTGAAGCACAAATCGGTGAAGCATCTGGGCGCCCTGACGGGTATGGGTCACCTCGGGATGAAACTGCACACCGTAAAACCTGCGAGATTCATCGGCCATGCCTGCAATCGGGCAAGAGTCAGTGGATGCCATGAGCTTAAACCCCGGCGGCATCTCTACGACCTTGTCGCCGTGACTCATCCAGACATCCAACAGGCCAAAGCCTTCTGGTGTTCGATGGTCTTCGATATCTTTTAATAAAGCAGTATGTCCACGTGCGCGCACCTGAGCGTAGCCAAACTCCCTTACCCGGCCTGCCTCTACCTGGCCACCAAGCTGACTGGCCATGGTCTGCATGCCGTAGCAGATTCCGAGAACAGGCACGCCACGCGTAAATACCGCCTCCGGCGCGCGTAAAGTGCCGGCCTCGGTTACCGAGAGATGGCTGCCCGACAGAACGATGCCGCGCAGGCTGTCGTCTCCCGATCCAGATCGGCCGTAGTCACGGATAAAGTCATTCGAGACATCGCTGGGATGAATCTCGCAGAAGACTCCCGCCTCGCGGATACGACGGGCGATGAGCTGGGTGACCTGAGAGCCGAAGTCGAGAATAAGGATTCGCGAGTGCATAGATTGACCAACAGTAATCGATCGGGCCTGAGACTGCCCGGCTAGTCGACGTGATAGTTCGGGGCTTCTTTGGTGATCTGGACATCGTGTACGTGAGACTCACGGATGCCCGCGCTGGTGATTTCGACAAACTGTGCCCGATCATGAAATTCTTCAATCGAGGCGCAGCCACAGTAGCCCATGCTGGAGCGTACCCCACCAGCAAGTTGAAACAGAATAGCCTTGACGCTGCCCTTATAGGGGACCCTGCCCTCGATCCCCTCTGGCACAAATTTATCGGGATTGGGATTGTCGCCTTCCTGAAAGTAGCGATCCGCAGATCCCGCCTGCATGGCGCCAACGGACCCCATACCGCGATAGCTCTTGTATGAACGGCCCTGAAACAAAATAATCTCGCCGGGGGCCTCATCTGTACCCGCAAACATCCCTCCCATCATCACCGCATGGGCGCCTGCGGCGAGTGCCTTGGCCACATCTCCCGAATAGCGAATGCCGCCATCAGCAATCAGCGGGACACCGGTGCCCTTTAATGCCTTCGCCACATTGGCGATCGCTGAAATCTGCGGAACACCTACCCCCGCCACCACACGGGTCGTACAGATTGAGCCTGGACCAATTCCGACCTTCACGCCATCTGCGCCATGTTTGATAAGGGCCTTAGCAGCCTCAGCAGTGGCGATATTTCCGCCGATCACGTCGATTTTTGGGTACTTCTTCTTCACCCACTTCACGCGATCCAGAACGCCTTTGGAATGGCCATGTGCGGTATCCACCACGATTACATCGACACCCGCTTCAACGAGACGTGCGATACGCTCCTCTGTGCCCGGGCCCACGCCTACCGCGGCACCTGCACGCAGCTTTCCCTGTGAGTCGCGGCATGCAAGGGGGTGTTCAATGCCCTTGAAGATGTCTTTCACGGTGATTAATCCGCGCAGCTCAAAGGCACGATTGACGACCAGCACCCGCTCAATCCGGTGCTTATGCATCAGACGCTTCGCATCCTCAATGCTCGCCCCTTCGCGCACGGTGACCAGGCGCTCTTTTGGCGTCATGATTTTTGAGATGGGCTGATCGAGGTTGGTCTCGAAACGCCGATCACGATTGGTCACAATGCCGACTACCTTGCCGGCCTTGACCACGGGCAGTCCAGAAATCTTCCGTTCCGCGGATAAATTCATCAGCGCGCGCACTGACATATCGGGCGATACTGTGATCGGGTCCTTCACCACGCCGGCCTCGAATCGTTTGACCTTGACAACCTCTTCGGCCTGGGCCTCCGGCGTCAGGTTTTTATGAATGATCCCGATTCCGCCCTCCTCGGCAAGGGCAATCGCCAGCCGTGCTTCCGTCACCGTGTCCATTGCCGCAGAGACCACCGGCAGGTTCAGGGTAATGTTTCGAGTAAGCGGAGTGGACAGCGAGGTGTCGCGTGGAAGGACCTGGGAATAGTCCGGAACGAGGAGAACGTCGTCAAACGTCAGGGCTTTCTGTAGCAGGCGCATGGGCGCTCCAAAGTCCAAAGCCGAATTATACCGACCGCCCCTGCCCTCCATCCCTGCGCCGTCGGGGTGCGGCGGCATCCAATCCCTTCAGCCGTGCCAGCTGTCGGCGCGCCTCTTTGGGATCGGCGGCAAGCGGCCGAAGGAGCTCGATCCGATCGCCATCCATCAAAGGCTCCCGCAGGGGCTTGGATACGCCGTACACCGACACCGCAGCCGCCTGCGCCCAGGCATCGCGCAACGGCTCAGAGAGCCCCGCATGCTCCCGGACCGTCATCAGGCTGGCCCCCTCGGGCAGCTCAAGGGCCTGCCGCAGACACCGGTCCGGCCAGGCCGCACAGATCTCGATTCGGATGGTCATGGCGTATAGATCGCCTCGGCGCGCGCCACGAAAGCATCCACGAAGGTGGCGGTAATGTACGCAAACACGGGGCCAATCACTTTTTCCAGCAGGCTACTAGAGAAGTGATATTCCAACTGAAAATCCACCCGACAGCCCTGGTCATCCAGCGGGGTGAAGCGCCAATGGCCTTGCAATGACTTAAATGGCCCGCTGAGCAGTTCCATATCGATACTTCTGCCAGGCACATTGCGGTTGCGGGTACTAAATGCCTGCTTGATGCCCTTGAAATCAATGCACAGCTCAGCAGAGAGCATGTCGCCGTTTTGCTCTAGAATTCGCCCTCCCGCACACCACGGCAGAAAAGCCGGGTAGGCTTCGCAATGAGCAACGAGATCGTACATTTGTTGTGCCGAAAACGGCACCAAAACGGTTTTGGACACTCCAGGCATGGGCGTATTTTATGTCGATCATCCAGAATAAAAAGGCATTTCACGACTACTTCATAGAGGAACGCTATGAGGCAGGCATGGTGCTGGAGGGATGGGAGGTCAAGGCGATTCGGGCTGGGCGGGCGAACCTGAAAGAGTCCTACGTCATTCTGCGGCAGGGCGAGGTCTTCCTGCTGGGCGCCCACATCTCTCCGCTACCGACTGCATCGACACATGTGCAGCCCGATCCGGTGCGTACACGCAAGCTTTTATTAAAGGCCGAGGAGATCCGTAAACTCATCGGCAAGGTCGAGCGCGCAGGCTACTCCCTGGTACCGATCAATTTGCACTATCAGCGCGGCCGTATCAAAGTGGAAATTGGTCTAGCCAAAGGGAAAAAACAGCACGATAAGCGTGCCAGTGAGAAAGACCGGGAGTGGCAACGGGAAAAACAACGCCTGATGAGAGAATCATCGAAATAAAAATCCTAACGCTTACAGGAGTCAAGATTCATGCTTCGTCAACTGCTAAGGTCAAAACTCCATCGGGTCTATACAACCCACGCTGAGCTGCATTACATCGGCTCATGCGCCATCGACCAAAACCTGATGGAGGCAGCCGGGATTGTTGAGTTTGAACAGATTCATATCTGGAATGTCAGTAACGGGGAGCGCTTCATCACCTACGCAATGAACGCGCCTCGGGGCTCAGGAACCATCTCCGTCAATGGATCAGCAGCCCGCCGTGCCCAGGTGGGCGATATTTTGATTATCGCCACCTTCGGGCTCTTCGACGCCGCCGAAACGGCTGCCCATATGCCCACCGTAATCTTCGTCGACGAACACAACCGAATCACAGACAACACCGACGAGCTAGCCTCCTAACGGAGCGGCTCCTGCGGCACGATCAGGGTTATTTCGCCAGGGCGTTCCAGGTATCGACGACCGTATCCGGATTCAGCGACATCGACTGAATACCGATGTCCATGAGCCATTTCGCAAGATCGGGATGATCCGAGGGCCCCTGCCCACAAATGCCCACGTATTTTCCGGCGCGATTACAAGCATCGACGGCCATTTTGAGCATGGCACGGACTGCGGGATCCCGCTCATCAAAGGCCTCGGCCACGAGGCCAGAGTCACGATCCAGCCCCAGGGTGAGCTGGGTGAGGTCATTTGAGCCAATCGAGAAGCCATCAAAATGACGCAGAAAATCGTCAGCAAGCAACGCATTAGAGGGCAGCTCACACATCATGATTAACCGAAGACCGCCCTTGCCCGATGCGTCTGCGCCACTTCCCCGGCGCAGGCCGTACTTCGCCAGAAGCGCCTCGACCCCCTCGGCCTCTTTTACGGTTCGCACAAAGGGCACCATGAGTTCGACATTGGTGAGCCCCATCTCCTCGCGCACGCGATGAAGGGCGATGCACTCCATCTCAAAGCAGTCTTCAAAATTCTTCGCCAGGTAACGGGAAGCGCCCCTAAACCCCAGCATCGGATTTTCCTCCTCAGGCTCGTACCGAGAGCCGCCAATCAATTTTCGATATTCATTGGACTTGAAATCCGATAACCGAACGATGACTGGCTTGGGCCAGAACGCGGCCGCGATCGTGGCCACCCCTTCGGCGAGCTTGTCGATGAAGAAATCCCGGGGAGATGCGTGCCCGCGCGAGACCTTCTCGACTGCATTCTTAAGCTCCGCATCCACCTTCGGATAATCAAGGATCGCCTTTGGATGCACGCCAATGTTGTTATTAATAATGAACTCCAGTCGGGCCAGGCCCACCCCCTCATTCGGAGTTGATTGAAATTCAAATGCCAGCTGCGGATTTCCCACATTCATCATGATCTTGACGGGCAGCTCGGGCAGCTTGCCCACGTGCACGGTCGAGACCTCGGTCTCCAGCTGGCCCTCATAGATCACGCCGGTGTCGCCCTCGGCACATGAGACGGTCACCGACTGTCCATCGCGGACATGGTCGGTGGCATCACCACATCCGACAACGGCCGGGATGCCCAGTTCGCGCGCAATAATCGCAGCGTGACATGTACGACCGCCACGGTTGGTCACGATTGCCGAGGCACGTTTCATGACAGGCTCCCAGTTCGGATCTGTCATATCGGTGACGAGCACATCACCAGGCTGAACACGCTCCATCTCGCGGGCATCTTCAATGACCCGGACCGTTCCCGCGCCGATCTTCTGCCCGATCGCCCGGCCCTGCGCAAGCACCTTGCCGGTCGCCTTCAGGGTGTAGCGCTGCTGGGCATCGCCCGCCTTTTGTTGAGACTTTACAGTTTCGGGCCGCGCCTGAAGGATGTAGAGCTGCCCATCTTGGCCATCCAGACCCCATTCAATATCCATCGGACGTTGGTAGTGGGCCTCAATGGTCAGGGCATAACGCGCCAGGGCAATCGTCTGCTCGTGCGATAACGAGTACCGATGACGGTCCTGGTCGGGCACATCGACTGTCACCACTGATTTTCCGCCTGCCGTTCGCTCAGCCTCAGTAGCAAATATCATCTTGATCAGCTTACTGCCCAGCTGACGACGTATGACAGGAAACTTATCTGCCCTGAGCATCGGCTTATGCACATAAAACTCATCGGGGTTCACTGCACCCTGGACTACAGTCTCGCCGAGGCCATATGAACTCGTAATAAACACCACATCGTTGAAACCGGATTCGGTATCCATGGTGAACATCACACCAGCAGCTCCAAGATCGGAACGGACCATTCGCTGAATCCCTGCCGACAGCGCTACATCGGCATGCGCAAAACCCTTGTGTACGCGATAACTAATTGCTCGATCGTTATAAAGCGACGCAAAGACATGGCGAATTTTGTCAAGTACATCGTCAATTCCCATAACGTTGAGAAATGTCTCCTGCTGGCCGGCAAACGACGCATCGGGCAGGTCCTCTGCGGTTGCCGATGAACGAACTGCCACAGAGATGTTGGCGTTGCCCTTGATCATCTGCTGATAGTGATCGCGAATCTGTGCCTCTAGGGCATCCGGCAGTGGCGTCTCCACAACCCACTTGCGGATCTCCGCTCCGCACGCGGCTAGCGCCCGCACATCGTCGACGTTTAAGGCGGCGAGACGATCATTAATACGCTGACGAAGCCCGCCATGGTCGAGAAAAGCACGAAACGCCGCTGCTGTTGTCGCAAAGCCACCGGGCACCTGAACCCCGGCTGCTGAGAGCTGAGAAATCATCTCGCCAAGAGAGGCGTTCTTCCCGCCGACGGTGTCCACATCGGTCATACGAAGTTCCTCAAAGGGAACGACCCAACGGGTGGTGAGATCCTGCGTATCGGTTGGGGCAGAGGCCGCCGGTTTGTTCATTCAGACCACCTTGAAGATAATGGGATGTCGTATCAAACCTAGGGATTTTACCGAAACGATCCAATGCCTACGGAAGCCCCGCCATCCCCGCCCGAGGCCGTCATTCCAGCTGGCCGAACGGTGTTTTTTGTATCCGACGGCACTGGCATCACGGCGGAGACCTTTGGCTCGTCCATCCTCGCCCAATTCGACCGGCTGCGCTTTCGCCTGAAACGGGTGCCCTTCGTGGACTCGCTTGAAAAGGCCCACGAGACCGTGCGCATGATTGAGGCCCAGGCCCAGGAGGACGGCAAACGGCCGATCGTATTCTCGACACTGGTAAATACCGAAATTCTTGAGCGGATCAAGCAGGTCAAAGCCCTGCACCTGGATATGTTTAAGACATTTGTCGAGCCTTTGGAACGCGAGCTCGACATGAAATCCAGCCATACGATTGGGCGTTTCCATCATGCAACCGATACGGAGGCCTACAAGAATCGGATCGAGGCGATTAACTTCTCCCTTGCCCATGATGATGGCCAGTCCGTTCGTAACCTTGAAGAGGCAGATGTCATTTTGATCGGCGTATCCCGCAGCGGTAAGACACCGACCAGCCTCTATCTGGCCATGCAGCACGGCCTCAAGGTGGCCAATTGCCCGCTCATCCCGGAAGATTTTGAGCGCGATGCGCTGCCATCGACCATCGTCCCGCACAAATCAAAGCTCTTTGGATTAACCATCGATGCAGACCGACTGTCACAGATCCGCAACGAACGACGTCCAGGGTCCCGCTATGCGGCGCTGGACAACTGTCGCATGGAGGTGGCCTCAGCCGAATCCTTGATGAAACGTGAATCGATTGCCTGGCTATCCACCACAACGAAGTCGATCGAAGAGATCGCCGCCACGATTCTGACGAACCTTAATTCGGGGCGTTAACCCCAGGCAGCGTAGCCAGTCTGGTGACCATCGTTTGGTGCTCGCATTTGGCCGCAGCACCCGCCTGAGAACTGCACTCAGAACAGCTTAGCCGCGCTTTCGGCGGCCTGACTCAAATAGACAAACCGCTGCGGCAGCAGCGACATTCAATGACTCAACGCGAGCCTGCTGGGGAATCCGTACCGACGTGCTGTGGTGACCGAACTCTGCGGATACACCATCGCCCTCCTGGCCAAACACCCAGGCGACAGGGTCCATTAAGGGAAGCTGCTGGTCGAATAGAGACAATGCACGATCGTTGAGTGCGGTCACCAGCATGGGCAGGGCAGCGTCCCGACAACGGTCCACAACATCTCCAAGCATCAGGTCTTGCATCAGATGAATCGCAAAATGGGCACCCATTGCTGAGCGCAGCACCTTCGGCGACCAAAGATCCACCGTACCGGAAATGCACCACACCGCGCGCGCTCCAGCTGCTGCAGCCGATCGCAGAATGCTGCCCACGTTTCCTGGATCCTGTAGTCTGTCCAGGATCACCACATCCCCCGCCCCAGAGGCTGCTGGACTGATCTGCGGAATCAAGAGTCCCCAGCCCACCGACGTCTCCACCTGGGTGACCTCCGCATACAGGGCCGGCGTAAACACCCATACCTCACGGCTTGCGCTCCGAATATCGCTGTCTACAGCATGCAGTGTGTTGATATCTCGGACCACAAGAATCGGTGGCGCCTCTGACATATTCTCGAGAAACGTGCGACAGAGCCTTTCGCCTTCGATCCAGGCTGCCTGATGCTCACGACGGATCTTTGAAGAACTTACTAAGTGCTTCAATAATTTGAAACACGGGTTCTGCCGAGAGCCGATTATCTTATGGTCTGGCGCCGGGCTACGTTGCTTCGCGTGAATGGGCTTTGTCATGCATTCTCCGGCCGCATGGCAAGCGTCAGCTGGGCAACGGGCCCGAAACTGCGTCGATGGGCAGAACAAGGTCCGTGACGCTGCAGCGCCTCCAGGTGTGCCACCGTGCCATAGCCTGCATGTCTAGAAAACCCATAGTCCGGATGGAGCGCATCGAGCCGTTGCATCTCAGCATCTCGGGCCGTCTTGGCGAGTATGGAGGCAGCTGAGATGCAGGCGACTGTCTGGTCACCTTTGACAATCGTCTCGGTAGCGTAGGGCCAGTGCCAAGGGCCACTGAAAGCGCCAGGCGAACGGTTTCCATCGACCTGCACACGAAGCGCCGCGAGCAGCGCGGGATCATGGCGACGATAAAGCGTATCCGCTCGACTGCACAACAAATCCAGACATTGCTCGACTGCACGGGCCATAGCGAGAAAGGTCGCCCGCAAGATATTGAGCCGATCGATTTCCTCTACGCTTGCCCAGCCAAGGCCCCAGGCACGGCTACGGTCACGAATCTGCTCTGCAAGCATCTCCCGCCGCGCTGCCGACAATCGTTTGGAATCGGCCAGCCCAGAGATGGGGTCACGATCAGAGAGAATTACGGCCCCCGCACAGACAGGTCCAGCCAGCGGCCCCCTCCCCGCCTCGTCAACGCCGAGATGCATGGGATAACTCCGTCTGCAGAATCTCGGCGATCCGCTGTGCGGCATCACGTCTGAGCTGATCATGAAGCTCATGGAATCGGCCCGTAACCCGTGCGACGTTTTGCGGATTATCCAGCCAGTCCATGACGGCTGCGGCCATGCGCTCAGGGGTAGCCTCCGTCTGAACCAGCTCGGGTACGACCCGCTCACCCAGAAGAATATTTGGCAATCCAATATCGTTAATCAATGCCCGCCGACGCATTAGAAAATACGTGATCGCAGGGACTCGATAAGCAATCACCATAGGCCGCTTCAATAGCGCCGTCTCAAGTGTGGCTGTGCCACTGGCGACAAGCGCTACATCACAGGCGGCCAGAACGTGATGCGAGACAGGGTCACTTCCCTGCTGATCGACGAGCCGCAGACCATGTTCACTGGCGCGGATAAAGTCCGGGTGCTGACGAATCGATTTCGCCATGGCCGCCGATGATGCCGGCACAAGAACCTCACAGCGCTGGGCCAGCTGTCGGGCTGCCCGAAAAAAAGCTGGTCCATTGTGCTTGAGCTCTCCCACGCGCGATCCCGGCAACAGTGCAATGACCGGTCGAGTGCCACTCAGTCCGAGTCTTTGTCGGGCGGCATCGCGATCGGGCTCCATTGGGATCATGTCCGCAATCGGATGGCCCACATAGGTTGCCTGCACGCCAGTACCGGCATACACCTTTGTCTCGAATGGAAAGATACACAGCATATGGTCTACTGCGCGTTTGATTTTGATGATGCGCTCGGGACGCCACGCCCAGATCGATGGGCTAATGAGGTGGACAGTCCGCAGGCCCTCTCGCCTGAGCCGTGCCTCAACGCCCAGATTGAAATCAGGTGCGTCCACGCCAAGAAACACCCGGGGCTGCCATTTCCGCGTGTACTCAAGCAGCCAGTGTCGTACGGCCAGAATATGAATAATCTTTGAAAGCGCCTCGGCATATCCCCGTACCGCGAGGTCATCGCTACGAAACCAACATTCCATTCCCAGCGCTGACAGTCGGTCACCGCCGATACCCGCCAACTCCAGGCCACTGACGGCGGACTTCAGCCGATGAAGGGCCCCAGCGGCAATGAGATCACCAGATGCCTCACCGGTAACGGTGACCAGTCTCATGGCGAGATGAGATGGACGGTACGCCTCCATCGGCCGGCCATTAACGAACGATGCCGCGGCCAGAGGCGCCGAGAAAATCAATCAATGGGGCAAGAACCGAGCGGTCCTCGTGGGTCTGAAGATCCAGTGCCTGCGGATCCTGTAGCGCAACAATACCCTCGGAAAGGGTCATGCCGGATTTATAGATCAGCTTGTAAGCGCGACGCAGCAGCGCGATGTCTGCAGCGCTAAACCCTCGACGCTTCAGGCCCTCTGTGTTGACGCCGTGTGCAGCGGCAGGATTTCCCGTCGCAATCACATAAGGAGGAAGATCCTGCAGCAGGGTCGTTCCTGCGCCGGTCATTGCATGGGCACCAATTCGGACAAACTGATGCACGCCCGTTATTCCACCGAGAATAGCCCAGTCCCCAACGCTCACGTGGCCCGCAAGTTGAGTGGCATTGGCCATGATGGTGTGCGAGCCAATCTGACAGTCATGGGCAATATGTACATAGGCCATGATCCAGTTATCGTTACCAATCCTGGTGACGCCATCATCCTGGGTAGTTCCGGTGTTCACTGTGCAGCATTCGCGGAAGGTATTCCCATCGCCAATCTCAAGCCGGGTCGTTTCACCTCGATATTTTTTGTCCTGCGGGGGGCCGCCAATGACACAGTGGGAGTGGATGGTGTTGCCTCGGCCGAGACGCGTGAGTCCTACTACTTGGGCAAACGGGTGAACGACCGACTCGGCGCCTATCTGAACTTCCGGGCCAATGATTGCCCCCGGCCCAACAGTGACTGAGGCATCCAGGGATGCCCGTGGATCCACGAGAGCGGTTGGATGAATATTCGCCATGCGATCGTTATTGGCCCTTGCTGGGAAGATCTCGGAGTGCGCACATCAGGTCCGCCTCAGCGGCCACCTGATCTCCGACCATCGCGGTCCCCTTGTATTTCCATAACAGGCGAGACTGGCGCTCGATACTCACGTTCAGCGTCAGGATATCGCCCGGTACGACCGGCCGCTTGAACCGACAGTTATCAATTCCGACAAAAAAATAAACCGAATCTTCACTCGAAGTTGTGCCCATGGTCTTAAACGACAGTATCCCTGCAGCCTGGGCGAGGGCCTCGACAATCAGCACCCCAGGCATTACCGGGAAGTGCGGGAAATGGCCGTTGAAGAACTCCTCATTGATAGACACGTTCTTTTGCGCCACGATCCGCTCGCCGACGACCAGCTCATTGACTCTATCGACTAATAAAAACGGATATCGATGGGGAAGCGTGTCCAGTATTTCTCGAATGTCCATGGCTTTAATTCTCTTGGTGACCTTGTTGTTTTAATTGGCGACGTAACTCCGGAAGCCGGCGGACAATCGCCGCGCTTTTCTCCCAATCTGCCTGTTGCTGTAAAGGATACACACCCACGTACTTACCAGGTTCCGTGATACTCGACATCACCAGACTCATCGGTCCGATGACGCACCCCTCTGCGATCTGAAGGTGCCCCAAAATGCCCGCAGCTCCGCCGATCTGGCAGTAAGGGCCGATTCTGGCACTGCCCGCGATGCCCACGCAGCCAGCGATCGCGGTATGCCGACCGATGATCACGTTGTGGGCAACCTGAATGAGGTTATCGAGCTTGACGCCATCTTCAATGATCGTTGGGTCGAGCGTGCCACGATCGATGGTGGTATTCGCACCAATCTCAACGTCATTGCCCACGACTACGCCGCCCACCTGCGGAATCTTTAGCCACGAGCGATCAGGTCTCGGGGCGTAGCCAAATCCGTCGGAGCCGAGCACCGCCCCGCTATGGATGACGACACGGTCGCCGACAATGCAATCGTGCGCCATCGTGACACGGGCATGCAGCCGGGCCGATTCTCCGATCCGGCAATTCTGATCAATCACGCAGCCTGCACCGATATCACTGCCATCACCAATCACGACCTTGGCGCCAATAATGGCCCCGGCGGCAATCCGGACCTGCCGTCCAATACGGGCGCTGGGGTCAATGCAGGCGGTGCCGTGAATCACCGTTTCTTTCACGGTCTCCTCCCGGGCTCTCGTCTCCAGCCAGCCGGCCGCCTGCGCAAAAAACAGATAGGGATCGTCGGACTGGATCAGGGTGCAGCCAAGTCCTGCCTGGCGCGCAAGTGCCGGATCCTTCAGGATCACGAGTGAGGCGCGGGTATGGGCAAGCTGCTCTTGAAAGCGTGGGTGCGAAAGAAAAGTTGCATCACCAAAATGGGCACTCGAAAGGCTGGCAAACCGGACAATACGGACCGACGGATCACCGTCCACCTGACCGCCGAAACGCTCGGCAAGCTCTTGGGCAGAGACGAAATGATGTTGACTGGCGTCCATGCGAGGCCAGCGGCCCACTACCGAGTCGGCGCGTTAAGCGAGCGGATCACCTTATCGGTGATGTCGATTCTGCTCGAGGCATACACGGCCTCTTGGAAAATGATGTCAAATTTTTCCGCCTCGGCAATCTGACGAATCACGCGATTGGCCCGCTCGACCACCGCTGCGAGCTCTTCATTACGCCGTTGATTTAAATCTTCCCGAAACTCTCGCTGCCGCCGCTGCAGGTCACGTTCAAGTTCTGCGGTCTCGCGTTGACGCTTAAGCCGCTCGGACTCTGGCATCACCGCAGCATCACGCTCGAGCTTTGCCGTCATTTCCTTGAGTTTGTTGGCCGCATCTTGAATCTGCTTTTCCCGCTTGGAGAACTCCTGCTCCAGTTTCTGCTGAGAGGCCTTGGCAGGGGCCGAGTCCCGCAGGATACGTTCCGTGTTCACAAACCCCACCCGAAAATCCTGGGCGCCAAGGGGTGCACTGAAGAGCCAAAACAGCATGGCCAGCAGCCCCAGGACCCGGGCTTTGCGGATGGAAACAACAGGCGCTGCCGAAGGAAAATGACGCATTAAAGAATCAGAGTGGAGTCCGGAAAACCGGATTTTCTCATGAAAGCCGCCCCTTAGAAGCCAGTTCCAATCTGGAACTGCAGGCCCTGCGTGAGGTCCCCTGGCTGTTTGCGCAGCGTACGGCCGATACTGAGCTTGATCGGGCCGACCGGCGAGAGCCACGATAAGCCAAATCCGGTGGAGGCACGAAGATCTCCGAGTTCAACCGGTGCATCCTGCTCCCAGACGCTGCCCGCATCCGCATATACAAACAGTCGGATCGTACGGTCCTGCGCCATTCCCGGCAGCGGAAAGAGCAGCTCGCTGTTGAGCACAAGCTTGCGATTGCCGCCCAGGGCACCGCCGTTACTGGATCGGGGACCGATACCGCCCGGCGAAAAGCTCCGCACGGATCCAATACCGCCCACATAATAATTTTTAAGAATTGGAAACGATTTGCCGTTAAGTCCTTCGCCCCAGCCGACCTCTCCGTTGAGGGCGAGTGTCACGTTCTTGGAAATGGGGTAATAAAACTGGTGGCCATATTCACCGCGAACATATTCCAAGATGCCAACAGGCACCGCGTAATCGACGTTGACGTACTGGCGTCGACCCTGGGTAGGGGCCAGAGCACTGTCACGCGAGTCTCGCGCCCAGCCGATGGAGAGGAAATATGCATCGAGCCGCTCACTCTTGAATCGCTGCCGCACCTCGCGCTCGATTTCGAGCGGCCATCCTGCTTCGCTACCGCCATAGCTGTTATTTTCCGCGCCGGCGCCAAAAAATATCCGGTCCTCTTCGGTGTAAGGAATGCCGAATCGCATGCCCACACCCTGTGATGTGATGTTGTAAAGGTTTTTCGCGTCAAGCTGCGCTGGATAAAACTTCCGGGTGTAGACATCGATTGAACGGCTAACGCCATCATCGGTCCAGTAAGGATCCACATGGGTGATTGCCAGGGTCTGACGGAGCTGACTGCTATTGATCTCAAACGAGAGGTTGGTCCCGGTGCCCATGAAGTTTTGTTGCGAGATCGCTGCCGAGACCACGAAACTCTCAGTACTTGAAAAGCCGACCCCAAGGGAGATGGCTCCCAGCGGCCGCTCCTCAACTTTAATATTGACATCGACCTGATCCGGTGTGGCCACTACCGGAGAGGTCTCGATATCGACATTGCGGAAATAGCCCAGCCGATCGATGCGATTCCTAGAAAGTCGAATCCGATCTCCGTCATACCAGGAGGCCTCAAACTGACGCATCTCACGCCGGATCACCTCATCACGTGTCCTGGTATTGCCGCTAATGTTGATATTGCGGACATAGACCCGTCGGCCAGGATCCACCTGCAGGGCGAAGCGCACCTCCCGACTGCTGCGGTCAAGCTCCGGCAGCGGCGTGACACTGGCAAACGCATAGCCCAATTCTCCAAGACGATCGGAAATCGCCTTGCCAAGGGCCTGTAGCCGTTGGTGGGAGAAGGTCTCGCCCGCTTTGATGCTGATGAGCTTATTAAACTCTGCCTCGCGTCCCAATAAATCCCCGACCAGCCGGACATCCTTGATGGTGTATTTTTCCCCCTCGTTGATGACCACCGTAATGAATACATCCTTGCGGTCTGGGGAGAGCGATACCTGGGTGGAATCCACAGCGAATTCCAGATAGCCACGATTGAGATAAAACGACTTCAGGGCCTCCAGATCGCCCGTCAGCTTCTGTCTGGAATACTGGTCTGCCTTGGTGTACCAGGACATCCAGGTGGGCGTCGATAACTTGAACTCGTCGAGGAGCGTTGACTCCTTAAATGCCTGGGCGCCAGCGATACGGATCTGTCGGATTCTTGCATCCTCGCCCTCAACAATCGCGATCTGCACGGCGACCCGATTCCGTTCAAGCGGTGTAATGGTGGATACGATACGAACGTTGTATTTCCCACGTCCCAGGTACTGGCGCTTGAGTTCCTGCTCGGCACGGTCCAACAGTGCCCGATCAAAAATGCGTGATTCCGCGAGTCCTGTGTCCCGCAAGGCCTTCAGAAGCTGATCCTTCTCGAATTCCTTAGACCCCGTTATTTCAACCACACCAATTGCGGGGCGCTCTTCGACGCTGATGACCAGGACATCGCCCTCGAGCTCTATTCGAACATCCTTAAAAAAGCCGGTCGCAAATAAGGTCCGCACTGCCTCGGCGGTTCCCTGTTCCGTAATTCGATCGCCAATCTGTATGGGCAGGTAAGAAAACACTGTGCCCGGCTCGATTCGCTGCAGACCATCAACGCGAATGTCTCGGATCACCACCCCAAGAGCAACCGCCGTGGGACCGGACTCAGGACGAGCGAGCTGCGCTGCCACCGGTGTTGCGCACAGGATGCTCGATGCCAGGACGCCCATAGCGATGAGCGACACCATGGTTCGGCTCTGAGAGAAGTGATGACAGCGGAAGTCCAGCATACGGGGTATCTACCAGCCCGCGAGACGGGCAAGATCGTTAAAGAGGGCCACGGCTGTCAATGCCATGATCAGCGCAACGCCAATCCTACGGCCAGTCTCCTGGACCTCCGCCGACAGGGGTCTGCCTCGAACCAGTTCCCACAGATAATACATAAGGTGTCCCCCATCGAGCATGGGGATGGGCAAAAGATTCAGTACAGCGATACTGATGCTGATCAGGGCGAGAAATCCGACAAATGTCTTCAGTCCGTTGTCGGCGGACTGGCCAGCCGCATCGGCGATAGTCACCGGCCCACTAATTTGACGCCAAGAGAGCTCACCCAGCAGCATTCTCCCAAGCGCCCTAAACGTCAGCAGACTCATCTCCCAGGTCCTATTCACCCCCTTAACCAGGGCCTGCACAGGATCATCTGAGACATGAATGGTTTCCACTTCTCCGCCGACGACAGCCCCGATTCGAAAGATTCCATCCTGTCCCGGACGGGGCGTAATCACCACACGCTCTAGCTCGCCACCATCAGCGACTACCAGCTCAACCGGCCGGCCAAGAGACTCTTTGATGCGCGAGATGACTGCCTCCGGCTGCCGGACCTCTTCCTGGCCGACACGAATGATTCGATCACCCTCGCGTAGGCCTGCGGCATAGGCAGCGCTGTCCGGCTGCACCTTAATCACCCGGACCGATTTACTCTGCGGCGCGAGACCCATCACGGCAATCGCAGCGGCAGGATCTCCGGGCTCGCTCGCGGATCGTTCAGAGGTGCCGCCGATCCGCAGCACCAGGCGCTGGGTCTCCCCCGAAGCACGCTCGATACGCAGTGGCACCTCTTGGGCGCCGTGGCCCACGAGTAACTGCGCAATCTGCCAGCGGACCTCATTAAAACTCTGAACGCCACGCTCGCCCACGGCCAAAATGCGGTCCCCTTCCCGAAGCCCGGCCAACGCCGCCGCCGACTGGGCCTTGGGCTGAGCAATCACGGACACCGGCTCCTCCCTTCCGGCGCTAAAGAGCACCGCATAAGCGAGGGCAGCAAATATCAAATTTGCAAGCGGTCCCGCAGCGACAATCCAGGCCCGAGACATCAATCGTTTTGATTCGAAGCTTGGTTCATCCATCTTCACATAGCCGCCCAATGGAATCATCGCCACCACCCACTCCGTGCCAGAGCGTTGCGATCGCCATTTCAAGAGGGCACGTCCGAATCCAATTGAAAAACGCTCGATAGGCACACCGCATTGACGGGCAGCCAGATAGTGGCCCATCTCGTGGACAAAGACGAGGATTGCAATCGCGAGCAGAAAAAATAAAAGCGTCGTCATGGCTGAGGATTATCGACGCATTTGCGCCACATGCGCGGATGCAATCGCGCGTGCCTCCTGATCAACCGCCAGCAACGCATCGACCGACTCGGGCAGCCTGCCCGCCTGTGGCGCCAAGGCGAACAACGTGCTCTCAACGACGCCGAAAATTTCCCCAAAACGAATCTGCTCGTCCAAGAACGCCTGCACTGCAATCTCATTAGCGGCATTCAATACAGCCGAATTTGCGCCACCCGCCCGCAGAGACTCCCTGGCCAGCATCAACGATGGGAAACGGACTGGATCGGGAGGCTCAAAATCGAGGCGCTGGTGGCCCGCCCAGTCCAACGCCTTGACAGGCGCATGAATACGCTGCGGCCAGCTCATCGCGCAGGCAATCGGGGTACGCATATCGGGGGAGCCCAGCTGCGCAAGGGTCGATCCATCGTGAAATTCGACCATTGAGTGAACGATACTCTGGGGGTGCACCACAATATCAATGTCTGACTCTGGCAATCCAAATAGCCAGTGGGCCTCGATTAGTTCGAGGCCTTTATTCATCATCGTGGCGGAATCCACCGAAATCTTTCGGCCCATGGACCAATTCGGATGCGCAATGGCTTGGCCAACCGTGGCAGAAAACATGCGCTCTTTATCCCACGCCCGAAACGGCCCGCCCGAGGCGGTCAGCAGCAGACGTCGCACGCCCAGTGGCGTCGAAAAACAACGGTATTGTTCACCGAGACACTGAAAGATCGCGTTGTGCTCGCTATCCACCGGCAAGACCACCGAACCCGCCGACGAAGCAGCGCTGACCATGAGTGCACCGGCCATGACCAGCGCCTCTTTATTGGCCAACAAGATACGTTTGCCCGACTGCGCCGCTGCAAGCACAGACGGAAGGCCCGCAGCACCCACGATGCCTGCGACGATCATATCGATCTCAGGACTTACGGCGGCCTCTACGAGCCCGGCAGGCCCATCGATCACAGTGACCCCTGATCCGACCGTGCTCTCTCTAAGCCGGTCGCGCAGCGCTTGAGCCGCAACGGGATCCGTCATGACGACACACGATGGACGAAATCTCTCGCAGTCCCGAAACATCCGGTCCACCTGCCGATGGGCGGTCAGAATCTCCGCCCGAAATCGATCGGGATGTAAAGCAATCAGATCCAGGGTGCTTTGGCCAATCGATCCAGTAGCCCCGAAAACTGCAACCCGCTGCACGCCTTCCCCTTTTGCGTTTGTCTTCACGAAAACCTAGACACCGATCAGTCCCAGTTGAATAAGACTCACAATTCCCATTGTCACAGGAAAGACCGCCATCAGCGCATCGATCCGATCAAGCACCCCACCATGGCCTGGCAGCAGATGGCCAGAGTCCTTCACGCCGCGCAGTCGTTTCAGGAGTGACTCATAGAGATCACCAACCACACCAACCAAGGTCACCAGAACAACCAGTCCCACCAGAAACGGCCATCCAGCGCTTTGAGCAATTAAATGGAATACCGAGCCCGCAGGATTGTCTGGGCCCACAGGGATCCAGGCTGCAAACAGCACCGCGAGGATAAGATTTCCGACAACGGCCCCGACGACACCCTCCCAGGTCTTGCCCGGGCTAATCGCAGGCGCAAGTCTGCGGCGGCCAAACGCCCTTCCAGCAAAATACGCTGCGGTATCGGCCACCCAGACCAGAAGCAGTACCGACAGTAAGAAGCGCTTGCCCAGACCATCGGCCTGGATCAATGCAATCCAGGTCGAAACACACAGCAGAAAGGCAACCATCTGCCCCAGAGTGTCCTGACCACCGATGCTGCGGCGTTGTGTGAGCGCAATCGGAACGCCAACAATCCAGACCAGGGTCGCGAGCAGATACACAGGGTAGACTGCGCCGCCGATGCCATTGGCAGCAGCAATGATTGATGGAAAGGCAAGAAGCCCGAATACGCCGAGTATGGCCAATGCGCAAGCCATTGAGGCCGCCCTCGCCGGCCTGACAGAAAGCAGCCGGAGCCATTCGTAATACCCGAGACAGACAATCAACAGGAGCAGCCCATCGAACCAGACGTCTGGCGCCCAGAGTGCGGCGCCAACCAAAACAACGAGAAGAACAACCGCGGTTAGGACGCGGGGTAAGAGCATTCTTGGGCGACCTGGGCAGGCGTTCTGCCAAATCGACGCTCGCGCCTCTGGTAGGACTGAATGGCCAATTCAAGCTGGGATTCATCGAATTCCGGCCAGAAACATTCCGTGAAATAAAACTCCGTGTAAGCAAGTTGCCAGAGCAGGAAATTACTGATGCGCTCCTCGCCACCCGTACGGATGAACAGATCGGGTTCTGGCGCGAAGTTCATCGATAGATGCGGCGTGAGCAGTTCTTCGGGGATCGGCACCCCCGAGGCTGCAAGTTCTGGATGCAGATCCAGCATTTTTCGAGTGGCCTGCAGAATATCCCAACGGCCACCGTAGTTCGCTGCGACTGTTAAGTGAAAACGATCGTTCATCTCCGTAGCCGCCTCCGCACGAGAGATCGCCTGCCGGAGTTTGGTATTAAACGCTGAGAGATCCCCGATCACCCGAAGCCTGACGCCGTTTTCCTTCAGTTCTCGAACTTCACGCTCGAGCGCCTTGATGAATAGCCCCATCAGAAAAGATACTTCCTCTTCTGGACGACGCCAATTCTCAGAACTGAAGGCAAAGACACTGAGATAACGCACACCCTGTTTCATACAGGCCTCGACCACTTGTCGAAGCGCTGCCACCCCCCGCTCGTGCCCCACCATGCGGGGCAGGCGTCGCGCATTGGCCCAGCGGCCATTTCCATCCATGATCACGGCAATATGCTGCGGGACCGCATGGACGGTAGGCACTACCAAGGTCGAGCTCTGTGAATGCTGCTGCATGTATTGGAGGGCTCCGGTGGGGTCAGACCGTCATGATCTCTGACTCTTTCTGGGTCAGAAGTTTATCAATTTCAGCAATGTAGCGATCAGTTAATTTCTGCGTGTCGTCCTGGGCGCGGCGCTCGTCGTCCTCGGAGATGAGCTTCTCTTTGACCATTTTTTTGAGGGCCTCATTGGCATCCCGACGAATATTGCGCACCGCAATCTTGGTCTCTTCGCCTTCATTTTTAATAACTTTGGTCAGTTCCCGACGACGTTCCTCGGTGAGCGCCGGCATGGGCACGCGAATCAGATCGCCTGAGGTGGCGGGGTTAAGCCCAAGGTCAGACTCTCGGATCGCCTTCTCAACCACGGCAACCATTTTCTTCTCCCACGGCTGGACTCCAATGGTCCGGCTATCAATCAAGGTGACATTGGCGACCTGGTTAAGGGGAGTCGGATTGCCGTAGTAGTCCACCTGAATATGGTCCATGAGGCCGGTGTGCGCACGGCCGGTTCT